>JGI12635J15846_10003646_pt1 | contig 13353 bp, 12 predicted proteins | sample BlaSpr_A8_OM2_M2_FD_15846 | JGI IMG/M metagenome (IMG submission 15846) | reverse complement strand
AGCGGCCACCTTCAGGTGGCCGCGCTTGCCCGGTTACCGCGCCTTCGTTAATTCCACCCGCGCCGTCGCCACAGGCAACACCGCCTCCATCAACACCGGCAGCCGCTCCGTCCCATCCGCAAGGTACAGCAAAAAATGCGCGTCCTTCATCTCCGCCCCGTCATCCATCACATGAATCTCGATTTTCGTAGTCGTATATTTTCCCGCGGCCACGCTCACACTCTGCGACCTGCCCACCAGCACCGCGCGTACGTCGTACAGCTTGTGCCCGTCAAACACGGGCGACTTCACCTCGGTCGTCTTGCCCCAATCCACGCCCCGCAGATACATCAGCATCCCGATCGGGTCGCGCGTCCCCGGCAGCACGCGCGCCGCAACCTCATTCGCCGGCGCGGGTTCCCTGCTCGACGACGTCATCCGCTCCACCGTATCCACCCTTTGTCCCCGCTCGTTCAGGTGCATCTCGTATTTCAAGCTGGCCAGATTCGAAATCTCGCTGTACGAATCGAACTCGTCGTCCAGCTCGAACACCATCCGGTAGGGATTCTCGGTATGTGCGAACGCCTGCAGGTGCCACGCATCCTTGCCCGCAACATTCCGCCGCTCGCCCACCTTCACTCGCAAATTCGCCACTGTGCTGTTGAGCTTGGGCACATTGGCGATAAAATCCAGCGTCTCCCCGGTCCGCGGCTGAAATCCCACCGCCGCCACGCTCGCTCCCTCCCCCCCCGCCGGCGAAGTTGCCTCCGGTCTGCCACCCCCCGATCCGCCTGCGGGTTCCGCCCCGCGAGGAGCTACCACGGTGGTGGCTTCCCCCGGGAATAACGTCTTTGGCCTGGTCGTTTCGTACCGGTGATATGTCCAAACGCCGGCCGCAACCAGACCGGCCACTATCAGCAGCCCCACTACAAGTCTCTTCCCCATACCGTTTGTGCGACGCTCCTGATTTTCGGCGTTTCTGTGTGCCGCTCCCATCGTACAATAAGATGAGTTTTGCAGTAGGAGGCGGATCGCATGCGCTACCTGGTTACGGGCGGCGCCGGATTTATCGGCTCGAATACAGTGGACGAACTCGTGCGCCGCGGACACGGCGTCGTCGTCCTCGATGATCTGTCTTCCGGCAAGGAAGATAACCTGGCCGAGGTGCGCAGCAAGATCACCTTCATGAAGGGATCGATCACCGACATCGAAGTCGTCCAGAAGGCCATGGTCCAGGCCGATTACGTGATCCACCTCGCCGCCCGCACTTCCGTTCCGCGCTCCGTCAAGGATCCAGTTGACACCAATCGCATCAACGTCGATGGCACCCTGAATGTCCTGGTGGCCGCCCGCGACAACAAAGTAAAGCGGGTCGTCTTCGCCGCGTCTTCCTCCGCCTACGGCGATACTCCGACTCTTCCCAAATCCGAAGACATGCAGCCGGTCCCCATTTCTCCCTACGGCGTTTCCAAATACGTCGGTGAACTTTACGCCCAGACCTTCGGCCGATGTTACGGCCTCGAAAATGTCTGCCTGCGCTACTTCAATATCTTCGGCCCGCGCCAGGATCCCGACTCTCCCTACTCCGGAGTGCTCTCGCGTTTCTCCGCCGCCTTCCTTGATTCCACTCCTCCGGTCGTCTTCGGCGACGGCGAACAAACTCGCGACCTCACCTATGTTGATAACGCCGTCCAGGCCAACATTCTCGCCTGCGAAGCCCCCAGCGCCTCCGGACGAACCTTCAACGTCGGCACAGGTCACGCCGTTTCTCTCAACCAGGTACTGCAGATGCTCCAGAAAGCCTCTGGCAAGACTCTGGAGACAAAATACGAGCCGTCTCGCGAAGGCGACATCCGCGATTCCCTCGCCGACATCCGCCTCGCCAAGGAATTCCTCGCTTACGAGCCCGCGGTCCTTTTTGAAGAAGGCCTCGAACGCACCTACGCCTGGTACCAAGCCCACCACACCAAAAGCGTCCCCGAATAACGCTGCCCCTGTAGCTCAGGCCTTCGAGGCCTGAGGGTTTCCCTCAGTGCCAGCATGAATCCCCCTGCGCGAATTGGTTGCCTTCGCTACGGAAACTTCCACCTCCGACTTCTATTGTTCCTGCCTTCTCTATAAATCCGGCGAACCGCGTGCTAGGCTAGCATTTCATTTTCATGGACTGATTCGCCGCGTGAAACTTTTCCTTTCCATTCCCGCCCCTGGACAACTCATCCGCTGCCGCTCGCTCCTCCTCGTTTCCACACTTTTTGCCGCCCCGGTTTTTTCGCAGCAGGTCCCTGCTCAACCGCCGCCCGGCAGCATCGCGGAAATCACCGCGAAGGGCGCGCAACGCCGCGTCGGCAGCATGTACATCGCCGACGACGACGTGGACATCACTTACGGCGGCATGCGCCTCCGCGCCGATCATGTCGAATACGACGACGCAACTTCGCAGGTAATCGCCCGCGGCCACATCGTCTTCGATTTTGAAACGCAACATCTCGAAGCCGACGAAGCCAACTACAACGTCGCCACAGGTCGCGGCACATTCAAAAAAGTCCGCGGATTCCTGAAGCTCGAGCGTCGCCCCAATCCTCGCCTCCTCGTCTCCCGCAATCCGCTCTATTTCGAAGCCGGGGAAGTCGACCGCCTCTCCGAACAGGTCTACGTCCTAAAGCATTCCTGGATCACCATCTGCGATCCGCAACAACCCACCTGGCAGTTTTACGCCCCGCGCGCCAAAATCACCGTCCAGCACCACGTCGCGATGGTCAATTCCAATTTCCGCCTCTTCCGCGTGCCGCTGATCTGGCTGCCTTACGCGACCGCGCCCGCCGGCGAACACATGCGCGAATCCGGATTCCTCCTGCCGCTCGTTGGCAACAGCAATCAGAAAGGATTCGTGTTTGGCGACGCCTTATACTGGGCCCCGCGCACCTGGTTCGATACCACCCTCGGTTTCGACTACTTCAGCCGCCGCGGCACCGCGCAGCGCGCCCAGGTTCGCGCCCGGCCCTTCGAGAACACTTCCATTCGCTACGATTATTTCGGCGTGATTGACCGCGGCATTCCGCAAGCCAGTGGCCCGCCGATCAAACAGGGCGGCCACCAGCAAACCCTGGAAGTGCAGTCCCTCTGGCATCACGGCTGGCGCTTTGTCGCCGACGTCAACCAACTCTCCTCCCTCACCTTTCAACTTGCCTTTTCCGACACCTACGGCGATTCCATCAATTCGGAAATCCGCAGCTCCGTCTTCCTGACCAACAATTTTCACGGGTTCAGCTTCAACGTGGCCAGCCTCAGCGATCGCAGCTATCTGGAACTCAGCCCGCCCAACAGCGTCTATCTCCGCAGCGAGCCGGAAGCGCGCTTTGGCTCCGTCGAGCAAGCTCCCTTTCAAAAGTTGCCAATCTATTTCTCATTCGACTCCTTCGCCGGAGCAGTTCATCGCGATGACCAGTTTCTCGATACGCCAAACTTCGTCGCCCGCACCGAATTTGCCCCCAAAGTCACCATCCCCTTTCATTTCCGCGAACTATTCGGACTCACCGCCTCCGCCGCCTTTCGCACCACCTATTACGGCGATTCACTCAATTCCCAATCCATCCTCACCGGCGAATCCATCACCCGCAATACCGGCGAATTCGCGCTGGAGTTTCGCCCTGCCACTCTCGAACGTTTCTTCGATCGGCCGCTCACCCACCATCGCTATAAACACACGATCGAGCCTCTCGCCACCTACCGCTACGTCACCGGCGTCCACAATTTTTCCGACTTCGTCCGTTTCGACAGCAACGCCACCCTCACCAACACCAACGAAATTGAATACGGCGTCGTCCAGCATCTCTACGTAAAATCCGGCGACAGTCAGCCCGTGGACTTCCTCTCCTGGCGCCTCGTTCAGAAACATTATTTCGATCCCACCTTCGGCGGCGCACTAGTTCCCGGCCAGCGCAATGTCTTCGAAGCGCTTGACTCCATCACCGCGTTCGCTTTTGCCTCCACGCCGCGCAACTGGTCGCCTGTCGTCAGCGACCTCAAACTTACTCCCGGTGGCCGCTACGATGCCGAGCAAATCCTCGAATACGATACGCAGCTCCACAAGCTCACCACCATCGGCACCCTCCTCAAGCTCAAGCCCTACCGCGAATACTTTTTCACCGTCGCGCATTTCCGCCTTCAGGGCGATCCCATCGTCCAGCCGCTGACCCAGCAGATTCGCGCCATGATGGGCTATGGCAATCTCACCGACAAAGGCTTCAACGCCTCCACCGGCCTCAGCTACGACATCAACGCCGGCACCTTGCAAAGCCAGTTCGTCCAACTCGGCTACAATGGCGGATGCTGCGGGCTCGCCGTTGAATACCGCCGCATCAACCTCGGCACCGTGCGCAATGAAAATCAGTTTCGCGTCGCGTTGATCCTCGCCAATCTCGGCAGCTTCGGGAATCTTCGCCGTCAAGAGCGGATCTACTGATGAGTCTCGACGAGGGCCTCGCCTTTTCCACGATTGCTGAAATTGGAAAACTCTATCGCCGCCGGAAACTTTCTCCTGTCGAGCTCACCCAATTTCTTCTCGACCGCATCGGCCGCCTGAATCCGCGCCTGAACGCATATCTCGCGCTAAATCCTGAAATTGCACTAAAGGGCGCGGCCGCCGCAGAATCCGCCCTTTGCACCAAGACACGCCGCAAATCCAGCCGCGATCTCGGCCCGCTTCACGGCATTCCCATCTCTCTCAAAGACAATCTCTACGCCGCCGGCCTTCGTACCACCGTCGGCTCCGGCTTTCTTCGCGATTTTCTTCCGCTGCAAGACGCCGCCGTCGTCACTGCACTGAAAACTTCCGGCGCCATCCTCATCGGCAAAACCAATCTGCACGAATTCGCGTATGGCGTCACCAGCAACAATCCGCACTTCGGCCCGGTCCGCAATCCCTGGGACCTCGACCGCATTCCCGGCGGCTCCAGCGGCGGCTCCGCGGCGGCCCTCGCCGCCGGCCTCTGCTACGGCAGCATCGGCACCGACACGGGCGGCTCCATCCGCATTCCTGCTTCACTCTGCGGCATCGTCGGACTCAAGCCCGGCCTCGGCCGCGTCAGCGCCGAAGGCGCGATTCCCCTCTCCACCACGCTCGATTTTGTTGGCCCCATGGCCCGCACCGTCGCTGACGTCGCCTTACTCTTTGAAGCCATCGCCACTCCAGCAAATAACCATCGCCGCCCCCGCGCTGCTCGTCTCTCTTTTCCTCGCGGACACTATCCGCGTATCGGAATTCCAAAACACTTCTTCCTCGACATCGTCAGCCCGGAGATTCAGCAGGCGTTCGAATCATCGCTGGTCACGCTGAAAAAATTGGGAGCAAAACTGAAGGAAGTATCCCTGCCCTATTTAAAAGAAACCGAGCACGCCGGAAATCAGATCGCCTGGGCCGAAGCCACTCACTATCACCAGCAAGCCGGCTGGTATCCCCTCCACGCCGCCGATTACGGAGAAGATGTTCGTTCGCGCCTGGAAATGGGCGAAAAGGTCTCCGCCCTCGAATACCTCCGCGCCCTCGATCTGCGCGAAAAATTCATCGCCGGTTTCCACCTCGCCCTTCTCGAAAACGAAGTGGAAGCCCTCGCCACGCCAACCACGCCGATAGCCGCCCCACTCATCGGCGAAGAAAATATTTCCATCGCCGGCAAGGATCACTCCACGCGCGCCTTGCTCCTCCGCCTAAATCGTCCTGCCAACCTCGGCGGCATCCCCGCCATTTCCGTTCCCTGCGGACTCACGCCCACCGGCCTCCCAGCAGGCCTGCAATTTCTCGCCGGCGTAAACGGCGAAGCCATCCTCCTCGAACTCGCCTCCCGCTTCGAGCAGGCCCATCCGCTCAACGCCCACCCCGACCTAAGCTCGGTCTCTATCGCCGAGCAATAGTGTGCTGGTCAAGGCCCAATAAATAAATTGTCATCCTGCCTGCCCGCCGGAGGAGGGAGGGGCGCGCCGTTTGCGCTCCGAAGGACCTCAACTGTTGATTCAGTAAAAAAATGTTGATTAGGCCGACTCGAATAATCGCTTCTCCGAAAGCCCAGCGCTATCCGTGGTCACGGCATTTTTCCGGTTCATCACCCAGCTTCCGATCACATATCCCAGCGTCCCGGTAACAATCCCTCCAAAAACATCCGCGATGTAGTGATACCTTCCCCAAATCGTGGACACGCACATCAGAAACACCAGCGGCGCCATCACCCAGAACAACCACCGCCGGAACTTCCACGCTCCCCAAAGCACCGCAATCGATCCCGCCACATGCTCCGACGGAAACGCCGCGCCCCGCACTCGCCCATAATGCTCAATGAAATTAATCGTCGCCGTAATCGGACCGCCGTCGAGCGGCCTTTTCCACATGCCCGCCATCGCAAACCACGGGCTCTCAATCGGAAAAATCATCGCGATGATGTACCCGATCGAATAGCCCACCATCGAATACGTCATCACCGACCAGTAAGCCTTCCACTCCCGCCGGTAATACAAAATTCCGCCCAGCACCACCAGGTACACAAAATACGTCAGGTACGCGAGCTGCATGAACTCATTCCGCCCCGGTGTCACAAACTGCTCCAGCCAAATCGATGGATGCACGCCCGTCATCCAGTGATCAAACGTAATCAATTTCGCGTCCTGCCAGTTCGGCGTCACCAGCGTCATCAACTGCGCCAGCTCTTCAAAACAAAACAGGAAAAACAGGTGCGGATACCAGTGCCGCCAGAAATGCCACCACCGCCCCGCAAACGACTCACCCTCCGCGCGGCTGCGCTCCGCCGACCGCGCTTGTATCCGGCAAAGCAGCAGCACCACGCAAACCACAATCGCCCGCACGCCCAGCAAGCGCAGCGGATGCCGCAAATGTTCCGCAAACAACGCAATGAGCACGCTCGACACGCCAAAATACGCGAACGCCGCCCGCTCAAACGCGCCGCACGCCGACCACGCCGCCGCCGCTTCTCTCCGCAGCAAACCCGGCGCCCGCTCGCTCATTCCCTGCGTAGCACCCAAAAATCCCGCCTCTCCCTCATACGCTTCAGAAACCGCCAAAGCCTGCGCGGCTCCCTGCGTTTCCATCGCCCGCGTCTTCTCACCGTTCATGGATGTGTTCCGATCGTTTGGAGTTTTACTTTATCCTTAAGCGAGTTTTCCGAAGCAAACTTTTTCTCCTGGTGCCAGTGCCAGATCGCCCAGTCGCGCAAATTCGCTGTGTCCGCCAGTTCTTTTCCCGGATTTACCACGTGCGCATGCCCCACCGCGTCCAGCATCGGCCGGTCCAGCAGCGTGTTTCCGTACGCGTGCGATTCCCGCAAATTCATCTGCATTGCCCGCGCCACAACCTCCATCGCTCGCCTCTTCGCTTCTCCATAATTCGCTTCACCTAAAACACAACCCGTAAACACACCCGCTCCCTCCTCCAGCCGCGTCGCGCTCACCAGAACGTCGCGCTCCAATCCACGCGCCTCCAGTTCGCACTCCAGCGCCATCGCCACCATCCTCGCCAGCGGCTTCACCATCCCGGTCACCAGCACAATCTCGTGTCCGCGCCGCGCATGCCATTCCGCGCGTGCGACTCCTTCTTCGAAAAACGCAATCGGCGCGACAGCTTCCAGAATCTGCTCCATCCGCAATCCGCACAGGTAACGTTTGTTCCCCTGCGCAATCGCCGTCAGCCCCAGCGGCAGCAACCGCACCGCCTCCATTCCCCACCGCGCGTAATTCATCCACGGAATCGCGCCCGCTCGCCTCAATTCCCGAAACAATCTCCGCTCCAGCGAAGGCGCCGGCACCAGCGTCCCGTCAATATCGAAAAACGCCGCAATGCGCCGCTCCTGTTCCCCCGCGCCGTTCATCCCGCATCTCCCCGCGCTTCTTCGCCCGCATTCGTCGCCGTCAAATTGCTCGCCAGAAATCTCCACCCCTCCACCAGCACCGGCAACCCTCGCACCACGCAGAAAATTCCCGTCATCCACGCCAGTGTCTGCGCCCCCGCCCGAATCGCCGCGTGCATGTCCAGCGTCACCGGACCCAGCAGCGCCACCGGCCCGCGCGTCAGCGCCAGCTCCAATCCCAGGTAACAAAAACACGCGCACTTCATCGCCGCATACAATCCCCGGCTCCATCGCGACGCCACCAGCGCCTTCGCCCAACCGCTCCGCAACATCGCGTTCGCGCCCCATCCCGAATACCCGGCCTTCATCGCCAGCCCGCGCAGAAAATCCGTCGCCGCCCCCCGCGCAAAAAACAGCATTGGCAGCCACACCGACACCATCCCCACCACCGCAAAATAAGTAAAAAACATGTTCTCAATCACGCGGTCGCCCAGGATGTCCAGTTGCGCTCCCACCGGCGTAGCCATTTTTTTCCGCCGCGCGATATGCCCGTCCAGCGCATCCAGCGCGATCGCCGCCACCGTCAGTGCAACACCCATCAGGTTCATCCACGCCCCGTGCCCAAACGCGCTGACCGCCAGAAATCCCACCGCCACTCGCAGCAATGTCACTTTGTTCGGCGTCCAAACCATGCCCACCTGCCGGGATCAAACTTCGCAACCTTATCTAAAGCAACAGCCGGTCCATTCAGCCGCCCGGCAACCTATTCCTTTTCAATAGCCTGCGCTCCGCCCCCCACACGCCCTCGCCACCACCCGCCAGCCAAATCCGCCACTTGTCCCTGTAACCTGTCTCCGCCTCCCTTACTCCAATAACCGCGTCTAACTCACTCTGTATGCAGACACCTCTCAGACATCCCGCTCTTCCTTTTGTGCGAGAATAGAGAGAGGGGAACGTGCACCATCGCCCCCCGCGCGCAGCTTTCGAATGCCACTTACGCGAGCCTCTCAACCATGACCGACGTCTCACTCGCAGGAGCCTTTCTCGCCGGGCTTATCTCGTTTCTCTCGCCCTGCGTGCTTCCGCTTGTCCCCGGCTACATCTCCATGCTCTCCGGCATCGGCGTCGAACAGCTTCGCGAAGGCAAAGCGCCCAGTTCACAGCTTCTGGCTTCCGCCCTTGCTTTCGTCAGCGGCCTCTCTATCGTCTTCATTGCCCTGGGAGCCTCTGCAAGCGCCATCGGCGAACTCCTCAAGGAACATCGCAATTCGCTGACACCCATTGCCGGCGCGCTCGTGCTTCTTTTCGGCCTACATCTTCTCGGATTGCTGGCCAAGCTCAGTGTACGAATCGGCGTTGCCCTCGGCGCGGTCATCGCCGCGCTCGGCGTTCTTTCGCTCGTTCGCCACGCGCCGCTGTTCACAGACTTCGGAGCCATTCAATTCTTTTCTTTGTCCCTGATCGGCTTTTTCGGGCCATTCCTCACTCGCTGGCTGAATCGGGACGTTCATCTCCGCAGCTCGGCTTCGCAGCCGGGTGTGTGGAGCGCCTTTTTTCTGGGTTTTGCATTTGCGTTCGGCTGGTCGCCTTGCCTCGGTCCAATCGTCGGCGCCGTCCTGAGCCTAGCCGCGGCAAGCGGCACGGTCGCCCGCGGCGTTCTTCTCCTCGCCGTTTACTCGGCGGGACTTTCGATCCCTTTCCTGATCACTGCTCTCGAGATGGGGCGTTTTCTGAAGTTTTACCAGAGCTTTCGGAAATACCTGCACTGGGTGGAACTCTTTAGCGGCGGCCTGCTCGTTTTCATCGGCGGTTTGGTCTTCCTCAATAAGCTTGCATGGCTCACCGCACGTTTAAATTTCCTGAACGCGCTCACCGCGGGTCTCGAGCAGCCTCTCACCAGCGCCGCGCATAGCACGCTATTCTGGATTCTGATCGCTCTCTCGGCTCTCGGTCTGCTCATTCTTGCTTTCATCCGCTATCGGGAGGTTTTCTCTACCATGCCGCGCGCAAAAACTCTTTTGGTGATCGGAACTGTTATCTTTCTGATCGTCGTCACCATCTTTGCGGACCGGGCCACCCGCCTTTCGGGCGCCCCCGCAAGTCGCGTGCACATCGATTCCCAGGTTGCCGGAAAGCCGGAGCCCGATCTCAAGCTGAAAACCGTCGACGGCAAAGACGTCTCGCTCGCCGACTACAAGGGCAAAGTTGTCTTCGTGAATTTCTGGGCCACCTGGTGCGATCCCTGCCGCGTGGAAATTCCCTGGCTCATCGCCATGCAGAATAAATACGGCCCGAAGGGTTTCACCGTCGTCGGCATCGCCATGGATGAAGAAGGCAAGTCCGTCGTCGCGCCGTTCCTCGACAAAGAACGCTTCGACGTCGACGGGCAAAAGCTCCCGATGAACTATCCGATTGTTCTCGGCACCGATGAAGCCGCCGACAAATTTGGCGGCATCCTCGGCTATCCCAGCAGCTTTCTCATTTCCCGCGACGGCAAAATCGTCACCAAATTCCAGGGCCTAAAGAGTGAAGACGAACTCACCAAGGCCATCGAATCGCAGCTTTAAGAAAGCGTCCCCATGCTCTCCGAACACGACTTTCAAAAAAAGGCCGACCTCGCCTTCGAAGACTTGAAAAAGCGCCTCCTGAATTTGGGCGATGAACACGGCTTCGACGTCGAAGGCGAGAGCGGCAAGCTGGAAGTCATTTTTGAAGAGCCCGAGCCCGCCAAATTCGTCATCTCTCCCAACACGCCCATCCGCGAAATCTGGATCTCCGCTCTCTCCACCAGCTTCAAGCTCGGCTGGTCCGAAACGCGCAACGCCTTCGTCCTCGAAAAAACCGGCGAAGATCTTCACGCCGTCATGAGCCGCGTCGTCTCTCAGCAACTCGGCGCCCAGGTGACAGTGTGAACAGCCTCATCTTTAGATTCGCGGCCACGACTCTCGCCGCCGCGCTACTTTTCTCTTCTCCCGCCGGCTCGCAAACTCCTTCCGGCAAAGACGTCGTCGCCCCCGAGGCTTACGCCTCCCACGATCCCATCGCGCGCGGCATGTCGTTCCAGGTTGCCGTCGTCCTCAAAATTCGCCCCGGCTTCCACGTCAACGCCCGCGAAGTCACCGAAGATTATCTGATCCCCACCGACCTCCGCGCCGAAATCCCCGCCGGCTTCAAACTAGGCACAGTCGCTTATCCAAAAGGCACGCTCCAAACCTTCACCTTCTCCAAAAATAAAAAGCTCAACGTCTACTCCGGCAGCGTCACCATACTCCTGCCGCTAACCGTCCTTCCAACAGCCCCGCTAGGCTCCCAACATATCCCGATGAAATTGCGTTACCAGGCCTGCAGCACCGAAATCTGCCTCCCACCAACAACCAAAGACGTGGACGCAGCCATTAACGTAGTGGCCGCAACCTCCGCCGCCAAACCCGCCAACCCCGAAATCTTCTCCCCAAAATAAAAAATAGCGCCGCCTTCTCTCTGATCATCGATTTGAAACTCGTTTGGGAATGTTCCACATCAGCCGACAAAGACATTCGTCTTCTACCCGCGCTCACTGGTAGCGCGAAGGTCCGCCGCCTCAATTTGGATAAGTTGGGCACCCCGGAAGCCGGAGTCGTTAACGATTCCCATTCAAGGTAGGCGCGCGACTGAATTCCCGGGGTGCCCGTTGTGAAAATATTGGCAGGGTGGAATCTCAACGAGACTCAATTTAGGTCTTCCCGCCCGCCGCAGCCGCCTGTTCGACAAGCTTTACCACTTTGCCCGCGTCGGCGACCCCGAGGATCAGAAACGATGCGTTGGCGCCCGGTTCAGCGCCGGAGTAGCCATAGTCGATGTTGATTCCCTGCTCGCCGAGCCGCGACGCGACACGAGCAAGCTCCCCAGGTCGGTTAGTTAACATCACCTTCGCAACTTCGTTCTCCCTGTAATCAGCGCGCTGCCGATCCAGAGTCGCCCTGGTCTTGTCAGGATTGTCCACTACGAGACGCACAGAACCCTGCCCCTTCTCGTGAGCGAACTGTTGATACGCGAGAATGTTGACGTTTTCCTCGGCCAGTGATTGGCAGAGCTTGCCAAGTGTTCCGGGCCGGTCTTCTAGGCGGATGGTGAACTCCTTGATGATTGGCATGTTGGGATCCTCCTTCTGGTACACCTCGGGAATGGGCTAGGAAAGTCCTGCGAGGAGTAAAGATGTAAGAATCCTACGCCGTCGAGAATTCGACCGCAAGACTTGGTTGCCGCCGAACTTATGATTGACCTCGCGCCTGATACAGGGTGATTTGCATGCCCTCCGGGTCCTGGAAGCGCACAGTTTTATCGCCCCACAGAGTGACGACTGGGCCGTGGATGAGCGTCGCTCCACTCGCCAGCAAACGCTTCATCGCGGCGTCCAGATTGGGCACCTGCAACGCGAATCGGATCTGTCCGCTGACTCTCCGCCCGACCTCAATCTGGTCCACGGTCTGTGCCTGCTTTTCGTCAAACACCTCCAGTGCCGCCTTCCCCATGTCGAGCACCAGCGCCCGGCCCTGATCCGCAGGCCAGACCTGTGAGGGTCCCATTCCCAGCCCGACGCGATAAAAACTCGCCAATCGGTCAAACGCCTGGGTAGTCAGCGCGACCCGCAATTCCATCACAGGCGGATTGGGAATTGCGCTCGGCGCTGAGTGAATGGATTCTCCTATACCAGCGGCCGCGGCGGTGCTCGCGGCTGCCCGGATAAAATTGCGGCGTTTCATTGAGCCTCCTTCTCGGCCGAAACAGTGTTTCGCAGAAGCGGGATAATCAGACAGGTTGCCGCCCGGCCAGCAACACGCCACTGCTATTTCGCTGGCGGCAGGTACGGGATATACCGCGCAAACAACCAACACAGAAAAAACACCACCGGAACGTGCACAGCCAACTGCAGCATCCCGTATCCCACAATATCCCGCGCCTTCAATTTCAAAATCCCCAGCAGCGGCAGCATCCAGAACGGATTGACCAGATTCGGCAGCGCCTCCGATGCGTTGTAAATCTGCACCACCCATCCGAGGTGCACCTGGTGCAGGTTCGCCGCCTGCAGCACATAAGGCGCCTCCACGATCCACTTGCTTCCGCCCGAAGGAATGAAAACGCCGAGCACCGCCGAATACACCGCCACCACCAACGGATACGTATTGTGCGTGCTGATGGAAGCAAACAGCTTCGCCAACCTGTCCGCGATCCCTGTCCCCACAATCATTCCGAAAATCACAGCGTAAAACGGGAACTGGATCAGCACACCGCCCGTCGCCGGTACGCAGTCCGCCACCGCGCGCATAAATCGCTTCGGCCGCCAGTGCAGCAAAAGCCCAACGGTAATAAACATCAGGTTGTACGTATTCAAATCCAGTGCTGCCAACGCCCCCTGCGGCGACGTGCGGAACACATCGATCAAATACCAGCACAATAGCGCGGCAACCAAAACCGTCAGCAGTGGACTGTATTCCAGCCACTCCCCCGGCTTGCTCCTCACTTCCAGGCTCGCGCGAATCGGCTC
>JGI12635J15846_10003645_pt1 | contig 13355 bp, 11 predicted proteins | sample BlaSpr_A8_OM2_M2_FD_15846 | JGI IMG/M metagenome (IMG submission 15846) | reverse complement strand
CACAACATCAACGTCCCCGCGCTCGGCCCGCTCGGCTTTGCGAACTTCACGGTCAATTATGACTCGACCGGTGCCATCGGCGGTGGCGAGGTTGGCTACAATGTGCAGAGCGGCAACATCGTGGTCGGCGTCGAAGCCGATGGCTTCTGGTCCGGAATCAAGGGCAGCGATGCCTCGCAGTTCAACAACGGTAGCCTTCCGGCCGGCATCACCTCAATCGACCAGACCAAGCTTCGCTACGGCGGCTCGTTTCGCGCGCGAGGCGGTATCGCGATTGATCGCTTGCTGTTGTTCTTCGACGGCGGCTGGGCAACTGCCAGCCTGGCTCACACCGACACCATTCCCGGAGGCGCCGTCGATGCGTTCACAGTTCAACGCAGTGGCCTGGCCGCCGGCGGCGGCATCGCCTACGCCATTACCAACAACTTCATCGGCAAGTTCGAATATCGCTACTACGATTTTGGCAGGTTCACTCGCAACAATCCGCTCAACGGCGTTCTGCCTTACACCATCGACAACACCTATTCGGTTGTGACGATCGGCTTCGACTACAAATTCAACTTCGGCGGTCCCGTCGTTGCGAAATACTGAGGGTTCTCCGGAGCCGATTTGCTGCGCCTGCGGATCAGGCGCCACTCTTTGAGAAGAACGTGGTCAGGCCAGTAGGTGTGTGACGGTTTCTGTGAAGGAGGTTGATATGAGCTACGTGAATGCTCTGCGGATCGGATTCGCTACACTAGCTGTCACGATCCTGACCGCCGGGCTCTGCGGCGACGCTTCCGCGAAGGCTCACAAGGGGCGTCTGCACGCGAGAAGCTCCGTTTATGAAAGCCGTGCGCAACTAGTACCGCAACAGCCGGCGCAGCTTGCACCGATACGCTACTACGGCGGCCCGAAATCTCCAATGTGGCGCGGTCCCGCGAATTAGACGCGCCTACGTTGCACCTATGCCAACCGACCTTTTCTTTGTATCCCGTGAAGATGCGTAGCGCCAGCGGAGCCGCGAAAGCGGTGGAAGGTGCAACAGCATGCGGGAGAAGGGCCATGCCTTTACGGCGGTGATCCCATCATTCACGTCTGATGCGCGAAAGATCGCAGCGGCTTAGTCTCTGCAACGCCCACGGGAAAGCCCCCGACCGCATTTGTCCGTATCTTCGGCAACTCGCTGCCCACGCCGGGGGCAACGGCAGAATGTCTGAGCAAATCCGCTGTTTTCGTGGCTTTGGCTATTTTCACTATATGACTTTCTGTGCAAATCACTCTTGGACTCATGTGCGGTTTTGAAGACACGTAAGCCTGATGTAAGTTCAATGCTGTATCGCAACATAACAAACCTAATCGAAGGATGAGGGGTTGTTAACCAAGTAGCCGTCCATCGCTGGGGGTAGTCAACGTGAATGTGTTCCAAAACCTGTCGAGACGGTCTCGAGCGGTTTTTCTTGCTTTGATTGTGATCGGCGGAGCCGCGCTGTTATGGAGCAAGGGTTTCATTGGGCTTGCCGACGTTCAAGCCCAGCGAAAGGAGCTGACCGCGTCTACCGCCACGGACCAGCCCGGATCAGGTAAACTCGCCGATTCTCCGATTGTCGACCTGACGGAAAAGCAGGCCGGCACGCTCAAAATCGCTCCGGTTGGCCCGCGCGATTTTGTGATTGTCAAGACCGCTGTCGGTACCATCGACTTCAACGAAAACCTGCTGGTCCAGGTATTTTCCCAGTATCCGGGCAAAATACTAAAGGCATTTTACAATCTCGGCGACGAGGTCAAGCAGGGCGATGTGCTGTTTACGATCGACAGCCCCGATCTGCTGCAGGCTGAGTCAAATCTCCTCGCTAGTTCTGGTGTGCTCGAATTGCAAAAACGCACGCTGGCGCGGGTGACGATGTTGTTGAAGACCGGAGGTAGCGCCCAGAAAGACGTCGATCAGTCGACGTCGGACGAACAAACCGCGGAAGGCAACTTCAAGGCTGCAAGAAATGCGGTCCGCATCTTCGGCAAGACCGACGACGAGGTCGACCAGATACTTGCGCAACGGAAGGTCGATTCCACTCTGCTGGTGCCTAGTCCGATTTCCGGAAAGATCGTCACGCGCAACGCGGCGCCGGGATTCCTGACCCAGCCCGGCACCCCGCCTGCGCCGTTCCAGGTCGCGGATTTGTCGACGATGTGGATGTTGGCGAATGTGATCGAGACCGATGTGCCTGCCTACAAGGTCGGCCAGGAAGTTGAGGTCAAGGTACCCGCATATCCCGGCAAGGTCTTCAAAGGGCACGTCACGACGGTCGGATCGATGATCGACCCGAACACCCGTCGACAGCTGGTTCGCTCGGAAATCGACGATCCCGATCATCTGCTGCGATCGGGGATGTATGCAAGTTTTGTCATTCGCGTCGGAGACCCTGTCAGTTCGCTCGCCCTGCCTGCCGAGGGCGTGGTCAGGGAAGGCGATGGAACGATGACGGTGTGGGTCACCGGCGACAGCCGCCGCTTCACCAAGCGAACCGTCAAGACCGGCTTGCAGCAGGATGGCTGGACCCAGATCGTGGAAGGCCTTCAGCCTGGAGAAACCGTCGTCACGGACGGTGCGGTATTTTTGAGCAACAAGCTGTTGCTGGGCGATGCCGGCTGAACGGCGCTGGCGCTCGTTAATCCAAATACACACGGCGAGGTCACTTGATTAAGTCTCTACTAGTGTTCGGCCTGACGCGCAGCGCGATCATTGTGCTGGGTCTAGCGGTATTCTGCGCGGCCGGGCTGGTTGCATTTTCGCGGCTGAATATCGAAGCCTATCCGAATCCCGCTCCCGTCATTCTCGAAATCACGGCGCAGGCCGCGGGCCTGTCGGCCGAGGAGATGGAGAAATATTATACCATTCCCATGGAGGTCGGCCTGTATCCGACGCCTGGCGTCGTCAATATCCGCTCGACGTCCTTCTACGGCTTGTCGTTTGTTCGAGTGACGTTCGCCTACGGCGTCGACTTCTACTTCGCGCTCTCGCAAGCGTCGATCAGCCTGCAACAAAACGTCAATCTGCCCGGCGCTCAGGTTCCGCAGATTCAACAGTCCAGCCTGGTCGGCGAAATCTACCGTTATCAACTCGTCGGACCTCCGCACTTCGGGCTTACCAATCTGCGGACGCTTCAGGACTACGTTGTCACGCGCCGTCTGCTGACGATACCCGGCGTGGTGCAGATCAATTCCTGGGGCGGAACCACCAAGCAGTTCATTGTCAATGCGGACCTTGAAAAGCTGGAAGTGTATAACATCACCGTGCCTCAACTGATCGCCGCGCTCGCCAACGCCAACATCAATGTTGGAGGCCGCGAGATCACGATCGGACAGCAATCAGTCAATATTCGCGGTATCGGGCTGGTCGATAGTGGCGGCGCGGACGACGTCACCAAAGGCTATAAGGTCGACGATATCGAGAACGTCGTGCTGACCCAGTCGGGCGGACTTCCGATCCAGGTCAAGAATGTCGCTACTGTCTCGGTCGGTTATGTGCCACGGCTCGGCATCGGCGGCAGAGATCACGAGGACGATATTGCGGCCGCGATTGTCGTGATGGGGCGGACCCAGCATACCAACGATATCATTCCGAAGGTTCAGGCTGCGGTCGAGAAGCTCAATACCGATGGCAGCCTGCCGCCCGGGGTCAAGATCGTTTCCTATTACGATCGCAGCTCGCTGGTCGGCGTCACCACCCACACCGTGCTGCACAATCTGATCTTCGGCTGTCTCTTGGTCTTCCTCATTCAATGGGTTTTCCTGGGCGATCTCAGGAGCGCCATCATCGTCGGCGCGAACATTCCGTTCGCGCTCTTCTTCGCCATCATCATCCTGGTCTTGCGCGGGGAAGACGCGAACCTTCTGTCGCTCGGCGCGGTCGATTTCGGCATCATCGTCGATTCCGCTGTCATCATGATGGAAAACATCTATCGGAACTTCCAGTCTACGCCGGAGCATCGGCAAGCGCTGCTTCAACATCTCGCCGAAGGGTATTGGGGAGAAGATCCGACATCGGCACACGGCCCCACCACCGCGAGCCAGCGGTGGACGGAGCGGCTGCGCATCATCTTCGCCAGCGCGCTGCAAGTCGACAAGGCCGTGTTCTTTACCGCCGCGATCACGGTGACCGCTTTCGTGCCGCTGTTCACGATGACGGGTGTGGAAGGGCAAATCTTCGGGCCGATGGCGCGCACCTACGGCTATGCCCTTGCGGGCGCGCTGCTCTCGACCTTCGCGGTAACGCCGGTGCTGGCTTCGCTGCTGCTTCCCCGGCACATCGAGGAGGTTGAAACGGTGATCGTGCGGGCGTTGCGCAAGACGTACACGCCGGTGCTTCGCTGGGCGCTCAACAACCTGACGATCGCCGTCATCATTGGTGTCGCCTTCATGGCTTTGAGCTTTTTAGCGGCATCCAGGCTCGGCAGTGAATTTCTGCCGGCGCTCGAGGAGGGCAATTTGTGGATCAGGGCGGCAATGCCGCCCACCATCTCGCTCGATTCGGGCACCGAGGCGACGCGCAGGATGCGCGAGATCTTGTTGCGGCATCCCGAGGTTCTCACGGTTGTATCCCAGCACGGCCGCCCCGATAACGGCAGCGACGCTTCGCCGTTCTCCAATGTCGAGCTGTTTGCACCGCTCAAACCGTTCGACGAATGGCCCGCAAATCTGACCAAGGAACAGCTGACCGAAGAATTGCAGAAGGAGTTCGCCGAGGAACTGCCCGGCGTCGGGTTCAACTTCTCGCAATATATCCAGGACAATGTCGAGGAGGCGCTGTCGGGGGTGAAGGGCGCCAATTCGGTCAAGATTGTCGGACCGAATCTTCAGATATTGGAGGGGCTTGCAACCCAGGTGATGGCCGAGATGGCGAAAGTCCAGGGCGTCGCAGACCTCGGAATATTTCACTTGCTCGGGCAACCCAATCTCAACATCAAGGTCGATCGCGACAAAGCCGCGCGTTACGGCTTGAATACCGGCGACGTCAACACCGTCGTCCAGGCGGCGCTGGGCGGTACCACCGCGACGACCGTGCTCGAAGGCGACCGGCAGTTCAGCCTGGCTGTCAGGCTCGATCCCAAATATCGCGCCAGCATTGATGCGGTCCGCACCGTCAAGGTCGCCTATTCGACGCCGTCGGGGACAAACGCATACGTCCCGCTTAGTGAAATCGCGGATATCTCGCTGGACACGGGAGCATCCTTTATCTATCGCGAGCGCAGTCAGCGCTACATTCCGATCAAATTCAGCGTCCGCGGCCGCGATCTCGGCAGCACGGTTGCGGAAGCCCAGGAGCGCGTCGCAAAAGCCATCAAGCTTCCGAACGGATTCCAGATCCTTTGGGCTGGCGAGTTCGATGACCTGCAGAATGCAAAGCAGCGTCTTATGATCGTTGTTCCCATCACGCTGCTGTTGATCATGGTCTTGCTCTATGGCCTGTTCAATTCGCTGCGTGATAGCCTGTTGGCTGTTGCCGGCATCCCGTTTGCGATCGGCGGTGGCCTGATTGCGCTTTATGTCGCCGGTCTTGATTTCAGCGTTTCGGCCGCGATCGGTTTCATCTCGCTGTTTGGCGTCGCCGTGATGGACGGCATTCTCAACATCACCTATTTCCGCGAACTCCGGGTGCAAGGCATGGGCATCTCCGAAGCCGTGTTCCACGGTGCCGAGCAACGGATGCGGCCGATGTTGATGACGGCACTCTCCGCGGGCGTCGGATTGTTTCCGGCGGCGATTTCCCATGGCATTGGCAGCCAGGTCCAGCGCCCTTTGGCAACCGTCGTCGTTGGCGGTATGTTCATTGGACCTCTGCTGCTGCTCGTGGTCGCCCCCGCGCTTAGAAAGATATTTCTCTCGCGAGACAGGGCACCTGAACCTGAGAGCGGCGGCGAAGCGGTTGCGGCGGCCGGGGGCGGTTCGGAAGGCTAGTTGGACATGTCGGGCGTGCTGGGGGATTCAATCATGTTGTGTCCAGGGCGAATTGGTCCTCAGGCGCCGCTCATCGCGCCATGTCGGGACGCTTCCGGCCGCAACCGTCGCGCGGTTGCTGGTGTCACGATACTGACGATCCTGTCATTGGCTGTTTCCGGCTGTGCGGTGGGGCCCAATTTCAGTCCCGCGGCCGCCCCTGAGGTCGATGGTTATCTGCCGGGAAAGCTTGCCTCGCCCGATCCCGGGCGCGGCGGGCCTCGCGTCGCCGGTCAGCACTTTGTCTCCGGGGCGGACGTGTCGGCACGCTGGTGGTCGGCGTTCAAATCCCCGCTGCTCAATGAGCTCGTAAAGCAGTCGGTCGATCATAACCCGAATTTGCAAGCCGCCGAGGCTGCGATCAAGGTCGCGAAATATAACGCACTGGCGCAGCGCGGATTGTTCTTTCCGCAAGTCACCGGCAATTCGACGTCCTCGAGCGTCCTTGTGGCCAATCCCGGCCAGGTGCCGTCTATTCCTACCGAGGGACCGCAGACCGAATTCTCACTCGTGACCAATCAGCTGACGGTGGCGTTCGTGCCGGATATCTGGGGCGCCAACGTCCGGGCCTCCGAGAGCCTTGATGCCGTCGCGGAGCAGCAATTGTTCCAGCTCGAGGCCGCCTATCTGGCGCTAACCAGCAACGTCGTGACGGCGGCGATCCAGGAAGCATCGCTTCGCGGCCAGATCGCCGCGACCCAGCGCATCATCGCGATCGAGCGCAACCTGCTCGAAATTCTAAAGCGTCAGTTCGGCCTCGGTCAGGCGGCGCGCGCGGACGTGCTGGCGCAGGAAGCAGCGCTCGCGGCGGCCGAACAGCTGCTGCCGCCGCTTGAAAAGCAGCTGTCGGTGCAACGCGATTTGCTGACGGCGCTGGCCGGGCAATATGCGGCCGACGAGGTCGCCCAAAAATTCGATCTCGCCCATCTCAAATTGCCCGCCAATCTGCCGATCAGCCTGCCGAGCAAACTGGTCGATCAGCGGCCCGACGTCCGGGCGGCGGAAGCTAACATGCATTCGGCGAGCGCTCTGGTTGGCGTGTCGATTGCGGCGCGGCTTCCCAACCTCGTGCTCTCGGCCAACGGCGGGTCTGCCGCCTTCAACTTTGCAACGGCCTTCGCACCGGGCACCGGTTTCTATACGCTCGCAGCCAGTGCGACCGCGCCGATCTTCGATGGTTTTACTCTCTATCACCGGCAGAAGGCGGCCGAGGCCACGCTGGAGCAGGCCGAAGCGCTCTATCGCTCGACCGTCATCACCGCATTCCAGAACGTCGCGGACGCGCTGCGCGCCCTGCAAGCCGATGCGCGCGCCATGAGGGCCGCGGTACACGCCGAAGAGACGGCGAAGGCAAGCCTCGACGTGGTCCAGAGTCAGCTCAATGCCGGGCAGGTCAACCAACTCGCGGTGCTCAATGCGCAGCAGACCTATCTGACCGCCGCCGTGATCCGCGTGCAAACCGAGGCCAATCGTCTCACTGATACCGCCGCGCTGTTCTTTGCGCTCGGCGGCGGCTGGCCGGCGACCTGCACCACGCCGGTCTGGCGCGAATGCGCGATGGGAGAAGTCGTCGTTCTAACTCCTCCCAATATCTGAAGGCAGCAGTCCGAACACCGGAGATTGAGGCTAGATCTGAAGTTGGAAAGTTCAGCGAGAGGNCGGATTCACCAGGCGACGTAAGCGCAGAGCAATGACAGCGGCAAGATTGCCGGACCGAGATAAAACCAAGTCCGATACGCCTCAATGTCTTTGGGCAAAATGAAAACGTTGGCGATGAGCCACANGCAAACTGTGAAACCTAACCCCACGCGCAAGAGATCGCTGGGTGTCTCGAGCACGGAACGAAGATTTTCGACTTGAGGGCTGGCGACACGAGCGGCGATCACGGTCATGACGATCAGAAAAATCGAGCGAACAATCACCCCGCCGGTCCAGAAGGGAATTGGACTAGGTTTTTTCGCCAGATCCGCTCGCAATTCAACGTTGGTGCGCATGGCACAATCCCGCATCAGCTTGCTCAAAAAGGTATCTCTGATAGTGCTGCAACCGCAAGAGGTTATTTTATTTATATGGATCACGGCCGGTTTATATCAATCCCGGCTATTAAAGGTAAGCTGCACTTACCTTTTCATGCTGCGGTGCATGCAAGGATTGCATTCCAGACGCTGCAGACTGCCAGACGACTTGGCGTGCATGCCGCAAATCCCTGACACGCCAAACGATTGCAGGGGCTTATTGTTGCCAGATGCGAGGTGCATGGCATGACGTTCGCACGCCTTCGGCTCAACAGGATTTCCCAGATGAGGAGAGACACATGATCGGCGCAACGAAAGCGATCAAAACTCTTGTCGTCGCTGCGACGATCGTTTCATCGCTCGCGCTGCCTGCGTATTCTCAGGGCCTCAACAAACGGCCGGGCAGCGGCGGGTATGCTGGCCCTCCCGTTGAAAACCATCCGAAGGTAGACGAGAAGGCTTACAAGGCCGCGCTTGAGCGTATCCCGGAGCCCGACAAGAAGTTCGATCCGTGGGGCATCGCCCGCCAGCCTGAACCGGCGAAGACCACGAAGAAACCGAATTAGGGTTAAGTTCTCGCTGTCGGCTGCGAGGCCGCTTGAGCCCGCCAGTCCGGCCTCGGCGATGCGGTTGCCCTCAAAAAGCGATCAGCTGCTTCGAAGTCTCCGCCAGCGCTCGGAATTTGTGCATCGCCAACCGATGTAGCCTATGGAAGTTATTGAAGTTGACGATTTTTTTGTCGATGGATCATCCTGCTGATCTTTCGTGCATTTAGGCGATTGATTCTTGCGCTTTCCGGAACTTGGGATCATCCTCACCTGAGAGGGACAGCACGACGCCGAAGCGAGCCGTCGATTAGGAAACATCAAAGCCTGTTCGGTTGAGTTGTCTCGAATCGAATGGAGGCTACCATGTCGAAATGCCTTGCTGCCGTCGCTGGAACAGTCGCAATTCTCTCCGCAGCGCTTTTCACACCCGCGCAAGCCGGGGGAGGCGCGACCAGCGCGGCCTCGAAATACGGCCACTCCAGTCAGGTCGTGACCAATCAGACGCGGACCGCTCGACCGACGGACTTCGCGATTACGGAATATTCCTCGTCGTCTGCAAAGACCAAGTCGCACGCGGCGAAGTATCGCTGATTCGCGAAGGTTTCTAGTTCGCCGAGTTTTCGCGGGCAGTCTGCGGGCTCATTGACCGGCGCAAGGCGGCAGTCATGGCGGCTGTCGGGCTTGCGTCAGGCGCGTCTGCGTGGCGCGCCGAACCGGCGTTGTTCACCCATCCTCGCACGGTCGGCAGGATCTCCGGAAAGATCGCGCTGACCTCTTCCTTGGTCATGCCCGGGCGAACGCGCGGGTCATAGAGAATGTTGAGAAGATACTGGTCGTAGACGTCGAAGAAGCCCATCTGGACTTCGTCGTTGAACATGGTCCAGGGGACGGAGCGGTCGTCATTGATCGCGCCGAGCGCTTGCAGCAGCTCTTCATAAGCACAATCGTAAAACGCGAATTCTCCGGCATCGACCGGCAGGATCACCTCGGCCCGCCGGATGCGAAACAGTTGGTCCTTGCCGATACCGGACAGACATTGCGGGCTAAGCGATCGTTCGATTTGGTTCGCCTTTTCGTGTCCGTAACGCGCGCGAATCGTCCGCTTCAGATCGCGCTCCGCGACCAGCGAAACGGTGAAATTGGCGGCGTTGCGATCGTTCGTGATGGCCACATCGAGATGGTTCACACGCGTGCGAATGTCGTCGACGATCGCGGCGATCTCGGAACGGCGATCGGGCAAACCCTTGTTGAGCACGAATATCCTGACCGGTTCATCGAACTTGCGAACGCGTTCCGCCGGCGCGCCGAGCTGCAATTCGGCGTTGAACGCGATCTTGAAGAAGCCGTCCTTGATCTCGTCGTTGGTGAAATCGGTTCGCTCGGAAGCGCGCCGGCTGCTGATGTCCGGATTTTCCGCACGCGCGGGAGCGCTGCCTAGTCCGGTAAGCGCTATCGCGATCGAGGCGAGCGTCGCGAATATAGCCTCGCGGCTGACTAACCGCTCGGGGACCAACTTATTTTTAACGCTACGAAAGCTCATCTATATTTCTCTTCGCGCGAGGTTGCTGGCCGCTGTCATCCCGCTCGCACCCGGTCGCACGTAGCAAAATTCATACCGTCGGCTGCACGCCGCCGCAGCCAACATAGTCAAAACGCCATAGAAACTCAGGATGAAGCGGAGTTGTTCGTTATAGAGAATTCATAAAGAACGAGAGCCGCGCGCGGCTCGCTCCGAAGAGATATGTAAAAATTATTTTTTTGACGTCAGAGAAATAGATACAGGTTATTTTTTTACAGCGATATCGGCGCGCGGTTCGGCGTATCGCGGACCCATGTGCGCGGTATTTTGCTCGAGGCCGAACGCGCCGGCTTTGTGCAGCTGTTCGGCCGCGGCGGGCAATTGGTGCAGCTGACGCCGGCCGTGATGCAGGTCTCGACCGTTTCATCGCCGACAGCATGTCCGGGCTCGATCTGATGTTTCAGATCGCGTTGAAAACGATGACGGTCGGCAAAGCGTCGACACGAGCAATCGCCACATCGTCGTCGGGCTGACGCGGTTCACGCGGTCCCCCGTTTGGCAAGTGGCGAGAATTCGCCGACGCTTCCTCGACCGTGCCGATTGCTCTCGCGCGGTCGCGGGCTTGCGCGATCGACCTCGTGTTCGCCGAGATCGACCGCCGAGAATTTCAAATTTCGGCCGGCAAGGCTACTTCGGGACGCCGTGCTTCCACTGGTCCCAGTGGACCACGACATCCCTGATGAACGGCGCAGAAGCCGCCCACAGATTGCTGATGGCGGGCACGAAACCGCCCGAGCCTCCTTCGGGGCCGCAGCCGCAGAGCGAGTGCCAGGCCGACTCACCCGGGTAGGGACGGTCGAAGTTCGACGCGGTCCGCAGCACGGCAACGCGGTCGAGATCCACCAGCCCCGAGATGGCCCCGCGGCTAAGGGCCATGTATGTCGCGTTATCCTCCTGTTGGGTGGTGCAATAGGTCCCTTTGCCGTTCGTCCACAGCGTGGTCCATGCCGCGGCCCGCTCGCCCAGCTCGATGCCGTGAAACCAGGTGTCACCGGCCATCGTGTCGCACTGAATGACGCTCGGCGGGGCCTTGGCCTTCGCCTCGGCATAGCGGGCTCGATAGGCCTGGGCGGTCGCATTGTCGTTGACCGTGAGATCCACCTTGCTGGTCAAGGCGAGGATCTTCTGCAGCAATGGTTCGTTCAACTGATACATCTCGCTGTGATAGGGGGTGGGGATGCTGGGCAACGAATTCCAGGGCTGCTTGGTCGTATCGGTGGGGAAGATTGCGGCGTATCCATAAGGCCACACCGGGGTGGTCGGATCGGCTGCGCTTCCTGGAATCTCGCGCGCGTCGATCTCCCATGAAATGCCGTAGTCGATCAGATAGCGCGCCCACGCCGCCGAGCCGGTTGTGCCCTCGTGAGGATCGATCCCCGCAATGCCTGCGATCAGGAAGTACGTGCGGCGCAAGTCGAACTTTTCGCTGAGGATCAAGGCCATGGTCGATGCGGCTACGTTCGCGTGACCCTCGCCGGCGACCATCTGGCACACATCGTCGGAGTTGCAGAGAATGTTGGGATAGTCGGGCGACAAGCCCCGAACCGGTATCGATTTCGTCAACCCGAGATTGGAGGTGAAAGCCGAAGCCTCGGAGAATGGGAAGGGGGTGCCGCCGAACATGTTGATGATCATGACCTTCACGGCTCGCGCGTCATCGTCGGCGAACGATGGACCGGCGAACAGTGCAGCAACAAGCACGCTTGCGCCGGCGAGCAAGTGTCTGGTTATCGACAGGACAGTTTCGAACATCGTACGCCTATGCATCGAAGCGCCTCCTTCTAGGTGTTGATATTTGCGCGGGGTGAGCCTGTGAACCTTTCGGGTTGGTAAGCGGTTGCACGGTGCCGGGATGTTACAGTCGGGATGTAATGGTTATGTATCGGATAGGTCTGGTTGGCGGTTCATCGCGCCAATTCGCGTTGTCCGATTCTTAGTCGATCTGCTCAAATGTGAGGCGACTTACCAGTTCCCCATCAGCGGGAATTTCCACGCGCTCAAGAAGACGATGGGTAACGCGAGCCCTGCGCGACTGAGGGTTTTGATGCCGGTCTTTCCTGCACCGATATCGGCGCGCGGTTCGGCGTATCGCGGACCCCTGTGCGCGAGGTTTTGCTCGAGGCCGAACGCGCCGGCTTTGTCGAGCCGTCCGGCCGCGGCGGACAATTGGTGCAGCTGACGCCCTCCGTGATGCAGGTCTTCGACCGTTTCATCGCCGACAGCATGTCCGGGCACGATCTGATGTTTCAGATCGCGCTGAAAACGATGACGGCCTGCAAAGCGTCGACACGGGAAATCGCCGCGTCGGCGCACTGACGCTGTTGCGCGCTCGCGGCCCGGCGAAGCGGCGGACTCGATTGAGCGAGAGAATTAGCGGGAAAAAGCTATCGCTTCATCTCGTTTTACTTTTGGGTACTTTCGCTCGAGTGCCCGCAGGCGCTTTCTTCTTCAATTTGATCTGATTGTAATCGACAGCGGCGCGGACGAGATTTTTTAGAGCACGCTCATTAATCTTGTCACCCTCGAAAATATCGATCGCTCGCCACATCTTGCCTCCGAGGCCCGCGTTGAAGAGCTTGTCAGGATCCGGGAGGCTCGCGCCGTGGGAAAAGGTAAGTTTCACCTTATCTTTGTGGGCGTTGGCAAGCACGATTATTCCGTCGCGAGACCATACCGGGCTTCCCATCCACTTCCATTCCTCGATGATCTCCCGGTCGGCCGCAAGGATACTCTTGCGGATGCTGGCGAACGTTTTGCCGCGCCAGTCGGTGAGCTTTGCGATCAGCTGGTCGATATGTTCCGATGGATTCATTGGATCTTTATGCCTCGAATTCTGGTCCCGTTTCATGCGACCACAATCGTAATGTAGCGACTACATTATCAACTGTGCCGGCATCAATCTATACGCGCCAATACCTGCTCCAGCGTCGCGAAGAACTGCTGCCACCCGTACTTGGCGCCCTGGTAGGCCTGCTGCTGATCCGGCCGGAAGCCCGACTGCTCCATGCGCAGTTGGGTCCCCGTGCTCGTCGGGGTGAGAGTCCAGGTGACGACACTCTCGAGACCCATTGCACCCCACGTGTAAGACAGCGTTTTGTTCGGCTCGACGGCCAGGACCTGACAGTCGACAGCGCCCCAGTCTCCGCGAAGATTGAAACGGTGGTCCACGACAGGCTTGAAGTCGTTCTTCATGAGCCACTCCTCGATCAGGTGTGGTTGCGTGAGCGCGCGCCAGATCTT
>JGI12635J15846_10003644_pt1 | contig 13355 bp, 10 predicted proteins | sample BlaSpr_A8_OM2_M2_FD_15846 | JGI IMG/M metagenome (IMG submission 15846) | reverse complement strand
ACCGAAGGGGCAATTGAAAAAGCTCGAGCCGATATGGCTGCGGCCGAGGCGCGGACGGCGGATTATGAAGAGAGGTTACGCGAGGCAAGACTGGCGATGTTCAAGAGGCAGGAAGCCAGGCGCGAGCAATTTGCTCGAGCTCGAGCAGCGGTCGTGGCCGAAGCCCGCACCAAGGCTCAGGCACAAGTATCAGAGGCGCGAGTGGCCATAGAGAGAGATAAGGTTACGGCACAGGAGACATTGCAGTCTGAAAGTGGGAGACTTGCAATTGAAATCATTCGGACCGTGCTGCGCCCGGCGAATCCAAAAGCTCCGGTAGGGGCGAAATAGTGAGACGTATTTTCAGTTCATTCGGGAATATTCGGAAGCTTGTGGTATTTGGCGGATTGCTTTTAGGCATTTGTCTCGGCTCGTCTTTTCTCACCCCATTAATGGCACAAGCACCAAATTCTTCTGACACTCGCCAAATTAGCTCGTCGGATTCGAAGACAGAGTCGTCTGATCTCGCAAAGCAGACTCCCCAGTCGTCCAATGAGGATGAACAGGCGGAATTCAAGCACTCTGGATCGGTTCGGCTGGTTGCAAGGATTACCGGTCTCAGTTTAGATCACGCGTATTGGCTGTGCGTCTTACTAAACTTCGCCGTGGTCGCGGGAGCTATTCTCTGGGCATCCAAGAAACACTTGCCTACCATGTTTAAGAACCGGACAGCGTCCATCCAGCAGGCCATGGCAGAGGCGCGTAAGACCAGCGAAGAAGCCAATCGTCGCCTCGCCGATATCGAAGCCCGCCTTTCAAACCTAGGGAAAGAGATCGAAGAAATGCGAGTCGCCGCGGAAAACGAAGCGGCGGCCGAAGAGGCCCGCACAAAAGCGGCCGCGATCGAAGATGCAAGAAGAATTGTGGAATCGGCGGAGCAGGAAATCGCCGCTGCAGCGAGGGCGGCGCGTCGGGACTTAACCGCATACGCAGCTGATCTGGCTGTCTCGCTCGCGCGCAAACAGATCCATGTGGACGCGGGTACCGACCAGGATTTGATACGAAGTTTTGCGCGACAGCTTTCTCGCCCGGATCCGGGAAAGACCAAGGAAAGTTAAGACATGGCTTCCGTCACCAACACTTACTCGAGGGCGCTCGCGGATGTGGTCTTTGACCGCAAGCTCGACCCACAAAAGACTCTCCGGGAATTGCAGGCGCTCAACGACTTAGTGGCAAGCAGTAAAGATTTGCGGGCAGTGTGGGGGACTCCTTCGATCACCGCGGAGAAGAAACGCGCGGTGCTGGATGCAATCGCTTCCCGGGAAGGTATTTCTAAGGAAGTTCGAAATTTCGTGGCGGTGTTGATCGATCATCGGCGGGTTAATTTTCTCTCGGAGATCGCAAAACAATTCGAGCAGGAGTTGAGTCAGCGCCTCGGATTCGTTGAAGCCGAGGTCACAAGCGCACGTGAGCTGAATGGACCGGAACGAGGCGTTCTGGAATCCGAAGTCGCGAAGTTGACGGGGAAAAAGGTGCGGGCGCGCTACCTCCGCGACGAATCGCTGCTGGGAGGAGCCGTGGTAAGAATCGGAAGCACTATCTACGACGGTTCTGTAAGTGGGCAGTTGAATAGAATTCGAGAGAAAATCGCTCTTAGCTCTTAGCCGTTGGCTTTTGGCGTAATTCGGAAGGTTTTTGTTCGATGAACGATAAGTTAGGGGCAAACGCAGTAACCGAAGGGTTAAGCTAAGAGCCAGGAGCCAAAAGCTAAAAGCTGATCTTATGGCACAAATCAAAGCAGACGAAATAACGCAACTGATTCGCTCGCAAATCGAGAACTACGAATCGAAAATTGCTGTCGACGAAGTCGGCACCGTGGTCACTTTGGGCGACGGCATCGCGCGTGTTTACGGCCTCGATAAAGTTATGGCGGGCGAACTTCTCTCCTTCCCCCATGATCTCGCTGGAATCGCCATGAACCTCGAGGAAGATCAAGTTGGAGTCGTATTGCTCGGCGACTACACCGAAATCCGCGAGGGTGACGAGGTCAAGCGCACCGGCAGGATCATGAGTGTTCCGGTCGGCGATGCCATGATTGGCCGGGTTGTCAATGCGCTGGGCCAGCCAATCGATGATAAGGGTCCAATCGTCACCAATCAGACCATCGCACTGGAACGCCTGGCGCCTGGAGTCATCGATCGTCAACCAGTTCGCGAGCCGATGGCAACGGGACTCAAGGCGATCGACAGCATGATTCCAATCGGCCGCGGACAGCGCGAGTTGATCATCGGCGACCGACAAACCGGCAAAACCGCAGTTGCGCTCGACACCATCATTAACAACAAAGGCAACGACCTCATTTGTATCTACAACGCGATTGGGCAAAAGCGATCTTCGATTGCACAGGTGGTCAAAATTCTGACTGACTACGGCGCAATGGATTACACCATCGTCGTGGCTGCATCAGCTTCCGAACCGGCGCCAATGCAGTACATCGCACCTTACGCAGCGTGCGCGATGGGCGAACACTTTCGCGACACCAAGCGGCATGCGCTGGTTATCTACGATGACTTGTCAAAGCATGCTGCGTCTTATCGTGAAATCTCTTTGCTGCTGCGCAGACCACCTGGCCGCGAGGCATATCCCGGAGACGTTTTTTATCTCCACTCCCGCTTGCTGGAGCGAGCCTCGAAATTGAGCGACAAGAATGGCGGAGGCTCTCTCACCGCATTACCGATTATCGAAACTCAGGCAGGCGATGTTTCGGCGTACATTCCGACAAATGTAATTTCGATCACGGATGGACAGATTTTTCTCGAAACCGACCTGTTCAATAGCGGCGTGCGACCAGCGGTAAACGTTGGAATCTCCGTCAGCCGCGTCGGTGGAAGCGCCCAGATTAAAGCCATGAGGCAGGTTGCCGGAACCTTAAAGCTCGATCTGGCGCAGTACCGCGAACTGGCCGCGTTTTCACAATTCGGGAGCGATCTGGACAAGGCGACTCAAGCGCAACTGAACCGCGGGCAGAGATTAGTCGAAGTCCTGAAACAAAAACAATTTTCGCCTTTGCCATTTTCGAAACAGATTCTGGTCATTTTCGCAGGCACGAGCGGCGCTTTCGATGACTTGCCTGTGGAACAGATTCGCGACTTTGAAGCCGAGCTATACAAGTATGTCGATGCCTCATATCCCGGACTGCTGCGCACAATCATGGAAAAGAAAGTTCTCGACGACAGCTTGAAAGCTGAAATGACCAAGGTGATCAAACAAGCAAAAGAAACATTCGTAGCGGATAGAAAAGCAGTAGCCGCAAAGTAGGTGTGCAGCAATCTGTAGTTGTTTTGTCATCCTGAGCAAAGCGAGGGACCTGTGCATCGCCAAATCAAATGCATAGATCCTTCGCTTCGCTCAGGATGACAAGGTAGTCTTTCAATGGCCAACATTCTCGACATCCGCCGGCGCATTCGCAGCGTGATCAATACCCGGCAGATCACCCGCGCCATGAAGATGGTCTCGGCGGCGAAACTGCGGAGAGCACAGGAACGCGCCTTAGCGGCACGTCCTTATGCGCAAATGCTCACGAATGTGCTGAAGTCTTTGGTCTCGCGAGTAGAACTCTACGACCCGGAGACAGGAGAATTGCGGCATCCGCTGTTGGCGCATCGCGAAGAACACAACGTGCTCTTGATTGTTGTAACCGGCGACAAGGGATTGGCGGGAGCGTTCAATACAAATATTTTGAAGGCTGCAACTCGATTCCTCGAGTCGAAAAAAGATAAGAATGTCGAGATAGAAGCGATTGGGCGCAAAGGACGTGACTTCTTGCGGCGCCGCTTTCCGGTAACTGAGCCGAGGGCTCCCGGGGCAAAAGAAACGTCGAAGGTTGCGCTGATCGGTGAACACATCGGCGTCCTGAACAAACTTGAATATTCGATAGTTTCTGAAATCGTGGATCGAGTGGTTGACCGCTACAGCGATGAAGCGATTGATTCCGTTTATCTGGTTTACAACGAGTTCAAGTCCGTGATCGCGCAACGATTGGTGGTCGAAAAGATATTGCCTGTCGAAAAGATTGGCGTCCCCGAGGTCAGCCAGTTGGAAGACATGAGCCTGGAAGAAAAGAAACGCGCGATTGAAGCAGCCAAAGGCGCAGGGGTGCGGCTTCGCCCGCAGGATACGCGCGATGTCGACGCGGCGGCTGAGAAGTTTGCGACCGCGCCTGTGGATTATATTTACGAACAGTCGCCCGAAGAATTGTTCCGGTCATTGCTGCCGAAGTATGTGAAGATTCAGATTTTTCGCGCCTTGATGGAGTCCGTGGCCGCCGAACACGCCGCCCGAATGACCGCAATGGACGCCGCCAGCAACAACGCCACCGACATGATTGATTCGCTTACGCTGGCGATGAACCGCGCTCGCCAGGCAAAGATTACGAAAGAGATTATCGAGATTGTTAGCGGAGCAGCAGCGGCTTGAAGAAGCTATCAGCCGTCAGCTTTCAGCTTGAAGCTTTCAGAGGCTTGCTTTTTATTTCATAACTGCATTAGCTGATAGCTGATAGCTGAAAGCTGACGGCTGATAGCTGACTTTAGAGGTCACATGGCAGAAAATGTAGGACACGTAGTTCAGATTACCGGTCCGGCAGTGGATGTTGAGTTCTCGGAAGCAAACATGCCGCCGATTTATGAGGCCATACGCGTGGTCAGCGATGGCTTCAATGTTCCTTCTCCCATAAACGTCGTGCTTGAGGTGCAGCAGCACTTGGGGGAGGGCCGCGCTCGTTGCATCGCGATGGAAGCCACCGAAGGTATGGTGCGCGGCATGAAAGCTATCGACCAGGGGGGGCCGATCACTGTGCCGGTCGGACATGGAACTTTGGGCCGCGTTATGAACGTGATCGGAGAACCCGTCGATAATCTTGGTCCAATCCAGTACAAGGAGCGGCATCCCATTCACCGTCCAGCTCCGTTATTTGATGAACAAGCTACAAGTGCTGAAATGTTTGAGACCGGAGTGAAGGTCGTCGACCTGATCCAGCCTTTTCTCAAGGGCGGCAAGATCGGATTGTTCGGCGGCGCTGGCGTGGGCAAGACAGTTTTTATTCAAGAACTGATCAACAACGTCGCCAAACAGCACGGCGGGTTTTCTGTATTCGCCGGCGTCGGGGAACGTACTCGTGAAGGTAACGATCTCTGGCTCGAAATGACCGAGTCGGGAGTAATCAAGCCGGGCGATCCTGAGCATTCGAAAGCCGCTTTGATCTACGGACAAATGACTGAGCCGCCCGGCGCGCGGTTACGAGTCGCGCTGACAGGCCTCACGGTCGCCGAATATTTCCGCGATGTCGAAGGCGCGGACACGCTGCTATTCATCGACAACATTTTCCGGTTCACTCAGGCGGGATCAGAAGTATCCGCACTGCTGGGGCGAATGCCGAGCGCCGTCGGTTATCAGCCCAACCTTGCGACCGAGATGGGCGAATTGCAGGAGCGCATCACCTCTACTAAGAAAGGATCAGTCACATCGGTGCAGGCGATCTACGTTCCGGCTGACGATCTTACTGATCCCGCTCCCGCAACGACGTTCGCCCACTTGGACGCGACGACCGTTCTTTCGCGCGCCCTGACTGAGATTGGAATTTATCCGGCAGTAGATCCGCTCGCTTCAACTTCGCGCATTTTGGATGCGCGCATCGTTGGACAGGAGCACTACGACGTGGCGCAGGCTGTAAAACGGACATTGCAGACTTATAAAGATCTGCAGGACATCATCGCGATTCTCGGCATCGACGAACTCAGCGAGGATCAGAAAGTAACCGTCGCGCGCGCCAGAAAAATCCAGCGCTTTCTGTCGCAGCCTTTCTTTGTTGCCGAACAGTTCACCGGTTCTCCGGGACGTTACGTGAAGATCGCAGATACTGTGAAGGGCTTCAAAGAGATTACGGAAGGAAAGCACGACGACATTCCCGAACAGGCTTTTTACATGAAGGGAACGATGGATGAAGTGCTCGAAGCTTCAGAGAAAATGAAAACGGCAGCGTAGCGTAGTGCTCGAAAGGCTCGACATGAGGTGCTTGTCATCCTGAGCGAAGCGAAGGATATATGCATCTCTAAAAAATACATGGGTCCTTCGCTTCGCTCAGGATGACAAGATTATTCATGGCATAAACTGAGGAGTTGCACTAGGAGCTAAGAGCTAAAAGCTAAGAGCCAGAAGCCGACAACTGATTCATGTCCAACACATTCCATCTCGAGATCGTTACTCCTGAGAAGATGATCGTGCGCGACGAGGCTGAGGAAATGCAGATTCCCGGCAAAAGCGGTTATCTGGGAATTCTTCCCGGACACGCCCCGCTGATTACCGAACTCTCTTCTGGGGAACTGAGCTACCGCAATGGCGGTCAGACGCATCGCTATGCTGTCGTATGGGGATTCGCCGAGATTCTTCCTGATAAGGTCACAGTCCTCGCCGAAGCCGCGGAACGTCCCGAAGATATCGACGTTAGCCGAGCGCAGTCCGCGAAGAAGCAAGCCGAAGAGCATCTCAAGACCGGCAAGAGTGAAGACGACTTCACCCGGGCGGAAGAGGAACTAAAGGCCGCCGAAACCCGCTTGGAAGTCGCTGGGAGAAAAACCTAACAGCGGCTGTGTTCAGAAGGATTCAATAACCGATGACGAAAGTGGAAGCCATCATTCAAACCGCCAAGCTGGAACCGGTGAAAAATGCGTTGCACGACATCGGGGTTGAAGGCATGACCGTCACCGAAGTGCGCGGGCATGGCCGGCAAAAAGGACATACCGAGGTCTACCGGGGACGTGAGTACACGGTAGACTTAATTCCCAAGATCAAGATCGAAATGGTGCTTGCCGACGACATGGTTGACAAAGTGACCAAGGCCATAATCAGCACTGCCCAGAGCGGCAAGATTGGCGACGGCAAGATTTTTCTTTCGCGAGTCGATGAAGCGATCCGCATTCGCAACGACCAACGCGGTGAGGGCGCCCTTTAGGCTTAAGAGTCTCTCCACTTAACTCCCCGGAAATCTGCTTCTTACGGCTCGGAAGCCGCGGTCATCAATAACAATTCCTGATGCTCCCCATAAATAGTTTCGATTTCCGTGAGCCTGTTAGGTGCAGATAGATTGACTCTTGCGCTTGCGCCTCGAACGCGGTTGTAGAGTATAGACGTTCGACGAATTAGGATCTCTATTCGCAGCCTAACCAGCCCGGAGCAGCGGCCATGACCATGGCATCGTCGTTGAGCAGCGAACTGCGGGATCTCTATTCTGAAGAATCTGCTCGAATACGCCAGGAGTTCTTTGCGACCGGAGATGGCCAGGCTGCGATTGCCCAGCGAACGACTTTAGTGGAAAGCGTGGTTCTCCGACTTTGGAAAGACATAATTTCCCCAGACGAAGCGGGTCCCAAAAACTTTGCCCTCGTCGCTATCGGCGGATTTGGGCGAAGGTGGCTTTTTCCTCACTCTGACGTGGACGTTCTCTTTCTCCACGCTGACAACGAAGTCGAAGCGGAATATAGAGACCGCATCCGGCGATTCTCGCAGGAACTTTGGGATCTGCGGATGAAACTGAGTCCGGCCACGCGAACTCTGGCCGAATGCGATCGCCTCGAACTTGACAACGTCGAGTTCACGATTTCGCTGCTCGACTCCCGGTATCTCGCCGGCGATCAGGATTTATTCAACCGGTTGCATGACAAGCTCATTCCAAAGCTGATCATGCGGGAGATGCAGCCGATCGTGCAACGGCTGGCTGAAATTACCAGATCGCGCCACGCAAAGTATGGCAACACGGTTTTCCATTTGGAGCCCAATGTCAAAGAGACGCCCGGCGGTTTGCGCGACTACAACGTAGCCTGCTGGCTGGCCTTAATTTCCTCGATGGACAAATTGCGCGATTGGCCGGATCAGAAAACTCTTCTGCCAATTTCGGCACGCAAGCAGTTTGAGCCGGCTCTCGAATTCTTGATGGCCGTCCGTTGTTTTCTGCATTTTCGGCAGGGGCGGGATGACAATTTGTTGCTATGGGAAGCGCAAGACGAGGCAGCGGCCCGCAAAATTGGTTTCTCCGAAGACCAGGAGATGGACGCCGCCGATTGGATGCGAATTTATTTTCGTCACGCGCGTGCCCTGAACCGCGCTTCAATGCAGCTATTGGAGGAGATTCCGGCGGCGCGCTCGTCACTGTATAAGCATTTTCAGAATTGGCGTTCGCGAGTTTCGAATGCGGACTTTTCCGTGGTCGATGGCCTGATTTATTTGCAGCAGCCATCCGCGGTTCAGGATCCGGAACTGCTCCTGCGCATGTTTGACTTCATGGCCCACCATGGCCTGAAGCTCAGTACAACTACGGAATACCGCATTGAACAGGTCTTGCCGTCCATGGCTGCAACTCCTCCGCAGGGCGCGGAGCTTTGGAGATATTTGCAGGTCATACTCATCGAACCATTTGCCGCGGACGCCTTGCGGGCCATGCATTCCCTGCGGTTACTGCCCTTGTTATTGCCGGAGCTGAAACTGATCGATTCGCTCGTCGTGCGGGATTTTTATCACCGCTTCACCGTGGACGAACATTCCTTCCTCGCAATCGAGAGCCTGCATCGGGCCAGTCAGTCGCAATCGGAATGGGATCAGCGATACGGACGCATCCTTCAAGAACTGGAGCGTCCTGAGCTGCTTTACCTTGCCCTATTGCTCCATGATGTCGGGAAAGGTGTGCCGGGGGGAAACCATGTACAAGCCAGCATGCAGATCGCGCGCGATTGCATGGACAGGCTGGACCTCGAACCGCAAGACCGCGAGACGGTTTTATTTCTGATCGGCAATCATCTGGATATGTCCGCCACTTTGCGCCGGGATATTTTTGATCCCGAAACAGTGCGAGTGTTTGCGGAAAAGATGGGCACGCCCGAACGCCTGAAAATGCTTTGCCTGCTCACCTACGCCGACATCAAGGCCGTCAATCCCGAAGCGCTGACTCCCTGGAAGGCGGAGAATGTCTGGCAACTCTACATCGTCGCTTCAAACTTCTTGAACCGTCACGCCGACCAGCGGCTAAACCCGGATGCGGACGATGAAAGTCTGTCCCGGCTGCAGAATCTTGCGCCAGTCGCCGGTAAAAATGTTAAGGCTTTTCTGGAAGGATTGCCCAAGCGTTATTTGCGAACCTACCCGGCTGAAGAAGTCCTGCGCCACTTCGAAATGTCAGAGCAATTGGTGCAGGAACAGGTAAAGCTTGACCTTAAGCGCGGACGCCATTGGTACGAGTTGACCGTGGTCACCAGCGATCGGCCATTTTTATTTGCGACTATAGCCGGGACGCTAGCCGCATGGGGAATGAACATCGTAAAAGCGGACGCCTTTTCCAACAGCGCGGGGACCGTGGTGGACACGTTTTTCTTCACCGACCGATTCCGCACCCTGGAGCTGAACATGCCCGAATGGGAGAGGTTTCAGCGAAGCATCAGCGATGTAGTTATCGGCGAAGCTGACCTGGATAAGCTGCTGAGGGACCGGCTCCGTGCGGAGAAAGGCATCACCGCGAAAGTGAAGGTTGAAACCAAGATTGAATTTGACGATCAAAGCTCTACTAACAGCACTCTGGTGCAAGTGATCGCTCAGGATCGGTTGGGCCTGCTGTACAAGATCAGCTCCCGCTTTTCTCACCACAAATGCAATATCGAGATTGCATTGATCGATACCGAAGGCCAAATGGCAATTGACGTTTTCTATTTAACTGCCGGCGGCAAGAAGCTGACCCGCGAGCATGAAAAGGAATTGAAAACTGATCTTTTGGAAGAATTGCAACTCGCGTAACGACATTCACGCGGGTTGTAAAAAAAAGAGGGAGACAATAGTTCGTCCCCCCGAGGAGTTCACCACAATCCTTTAGCGCAATTCGCCGGTCGTAACCCCGACGTGTTGTCCGATTACTTCGCCGGATACTACTAGCTCAACTCTGCGATTCATTTGACGTCCCGCGGAATTGTCGTTTGAAGCCACAGGTTGCGAGTTACCAAAGCCCTTGGAACTGACGGCTCCAGTCGTTACGCCCTGATTTACGAGGTAATCCCGTACTGAGGATGCCCGGTTTTCCGAGAGTGTTTGATTGAGATCATCGCTACCGACGCTATCCGTATAGCCGTCGATTTCAATGTTGAGCCCCGGATAGGCAAGCAGGATGCCCGCTATCTTCGCCAGCTTCTCGCGTGCCCCGGACTTCAATGAATATTTGCCGGTGTCAAACAATACATCGGACATGTTCACGATGAGCCCGCGAGCACTGTCACGAGTTTGAAGAATTGTATTGAGTTGTTGAGTCAACTGCGTGCGCATCGCTGCTTTATCTGCTTCCGCTTTGTCCGCGCTCTGCTGCGCTGTAAGCGCGGCCGAACGTGACCGATCGGCATCGGCCTGGGCCGCTGCTATCGCATCGGCTGATGCTGCCTGGTTTTGGGCCATATCGAGTTTGGCTTTGGCGGTTTCTGATTCTGCCGTGGCTCTCTCGGCTTGTGCGGCAGCTGTTTCAGACTGCGCTCTTGCCGTGTCAGACTGTGCTCGTTCCTTCTGACGGGTAGCGTCGTCCGCTTCCGCCTGGGTCCGTGCCTGCGCGTGAGCGGCAGCCATGCGTTCATCATCCTGACGCTGCTGGTCCATCTTCTTAACAGTAATTACACGGGCATCTTCCGCAGTCTGCACTGCTTCCCGCGCTTCCGTGATTTCAGACTTTCGGTTGCCTCCACGAGACTGATAACCTTCTGCATTTTGCAGATTGTATTCAGCTTTCCTGAGCGATTCGGAAGCATACTGGTCGGCGCCCGTCCATTTGGCAATTCGGACGGCGTTCCGCGCTTCATAAAGCTCGATCGGAGTCTTCTTGTCCATCTGTACGGGTCTGAGTTCAGCCGGACTGACATTGGTTTCATATTGGCCGCGCTGCAACAGTTCGTATTTCGCGTCGACTTCCTCAATGTTGCCGCGCGTGTCATTTCTGATTTCGTTTTCCATAACCACGACGTCGCTGGGCTGGGTAACCGCGAAATAAGGTTCNGCAGTCACGATCAGGCCGAAAGCCTGAAGATCGCTGGTGACGTTTAGNTTGCTGTTGCCATCGTCGTTCAGCAGGACTTCACCAAGGTTAACCGGACGTCCTTCCGGACTGATCGCCCACAATACGTANGTCAAGTANTCAGGTCCAAANTGGCTGGCGGCAGCCATATCTTTAAATTCTGCCTCAACGTGAATCGCACCTTGTTTGCTGGCGACTTCTGCGGTGCCATGAGCTCGGGGTAACAAGCTTGTACCGGCAAACGCGACCTTGGTTGATCCGCTGCGGTGCTTGTAATTGACGGCTTTAGTTGTGCGGGCGACTACGGTGATTCGGTAGATTGGCACTGAACCGGTGTGTTGAACGGCATCCTGCGCTACAGCCGCCAAACCAGTCAGAACGATGCAGAGCGTTAAACCTATTCTTTTCTTCAAGGAATCTCCTTTATTACGAATCGGGTGCTCGATGCACTCGGTCAATATCTTGGGTTGAAAACATCGGACGTCTGTCGGTGGGTGCTCGGGACAAACAAAAATGAGTTTTTCTTCGGATCTACTTTGTGAGCTGATTGAGCGAACTCAGAATCGACAGACTCAAACCCATTAAGGATGACAGGTCACACAGCCGTCGTCTGAGCAAGACTGCTCACAACCCTACCCCTCAAACTGTGAGCAGAATTGCTCACTTTGAAACCAGGGACGGAACGATGCCTCGATCATTGTCACAATAAGTGACATTTGTCTTCCATCGAAGACTAGAATTGATGCATGTCTACCGTAGCCGCAGCAAAGAAAAACGGCGTGTTCGATCCGGCCACATTCCTCGCCATCATTGGGTCGGGAAGGACAATTGTCAGGTTTGACAAGACTCAGGCAGTCTTTGCGCAGGGTGATCCGATTGATGATGTGTTTTATATCCAAAAAGGAAAAGTAAAACTTACCGTAGTATCCGAGAAAGGCAAGGAAGCAACTATCGCGATCCTAAGTGCCGGCGATTTTTTCGGCGAAGGATGCCTCGCAGGCCAAACCGTCCGAATGGGCAGCGCTAGTGCCATGACAGATTGCACGGTCATGCGGATCGAAAAGAACGCGATGATGCAAGCGCTTCACCGGGAGCACGCATTTTCGGATATGTTCGTGGCTCATTTGCTGGTGCGAAACATCCGGTACCAGGAAGATCTGGTCGATCAACTTTTTAATTCGAGCGAAAAAAGGCTGGCAAGAGTGCTACTTCTGCTCGCTCACTTCGGCAAAGACGGAATCCCTGAAACCGTTGTTCCAAAGGTTAGCCAGGAAACCCTGGCGGAGATGGTTGGCACAACCCGCTCCCGGGTCAGCTTCTTTATGAACCGGTTCAGGAAATTAGGCTTTATTCAGTATGACAGCGGAGCACAGGGTGGCCTTCAGGTACACAGTTCACTGCTCAACATCGTACTTCATGATTAGCTAGGTCGTGTTTTGTCACGTTTCGTGCGTATGGCCTTCCCGTAGTAGACTCTTGCGAGAAAAGCCATGTTCCATGGCACGTCCCAAGCGCGAGACACCGATCGAGCGCATCTTCCGCGAAGTAACGGGCCGGAACATGAACCGGCTTGAAAGACGGATACTCCTCAGTAAACCTCCGATCAAACGCAAACTGCACTAGTTGGGGAGGATTGCTCCTAATTGCCGGTCGGCGTCCCTAAGCGCTCACTGCTGCGAAGTTCTTCAAAGCTTTCTGCAATGATGCTTCATCGCCGACGCTCAGACTATTTTTCGAGCGATCAATCTGCCGCATCAATCCACTTAAGACCTTGCCGGGACCCACTTCCATGAAAGTTTGAACTCCGCTTGAAATCAGTAGCCGAATAGATTGATCCCACTTAACCGATCCTGTCACCTGTCGTACCAATGCGTCGCGGCTTTTGGCGGGCTCATAATGCGAAGCTGCGTCCACGTTACAAATTACGGGAACACGGGATTTTTGGAAGATCACTTCCTTAAGATCGGGGATTAACCTTTCCTGCGCCGTCCTCATCAGGGAGCAATGAAAAGGTGCGCTTACCGGCAGCAAAATTGCGCGTTTGGCTCCCCGGGCCTCAGCCAATTTGACGGCGCGCTCCACAGCGGCTGCATGGCCCGAGATCACAATTTGTTCCGATGAGTTGATATTCGCCGGCTCGCACACTTCGTGTTGCGCCGCCTCGTTGCACAGGGCGGTCACCGCGTCGAGATCCATGCCTAGAATGGCGGCCATGGCTCCCACTCCCACGGGAACCGCCTCTTGCATATACTTTCCACGATTTCTCACAGTCCGCACTGCGTTGTGAAAC
>JGI12635J15846_10003641_pt1 | contig 13359 bp, 10 predicted proteins | sample BlaSpr_A8_OM2_M2_FD_15846 | JGI IMG/M metagenome (IMG submission 15846) | reverse complement strand
AAGAGAGCTGGTCTGACCGATCTTTTGCACCAGTTGGATTGCTAGTGTAGCGCGTTTATCTCTGAGTTCAGATAGTCGCCAGATGGGTCGAATATCCGGGATCACCTAATTGCGATAGGCAGTCCTCCGCTCAAGCCGATCGATTGTTGGTAACCTCCAGCAAAGCTATAGTCGTAAGCCGGTTCGAGAAACCAGCCGAAGCGGTGCTTGCGGGCAGGCAGAACATGAAATCACCGGCCACCTCCCCAGATACTTATTGGTTGTTGTCCCATTCTTTCTGAGATGGACCCATCCTGGGCCAAGTTTTATCCGAAAGGCGAGGACTCCGGCCCTGATGGGCTCGAAGAGGCCAAGAAGCTTTGGCTGAGAGAAGTACAAACGAGACCCTCAGATTCTCGGGTTCTCTACAACACCGGCGAATTCTTCTCCTCGATTCACAAGTACCTACCGCCTGAGGAGTTTCTTAAGCAGGCGTTTCACGTCTGGAACAATACCGCTCTCGCTACTACTCTTCCATAGCTCGCCTTGGAAGCCGCTCTCGGCTTGCCCGTGCTAAAAGCTCCAGATCGCTACCTTAAGTTGACGATGCCCTTGTTGCATAGTTCACGTTCCATTCATATGCAGCTCTAGACTTGCAGATCTCAGAGGCCCTCTCGCGCGGTGCTCATCGACGGCGGAAAGTCGACGCTTCTGGTCGCCCAATCTCTGTTTGGTTTGGGACCCATGACGAACTCCAAAACGCCGCCCACGGCAATCTCGCTGTGACGAATCCATGCGCGCGACAGCGGCTTCCCATTGAGCTTCGCACTTTGGATGTACGGGTGGTCAGGCGCCTGATTCTCCGCCGTAATCGTAAACTTCGCGCCCTTGTACCACTTCTCGTCCAAATGGAGTGTGACGCGGGAGAACAGTGGACTTCCAAGGATGTAGATTCCATCTCCAGGACACACCGGATAAAAACCCATCGCGCCCAGGACATACCACGCGGACATCTGGCCCACATCATCATTCCCGCAGATGCCATTTACATCATTGTGGTAGGCATTGGTCAGAATTCGCCGCACCCACTTCTGCGTAAGCCAAGGTTTGCCGGCGCACACAAACAAATAGGGAACATGATGCACCGGTTCATTGGCGTGGTTGTAATAGTCGTTCCATCCAAACGATGAGGGCGTCTTTTCAAAGAAATCTTCCAGCTGCCGGGAAAACTCTTCCGCGCCCCCCATCAACTCCATTAGTCCGGGAACGTCGTGGGGAACGAACCACGTCTGCTGCAGCGGATTGCTCTCCGTGCAGCCCTGGCCGAACGTTTTCTTGCCCAGCCACGGAATCCATTCGCCGGCGGCATTTTTCGCTCGCATGCTCCCAACGTGCGAATCGTAGATCTTCCTGTAATTTGCTGCGCGGGCTGAAAATAGATTCGCGTCCTCTGTCTTACCCAACGATGCGGCCAGATTTGCCAAGCACCAGTCGAAGTATGCGTTGTCCAGGGTCCACGAAACCTGTCCTGGAACATACCCGTGCTGCATATAGAAATCGTTGTCAGGACGGTTTGTTGAACCGTTCGTCCCCGCAGCTGTCTGCCTACAAGCAGCGTAGGCCTTCTCCACATCGAAGCCCCTGATCCCTTTCGAATAAGCATCCAGGATGACCGACGTCGCCGGGTCGCCATCCATGCATCCGCTATACGAGTTCATAATCTCCCAGCGTTCGAGATACCCTTTTCGGCTCGTTGCAGCCAAAGTGACAAGCGAGTTGATTTCGTCATTGATCATCGTCGCATTCAGCAGAGTCATCAGCGGAAATTCGCCTCGAAAAACATCCCATCCACTAAAGATAGTCCTTGGCGTGTACCTATCGGCTGTGTGAATTTTGCCGTCGGCGCCCGTGTAGTTGCCGTCCACGTCCGCGATCACGCGCGGATCGATCATGGCGTGATACATAGCAGTGTAGAAAATCTTTCTCTCGTCGTTCGATGCGCCCTCGATCTCAATGGAGCTCAAGGCATCATCCCAAAGCGTCCGTCCCCTCTGGCGAGCCTCGTCGAAATTCCATCCGCGTATGTCGTGCAACAGGTTCTTGCGCGCACCGTCTGCGCTGGCAAAGCTGATGCCCGATTTCACCAACACTTTCTCGCCGGTCGCAAGCGAAGGAAACTCGGCGAAGAAGCCGATATGGTTCCCTTCTTGCTCTCTGCATCCGTCCAGCACCTTTCCTCGCTGCACGAGTTCCTGATACTGGTCTGTTTGGAAATACGAAGTCGCCAGTCCCTGTTGCACGGGAAAAGCGTCATCTGGAACGTCGATCTTCCAGACGCCGAAGCGCTCGAACGGCTTTGAGAATTCCATATGGAAGTAAACCGAGTAGCCTACTTTGCCCTCGCCGTTACCCCAGCCGCCGCCGAATGCGGGACAACGCATCCAGCCCTCGATCGCTCGATCCCCCACCACTTTCACATATTGGTGTGTAGAAGTGCCTCCGATGCGGCGCGCCAGATTCAGTTGGATGCGCGCCGTCTCTGTCTGCGGATAGCTGAACTGAAGCATCCCCGCTCGAGGAGCAGCCGTGAGTTCTGCCACGACACCGTAGTCCTCCAGAGTTACAGCATAGTAGTTTGCCTCTACGTGTTCGTTTGCGTGGCTATAAGTCGAGCGCCAGCCCTCACCCGGATGGTTGACCCTCCCGCTGTCCAGCTTCATGGGCCCGGTGGAAGGCATTACCTGCAAATTGCCGAAGTCGCCGTAGTATCCCACTCCGCTCATGTGTGTAAAGCTGAAGCCTTCAATCGTAGTCTGTTCATAAGAGTAGCCCGGGCCGTTGTCGCCTTCGAAGGAGTAGCCTGGACTTTTAACGCCTCCAGTAATCGTGTCAGGGCTGAGCTGCACCATGCCAAACGGGGTTGCTGGCCCAGGGAAGGTCTTGCCCTCGCCCAGTAACAGGCTCGTGCTGGCTCCGATGAGTGGATTGATGAAACGCGAGGCGCGAGCTGAAGCCGTCAACGGCTCTCCCCACAGGCGGCCGCTTAGCCATAGTGAAGACGTCCAGATCAGGGAGCCCTTTGCAAACGATCGACGCGAGATTGACGGTCTCTTCTGCAAATTGATGTTCTTCATTGTCTCGGAATTTCCATGTCATCTGACAGTTTTAAGTCGAACGTAAGCATGGCTGCGTGCGCGGCCAAGGCCATGAGACAAGCTGCGGGGAAACTACAAAGGTATCCCCGCAGCTTGATATCGGTGCCTGCTGTGCTCAGAAAGCCAGATGGACCCCTAACTGAATCTCTCTGGGCGTCGTGACGTTATTAGTGATGACTCCCGCTGTGGGATCGGAGATGTTGTTGTCTGGTACACCGTAGTTCTGGAAATTGAAGATATTGAAGACCTCGGCCCGGAAGTTGAGCGACAACTGCTCCCGAATCGGAAAGTTCTTGAACAAAGACATATCCATCTCGGAGACATGCGCCGACGAGAGAGAGTTTGTTCCGGAGTTTCCGTAGGTACCGGTTGCCGGCGACACGAAGGCCGACGTGTTGTACCAGTCGTTCCTCGTGGGGTGAGTAAGCTTGGGGTTCCCAATCACATTGGGCCTCATGTAGGAAAACCAACTATCACCAGCTGGCGCTTCAATGTTGGCGATGTCCCCGCTTATGGCCATGTTGTACGGCTGTCCCGATCGAAGTTGAATCGCAGTATTCGCCTGCCAGTTGCCCAGAATATACGCGGCAACGCCACGGTTCAGATAGCGCTCGCCCTTGCCGATGGGCAGGGCATACTGCCCGGCCACCGCAAGGAGTTGCGGAACGTTGAAAGCCAACACGCCCTTGGATGCCTTCAGGTCATAGTAGTTTTGCCAAATCGAGTATCCACCGGATCCCGGCCCGTTCTCCACGTCGAACAATCCGCTCCCGCCTACGCTCAGGGCCTTGGACCAGGTATAGGAGACCAGATATTGGAAGCCGTTTGAGAACTTCCGATCCAGCTTCACCTGCAACGCGTTGTAGTTCGATGTCCCGTTGCTTGTGCTGTAGAAGGCTGAGGTGTTGTACCAGGGGAAGGGGGTGCGGGCTCGAACCTGGGCGACTGTACCCGTTCCCGGAGTCTGTGCCGTGTTCCATAGGCCAGTGATACCCAATCTGTCATCAAGACCGCCCACGTATCCAATCGACAGTGCCGTCTTCGGCCCTAACTCGCGCTCGACCGCTACGTTGTATTGCTGAGAACGTGGATCTTTGATGTGCGGGTCCATGAGCCAGTTACCCAGACTCCATGGATCGGCTGCCGGCAACACGGTACCTACCTGGCCGAAGGTCGACTCGATGGTAGCAAGAGCGCTGCCTGTCTGATTCATGGCGATGCTCGACACGACAGAACCACCACCAGGCCAATTACCGGAGTTGCCCTTCCAGTCCTGTTCCATGCCCATGGTCGTGTCATACGCAATGCCGTAGCCGCCACGCACCGTTGTCTTCGAGTCAAGTCGCCACGCTATTCCGAGACGAGGTCCCCAGTTTCCCCAACTTCCTTTGGCTCCCCACGTTGTGCCATACGGCGACAACTGAATGGGAGGAGCTGCCGCGTTGTAGTACGGAATGCCAGTTGTTGGATCGCTTGCGGCGACGCCGCCGTCAATGCCCGCTAGCGAGCCATTTGCGGACGGAATGCAGGGCGCCGCATTCGTTACGTTGCACGCCGGCGGCAGCGCCTTCATACCAATCCAATAGGTGCCGTCCGTATTCGGACCGGAGACAATGGTGCCTGAATCGGGAGCGAAGGGACGGCGGTGGTCGAGCCGCAAACCATACGTGATCGTGACGTTCCGTCTCACCGTCCAGACATCCTGAGCGAAGTATCCATAAGAGGAGACTCGGTTGCCGCTCGCTATGAGCCCCGTGTTATTGTTCGCCGACGGCAAACCCAGAAGTGCGGCCGCCAGAGAATTGCCCGTGGTGCCCACATTGTTCGGATCGCCGGTCAGCGCGTTCGTAAAGGCGTAATTTCCGTAAGGCGGGCTACTGGAGCTATTACCCTGCCGGATGTACTGCATTCCAACCTTAATGTTATGCGCTCCATGCACCCAGGTCAGGGTCGGGGTGTAGCTAAGTACCGGGTTTGTAATCGTATTCGGGGCTTGACTGCCAAAGCCACTTGAGATTCCGGGAACAGCGTACGGAGCCCCTAATCCGATGAATGTTCCGCCCGAACTGGAGAAGCCCAGGCCCTGTGCTGGGTTAATTCCGTTGGTATCGGGAGTACCCCGAAGGAATGGCCTTGTCGCGATGCCGAAACGAAAGTCGAAGAGAATGTTCGATGTGAAAATGTGACTCCAGCCCGTCCCTAGGTCCTTGGCTGCGACCGAATTCGAAATGCTCTGGGTGAGCGAGTTCGGCGAAACGTCGGTTACATTCAGCTGGTCATACCGGAAGAACAACGTATCCTTGCCGCCAAGCTGCTCGTCGATGCGGACCATATAGTGGTCCGAGTCATCCGTGTGCGGATTCGCCGCATAAGCATTGAAGCTCGGATTGCCAGTCAAAGGCGTACCAGTGTCATACGTTTTGAGGAATTTGACCATGTTCTGGTCTAACCGGGCCGGATTGATGACGTTCGGGGTTCCGTTGTAATTAAACTGCGTCCGCGTATAGCCATTCGGAGTTTCCTGCGTCGTGGCAGGATCATAGATATTTTGCGCGAGGAGTGAGTGCGAAAAATCACCTCCGAGTTCCGCGGTGGTGGGCACGTTATAGAGAATCTCATTCGACTGCGAGTACCTCCAGCCTTCATATCCGAACTGGAAGAAGGTGCGGTTACGACCGTTGTAGAGGTGGGGCAGCCAGACCGGGCCGCCTATCGTAGCGCCAAACTGATTCTGCCGAAATGGGGAAGGCGAGGATCTGTACTCGTCGGCAAAGGAGTCGCGAGCGTCGAAGATGTTATTCCTCACAAACTCCCACGCGGAGCCATGAAGACTATTTGTCCCGCTCTTGGTGACAACATTGACTACGCCGCCAAGCACGCTTCCATACTCTGCTTTATCGTCGTGCGACTGCACCTCGAATTCCTGCATATCATCGATGATCGGCGGAATCACGTAGACGCCATTGGTAAAGTCCGTATTTACCACGCCGTCCAGCAGGTAGAGGTTCTCCCGGTTGATCTGTCCCTGAATCGCCGGCTGCGAAAACTGCGCCGAAGGAACGCCCAGCACACCCTGATCGTTCACGGCGACTTTGTTGCTCTGGGACGTACTGATAGGAGACGCGCCCGGAGTGAGGGTCAAAAGTTCCGTGAAATTGCGGCCGTTCAGCGGCAAATCATGGATCTGGCGCTCTCCGATCTGGGTGCCCAACTCTGAACTCGTTGCCGCAACGTCGGCCGCTTGGTCCGTCACGGTCACGATCTGACTAGCAGCGCCGATCTTGAGAACAACATCGCGTGAAAGGCTCGCTTGCACGCCTGCCGTCAGGCCCGTAATCGTGGTGGTGCTAAAACCACTCGCGCTCACGCTCATGACGTAATTGCCGGGTTTGACAGACGGGAAGGTATACAGTCCTTCATTGTTGGACGTTGCCTTCGCTGCGACGCGCGTATCCGACTCCGTCAAGGTGACCGTGGCTCCGGGGATAACCGCTCCCGTGGAGTCGGTGATGTGCCCGGATATGGCGGCGTTCGCGGTCTGCGCACTGCCTGTCTGCACTCCGAAGATTCCAAGCGTGAGAATGAGAGAAACTCGCAACCACCAGCTTATTCCGTGTACTCGTCTGCCCGCTGACCTCGAAATTGGCTGCTTCATTTTTTGAAATCTCCTTGGTGTCCGTTGTGGATCGCCATTGCCTGTTTTTGGCCTCAGCCATGTTCTGTCTTTGAAATTGCCATATTCCGATACAACAGCCTCGGTTCCCTGATGGCATTCGCAATGTTACGGACGCCCGCCACGCATGGCGTGAAGGTTCTCCTACGAACACCTGTAATGAAATACCTATGCGACCAAATGAGGAACGTTCTAAGCAGTGTGCTGAAAAACCTTGCTACGTTTGGCCTTTTGACTTCATAGACTTACGCGCAAAGCTGTTGGCTGGCGTTGCCGGCATTTGATTTGCGCGCGAAACAGTTTGCTGTAAGCCTGGCTGCGCATATCCCTTGTTTTCACGCATATACAAGAGCCACGTTTGTTGCCGGTTCGGTGGGCTCTCTTGGTGGTACACTTTCGACCAATTGTGGAAAGACAAAAGTGTTGACGTTGGAAGATACGAGGGCGGCTGAACTTCCTCCCGAACAGCTAGCTGTCGTGCGCAGCCACCTCCAAGAGGTGCTCTCCAGCGATGCGTTCATGGGCGGGCATCGCGCCCAGTGCTTTCTTCAACTGGTCGTAGAGCATGTGCTGGCTGGTCGGTCGGATTGCCTCCGTGAACGGATGCTTGGCGCGGAGATGTTCGGCCGTCCAATTGACTACGACACCGGCAACGACGCGGTGGTGCGTGTAAAGGCCTCGGAGGTCCGCAGGAGGTTGGCACAGTACTATCAGAGTCTAACGACTACGCCGACCGTCCAAATTGACCTCCCAACCGGCTCGTATGCACCCCAGTTCCACTGGGCGCCAGTAGAGGTGCCGTCCCATCCCACCGAATCTGCGAATACTCAACTAGACTCCGTCAGCGTTCAAACACAATCGACAGCCGCGTGCGGTGAAGACGTGACAATTACCCCTCGATGGAAGTGGAAGCCTTTGGCGTTCTGCATATCGCTGCTGGCTATATATAGTGCAGTCCTCATCTCTCTCGGGTGGTTCGCCTCAGTTCGATTCGGCACTTCCCATCGGACTCTAACGGCTGCCGATCCGATCTGGGCCGCGCTCTTCGATGGCAAGAGGAACACCTACATCGTACCTGCCGATATAGGATTCAATCTGCTCGAAGACCTGTCGCAACATCCAATGGCGCTTGCGGATTACATGAAGGGCGGATACTTGGAACTCCCGGTTCCGGGAGTGGATGCGCACAGGGCCGAGGGTCTGCGTTCGCAAAGACTGACAAGCTTTGTCGACGCCCAAATTATCTCCACTCTTGCCGCGCTGCCAGAGTATAACCGGCAACGGACCTTCCTTCGCTTCCCGCGTGACCTGCGGCTTGATGATCTAAAGGACGCCAACGCTGTTCTCATCGGCTCGGTGGGCAGCAACCCTTGGGCTTCCATTGCGGACAAGAACGCAAACTTCCACATCGTCTATCGCCAGGGCATGGAAGGCGCAACAATTATCAACGAGAAACCACAGCCCGGGGAGCAAGCATCCTACGAAAGCCACTGGAATGAGCCGGCACACGAAACCTTCGCCCTGATCGCCTTTCTGCCGAACCTGGGTGGTAATGGGCGCCTGCTTCTTCTGCAGGGGCTGGATGTAGCCGGAACCCAAGCGGCGGCTGAGGCACTATTTCATCCGGCTGCAATGGCTCCCATTCTCCAGCGCGCAACGCGCCCTGACGGCTCGATCCGCTCCTTTGAGATATTGGTGCGTTCGACGAGCATCAATTGGAATTCGACTGACTCTCAGATAATCGCCAGCAGGATTGAGTGAGACTTCGCATTTTCGGAGGCCGCCTGCACTATCTGCTGCAAACATCTCAAGCCCAAGCGTAGATCGTATGTGATGGACTCTGTCCCGCCCATGCTGCATGAGGCAGAGAACAGATAGCCGGTTTCCCTGGAACCGAGCATTAAATGCAAATTGGCCCCACCGACTCGCCTGAAGGTGAGCGCTCGATATTCGGTGAACTTCCTGATCGCGCAAAACCCGCACTTGAAATGCATGTTTGTTCATGATATTTCTTGTTTATGCATGATTCGTCGCTGCCCACATCCAGAAGAGAAGTGATCGCGGAGAGACTAGATGCGGGACTCTCTGTTATTGCCTCCGAGTTGGCGGAAGAGTTCCAGATTTCTGAAGATGCGATACGGCGTGATCTGCGCGCACTCGCCGCAGAAGGTCGTTGCAAGCGGGTGTATGGGGGCGCCCTTCCTGTGTCGTCTGCCTCTGGATCGCTGACAGAACGCGTTCCTGTTCAACCAAGTGAAAAGATTCTGCTCGCGCGGACCGGTGCGCGACTGATTCAACCGCGAGGGTTGATCTTTTTGGACGGGGGCAGCACGAATCTGGCACTGGTAGCAGAATTGCCCGAGAACAAGTTCCTGACCGTTGCGACTAATTCAGTTCCGGTGGCGAATGCTGTCCTTAATCGGAAGGGGCTCAGACTCCTTATGGTCGGCGGCGGAGTAGAAGCTGAACTAGCCGCCTGCGTCGATGCCGAGGCTGTTCTCGCCGTGCAGAAAATGAATATCGATCACTGCTTTCTTGGCGCCTGCGCAGTTTCTTCGCAATTAGGCCTTGGAGGATTCAATCCTGCAGATACGCTCTTCAAACGTGTCCTGCTATCTCGTAGCCAGAAAGTAACTGCGCTCGTGACGCTCGACAAGCTTGAGACCCGAGCACCGCACGTCATCGGCCCGCTAGAGTTCGTCCATGAGTTGGTTGTTCCACACGATACCCCCTCCCATCTTTTAGCGACACTCGGAAAGGCCGGTACCACCGTTCTGACTGCCGACGAGCCACCTCAAGCAGAGCGTACCGCATCCCATCCTCCACAGTAGAATTTGCCCCACGTGTGTCCGCCGGCTGTACCCGGGTCCCACATGACACGGTCGCAGCCGGCGGGTGCCATCACTTCTGTTCTAGCGCGCTACTTGCAATGACGCGATCGCGGTTGTCTGGTTCGCGGCCGATTCGACCTTCTGCAAAGTCGGTTGGGCCCGCTGCCACAGAATCTGCGCGTCGGAAGCGTCGTTCGGGTATGCTTCCGTCGATTGCTTCCCTGTGGGTTCAAGAATGATATCCACGCGACGGTTGCATGCAAGCCAAGTCGCGGAGGAGCGACGCATCATCCAGTTCTCTGGTTTTTGGGGATCCTCTCCCTGCAGTCTAGCAACCTCCTTCTTGCTCAGTTCCTTCTGCTTCCCATCGGCGCTTGTCTGGATATTGTCCGCAGGAATTCCTTGCGATACCAGGTAACTCTTCACGAGATCGGCTCTCCTTGCGCTGAGCTTCAGGTTGTACTTCTTCGACCCGCGAACGTCAGCGTGCCCAACTACCATGAGGCTGGCGTGGTCGTTGTCGTACTGCTCGTGACTCATGAAGCGATTCGCTGCACTTGGCAGAGCTTCCTTCTCGGTGGCTACAAGGCCGATCTTACGGTGATTGGAGGTCGGGTAGTTCGTCGGATAGAGAACGCTGGCAAGCGTTACCGGGGGCGCCGGTCGATCGAGCCCACAACATGCAGGGCTGCGGTTTCTGTAGTGGTTCCACCGCAGGCGTTGGAGGCCGAAAGCGTATAGTCCCGGGTGCGATGTCTTCCGAGCCCCCAGCATGTTCCTTTCTCAAATCTGAAGGGGTTCACGTTGAGACAGGTTCCGCTGCTCGTGAAGATTCCAGACGAACATGCCGGGGGCAGGGAACTACGACCCAACGAAATGGGAGTCGGAAATCGTCCTGAAGCTTCAGCCCGACAAGACTCCCACGAACGAAAGCTCGCCCAAGCTCGGCCTGAAAAATCAATGAGCGCCGATGATGGTGATTCCCATCGGCACAAACGAAACTGGGACGGCAAACAAAGCCGGATATTGAAGACCTGGACGAACTGTTTCGCTGCCCCTTCAAATCCGTGTGCCGTGAATGTGCCGCGGGGTTCGCAAAGCCGTGAGTTTTTCGAGGTTTTTGAGGCACCTCGGAACCTTCCGTGCGAGCTTTAGTTGTGGGTAAACGACTGATTCGTTTAGGCGGACAGCACTTTCTCTAGTACCACGAAACCTGCCTTACAAGCAGGAGGTCGCAGGTTCGAGTCCTGCACTGCCCACCATTTGAGCCGCTACACGGAGTGTTCCGACGGGATTTCTATACTTGAGGACTTACCGCGATAGGGCAGGGAACTCGAAAGTATACGACGAAATCGGTTTTGGCCGGCGGCCTTTTCGAAGGAAGCTCTTCCACCTGAAAACCTCGGCAGACATGTGTTCCTCCCTTCAGTAAAGGTACTTCGATTTCGGCTCGGTTGAGGGTCAGGCGCAGCCTCTCCGCTTTCTCGCGCGTATCGCAGGGGAGCGCAGCCTGCGGATTGTCGTCGAACGAAAACTCGCGTTTATCGGGATCGTGATGGTTTCTCCAGTTGCTCACGTAATATCGGACCGAATCTAAGAGATCGGTTGCCTCCTGATCGCTAAAATTCGTGCGCTCCATCACGAACTGTTTTGCCTGCTTTAAGGTCAGTTCTCTGACGCTCGGAGCGGAATAGGCCCTTTTCTTTTTCAATCCTCTCTTCATGAGATCAGTTTTTCATAGCTACCAATTGACATAGTTGTTGCAATTGTTTTTGTTACGAAATCCGAACAGTATTCAGCAATAAAGGAATGCAGTTGGTGAGGGTTGCAACGAGGATGGCCGACAAGCGCATGACTGCGAAAGGTTAAACTCTTCGACAGGAAGATCTTAAAAAGGAATGGCGGGGACGACGGGACTCGAACCCGCGGCCTCTGCCGTGACAGTGCGACGGCACCAGGAATATCAGGGACTTACAGACTTATGAAGACCGCCCAAGTCCCTGAAAACCACGCCGAATTCTGAGAGTTGTGGATCGGGTGTGGATCAGGATTCTTTGGTGCCACGAGTCGATCTGGCTGACGGATTACCACCGTGGATTGCTCTGGCGTATCCCCTATGAAGAAGAGCTACAACATTGAATTCTCAGGAGCCTGTCGGCTGGCGTGGCCGCGTGCTTACTTTAGCGATTCCTCCGCACCCTTCGTCGTCATCACTCCTACTCCTCGTCCTGCCACCTGAGGGCTGAGACAGGGCCGAAGGCTTCGTGCAAGTTTCTTGGAAAAATAGTGAGAGGGTAGTACCGCAAATTGATTTCGAGTTCCTCGGGCCCGAACTGGTCGATCAACCGCCCGATTTCCCCTGGGAACTTCTCGGTTACGTGAACGGCAGCGGCCGAAAGCTCGGACTCATACCGTTCCAACAGATCGCGAAGCCTCTTTTCCAACACTTCGATTGGGTGGACTGCTGACATAGTTACCTCCCGCGTTTCGAGTCCGCCGACCGTCTATCTAAGGGAGCGAAAATTGAGTTTTTCGAATTTGGTGAGGGTGGAGCGAGCAGAGCACCAGATTGATCTGCCATAATTCCCAAATGTGCGGACGCTACCGACTCTCGCGACGGAAGCAGATTATTGAGGAATACCTCGACGCCTCCGGGGAGGAGGATTGGAATCCTCGTTTCAATATTGCCCCGACCCAGCATGTCCCGGTGATCCGCCAGAACCCGAAGGAACCCGTGCGCGAACTATCGCTTATGCGCTGGGGGCTCATCCCATCTTGGTCGAAGGACTCCTCCGGCGCAGCGAGAATGATCAACGCGAGGTCGGAAACGGCAGCCACGAAGCCAGTATTTCGGGAATCGCTTAAATCCCGCCGATGCCTGATCCCTGCGGACGCCTTTTACGAGTGGAAGCGGGACGGGAAAGCCAAGCAGCCGTTCTGTTTCGAAGTCAACGATGGGGAATTGTTCGCGTTCGCAGGATTGTGGGATCGCTGGAAAAACCCGAGCGGCGAATGTGAAGACCTGCTCGATCCTCACCACGACCCCGAATGCCGTCGCCTCAGCCATCCACGACCGGATGCCAGTCATCTTCGACCCCGATAGCTACGATTTATGGCTCGATCCGGGCATGACAAAGGTCGAAGCCTTGTCCGACTTGCTGAAACCCTGCGATGCGCGGCTGATGCGCTGCTATCCGATCAGCACGCGGATCAATCACGTCGCCAATGATGACGAGGGATGCTCGCGACCTGTGGAGGTCGTCGAGACTCAGGATCGGCTGTTCTTGTAGAAACCCGTGGTATGCGTAGCAAAAGAAACTACCAGTGGGGGGGGCAGGAAATGGAATATCTGATTGGTGTGATCCTGTCTACGACCTGAAACGGAGAACACGATGTCCAACAGCATATCGACCTTGCTGCTTCGTAATCTGCGCGACGTATTTGGCGAAAATGACCCCGTGCGTCGTCGCGCTGCAATCGACGAAATCTTTCACGAAGACGCAGTATTCTATGACCCCAAAGGCGGTGTACTTCGTGGTCGTGACGAGATTGATCGTATTGCTGGTGTGATAAAAGCAACACATCCAGATTTCGAATATCAGCCCCTCTTCCCTCCCGAGGAACTAGGTGATGCCGGACGGGTTCGATGGGTATCTGGCACTCCCGGCAAACCACCAGCTTACGCGGGAACCGATTTTATCGTCGCCCGGAACGGTCGCAT
>JGI12635J15846_10003640_pt1 | contig 13359 bp, 13 predicted proteins | sample BlaSpr_A8_OM2_M2_FD_15846 | JGI IMG/M metagenome (IMG submission 15846) | reverse complement strand
TTGCCTCTCCCGCGGTTGGTTCAACCCCCTGGTCCGTGTTGATCAGAGTGGCGCTCTTAGTACCAAGTGTAAATTGCTGATAGCCTTCCCGCTGGCGCCGCAGCTCTGCCGACGGAACTTCACGTTTGCGAGAGAGAATAACCTCGTCCCCAGCGTCTAAAACGAGAAAGAGCAGATCTGGCGGAGGAATGAATCGACCGAGGAACTCCGCCAGCCACATCGGTCCGCCGTAGCGGTAGCGGATCGGATCGATGAGCAGATCATGGTAGTAACGATCGAAAACAATCAAGCCCGAGCGGGCAAGAAACGGCCGGAGGACGAACGCGAAGCCTAGCCAGTAATCCAAAAGGACGCCTAAGAGGGCCGCAATGGACCCCAACGTCCCCCTGGGGGGCTCGTCATGAGGGTCGGTGCTCGGCACACCAGTTTCTTTTTGCCGCGCAATCACCATGGGACGCCAGTGATAGATATGAAACCCGTTGAAGGCCGCTTGATCGAGCGATTCGGCGAGTCGTCCGACTAGCGTACTCTTACCAACCCCATCGGGACCCAATATGACAAGAAAAATCCCGGTGGGCTTAAACCACCGGCCGATCAAACGTGGGACGTCGCCCAAGACCTTGCGGACGGGGTTCAGCGGATCGCTTCTCAGTTTCCTCAACCACAGCTTCTTCTTAAGTTCTCCGAGAAGATTGCTTAGGGACCCGTTGGCGCAGGCCTCAACCACTCGTTCTTTCCATCTCGCACCAAAGAGTTCAGCAGCTATTCTCTGCGCCTGAGGTTTCCCTAACTCATTCACTAACACCTTTAATCGCTCTGTTTGATGTTGGGGCAAGGTCCCTTTCAGGGCCTTCTTTGCCAGAGTGTATGCGAATTCGATCGCTGGATCGGCCACCCAAAAGCCATTGAATCGCCAACGCCTACGTACTAATTCCTCTCCTCGCCAAAGAATCATCCCGTGTTCCCGATACTCATCGGCGACATCTATGCCTGCGGAACTCATACCTTGTGGTTCGAACCAAACGAAGTCGAACCTGTGCCCTCCCTCGTGGTGGCGATGCTGCACGGGTCGGTAGCCCTCGTTGAGCAGGCCCTGGAAGACAGACGGCAACTTCGCTCGATCTTGCGGGTGGACAGCCAAGTCCAGGTCGCTGGGCAACTCGTCCGGAAGCCCCCGCCAGGAATGCAGTACGCAGTACCGAATTCCGTTCTCGTCACACAACCTGAAGAGCAGGCGGAGAAAATGCGAGAGGCTATAGCCCTGAGCAGAATCTTTGGTTGGGGCCTTGTCTCTCTGAGTAACATCCACCTGCCCGAGGCTAGAGTTTATTTGCTCAGGCATAGGTTCCATCCTCGAGGGCTCGATATCTCCGGCCCTTTCCTTCGCGAGGCAGTTGCGGGTGCGCGTTCGGGGCGGGTCGGGTTACTGCGCTTTTTGCGCGGACTTCGCGCAGGAGCGGCATGCCGTGCTTTGAGCTTGCGCAATCTGAAGCAATAATCACGCGGCGCCGGCTCCCTTCAGAACGGCGGGAATGGTCTTTGCCAGGATTTTGAAATCCATCCACAGCGACCACTGGTCAATGTATTCCATGTCGAGTTCCATCCATCTTTCGAAGGGAATGGAGCTGCGGCCGTTGATCTGCCAGAGGCAGGTCATCCCTGGGCGGACACTAAAGCGCCGGCGCTGCCAATCCTGACGGAATCCCTCGTAATCCCGGACGGGAAGAGGCCTAGGGCCTACTAGGCTCATGTTGCCTTTCAGCACGTTGAAGAGTTGCGGAAGCTCATCAATGCTGGTCTTTCGCAGGAACTTGCCGACGCGTGTGATGCGAGGATCGTTCTTAATCTTGAACACTGGGCCGCTAGACTCATTCAGGTGCCCGATTTCCTTCTGCCGTTGTTCCGCGTTCGCCACCATGGTCCGGAACTTATACAGGCGAAACCTTCTCTTGTTGAGGCCGACCCGTTCCTGGATGAAGAAGAGCGGTCCCGGCGATGTGAGCTTGATCAGGGGGGCGGTAAGAAGGAACAAGGGTGCGAGAATGATAATCGAAACGAGGGAAATCGCGAAGTCAAGGATACGCTTGGTGAGATGCTGCCAGGTCTCTGCGGGATTGGGGCAAAGCGTTACCACCGAAGTATCCTCGAATTCCTCGGCCTTGGATCGTGCCAGTGTCAGATTGAAGAAGTTGGGCAGGAGCCGGACGATGATGCCTTGTTCCTCGCAAAGAGCAGCGACGCGCGACGCCTGAAGGTACAAGGATTTCATCGGCAATGCGAGAACGACCTCGTCGACCACTCGTTCCCTGAGGAGAAACGGAAACCTCTCGAAATCGGATGCCAGCGGATACCCTCCCTTGCGAAACTCCTCCGTCCCTTCCCACTCCTGGTCGACAAACCCAAGAATGCGGTAGCCAAGTATAGGTTTCGCTTGGATTTTTCGCGCAAAGAGAAGGGCGCGGGGATTGGTACCGACTATGACCATCTCGCGCAGGTTTCGGCCTCGGACCCTGACTTGCGACAGCAGAGACCTGGCAACAAGCCTGCTTGAGACGAGCGTGGCACTGCTAATGAACCACAACGCCAGTACGAACAAAGGAGTAACCATCTCCAATCTGAAGAGAAACGCGGCGATGCAAATAGAGCCGATTCCAAGAGTGGTCGCCTTGACGATGTCGAGAACCTCGTCCCTCTGTCCGGATAGTCGCCTGGAATCATATAGGCGGAAAAGGCGGAAGATGATGTTCCAAACGAGGAGGAAACCAGCGAATAGCACAAAGTTTCTGACCTTAACGCGCACGGCGAGAAAGTCCGCAAAGGAGACGGTGGCAGTTTGGTGTGCGACGACTACTGCGGCCAGTCCAAAAGAGAAAGACATTACCGCCAAGTCAAAAAGCTTGGCAGCTTTGACGACGAGTTGGCGGCCAAGAGCTGTCATTGGAAGGAATACTCTGAATTCTGATTTCGCACCGAAATAGAAGGAACAACCGGAAAGGTTCGTTACGCTTTCAGCGGAACAAGATCGGTCGAATCGAGGAGCTGGGCAATTCAGACATGGCGATAAAGTTAGGGAGCGCTCGCCCATCATCAATGCGCATGCGCTCACCGTATCGCCGACTCAGAGGGGTTCCACCTCGTAGCCGTCGATTTGAACGGAGACCGACTGCTGAATCAACTCGATCGAGACAACGAGTCTCCGGTCCGATTTCTCGGCTACCAGAAACCCCTCGACTCCATCCAGGCATCCCCCCCGAATTCGCACGCGCTGGCCTATCTTGATGAAAGGGTACAGCGAACTGGTGGTGTTTTGGGCGAGCAACGTCTGCATATCTTCGATTTCCTTGTCTGGAATCGGAGCACCCACGCCGCGAGCACCAACAATGCTGAGGACACCTGGGGTTCGTAACGCTGAAAGACGCATCTCCACAGAGGAAGCTAGGCGGGCGAACGCATAGCAAGGAAAAAGGGGCAGCTCAATAACTTTACGCCTGTCACTCCAGCGGCGTGTCTGGGTGACGAGCGGCAGAAAGGTAGTAGCGCCCTTCTCTTGGAGCTGCTTTGCTACTTTCTTCTCGTGGCGAGCACGTGTTTGAACGGCATACCAGTAGGTCGGCTCGAACAAAGGGGTGAGGGGAAACATCGCCGAAGGCGTGCGGCTAAGTTGTTGTAGGCTACTCACAGCTTCCCCCTCTGAGTCACATTCCCGCGACTTCCCCTTTGGGTCTGGTCGCTAAATTGCTCGACTGAAATCGTTGTTTCTGACCCCTACTGCACGTTAAATATTGCGGTAAATCGTTTCCGGAATCGGAAAAGTCCGATTGTTCAAAACCGCACCCAGCAGCTGCACATGAGCCGATTCCAGAGTTTCCTTCACTTTGCGTGCGACTTCCCGCCGAGTCGAGTTGGCCTCCACCACTAACACGAGCCCGTCTGTAAGCGGGGCTAACAACGCTGAAGTCGAGTCGAGTGCCACCGGCGGCACATCAACAAGAACGTACTCGAACTCCTGACGAAGCTCCAGGAAACGGGCCCTCAGGAGGTCGGACCTCAAAAGGCCGTCCTCCGACAAGGTTCTGCATGCAAGGAACCAGAGCTTATCGGAGTGGAGCTGCTGCACAAGATCGCGGACGGGACCGTCCTGGAGCAGATCGGCCCTGACCGCTCGAGGGTTGTCGCCCGAGGTTAACTGAGACCAAAGAGTTGATTGCGGATTGGCGTCCACCACACAAACGCTCTGTCGGACCTCGGCGGCGAGAACCTCAGCCACGGAGGCACAGATGCGACTAGAGCCACCCCCGTCGTCAATGCCGGCGAATACAACAACGCGCGGAGTTTTTTCCGTTTGCTCCAAGAAAAGGCGCCGCACCAGCTTCAGATATTCGGCTCGCGCGTGAAGATTGAGATCAAAAGGAGTGCCATTTCGGCGTGCGTCCCCGCGACTCATAGCTTCAGGCAATAACGAGGCGTGACGGCCAGAAGGAGGTGCACTCTGCGGCCCCATTCCTACCTCTTGCAGCAATTCAAAGTTTCTGCTCATGGTTGTTCCGCCTTCAGGACCAAAGAATTCGTCGCCTTTTCTAATGTGGGAAACGCATTACCGGGGACCTCGGCCAAACGAGGCATGCGAATCTCCCAGCCGGACTGGATGTAGGCGGAATTGTTCAGCCACGGATTAAGTTCACGGGTATTTCGCAGGGTTGCGTTGTCGTACTTTCCAAGGTTCTCGACTAGAGGCCACATTAGCATCAGCAAAAGCATCGCCACCATAGCGCACCTCGACAGCCAAACTCGGCCATGAGTTCGCATGCCTGCGTTGGCGGCAGCGGCTGAAGCCTTGGGGGTTGATTTCCTTGGCTCGCGAATGGTCATCGCCATTCCATTCTCAGAACCAAGATCCAAATCGTCCAGGACCTCGCGGATTATCTCTTCATCGATCGGCTTCTGCTTTAAAGCGCACCCTAGCGACAGGGCGTTAAAGCAGATATTGTTAATGTTGCGTGGAATTCCTTCACTGTGCTCTGCGATCAGCGCTCCAGCACGTGGGGTGAAGAGATGTGCCCGGAAGTCGTATCCGGCTACACGTAAGCGATGGCCCACATATCCATTCGTTTCCTGGAGAGTAAACGGCTTCAGGCGGGCAACAATCGAAATTCGCTGCCGAAGCTGGACTAGATTTGGCGATTCCAGCTTCTCCGCGAGTTGAGGTTGTCCTGACAAAATGATCTGCATTAGCTTTTGGTGGGGTGTCTCGAAATTAGAAAGCATTCGCAAAAGTTCAAGTGCCGAGTCGGAAAGATTTTGGGCTTCATCAATCACAACAACAATCCGCTTACCTCGGCGGGATTCGGTAAGTAGGCATTCATTCAATTGTGAGTGCATCTCCCGGAGGTCAAGACCCTGCGTTTCCGTTCCGAGATCATGTAACAGGCTGCGAAGTAAGTCCAGCGGGCTGTAAAGTGTCTGGAAGAGGAACACTGTCCTAGCGGAATGCTCGAGTTGTCGCAAGAGCTGAAACAGGAGTGTGGTCTTTCCCATTCCAGGCTTGGCTATTATAGACATGAATCCCCGCCCAGTTTGGACGCCGTAAAGAAGCGATGCCAGGGCCTCTCGATGCGTAGGGCTGAGATAGAGGTAGCGCGTATCGGGGGTCACACCGAACGGCTGATCAGCTAAATTGTAATAGTCTGAAACCATGTTGTCCTAGCGAGGCCAGCGCCTCCCGGTATGTTGGGCTCAGAAACAAGAAGCCCGGGTCCGGGGGTTACGCCGAAGGGTTGGTCGTTCAGTTTGTAGTATTCAAGAAACATCACTAACCTGCGTTTCGTTTCGGCACAGCAGCCAGTATTGGGATCTGCAGCACCTGCATCACTTCATCTGCAGTACGCAGCGAAGGATCGAAGTGATCAGCAACAAATGCCGCTCCTGTGCTCACCGTGCACGCCGCCAATGTGCCCAAAAGCACCAACAGCCAGGCCGAGTGCGTTGGTAAGGCGGGAACGGTGGGGGCCTCTGCGATGGTCACGTTTACGATGCGTTTGCTGTCTAACGCATCCGAGATTCGCGCTTCTTCTCGTTTGTTGATGTAAAGAAGAAAGTTGCCTTCCTCGACCTTCGCGTTCCGAATAAGATCTTCTTGTTCGAGCTGTTTCTGTCCGAAGTCGAGCGCCATCTGGCGGTAGAGTTGGACATTCCGAGAAGTGGCTGCGGCTCTCGCCTGTAAGGTCGCCAAGTCTGCCCTGGATTTGACCGATTCCTCCGTCAGCCATAGATAAGCCGGATTCACATCGGTGGTGTCCTCATGCAACGGTGCGTCTTTTGCTTGCCCTATCTGTTTGCGAGTCTGCGTTATCTGCATCTCCAGATCTTGGAGCGGGCGATAGTCAGGCTGGAAATGCGCCACCATATCCGTGTGCTTCAGCTCAAGCGCAGAAAGAGTAGTTTCGAGAACCTGTAAAACAGCACCATTGTCGGCGGCTTTCACCGTGGTTTTCTGCCGCGGCGGGGTTACTTTCAACTGGGCTTCGAGGTCGCTGATCCGGCGCTGAGTCTCCGGGATGCCCGCTTCAGTTTGGTGAAGGGTCGCGTCAAACTCACTCAGCTTCTGTAGTGCCAGATCGCGCTCCGTTTGAGCGAAAGCCACGCCTTGCTCTTTGTCAAAGCGGCCCAGTCGCTTCTCGGCTTCCGCAAGACCTTTTTGGTATTGTTCTGTCTCCTGCTGGAAGAAGTCGAACGCTCCCGGTGGCCGGTGGACAGCTAGGTGCTTTTCCATGTAGAGATTGGCTAGGGTATTCAGTACTCTGTACGAAAGCTCTGGGTCAGTCGATCGGTAGGTAACTTCGATCAAGTTCGTTTTTGCCAGAGCTTCGACTTTCAATTTCTTGCCAAGTTGATCTACCGCTCGGGAAACCAGGACATCTTTGTCTTGCTTCGGCAACAGAGCGGCCCAGAGCGAATTCGTGCGCCGCTTCGGGAGTCCGCTGGCAAGAACAACTTTCTCCAGCAGGTCACGGCTCTTGAGTATCTCGACCTCAGAGTTGATTTCCTCTTCCGTTACGGCCGGAGCTGGCTGTGTCATCTGGGTGGTAGCCTCGGTGGTGACGACAGGGTCCACGCGCTCGCGCTTTACCAGAATTTCCATCTGTGCTTCGTACTGGCTCGGCAGCAGCACAGCGGCGAGAATAGTGCCCAGCAAAATGCCGCACAGGGAGAGCATAAAAAGGCGGCGCCGGCGGAACAGTGGTGACAACACATCCCGAAGGCTCACCTCAGGCGTTCTGTCGCTGCGTGCACTGAGAAAAGTTGTTTCGCTCATTTAGCTTCTAGCTTCCTTCCGTCCGCTTCCTTCAGAATTGGGTCGGGCTGGCATACATGCCCACCGTCGGAAGCGGAAGAAACGGCTTGATTTTGGAAAGCGCATTCTTGGGCACGTAGAGCATGTCACCCGGTTGCAGCACCGGATCCTCGCGCAGGTTCTTTGCGTTCAGCATTTTTTTGACATTGATGAGCTTGGCTTCCGCCCACTCATCTGAGACCCGCCGAAACAAAAGCACCTGCGAGTGCTTAGCGGTGTCCTTGAAGCCGCCGGCGAGGGCGACCGCCTCCGTGACCGTGACTTCTCCGCGCCAGTCGAATTTGCCGGGCTTTTCTACTTGTCCGCCAACGACGAAATACGGTTTTTCGAAATCTTTTGCATCGACGAAGATCACGGGGTTACGAAGTATCTTGCCGTACGCTTTGTGCAGTAACTCGGTAAGCTCCGGCAATGTTTGTCCGATCGCCAACAACTCCCCTACATTGAGGAGGCTGATGTATCCGTCTGGTTGCACGATGATGGTCTGATTGAATTCCGGCGTGAGCGGAAATGTGAGTTGCAGGGTGTCGCTTGGGTGCACAGTGTAGCGCCAACCCCGCTTTTGCAGGGCAGGATGGGTCTCGTCGGCGGAGTTTGACGAGTATTCGCTACTCGCAAGAGTTTGCTCTTTCTTGCCCGCGGTGACCACTTGCCCAGAAAGTGTACCTACACCGAACATCACCAGCAGCATTCCCAGAGCAGCGTTTCTTCGGTTTGTTCTGTTCATTCGTCCCCCCGGCGCCATTCTTTGCACAGTCTCCACTTCTTCGCGAATCACTTCAGCGTGAAGTCCCTTTACTACATGGAAGGGTGATACGATCGGATTGTCGACTAAGCGGCCTCTGTCGCACTCGACCTTCAACTGTTCGACTACTGACACGCACATTACCTGTTCACGCTGTGTAAAAAAGCAATCCAAGGTTTTTATAGATGCCATATGCGTGTATTAGCCCTTCAGACTGGCACACGCCCGTACCTAGCTTCGCCCTCTGAGTCACATGCTGCTCGTGCGGCGGGTGGAAACCAGTCGCCGCACCGGCTGGCGCACACTTCCGGTGCCGCGAAAATTTGCTGGTGGCCCAGGAAACCTTGCGAGGGGAGGATTCGCTCAGCTTCTTAAATCCGTTTTGTTACCACGTCGAACGACCGTGCAAGAGCGCGAAGATTAAACAACATCGCAGTTCCTTGCAAGATATTTAAACTCTCCGGTAACGGAGTACCTACAGCAGTACCTTCCGGTCTGACTCCGACCGCAGAACACAGCATCGCCCTCTCAGGCCCACGAAAATCATCAGTCACGTGCAAGAAATTTACTGTTGGCCGAACTCCCTTGCAGTAACGCGTGCCTGGATTGCATTCTCATCGTCAAATTGTCCAGCAACAGCAAAACCGAGCAGTTCTTCGCATGCTTGAATTCGGATCACTCGGCCGGTATGGCGAAACAGGATTTCTTTCGGTTCCGGATCGAAAGCCGGCACGACAACGTCGATCTCTATTTCGATGTCTACCGGTGGACAGTTACTAGTTACGATAAAAATGCCCCCTAGTCCAATATTTCTGCAATAGCCCACCGCGGAATGCTCCGTCCCGTCGCTCCAATGGAAGATAACTGGAAAGACCAGCCGAAACCGGTTGCGAGTCCTTCGCTCGATCCAAGGACTATCCTGCGCGTCTGCAGCTGTTCTTGACATGAGTTCTAGGCCTCGGGTCATTGAAGGCAATCTCATACTTGGACATTCCCTGTTTCGTGGCGAACCAACGATATCGAGCACGTAACCTGGCCACAAGGGGGTGAGAGTCCGTAGCACCGGGTACTCAGCTCCCTGACAGGGTCGAGTTTATTGGCCTACTTAAGTTGTGGAGAACCGTAGGTAGTCGCTAGGCCATCTGGGTCTATGTACAAATGAGACACGTGGACCACCCTATAGAGACAAATAGATTACAAGTGGTTCCTATAAGAGGGTGCAAACAATTACACCATCCCTTGCGCAAGAAGTAAAAAATGTGGACGTGAAGAATTGGATAATTTGTTTGACATGATTTATGAGGAGGGCTATAAGGTTGCGTTACAAGTTTATTGGCTCTGAGGTGCAGTTCGCCGCTCTATTGGGCCATATGGCTGATGCCTCTCACTCCAGGTCTGTCAGCAGGCAAGCCGGAGTTTTGTTGGAAACTCCACACTACGCTCTGCCTTGGGGGAGGTTGTATTTCGCGCAATCAGAGCGATTATCGCCTGGTTGCGGGTTGGCTGTCTGCGACGGTGGTCACAGGCTGTTTGTGATGCAAGAAATTTGAGGGTTGAATTCAGTAGTACCCACCCTTCGCCATTCGCGAATGATGTCACGATATGCCCTCGCGCGTCGGTGATACGCAACCGAAATCCGCGAAAGCGGACCATGTGGTACACGGGTTTTGCAGGGTGTTGCCGTCGAAGCGCTTTGACTATCCGCAAAATCCGTTTGTGGTCGAATGGATGCTCTTAAGAGGGGGGTATTAGATTTCTTAAAGTAGTTTCTAATTAATGGGCCGCGGTGAAGGGGTTACCAGAATTAGACAGGAGTGTGGGGATGTGTCGATTTCAGCGTCAAACTCTTCTCAACCCGCGCAGCCGATCCGGATTTTGATTGCTGACCGGAACTGCATGGGGAGTCAACTGCTTGCGGAGTCGTTAGATCGCGATTCGCGATTTGAAGCAGTTGGCGTGACTGGCGGAGAGGCCACGACCGACATTCTCCTCTCTGCGGTCAGCGCACTTAAGCCCGACGTCGCCGTGATCAGTGCTGACTTTGACGGTGGCGCGAAAAGGGGCCTGCAAGCCGCTAGAGCCGTAAATGCGCATTATCGTAACGTCCATATCGTGGTTTTGCTTGAGCTTAGTACACGAGAGTCGGTTATCGCCGCCTTTCGCTGCGGTGCAATAGGTGTGTTCTGCCGTAGCAAGCCGTTGGTTGAATTCCGCACCTGTATCGAGCGCGTGAGCCGGGGAGAGATTTGGGCCAATTGCGTCGAAACGGAGTATCTACTTGAAGCAGCAAGAAACACGCCATCTTGCGACGGCATCGATAGCGACAAGGTCAGCATGCTTTCGAAGCGGGAGGTCCAGGTGGCAGAAGGTGCTGCTCAGGGCTACAGCAACAAGCAAATTGCAGACCAATTTCGACTCAGCGAGCATACCGTGAAGAATTACCTGTCTCGCGTCTTTGAGAAATTGGAAGTCTCAAACAGGTTCGAATTGCTTTTCTTATTGTTCAACGAAGGCAATGGCCTGTCTACCGAGCGGTGGGACCAAATGTGTCTGGGCTGGGCAATCCGATAGAAACTTATCTTAAGGCAACCGGAGAAGGGTACGCTGCTGCCCAATTCATTGTTGGATTGGCCCATCTTGATGGGAATGGCGTCGAGAGAAACAGTCATTCCGCCTACTACTGGCTCAGGATCGCCGAGGAAAATTCCTCCGCGGTGCGACAACGCAGTCGTTCTCTCACCGAGGACCACAGGACCAAGATGAATCCGAAAGAGATTGAGAGTTTGGAAAAGAGTATTGCGACCGGGGCACGATGCTGCAAGATGTGCTGGCAAAAAAGTTGTGCAGCTCTCGCGGCGCCGCCCCCTGTGTCACTTACCGCGTGAGCATTACCGGGTCAGCGAGGATTGTCGGGGCGGATTACCTTTTAGGAAATATGCCGTGAGTTTAATATTTGCGGATCAGGCCAAGCCGAATGTAGCCGGCGCGAATGGCCAGCAGTTTCCACGTGAGGTTCGCCTCATCAACAAGATCGATGCGGTCACGGAACAGTTGCCGGACCAACACTGAGTGCGAGGGTAGTGCAGAATCAACTTTCGCGGCTTAGCAGAGTCGGAAGAATGGAGAATCCTGCTGATGAATACTTCCTTCACAATCAGCGTGGCCGGCTTCTGGAATGGGTGCTTCTCGCCAGCGGTAATGAGCGTGTCTTTGCGGTGACTGCGCTCTCGTACTTCGGGGAACGAACCCAATTCCATCTGGAGCGGAGGACGATGATCAAGAAGGTCTCGGGGACAGTCGTTGTGTTCGCCCTGTCATTTTGGAGATCCCTCCCGAGTAACGAGCAAACAAGAAATAATCCTTCTGGAACGAAAGTTGGTTTTGCAAACGGCCGGATGGGGATAATTGGCGAAATCAGGGTTCCGCCGCCTGAGAATTTGCTGGTGAAGTGGCGAAGGCATGCTGGCTGCGGACTCAACATGTCAACCGTGTGCTTCCTCTGACCCTTACAATCGAGCGAGATGAACAATTCCGTGGCGGCAGCTGACCTGAATCTCTCGAAGCGTCGGGTGGCCTCGCGACTCTGGCCTGGGCTGTACTGGTTTTCTACCTCTCCACAGAAAGATTCGGTTCCGGTTTCTCTCAGGGTCTAGTAGCCCAGGCGCTCACGTTGCTCCACATCAGCGTTTCACCCAGAACGTTCGATATTTTGGACACGCTCCTGCGGAAGATTGCCCACATGACGGAATATGGAATCCTGGCCTTTTTCGTCTATGGTAGTTTCGCGGGGCAGCAACCGTTTCGGTGGAGGTTGCGTCAAGCGATATGGTGCATCGGCATTGTTGGCCTCTATTCCCTTACCGACGAGTTGCATCAGAGGCACGTAACCGGCCGCCATGCTTCCTTGGTTGATTGCGGAATTGATGTTGCCGGAGCCGCGATTGCTGTAGGCATGATTTTCGAGGCGCGTCGCCTGTTCAGGCGCGCCTTGAGCGATGAGCGCAGCGGAGCATGAAGGCAGATCTCCGTACGACAAAGGGTTTAGCCGCAAGCGAACGGCTTTGGGGCGAATCATTCTCAGGGTACTCTCCCACGGAGGCCTTCGCATCGGTATTTTTCTGCGCCATCATATTCAGCGCCTGGTTCGGCGGCTTCAGGCAGGGTTTGCTTGGGGTCATGGTCTCTGCTCTGGCATTCGATTATTTCTTCCTGTCCCCGACCCATTCACTCTATTTAGATTCGAGCCAACTGCCTCGTGTAATCATCTTCGTGGTATCAGCGCTACTTATGGGCTTCCTAACCGCCTCCCAAAGGAGCACGACCGAATCACTCAAGCGGGCGCGAGATGATCTGAGTGCAAATGTTCAGGAACTTGAGAGAACCAACGAGGAATTGCGCACGGAGAACTCTGAACGAAAGCTGACCCAAGCTGCGCTTCGGCGAAGCCAGGCGTATTTGGCGGAAGCTCAAAGGCTAAGTCATACCGGGAGTTTTGGCTGGAGGGTCGCTACCGGCGAGATCATCTGGTCAGAAGAATCCTTTCGAATTTTCCAATACGAGCGAACGACGAAACCGACCGTGGAACTTATTCTCCAAAGGACTCATCCGGGAGACGCGATCTTCGTGAAAGAGACAATCGAGCGGGCCGCGCAGGCTGGGAAAGATTTTGATTTTGAACATCGGTTGTTGATGCCGGATGGCGCCGTCAAACATGTCTATGTCGTGGGCCACGCCGAAAGATGTCAGTCGAAGGAACTCGAGTACGTTGGAGCGGTAATGGACGTCACCGCAGCAAGGCAGTCGGAAGAGGCGCTGCGGCGGAGCGAGGGATACTTAGCTGATGCACAGAGGTTGACCGGTACAGGCAGTTGGGCATGGAATGTGGCCACTAGACAGGGTGTTTACTGGTCACAGGAGAATTACCGCCTGCTTGGCTTCGATCCGGAAGAGGGGATACCGTCAAACGAAGCGTTTTACCAGCGCATTCATCCCGAGGATCGAGAGAGGGTACGCGGAGAGGTGTTTCTTGAAAGGCCGGTCGAAGGCCCCCACTTTGACGCGGAGTTCCGGATCGTTCTTCCAGACGGAGCGATTAAGTACGTTCGCTCGACAGGTCACCCCAATCGCAACACATCCGGCGATCTCCTGGAATACGTCGGTACATCCATAGACGTGACCGAACGCAAACGGGCGGATGAAGAGCGCGAGAGATTGCGCCAGGTACAGGCTGATCTTGCGCACTTAAGCCGGGTGACGACGATGG
>JGI12635J15846_10003639_pt1 | contig 13360 bp, 11 predicted proteins | sample BlaSpr_A8_OM2_M2_FD_15846 | JGI IMG/M metagenome (IMG submission 15846) | reverse complement strand
CCCTGCCGATTACTGTCTGGCCGCGGATGCAAACGCTCGCGTGCCGTTCATGCGGACCTGCTCTGCGGGCGCACGTCATCTTTACCGATGCTTCGTGAACAGCGTACGTTTTTCTGCATAGCGTTAACACCGCTTTAACCGTCGGGCGGTTCTTCGATAGAGTGCGTCCTCTACAGCTACACACTCCAGCAGACATCGCCAGCCGTTCATCTGGCCATCGTCCCCTTGCGCGGGGGCGCGCTGCGGAGAGATGCGACTAGCGACGGTTGACTTCTGATGCAGGTCCGCCGCCGCTACAGCATCATCGTTGATATTCGGAGACGAAATGCTCAGCCCGCACGAGTTCGCCACTCTATTGCTCCTCAAGGACGCCCCAGATCAACTCCAACTGGATCGCGCCGAGCTGGACACGCTCCTTGAGCGTCAGCTCGTCACGCTGGAAAGAATCGCATCGGGGAATAAACGTCCTCAGTTGACCACCGATTCGCTCCTCCAAGCCGTCGCACGGATGCATTAACCGAGCACGAGCAATGTGCCGTGTTTCGGCCCGCCTGGCGGGGCGGCAACTCGGGGTAATCGTCCGCAACGGGGCCGAGGCGTGCGAGGTTGCCGCGACGCTGGAGCTCACCGCGCAAACGGTCTACAACTGGTCGCACGGGTGGCGTGAACGTGGCATGTGCGGTCTGCTCATCGGTAAGGGCGGTCGCCCTCGGGCGTTGCCCGAGGCGATGCTTGCCACCGCTGTGAGCGCCGCGCGAATGGAGTCCCTGACGCTCGCCCAGATCGCGCAGCGCAGCGGTTCATGGCGAGCCACTGCTGTGCCGTGTGGAGACCTTGGCCGTGGCGCTCAAGCGCGAAGGCTTCTCCTTCAGGCGCAATCGCTACTCGCTCAAAAAAACGGGCAACAGAAAAGGCCAACCAGAAAATTACAGAAGAGATGTTGCTTTATCTGGAATTTATCTGGAATTATCTCTATCTTTGTAGAGCAGTTCCGCACGCCCGACCCGACGCTTTGTGGCGGGTTTGCGGCACAGCCTTGGCCGCCAACCGACCATGGCGGCTCAGCGCACGGGTGGCGCGACCTGTTTGCACTACACGATGGTGTACGCAGCCCTCAAGCGCAAGACGGAACAACGGCCGCGATGCCGCCAACCCCGTCATCGGCGAAACCGTTGCGATCCCACTGATTCAATGCCCATAGCCGTCACCATCGGCGGAGCGGCTTAGCACAAAGAATTTTTATCTAAGCGGACGCGGCTTTCGTGCCGTGGCTGCGGCCATCTCCGCACGCCGGCTCCGCTTCGCTGAAAATCCTCTGCATGAGAGGAGGAAGGAGGAAGAGGCGGATCAGCCAGCGATTGTTGTTGCAATGCATCGTGTTTTGAACGCCCTTTAGTGCCTCTCTGCGATGGCTCGAAGGGGCTGCGGTTTACGTGAAATGAGAACTGCATGAGGCCATGCGATGGAAATTAAGTCGATCGTCGCTTATCAAGGACCTAACATTCATGCCCATTTTCCGGTCATTCGGTACACCGTCGACCTGGGTGTCCTGGAAGAATGGCCAACCGTGCGCCTCGGACAGGAGTTCACCGGTCGTCTGCTTGGCTATCTGCGGGGCCTTCAACAGCATGGCTGTTCCTACAACACCCCCGGTGGGTTCGTCCGGCGCATGTGCGAAGGCGAGGGCACCTGGCTGGGTCATGTGATGGAGCATGTAGCCATCGAACTGCAGAAGATCGCAGGTTCGGATGTGAGCTTTGGCAAGACGCGCGCCGCCGGGCCGCGGGGGCATTACGACATAGTCTATGAGTACCATGATGAAGATGTCGGTCGGCAGGCCGGAAACCTCTCCCTTGCCCTGATCGAGCATCTTCTTCCTGACGAACTAAAGCCAGAGCAGAACCTCGAAAAAGTTTTCGACTTTGAGCATGAACTGGATGATTTCATCCGTTATGCCCGCAGTCGCGACGTGGGACCTAGCACTGCCGCATTGGTGAGCGCCGCTGGGAAGCGCGCGATCCCATGTACGCGCCTAAATGGCGACTGCCTGATACGGCTCGGCTACGGGCGCTTCCAGAAGCGCCTCAAGGCGACGCTCACCAGCGAGACACGTCAGATCGCCGTAGACCTGGCTTCGGACAAGGAGGAGACCAACCGGACCTTGCATGACGCGGGCCTGCCGGTGCCGCGGCAACGGAAGGTCTATAACGCCCGCGACGCCGTCGATAGCGCCAAACGCATCGGCTATCCGGTCGTGATCAAGCCCTTGGACAGCAACCACGGGCAGGGCGTATCGGTCAAGCTTACAACGCCAGAGCAGGTGAAACTCGCTTTTGAGGGGGCTCAGGAGTATAGCAAGGGAGTGCTCGTTGAAAGCTATATCCCGGGGTCTGATTACCGCATGCTGGTGGTCAATCATCAATTGCTGGCGGTTGCCAGGCGCATCCCCGCCCATGTGGTGGGCGACGGCGTTCACACCGTCGAGGCGTTGGTGGAAGAGGTGAATAAGGATCCACGCCGGGGTGTGGGGCATGAAAACGTGCTCACCCGCGTCGCGCTCGATGACGTGGCAGAACGCCTCCTGGCCGACAAGGGTTATAGCCCCGGGACGGTGCCTGAGCCGGGTGAGACCGTCTACTTGTGTGCCACCGCGAACCTCTCCACCGGCGGCACCGCCATCGACGTCACCGATAGCATGCATCCGGACAACCGGGAGATGGCCGTCCGGGCTATCAGGGCCATTGGCTTGGACGTGGGCGGTGTCGATTTCATCACCACCGATATCTGCGCGTCGTATCGCGAGACCGGCGGCGCCATGTGCGAGGTGAACGCCTGCCCGGGTCTACGGATGCATCTGGCGCCCAGCGAAGGCACACCCAGGGACGTGGCCGGACCTATCATCGACATGCTGTTTCCACCCGGTGCTCCCAGGACCATGCCGATTGCCAGCATTACCGGCACCAATGGCAAGACCACCACCTCGCGCATGCTGGCCCATATCATGAAGCTGGCGGGGTACACGGTGGGTCTGGGCACGACCGATGGTGTCTACATCGACGGACGGCTGACTGTGAAGGGTGACATGACCGGGGTGACATCCGCGCGCATGATTCTCGCGGATTCCGCTGTCGATGCCGCGGTACTGGAGACGGCTCGAGGCGGCCTGCTGCGGCGCGGCCTGGGCTATCCCGAGTGCAACGTCGCGGGCTGTCTCAACGTGAGCGCCGATCACCTGGGCCTGCGCGGAGTCGAGACCGTTGAGCAAATGGCGGCGGTCAAGCGCATCGTCATCGAAGTGGCGAAGGACATGGCTGTCCTCAACGCCGACGACGCCTTGTGCCTGAAGATGGCGGATTATAGCCACGCAAACCGCCTCGGCTACGTGACCATGAACCCTGCTCACCCCTTGGTCAATGAGCATATCCGGGCGGGTGGCGTGGCGGTCGTGCTGAAGGAAGAGATAAACGGCCACATGATCAGCCTGTGGGACAGCGGCCACTGTTTTCCGTTGTTGTGGACGCACCTGATCCCGGCCACGGTGCAGGGGCTCGCTCTGCACAATGTGCAGAACGCGATGTTCGCTGCGGCGCTCGCCTGCGGTCTCGGGATCGACCTCGAGCTCATCCGCCGAGGTCTGCGCACCTTTGACAACACCTTCCTCCAAACCCCTGGTCGCCTGAACATTTACGATCAGCATCCGTTCAGGGTGATTTTGGACTATGCCCACAACCCGGCGGCCGTGAAGACCATGTGCGGGCTGGTAGACCGGCTGGGAGCCGAGCGCGCGAAGATCGTTTCTCTGACGGTTCCAGGCGACCGCCGTGACGAGGACATCCTGGAGATCGGGCGTATCGCGGCCGGACACTTTGAGCATTACATCTGTCACCGGGACAGCGACTCGCGTGGGCGGGATCATCTTGAAGTGCCAGAGATGCTGCGAGAAGCACTGCGCGAGAATGGGGTCGGGGCAGAGCAGATCGAGGTCATCGCCGATGAGCAGGCAGCGAATCAGTCGGCGCTCGACATGGCCGGGCCTGGCGACCTGCTCCTCTTATTGAGCGAAGACTACACGCGTGCCTGGGAGCAGATCATGCACTTCAGGCCCAATGTGCAAACAGAGCATGCCACTGCGAGAAAGCCGATCCCGGTTAAGATCCATTTGGACGACCTGGGCGGGTTCCAGTGGGACAATAGCATGGAGATCATTCGTGACGAGCGCGGCGTGCGGTTAGCGCGAGAGATGGAAGACTGAATGAGTTTCGCCGTAGTTACGACGACATGCCAGGCGGTCGCAAGCTGACCTGGTGACAGGGCTCCAGGGCGGGTGAGGCATGAGGCCCTTCATGGAGTTCAATACCTTGGAGAGTCAAAATGGACGAGAAACCGAAATTTCTTCTCTACAACGATAACGACAGCACGCTTGATGCCTTCTCGAAGCGGAGGATGGCCGTCGAAGTCGCCCTGGACTTGATACGTAATGAAGCAATGAGCGGGTCTTCGCGCAATTCCCTGGATTCCAATATGAGACACATCTCGGACTACGCCGATTTTATTCAAGAAGCCTTGAGAGGCAGTGAGCAAGAAGCCCTTAGAGGCAGGGATCGAGAAGCGTCAAGAGGCAGGGATCGAGAAGCGTCGAGAGGCAGGGAGCACTAGCGGGCCTGGTGCGCTTGTGCATGGCAGGCGCAGCGCACGCTCTTGAGGAACTCTGTCGCGGTCGCAAGCGGCGCCTCCGAGAAGACCTGGAGAGAATGGGTCGGGCGTATGCCCGGCCCACGCCAGTCTGCGAGTGCGCCCCCGGGGAAAGGGAATCGGGAAGACCGGGAATAACTGTTATTTTGACCCACACTGGCTTACGTTGCTCGGACTCGGGCCGCTTCAGCCTCAGAGCATCTGACGCGTGGAGGTCACAGACCTCTCATTTGCATCAATTCTGCCTTCACACTCAGGACGATTCCGCTCGCCTGTGTAACGGCAAAACAGCCATTTTTGATCCACGCCTGTGCATCTGTCGGTAGACCAGCGGACGACTCACGCCGTGCCGGGCGGCCAGGGCGCTGATCGGTTCAGCGCCCGCCAAAGCCCGAATGGCCATCACCTTGCGTTCGTTGGTAGCCAGTTTCAGGGGGGCAGCGCAAACGGATAGATTCATTGCGACGTAGCGTTGAAAATGGGGCCATTTATCTCGTACTATTCTTCGCTCCCTCGCCTGTGTAACGCAGCTGAACCTCGCCCGGTGTCGAACGGAATAAGCGCTTCCACACAAACGCATCCAAGCCGCCGACTCCAGCCGCGGCGGCTTGTAGCGACAGACCAGAAAATTGATGGTGCAGGTTGCTTTATCTGTAAATGTCTCTATTTTTTAATAGACCGCCTGCCGTTTTTTAATAGACCGCCTGCCGGACGGGTCGATGGCTCTAAGTATCCCCAGTTGATTGAAGAACCCATGCGTCTTCCTGGCAACTGCGCTCTTCGTCACTCCTGCGTAACGCGATGCGACACCGATAGGAGATCATCCGATGGAAGTCAAGTCGATCGTCGCGTATGAAGGCCCCAACATTCACGCCCATTTCCCGGTCATCCGATATACCGTTGATCTGGGCGTGCTGGAGGAATGGCCGACCGGGCGGCTCGGCCAGCACTTCATCGACGGTTTGCTCGACTATCTGCCGGGCCTCGCACAGCATGGCTGCTCGTATCAGTCCCCCGGCGGACTCGTGCGGCGCATGACGGAAGGCGATGGCACGTGGCTCGGCCATGTCATGGAGCATGCAGCCATTGAACTGCAGAAGATGGCGGGTTCGGACGTCAGCTTCGGCAAGACGCGAGCTGCGGGTCCGCATGGCCACTACGATGTCATTTACGAATACCATGATAAAGCCGTCGGCCGGCAGGCCGGAGATCTGGCATTAGCGCTGATCGAGCATCTCTTGCCTGCCGAGTTGAAACCGCAGACGGATACCGAGACGCAGTTCGACTTCGAACAGAAGCTCGACGATTTTCGCCGTGATGCGCGCAGTCGCGAGGTGGGGCCGAGCACGGCGGCATTGATGAAAGCCGCGGCGGATAGGGCGATTCCGTGTACGCGGATGAACGCGGACAGCCCGATACGACTTGGCTATGGGCGCTTTCAGAAGCGGATCAAAGCCACGCTCACCAGCAAGACGCGTCAGCTCGCAGTCGACATTGCCTCTGACAAGGAAGAGACGAACCGGACGCTGCGGGACGCCGGCTTGCCGGTGCCACGCCAGCGCAAGGTCTATCGCGCCTGCGATGCGGTCGTGAGCGCCGAACAGCTCGGCTATCCGGTTGTCGTCAAACCCCTCGACTGCAATCATGGACGGGGCGTATCGATCAAGCTCACGACGCCGGAGCAGGTGGAACTCGCATTCAAGAGGGCGCGGAAGTACAGCCATGTCGTACTCGTCGAAAACTATATCCCCGGGTCCGACTATCGGATGCTGGTGGTCAATGATCAATTGGTCGCAGTGGCCAAGCGCGTGCCGGCCCATGTAGTCGGTGACGGTTTGCATACGGTCGAGCAGTTGGTGGAAGAGGCCAATCGAGATCCGCGTCGCGGGGTAGGCCATGAAAACGTGCTCACCCGCATCGAACTCGATGACACGGCGCACAGCGTACTGGGCGCCGCGGGATGTGATTTCGAGACCGCGCCAGCTCGGGGTGAGACCGTCTACTTGTGCGCGACCGCCAACCTTTCCGCGGGCGGCACGTCCATCGACGTCACCGATCAGGTGCACCCGGACAACCGCCCTGGTGGACCGGCTCGGCGCAGATCAACGGAAGATCGTTTCGCTGACGGTTCCGGGCGATCGCCACGACGAGGACATTCAGGCGATCGGGCGCATTGCGGCCGGGCACTTCGACCAATACATCTGCCATCGGGACAGCGACTCGCGCGGGCGCGATCACCTGGAGGTGCCGGACATGTTGCGCGAAGCACTGCGCAGCGCGGGTGTCCGGCCGCAGCAAATCAAGGTCGTCGCGGGGGAGCAAACGGCCAATCAGTTAGCGCTCGAGATGGCGTGTCCTGGCGATTTGCTTCTGTTGCTCAGCGAAGATTACGCGAGGGCATGGGAACAGATCGGGCAATTCAAGCCGGAGATGCCGCGCGCGCAGGCAACCAGCAATAAGCCGATTCCGATCAGGATACGGCTGGACGATCTGGGAGGGTTGGAGTGGACTCGGAACATGGAAATTGTCCGCGATGCCCGGGGCGTGAGGCTCGCAAGAGAACTCGAGGACTGAACGAGTACGGCGATCATCATTCAATGCAGTTCAACTGAAACGGACAAATGCAAATGGACGATAAATTGCTCCTCTACAACGATAACGAAGCCACGCTCGACGCCGCATCGAAACGGAAGATAGCTGTCGAAGTCGCGCTCGAACTGATACGGCTGGACACAGTAAACGGATCCTCGCGCAATTCCATGGATAGCAATTTGAGGCATCTTTTCGATTACGCCGATCTGATTCAACAAGCATTGGCGCGCAAAGAGCCGTAACGGTTCAGACGCACCGCGGGTACCGGCGCTGTGCTTCGCCCATCGAACCGACAGGAGGACTGATGGTCACCGCGATAAGACCGCTCTTTGCAAAAAACATCAGCTCGATCGATAGCAATGAGGAGGACGCGATCTTTGTTGTGGACCCTGAGCTCGGCGGGCTGGGCAGGATCGATGTCCGCACGGGCCTCTTTCAGTGCCTGCTCAATTTCAAACATTTCAATGAGTTCGAGAGAGCGTCGGCACTATGCATGCGGCCCGACGGCACGATCCACTATTGCCGTTCCAATCTAATCCACACAGTCAGCATAGAAAACGGCTCGGTACATGCCGCAACGGGTCCGATCACGATCGATGCTGCGCAAAGCATCGTTGGGTTGTGCTGGAAGGACGGCCGATATTACGTCGCCGACGTGACGGGCAGCCTGCTCGTTGTCGAGAACAGCGAGTTGATACGGACGGTTCGCATTGGAAACGGCATCAACGACATGACGCTGCACGGCGATCGGCTCCTGATACTTCGCGGCGTCAGCCGTGCCGTCCATATCGTTGATCTTGATGGAACACATGTCGCATCGGTTACGGTACCGCATGACGGCGCGGTGGGCATAGCCGCTGTCAAGACGTCCGATGCGAAAGAGCCGTGCGTCTATGTGTATTACAACCAGTGCAATTGGGACGTGTTTGACGACGCGGGCTCGGAGCTGACGTCAAACGGGAGCGCCAATATCACGCTCAGAAACGACGCCCGCGATGGATTCATCGAGCGGCTCGACTATCAGCTCGCGGATCTCGGTCGGGGAAACAATTTTTGCCTGTCGGGAGGCTATGAAATCGAGTTCACCTATGCCGAAATGCTCAAGCCTATTGGGGATATCCTCGACGAGCTGGAAGGCATCAAGCTGTGCATCAGACTGTCGATACCCGTCGACACGCCGAGGCAAAAAGTCAAATCGCTCGAGACGATCGGCGATATTCCCGCGGCCGTCACAGAGGACGAGGAAGGTAACGCGATTGTCGAGTTTGACCTGACCGGGATAAGGCTGGACAAGGAGTGTCGTATTTTTGGCTACCACGCGATCATCGAGACTTACGGTATCCGGTACAAGTTGAACGGCGCGAGTACGGACGACTATCCTGCCGATATCAGGCGGCGCTTTCTGAGAGAAGAGTCCCGCTATGACATGGGCAGGCAGGAATTGAAGGATATTGCGGAGCGCCTGCTTGCATGCATTCCCACGCAAGAGCGCGGCAATGTGATCAGAATTGCCAAAGCCGTGCGCGAATACGTCTATAGCCGGCTCGGGTACCGCTACAACAGCAGATGTACGAGCCCCGTCGAGACGTTGCGGCTCGGCGAGGGAACATGCGGCAAGTACATGGAGCTGATGATCGGGCTGCTGAGGCTTTGCGGCGTCGCTTGCCGACCCGTCGGCGACTTCAAGGTACCCGAGTACAAGCTGAGGTATGTGCCGGTCGGCTCGGTATGCACACCCGATAACGATCACGCGTGGGTGGAATTCTATGTGCCGGAGGTCGGATGGGTTCCGATGGAGAGCTCGTCGGATGGCGTTCCGGAAAAGCACGACCGATTCTTTGGTGCGCTATCGTGGGTCTATATAGAAAACAGCAGGACGGACAAGATGTGCAAGATATGCAAACCGGGCTCGTGGGAAAACATCGATCAGGACTTGCGGTATTCGGAATTATTTATTTCGGAGATTCAGATCAGAATCCTCAAAGCGCTCAGGCCGTCATTCGATCCGTCACATTAGCGCCCGATGCTGGCCAGATGCGCAGACATGTCGTAGGCGTCGCCTTCAACCAGAATGTCGAGGTGCAGGCCGATCATGTTCACCGGCGCATGGCGGCGATCGGGATGAATCGCGGAGTGCTGGAGTCGAGAGGTATCGACGACGGTGATGCCTCCTGTCCCCACGACTTGCAGCTTCTGGTCCGGACCGATGAATGCAGCGGTGTCTTCATCGAGCCCGATGCCAATGGCATCCGGGTTGTAGGTCAAGGCCATCAGCATGCGCCCGAGCCGGTCCTGGTGGCGAAAATGTTGATCGATAACCAACTGGTCGATCAGGCATAAGCCCGGTGCTAATTCGACAATATCCGGGCGAGGCGTCGTGCCGCTTTTGCCGGCTGCGATCATTTGCCTTGGCAGAAACGCTGCGCCGGCCGAGACGCCCGCAACGGGCATACCCTTTGCGTTCCGGCGACCTATTTGCTGAGCGACGGGGGTGGCGCTGAGCGTCTCGGAGAGGCGGGCCGGATCGCTTCCGATGAGGAAAACCCCGTCGACGCCGCCGAGCGAGTCGTCCCTTGCCATTTCGCAATCCGCTCGATTCTCGAAGTTGAATGCACTGACGCGATTGACGCTGAGATCACGGAATGCCCGTTCATAACGCTCGCCAAAATCCTCTTCATCAGAGCCTGCCGAGAGAATGGCGATGTGCGCGCGGGAGCCACCGCAAAGCTCAGCGAAGCGGCGCAGGATAGGGGCCTTGCGGGCCGCATTGCCGTCACCGCCTACGGCGACGATAAAACCTCTTGTCCCGGCCGCGAGCGCTCTTGAACGATCCAAACTTTCACCCCGTAACACAGAACCGGCAGTCTTACCCCGTCACGATCTTATAGACGGAAGCGCCGCGACATTCCGGGCAGGCGCAGAAGGGCGCCGGCGTTTTGCGATGAACCGATCGAGCTATCAGCGGAATCGGTCAGCGGATATTTCCAACGATCACGTCAACGCGGCGGCGTTCAAGCAGGCCGTGCCGTGACACTTCGCAGTGAGCGCCGAGCGCAGCAGCGTATGGCTTAACAAGTCGTACAGGTTGCCGTCGGTAAGGATATGAAGGCGTACTCCGGTCATCCCTACGGGTTCGCCATGGCGGGTCGAATCGGCGGTGGAGTTGTGTAGGCCCGACCCTTCGATGATGGTGACGCTGCCGGTGCCGACCACCTCAAGCGTGTCGTCCGGGCCGATGAACGCAGCCGTATCTTCGTCGAGCCCAATGCCGGCTCCGAAGGGGATCGACGCGACCGCGGTGAGCAGGCGCCCGAGCCGGTCACGCTGGCTGAAATGCTGGTCGATCACAAAGCGGCTGACAAGCCCCAAGCCCGCTGCGAGGTCGACCATGCCGGCACGAGGCGTGGCGCCGCTCTTGCCGCCGGCGATCATCGCGCTCGACATCGCCGAAGCCCCGGCGGAGGTGCCGGCGATATGCATGCCATGCATATTGCGACTGCAGAGCTTTTGCGCGGCCGATGTGCCGCTCAGCACCTCGGCGAGGCGCACCTGATCGCCCCCCGTCATGAAGACGCCGTCGACGTGATCGAGCACCTCCAGGTATTGCTGCGACTCGCAGTCCTCCCGGCTTTTGAATGGCAGGATGCTGATCTGTCCGGCATTGAGATCACTGAACACCGATACGTACAGATCGCCCGTATTGTCCAACGACGAAGCCGTCGGAATGATCGCAATGTGCGCGCTCGGCCCGCCGCAAAGCTTGACGAAGCGGCGCAGTATGACGGGGTTCTGAACCCGATTCTCGGCCCCGCCGATAGGAACGATAAAGCCCCGTGTGGGGTTTTTCGGCGATCTTCCGTGACGCATCAATCTTCTCCTTGCAAAGCCTTGACCGGCACCGTATGGTCCGCACTGGGCACGGCACACGGAGTTGTCCGCTGAGGTTAATCCGCCCGCCGTCGCTGGCCCAGATACACAAGCGAAAATCGTGCCATCCAAGCCTGCGAACCAGCGCCTCGCGGACCTGCATCGAACCGAGGACTGGAAAAAATTCCGGCGAGCGCGGCGCGCACGAGAAATCAATCCACGGTCACATTATGGTGCAAAAAACGGACCAATGCGGTGCAGATCCGCTGTGTCGCTGAAATCGCGGTTTCGACATTCGCTCGCCACGCGGGAGCAAGAGCGATGAGTTTGCGAAACCGCATTCGCTAGCGCCGGCTTTGTTCTGATTCAAGTCGCTTGACCAATCGATCGAGATTGCGGTCGCCGTGCGCGGTTCGATTTCGAGCGGTGGGGCGGGGAACAGCGTTTCTAGTCCGGCCAAGCGATCGAACGTAGACTTGACATAAAGATTACGAGCGGACTGGTATGTAGGTCCAAAGTTGAAATGTCGCGTTTCCGCTAAATAGAAATGTCGGGTTTCTGGCGCCAGTGCATGCTGGATGCTCCCTTTTCTCGGAGCGCCCGGGATGAACGCGACTGGGATGATCACCAAGACGATGCGTGAACTGGATCGGTTGAAGGTCATCCAGGCCATTGTCGAGATGGGCCTGAGCAGGCCATGCCGCAGAACGTCTGGACCTGACCGTGCGGCAGGTCGAACGGTTGGTGATGCGCTATCGCGAATCCGGAGCGGCCGGCCTGGTTTCAGGCAAACGTGGCGAGTAACCACCAATTGCCCGCCGGCAAGGCCGAACATGCGCTGGCACTGATACGGGAACGCTACACGGACTTCGGGCCGACGCTGGCTTGCGAGAAGCTGCATGAGTCGCACGGCATCGAGATGTCCGTCGAGACCGTACGCACGCTGATGATCGCCGCCGGCCTGTGGATTCCGCGCAGCCAGCGGGCACCGAAGGTCTACCAGCCACGGGACCGGCGTGCCTGTACCGGTGAGCTGGTCCAGATCGACGGCGGCGAGCACGCCTGGTTCGAGGACCGCGCGCCCGCGTGCACGCTGCTCGTGTATGTCGACGATGCGACCAGCCGCCTGATGGTGCTGCACTTCACGGTCACCGAATCGACCTTCAGTTGCTTCGAGGCGACGCGTGCGTACCTCGAACGCTACGGCAAGCCGGTCGCGTTCTACAGCGACCGCGCGAGCGTGTTCCGGCCGGTGTACAGCCGCACCGGCGCACGCGGTATCACGCAGTTTGGCCGCGCGATGTACGAGCTCAATATCGAGATATGGTGTGCGAACAGCAGTCCAGCCAAGGGCCGCGTCGAGCGCGCCCACCTCACGCTGCAGGACCGCCTGGTGAAGGAACTGCGGCTGCGGCATCAGCACCATCGAGGCCGCCAACGCGTACGCACCCACCTTTATGGCTGCCTACAACGCACGCTTCGCGAAGCCGCCCAGGAGCACGTTTGACGCGCACCGGCCGCTGCGCGACGACGAGGATCTCGACGCGATCCTCACGTGGCGGGTGACGCGCAAGGTCTCAGATTCACTGACGCTGCAGAACGACCGTGTCATCTATCTTCTCGACAACACCAAGGCGAACCGCAGGTGGATCGGCCGTTACCTCGAGGTGTGGGAGTATCCGGACGGGCGCATCGAGATCCGGGCCGACGGCGTCGCCCTGCGCTGTCGCCGCTACGACAAGCTCGCGGAAATCGACCAGGGAGCCATCATCGAGCACAAGCGCCTGGGGCCACACACTGCAGGTCGCACAGGCGCTGCAGGCGCAGCGCGACAGCCGCCGCGCATCGGGCTCCCCGTCGCGCACGAACCGGGGCATGCCCGTACGCGCAAAGGACCGCCGGCCCGGCACGAAGAAGCCGCGCGAGATCATGCAGGAGGACCTAAACGCGCGGTGATGCCACACGCTGGCAACCGGCTTCGCAAGGTCGCAAGCGCCCGGATGCCGCGCGTGCGACCCTTGCCCAGCCTGGGAAACGGCGGCGCGTCAAGGGAGGCTGCGCCGGCACGACCGACTCCTTATGCTGTGCCAACTCCCGAAAAAATCTCCCCCAGTTGCCGCCTCAACGCCCCGAAGATCTGCTTCTTTCGCCGCTTCGGGATAAACACAACGTGGTACTTGCAGTCCCACCTCGTGTGACTCAGGCTCTG
>JGI12635J15846_10003638_pt1 | contig 13361 bp, 12 predicted proteins | sample BlaSpr_A8_OM2_M2_FD_15846 | JGI IMG/M metagenome (IMG submission 15846) | reverse complement strand
CCCGCCGCGGGCTCGTCGTGATGCCGATCCTTGGCTTCTCAGCCACCGCGCCTACCGGGTCGTCGCTCCGGCGGGCACCGCGCTGCCGACCGATTCGAGCTCGCGCTCGATGCTCGCCAGCTCTTCAGCGGAGCCCTGGACCTTGGGACCCTTGAACCAGTTCTTCGCCGATAGGAACCAGTACCCGCCCGCGTAGACCAACACCACTACCACCGCGACCGGTGCGTAGTTGAAGGTGGCGAGGTTGTTGCCAGGCGCGGCCTGCGGGAGGATGAACAGGATCGAGATGAACACGATCCAGATGACCGCAATCCACCCGACGATAGGGCTCCACTGCCCGAGCTGCCACGGCCCCGGCTGAAACCTGTTGCCCGCGAGCCGGCGGAGGAGGATCGGGATTCCGTACGCGATGTACAGCCCGATGACCGCGATGGATGTCACGGCCGCGTAGGCGGTCGGGTTCCACAGGTACGGCAGGCCGAGGATGAAAGCGCCGACCGCGGCGAACCAGATCGAGTTGGTCGGGGTGCGGGTGCGCTTGTTGATCCTGTGCCAGAACTCCGAGCCGGGGACGGCGCCGTCGCGGGAGAAGGCGTAGATCATGCGTGAGTTCGCAGTCACCGACGACATCCCGCAGTAAAACTGCGCGCCGATGACGATCAGGAGCAAGAGCGCGGCTCCGGTCTTGCCGAGCGCGTCCTGGAAGATCACGGCCGGGGCGGCGCCAAGGGCGCCCACCGCGTTGGCGTAATCCGCGTCGTTGATGGCTTGTGTGACGCCGATCAGCAGGATCCAGCCTGCGATGAGCGAGATGATGATCGACCATACGATGCCGCGCGGGCCGCTGATGGCGGCGTTGCGCGTCTCCTCCGTCATGTGCGCCGATGCGTCGTAGCCGGTGAACGTGTACTGGGCCATCAACAGACCTGTGAGGAAGACGAAGACCGACGCGCCGGCAAAGCTGAATCCGGTCAGGTTCACAAACTTGGTGAAAACGTAGGACGGCGACTGGTGGTACTTCGAGAAGATGAAAAGGACGCCGACGATGATCAGAACGCCGGCGATGTGCCACCACACCGAGATGTCGTTGAGCAGCGCGACCAGCCTGATTCCGAACGTGTTCATGAGCCCGTGGACGAACAGGACCACCGCGTACACCGCGATGATGGAGATCCGTGGACCGAGGTCGGTGGTGGCGTTGAGCGGATTGGGCCAGGACGAGACGAACAGGCTCAGGAAATAGTTGACGAAGAAGGCAAGCCCGAAGTCGATGCCTGCGGTGACCGCCACCTGCCCAAGGAGATTGAACCAGCCGGTGAACCAGCTCCACCCGGCGCTGCTCTTGCCGCCAAGCTTGGCCGCCCAGTAGTAGAGGCCGCCCGCGGTGGGGTAGCTCGAGCACACCTCGGCCATGGCCAGGCCGACCAGGATGACCATCACGCCGACGACCGGCCACCCGATGGTGATGACCGCCGGTCCCCCGTTTGACATGCCGAAGTAGTAGAGGGTCAAGCAGCCGGAGAGGATCGAGATGATCGTGAACGAGACGGCGAAGTTGGAGAAGCCGCTCATCCTACGCAGCAGCTCCTGGGCGTAGCCCATTCGATGGAGTGTGTCGACGTCGGAACTGTGAGCCTGGACGCTCATAAGGTGCCCCTCCCTAGTAGCCTCTCCCTCGTGGCTGGTGCCGCGAAGCTAACAGCCCCTCGGTTGGTTGTCAAGGATGTTCCGGGAGCCGCTGATTGAGCCAGGATGTAACAAACATCACAGAGCGGGACGCCGGCGTCGGCGAGGTCGTCCGGCTGCGCATGGACAGCCTCAGCCCGGCCGAGCGCCGCCTCGCCCGCGTGCTCCTCGCCTCGTACCCGATCGCCGGCCTGGAGAGCGTAGCCCGCTTCGCCGAGCGGGCCGGCGTGAGCCCCCCCACCGTGACGCGCTTCATCACCAAGCTCGGGTTCAGGGGCTACCCCGAGTTCCAGGAGAGCCTCCGGCGCGAGGTCCAGGCCCGGCTCAGCTCGCCGCTGGCCCGTTATCGCGACGAGCCCCAGCGGACGGGGACCGACTGGATGCTGAACGACTCCCTCGAGACGTCGGGACACAACCTGCAAGCGACACTTGGTCTCCTCTCGCACCGCGACGTCAACGAGGCGGTCACGGTTCTCGCCGACGTGAGGCGACGCGTCATGGTGCTCGGCGGCAGGGTCAGCGCCCCCCTCGCCCGCTACCTCGCCGGGCAGATGCACCTGCTGCGGCCTGGGATCGGGCTGGTGGACGCCGAGCGCAGCGCGCCCGCCCAGCAGCTGATCGACATGCGCAAGACCGACGTGCTCGTCGTCTTTGACTACCGCCGCTACCAGCCGGACACGATCGAGAGCGCGCGCGTGGCCGCCGCTCGCGGGTGCAACGTCATCCTCTTCACCGATCCGTGGCTCTCGCCCGCCTCGGCGTTCTCCCGCCAGGTGCTGGTCACCAGCGTGGAGACGGTCGGCCCGTTCGACTCGCTGGTGGGAGCGATGGCGGTCGTCGAAGCCCTGATCGCGGCCGTCCTGCGCCGGTTGGGCGCGAGGGCCGAAGCGCGGATGCAGAACCTCGAGCGCCTTCGCGCGGGTGACGTGCTGGGCGGCAACGATTCCGAGAGGTAGGGGTACGATTCGGGCGTGGTGATGGAGGCCGTCAAGGCACTCAGCGCCGAGGAGATCACCGAGCTTTGCGTGCGCCACACGCTGTATGACTGGTCGGCCCAGGCCGGTCTGAAACCCCTCGCAGTGGCGAGCGCCAAGGGCGTCCACTTCCAGACCATCGACGGGCGGCGGTTCATCGACTTCAACAGCCAGCTGATGTGCGTCAACGCCGGCCACGGCGACCGCCGCATCATCGACGCGATCAAGCGCCAGGCCGACCAGCTGCCCTACATCGGACCGTTCATGGCGACCGAGACGCGAGCCCGCCTCGGCGCCAAGCTGGCGGAGCTGCTGCCCGGCGACATCGACAAGGTGTTCTTCACCCTGGCCGGCGCGGACGCGAACGAGAACGCGATCAAGATCGCCCGCGCGGTGACGGGCAGGCCCAAGATCCTGGCGCGCTACCGCTCGTACCACGGCTCGACCGGCAACTCCATCCAGGCAACGGGTGACCCCCGGCGGTGGGCCAACGAGCACGGTGGCGGCAGCGTGGTTCACGTGCTCGACCCGTATCACGGGCTGCAGCGGGGCTGGGACTCGGTGGAGGAGTCGTTGGCCAATATGGAGGAGACGATCCAGCTCGAGGGGCCGAACACGATCGCGGCATTCATCCTGGAGCCGATCGTGGGTACCAACGGCATCCTGGTGCCGCCGGACGGATACCTGCAGGGCGTCCGCGCAATTTGCGACCGGCACGGCATCCTGATGATCTGCGACGAGGTGATGACCGGTTTCGGCCGGACGGGCAAGTGGTTCGCGGTCGATCACTGGGCCGTCGTGCCCGACCTGATCACCCTCGCGAAGGGCCTGACCAGCAGCTACGTTCCGCTCGGCGCTGTGGGGATGCGGCCGAAGGTTGCGGCGTACTTCGACGACCACGTCTTCTACGGCGGCCTGACTTACAACAGCCACCCGCTCGCCTGCGCGGCGGCGCTTGGCGCGATACAGGCCTACGAGGAAGACGACATGGTGGGCAACTCGCAGCGCATGGGCGACGTCCTCGCGAGCCATCACAAGAGGTTGCGCGAGCGGCATCCTTGCGTCGGCGCGACGCGTTCGATCGGCCTGTTCGGATGCCTGGAGTTGGTGCGCGACAGGCAGACCCTCGAACCTCTCGCTCCCTTCAACGGCACCTCGCCGGAGATGAAGGCGATCGCGCAGGCGCTGCTCGACGCCGGGATGCAGACGTTCGTGCGCTGGAACACGATCATGACCAACCCGCCGCTGTGTATCAGCGAACACGAGCTGGACGAGGGATTCGAGATCCTCGATTCCGCACTCGAGATCGGCGACCGGGCGGTCAGAGACTAGCCGGCTAGCCACAAGACCTATGGTTTCTGGTGTGAGCGTGCTCAACGTGATCCTGCCCCTGGGGTCGTCGATCCTTAGCTTCGTCTTCGCCGCGATGGTGTTCGACCAATGGCTGCAGCGCCGGCGCGCATTTCAGCTGGTCTGGGCCATCGGGCTGCTCTGGTACGGCGTCAGCACCGGGACCGAGTTTCTGGGCGGCGCCTTCGGCTGGAGTCCGGCGCTGTACCGCACGTGGTATCTGGTCGGCGCCTTCCTGGTCCCTTCCTACCTCGGCGCCGGCACGCTGTACCTGCTGAACAAGACGCGGTTCGGGTACTTCGTGGCGGCCTCGATCGCGGTAGGCGGACTGTTCTCGCTGGCAGCGACCGCGAAGTATCCCGGCTCTGCGGTCGGCGGAATCATCACGCTGGCGATCGCCATCCTCGCCGCGGTCGCGATCGCCACCGCGACGACGGTCCGGCGCGAGATCCAGGGTCATGTCGCCGTGGCCTTCCTTGTGGCCGGCACGCTTGTCGTCGCGATCCTCGTCATGACCGCGCGGCTCTCCGGAGCCTTTCTCGATCCGTCGACACATGCCCCCATCGCCGCCGCGTTTCCCGGTTACTTGCGAGTGACGAGCGTGCCGTTCAACGCCGGCGGCGGGCTGGCCCTTGTCTTCGGCGCCCTCTACTCCGCATACATCTATATGCCGAAGAAACGAGCTCTGGCGGCCCGACTTGGAGCCGTCGCCATCGCGGTCAACTTCGTGGCCTCGCTCCCGGGGGCGGCGAGCGCACTGGTGCGGGGCAAGCTCAACTCGCGCGTACCGGCCACGATCCTGATCGCCGGCGGCGCCTTGATCCCCGGGGTGACAAGCAGCCTGAACCGATTCGGGGTGACGTGGTCTTTCTTCCTCGGCGAGTTTTTGGGGCTCGTCCTGATCTTCGCCGGCTTCCTCGTCTCTGAGGAGGTATTCCGCAACGTGCGGTTGGGCGCGACCCTTTGGTCGCGAGCGCCGTCTAGGTCACTCGAAAGCTAGATCGGTCGAGATCTCGATCGCTTTCTCGATGCTCTTTGCGACAGGACATCGCGACGCGTGAAACGCATGCGACCTCTCGGCCGCTTCGCGCTTGTCGTCCGGGCAGCCCCGCAGCGTGTAGTGGACGCGGATCTTCTTGATCACCAGGACCTTGTCCTCGAGATAGATCTCGCCCTCAGCCTCTGAGGTGAGCCGGCCCTCGCTCGCATCGATCCCGCGCGCCTCCAGCGCGCCACCCAGGGTGCCGGTGAGTCAACCCGCCGCGGCCGCCACGACGTAGTCGAGCGTCGTGGCGTGCTCGGGGTACTGGCCCGGCGCCGTGCCGTAGTGCTCACGCACCGCGCCATGCGTGCCGAAGGTGACGGGCCGCGGCTCGATGGGGAGGTAGGCCTGGCGGATGGGTCCGCGCTCGCGGACGATCCTCACCCTGGAGACGTAGGTCGGAGAAACATAGTTGACGTCAGACATTGCGAGCCTGCCGAATCAACCGACCGAGAGCGTGCCAAATTCCGCCCTCGGTGTTTTAGCGATCGAGAAGCACCAAGATCGCCAATATGCAAGTTGTGGACCGGAGGGGATTCGAACCCCTGACCTTCAGACTGCCAGTCTGACGCGCTCCCAACTGCGCCACCGGCCCACGGTGCGCCCTCGATTGGGCTAGTTAAGAATACCGTCCGCTTTCGGGCGCGCTCGGTCGGCCGCTACCATCTTCCGTTGGCTCGGAGGTCAATAGATGCAAACGCGCGAGATCACAACCGGCGAGCTCAAGGGCGGTGGCTACCTTGCGCTGCCCGACACAGACAGCCCGCATCCTGGCGTGGTGGTCATACACGAAGCGTTCGGCCTGAACGATCACATCAAGGATCTGACGCGCCGCTTCGCCGACGAGGGGTATGCGGCCCTCGCCGTCGATCTGTTCACCGACCGCGTCCGAGCCATCTGCATGGCTCGATACATGGCCGGACTGCTCTTGGGCTCGGTGAACCGCTATGGCATCGACGATCTGAAGTCCGCGCTCACCTTCCTTGCGAAGCTCCCCGACGTCGACGCCCAGCGCATGGGCGCGATTGGATTCTGCATGGGCGGCGGCTTTGCCATCGCATGGGCGTGCACCGATTCGCGCCTCAAGGCCGTTGCACCCTTCTATGCAACGAATCCCCGGCCGATGGAGGCCGTAAACCGCATTTGTCCCGTGGTTGGCTCCTATCCCGAAAACGATTTCACCGCGAGGGCTGGTCGGTCCCTCGAAAAAGCTTTGACCCGCCAGGGGATTGCGCATGACATCAAGATCTACCCGGATGCCCGACACTCGTTCTTCAATGACACCGGCCGCTCATACGACAAGACGGCGGCCGACGATTCGTGGCGCCGCGTCATGAACTTCTTTGGGGACAAGCTCGATACAAAGAGTTAGAACGTCGACATGAACGTGCTGGTCACCGGCGGCACTGGAACGCTCGGCCGGCACGTGGTGATGCAGCTGCGTCAGACCGGCCATCGGGCGCGCATCCTCAGCCGTGAGCCGAGGGGCCACGTCGACGCGGTGCAGGGCGACCTCGCTTCCGGCGCAGGGCTCGTCAAAGCCGTTGCCGGAATGGATGCGATCATCCACGCTGCCTCTGCAACGCGGGATGTGCTTCGCGGCCACCCAATCGATGTGCTTGGTACTCGGCGACTGCTCGCTATGGCACGCGACGCAGGTGTGCGCCACGTCGTGTACGTGTCTATTGTCGGCATCGACAAGGTTGCCTATCCCTACTACCGCACGAAACTCGCCGCGGAAAGCGTCGTCCGCGAGAACCTCGTCCCGTGGTCGATCCTGCGGGCGACGCAGTTCCACGATTTCATGGAGTTCTTGTTGGGCGGTTTTTCGCGCCTTCCACGCGTGACCGCAATCCCAGTCGCGTGGCAGTTCCAGCCCGTGGATGCGCGTGAGGTCGCGCAACGGCTGACCGAGGTCGTCCTCGGCGAGCCGGCCGGCATGCTTCCCGATTTCGGCGGGCCGGAGATCCACGACTTCAAGTCCATCGCCCACCTGTGGCTTACCGCACGCAAATCGAACCGCCGCATCGTGAACCTCCCGGTTCCGTTCAAGCTCAGCCGGCAGATCGCACAGGGCGGCCTGCTCTGCGCCGACCACAAGGACGGCAAATTGACGTTTGCCGAACATCTCGCGCAGAAGTAGCCGCTTTCATGAGCCGCCTGGTTGATCGGTTCGGACGGACTGGCTTTGCAGCGCTGACGAGCCTTATCTGGGCGCTGCCGATGGCGGCATGGGCCGGATCGTCCGACCTATCGCCTGTCGACAAGACGGCCTACCCGCGGGTCGCGGCGACGATCGGCGGCGTGATGTTCGTCGTGTGGTTGATCCTCTTGGCCTGGCTGCTACGGGTGCGCGTGACGCAGCGCCAACATCGCTTTGCGCTGGCGCAGATGTCGCCGTCGGAGAAGCGTTGGACCCTGCTGCTGTTTGTCTTCGGGACCGGCCTGATCGCCTGGCTGAACGCCGCGGCGACGGTGGACTGGACCCCGCTGATCTCCGCGGTCGGGAGCGGGAAGATCGGCCCCATCGTGCTGGCGACCATCCTTGCGATCCTGCTCGCCGCGCTGGTCGCGGGGAGCGTGTTCAGCTGGGGGAAGGCGAACGCGGCCTTTCGAGCACGCGCGGCGGCCGGGGACGCCTCGTCCTTGTCTAATGTGCGCTAGCCGACTCGGCTAGCTCGACTCAGCCTTTTTGGCCAGGTTTTCGAGCAGCGTCCCGAATTCCTTCGAGACCTGCGGACCGAGGATCCCGCCCATGACAGGCCCGAGCGGGCCTCCGACTTCGACCGTCTGACGGACCTTCGTCTTGCCGGCGGCGGACTCGATGCGGCAGTTGAAGCGAAACTTGGTCCCCGGTACGACGCTCGTCAACAGTGCGAACCCGCGCCCGGGCTGAACGTCGACCAGCTGCATCTTGTGATGCTGGCCCGCGCGCGTGTTCATGACCCCGGTCGAGCCGGACACGAAGCCGCCCTGCCAGTCCATCGTGGAGACGTTCGGGTTCCATTCGCCCCACGTCGACATGTCCGACCAGATTCTCCAGACCTTGTCAGGGGATGCTGTTGTTTCGACCGACGTTCCGTATTCGCGAGTCATTGATTTCTCTCCTCAGGCTGATCCCGGGTCAGGAACCGGCCTGGGTCCGGAGCCGGCCAGGCGCTCGCGCGGCACCTCCACGATGTCGCGCGTCTTGAGAAAGTTGAGTGTGACGACCGCAGCCACGAGCAGGAGCGCCCCGAACAGCTCGACTGGACGCAGCGGCACACCCTGTCCAACAGGCGGCGGCAGCGAGAAGATCAGAAAGAGCGCGAGCGGATAGCCGAGCTCTGCGATGGTCGCCAGCGATGCAGGGGTGTTGGAAAGTGCCAGGTAGTAGAGCAGCATCGCGAGCAAGCCGGGCACCAGGACGATTCCCAGGAAGCTCGGCAGCTGGCTGATCGAGTAGCCGCTGAAGGCGGCTCCGCCCTTGTCGATGAGCACGATCACGAGCAACACGGGCAGTGCCAGTACAAATCTCATGCTCGTGGTGACCGGGAAGCTGACGTCCTCGAGCGCGTAGCGGCCGAGGACCGTGCCGCCGGCCCACATGATCACCGCGCCGAGCACCAGCAAACCGGCCATGAGCTCGGGGTGGCGAATCTGCCACGGCGCGGCCGGATTGTCCGCGAAGACGATCAGGTAGACGCCGACCAGCGCGACCGCGCTCAGGGGCCAGAAACCGCGCTTGCGACGCTCGCCAAGAAAGACCCGTGCGAACACGATCCCAAAGACCGGCTGCAGGAGATACAGCAGATAGACCTCGTGCAACACATCGAAGTTGGGCGCTATGGGGTTGCTGAAGGAATAGCCGATGGCCTTCGTGAAGAGCACGGTCGCCACTGCCTGAGGCCCAATTGCGATCGCGGCGAGGGCCAGCCAGCGACGTCCGCTAAGGCTGCGGAGCGAGTTGACGTTGACCACCAGCACGGGCAGCAGACATAGGCTGATGAGGAGGTCTTCGACCAGCACGATCTGACCCGAGCTGAGGACCTTGGTGAGCCCTGGTCGGAAGTAGGCGTCAAACGCCCACAGAGCCGCCGCGAGACTGACAAGTGCCACGGAACCGGCTTCCAGGAATCGTGAGCGAGATCTGGCCAGAGTCACAGCAAGAGGGTATCGGTTTCCTAATGGCGCCTATTCCAAGATCGCCGCCTGGACACACCTCTCCGAGGGCCCTCCCTCCTCCACCGGAGCCCCTCCCCCAGCTCCATACACACCTGCTGAGAAACGAATTTAGCGAGCACGAAAACCCGGAGCAACCCAGCCTGTTAAGAAGCCCGACAAGGGACCGGAACCTACGCCAGCACCTCGTCCGCCTCCACCTGCCCCTCGAGCCGCACCTCCGGGTGCTGCACCACGAAAATCTCCTCGGGCCGGTCGTGCCCCTCCAACCGCCGCTTCCCGACCGACACCAACCGGATGTCCCCTCGCAGGATGTCGGCCACGATCGAGTACGTCGTCTCCGACACCAGGATCTGATCCCCCACCGCCCTCCGCCGCAACTTCGCGCACCGATTCACCGCGGGCGACCGGTAGTCCCGATCCAACGCATCCGCCTCCCCCGTCAGCACCGCCATCCGCACCCGCAGCGACAACCGGTCGGGCCACGGCTCCGCCTGCACCGCGCGCTGCGCCTCCACCGCGGCCACCACCGCATCCGTCGCCCGCGGAAACACCGCGAAGAACGAATCGCCCTCCCCCCGCTCCTTCAGCACCGTCCCCCCGTGCGCCTCGATCGCCGCCGTGAGCACCTGGTCGTGCCGCCGCATCGCCTGGTACATCGACGCGCGGCTCTGCAGCCACAGCGGCGTCGACTCCACCACGTCCGTCATCAAGAACGTGACCACCCCATCCGGCAGCGTCGCGCCATCCTCGACCTTGAACCCGGCAGCCGTCCCCGGCGACGTCGTCGTCGTCCCCTCATGAGCCGCACGCGGGACCAACGTGGCGGCCACCACCAGGAAGTCGTCGATCGAGTGGACGCGCCGGAAGAAGTGCACGTTGTACGACGGCAAGAAGCTCCACGAGGAGTAGTCCGGCGAAAACGCACCGTCCCGGCACACATCCGGCGCCATGCTGAGCAGCCGTCCAAGCTTCGTCACAGCCAGTCCGTCGATCCCCACGGACTCGGCCACGTCCCCGCTCGACACGCGCAGCTCCTTCTGGTCAGCCGCGACCGCGATCGCGACCAGCGAAACGAAGTTCTCGAGGTCCGGCTGCGACTCGACGTATCGGTGCAGCTGCTCGATCGAAAGCGAAACCTCCTGACCATCGTCGGCAACCGCAGCCGACCCCGCCACCGCCGACCCGGCCGACGCGCCCGACCCAGCCGACCCAGCCGACCCATTCGACCCATTCGACCCATTCGACCCAGCGCCCGGCCCCGAGCCCTGCACCCCCAGCATCCCGACCACGCTCTCAAAGCTGTCGGCCACCGCGAGCTCGCGCGTCACACGGCGGTAGATGTCCCCCACCGACGCCCACCGACCGGCGGAAACGAAGAACGCCGCCGCCGCATGCTCGTACAGCCACCCAGTCCCACCCAACGAAAGATCGAGATTCAACGCAACGGAGAGGAACTCCACCAACAACCGGTGCAGCTCGGTGACGAACACCAGCGGCTCCACGTCCGCGACCTTGATCAGCCTCTCCGTGCCCAGCGCCGGATTCGCGCGAGGCGTCCCCTCCACGTGAGTGAAGAGCTCGGGCGAAACGTACTCGCCGTGATTGCGCAGCTTGATCCGGGTCTGCGACACGCGCGGCCCGGGCCCCGCGAGGTCGGGGCTGTCCACCACGTGCACATGTCCGCCCGGCCCCCAAACTCGCTGAATCTGAGGCCGCATTGAGGAGACCAGGCCGTAGAAACGCTGGATGAACATCAGCGCCTCGCGGCCACGGCCGACGTCGAAGCGGTCCTGGCGCACCGAGCGCAGGTCCTCTTCCCAAGCGGCGATGACCGCGCCCCTCAATCCAACGATGCCTGGCTGCATCGATCCTTCCCTTCTGGACGACCCCAATTGACCCCACGCGGGTCCCCCTGAGCAGGCTAGGTTAGCCCCTCAGGAGCCCCAGTCATACCCCTTAAGGAACCGGCCAAGGCATACTGCTGAAGCGGCATTCGAACTTAAAGCGAACCTGGAGGGGCGATGAGGCGCGATGAGTGAATTGAAGTCCGGCGGCCATGCCATCGAGACCATGCAGGTCGAGAAGCGCCGCTACCCGCCCGATCCCGCGTTCAGCAAGAGGGCCAACGCGAAGCCGGACATCTACGACAAGGGCTTCGATGAGTTCTGGACCGCGGAGTCGACGCGCATCACCTTCTTCGAGCCCTGGCAACAGCTCTACGAATGGAAGCCGCCCTATGCGAAGTGGTACATCGGCGGCAAGCTCAACGTTTGCTACAACTGCGTCGACCGCCACGTCGAGAACGGTCAGGGCGACAAGGTCGCCTACTTCTGGGAGGGCGAGCCGGAGAACGACCGACGCCAGATCACGTTCGTGCAGCTCCAGAGCGAGGTCGTCCGCTTCGCCAACGGCCTGAAAAAGCTCGGCGTGAAGAAAGGCACGCACGTCGGCATCTACATGGGCATGATTCCCGAGCTCCCCGTCGCGATGCTCGCCTGCACCCGGATCGGTGCGCCATTCACCGTCGTCTTCGGCGGCTTCAGCGCCGAAGCGCTGTCCGGGCGCCTGAACGACATGCAGTGCGAGATCGTGATCACGCAGGACGAAGGATGGCGGCGCGGCAACAAGGTGCCCCTGAAGGCCAACACAGACGCGGCCCTCGACCAGTCGCCCACCGTGAACCAATGCCTCGTCGTGAGGCGCACCGGCGGCGACATACATATGAAAGAAGGACGCGACCACTGGGCGCACGACGTCCTGAAAGGGACAAGCGACGACCCCAAGTCATGTCCCTGCGAGCCGATGGATGCCGAGGACCTTCTCTACCTCCTCTACACAAGCGGCACCACGGCGAAGCCCAAGGGCATCATCCACACCATCGCGGGCTACATGGTCGGCGTGTCGACGACCCATCACTACATCTTCGACATCAAGCCCGATTCCGTTTACTGGTGCGCCGCCGACATCGGTTGGGTCACCGGCCACAGCTACATCGTGTTCGGGCCGCTCGCCAACGCGACCACGGGCATCGTCTACGAGGGCACCCCCGACTTTCCCGACAAGGACCGCTGGTGGCAGATCGTCGAGCGCTACCGACCCGACATCCTCTACACGGCGCCGACCACCATCCGCACCCACATGAAGTGGGGACCGGAGTATGCGCAGAAGCACGACCTCAGCTCGCTGCGCGTATTGGGCTCGGTCGGCGAGCCGATCAACCCCGAAGCCTGGGTCTGGTACCGCGAGCACATCGGCGGCAACAGGACGCCTGTCGTCGACACCTGGTGGCAGACCGAGACCGGCATGATCCTGATCACGCCCCTGCCCGGCATCACAACCCTAAAGCCGGGTTCCGCGACCAAGCCCTTTCCGACCATCGACGCCGCTGTGTACAGCAACGAGGGCAAGGAGGTGCCGCCGGGCGGCGGCGGTTACCTCGTCATCCGCAAGCCGTGGCCCGCGATGCTGCGCGGCGTGTACGGCGACCCGGAGCGCTACCAGCAGACCTACTGGAGCCGCTGGAAGGACACNTACTTCGTGGGTGANGGCGCGCGNGTCGACGAGGACGGCGACTTCTGGCTCCTCGGGCGGGTCGACGACGTGATGAACGTCTCGGGCCATCGCATCTCGACCATCGAGATCGAGAGCGCCCTGGTCAGCCATCCCGCCGTCGCCGAGGCCGCTGTCGCCGGGCGCAACGATGCGCAAACAGGGCAGGCCATCGTGGCCTTCGTCACCCTGAAGGGCGGCCAAGAAGGCTCGCCGCAAATGCTCAAGGACCTGCGCGAGCACGTCGGCAGGGTGATCGGCAAGTTCGCGGCTCCCTCCAACATCGTCTTCACGCCCGAGCTGCCCAAGACGAGGTCGGGCAAGATCATGCGCCGGCTGCTCCGCGACGTCAGCGAGAACCGCCCGCTGGGCGACACCACCACCCTCGCCGATCCTGCGGTGGTGGCCGAGCTGGCACGCCGCGGCCGGGAAGAGGCCTCGAAAGAAGAGTCTTAGGCTCAAACTTGCGTCCGTGACTCTCGACCCAGCGGTTGAGGCGCCCGCGCGCAAGGAGCGGGCCAGCACAGATAAGAGACGCAAGGCGCCCGCCGTATCCGCCTCCACGCGTCGGCGTCCCCCCAAGCGCCACCTCGCCA
>JGI12635J15846_10003637_pt1 | contig 13364 bp, 10 predicted proteins | sample BlaSpr_A8_OM2_M2_FD_15846 | JGI IMG/M metagenome (IMG submission 15846) | reverse complement strand
GTGGTGTGCTGGTTTGCGGCTCGATACACACAATTCACGATGCACTCGCGATTTTTCATCCAGCTGCTGGTGTTCGTCGGACTGTTAGGCGGCGCCACGGCCCTATATCTGGGTTTGGCGTGGATCTTCCGGTGTCACGAAATGGAAGAAATCTACGGCATTGCGACCCGAAAGAACCGCAGCGGCGAAGCGTACGTGGAGGCTTGATGGAAATTTCGGCCACTATCGCTTCGTTTGTAACGCACGTGAAGGTAGAGAAAGGGCTCTCGGCGAACACCGTCAGCGCTTACCGGCGGGATCTGGTGAAATTCGAGAGCTTCGCGAAGAAGCGAAAACTTGCGCTGGAGAGCGTAACCCGCGATGACCTGGTCGATTTTCTCGCGGGTTTATACCGGGACAAGCTCGAGAGCCGCACGGTCGCCCGGCAGCTGGTGACCCTGCGGAATTTCTTCCGCTTTGCCCAGATTCAGGAATTGATTACCACCGACCCGTCGGTGAATCTGGAATCGCCGAAGATCCGGCGTTCTTTGCCCGGGTACTTACGACTCGAGGATGTGGAACGTTTGCTGAATCAACCGGACTCGAAGACGGCGAAGGGACTGCGCGATCGTGGCATGCTGGAAGTTTTGTATTCAACCGGGTTGCGTGTCTCGGAGCTGGTGAGCTTGCGGGTCGGCGATCTGGACAGCAAAGCTGGTTGCGTGCGTTGCATCGGCAAAGGGGACAAAGAGCGCATCGTCCCGGTCGGCCGCAAAGCGTTGGCGATGGTCGACAAGTATCTGCACGAAGCTCGCCCCGAACTGCTCCGGCAGGCCAAAGTCACCAACGCCACGGCGTTGTTTGTGAATCGCCGCGGCGTGGCCCTGAGCCGAGTGGGTGTCTGGAAGATCCTGTCGGCTTATGGCCGGCGCGCGGGATTGCGGGTGGCTTTGACGCCGCATATGTTGCGGCACAGTTTCGCGACCCATTTGCTGGAACGCGGCGCGGACCTGAGATCGGTGCAACTCATGCTCGGCCACGCCGATATTTCCACCACACAGATTTATACACACGTTGTCGAGGAGCGGTTGAAGCAGATTTACAAAGCACACCACCCGCGAGCGTAGCGGGCTGGACCCCGGGAACGCAGAGCGGGTGCCGCGGCGGCGGTCGCGCAAACATGGACGGACGCGTTCAACCATGCTTGCGAGGAACGGCACGGACACCCGAAAGGTGAAGGAGCGCAATGCCAGACTATATGTTTCTGTTGGAAAGCCGGCTGTCGCCGGAACAGCGCGCGGTAATGTTGCGGGTACAGGAACTCGCGGCGGCCATGGGCTTCAATTTGTATCTGACGGGCGGCACGGTGCGCGACCTCATCACCGGGGCATCACTGCGCGACCTGGATTTCACGGTCGAGGGGAACCCCACAAAGATCGCGCGCGAGCTGGAAAAAGGTGGCGCCAAGATTCTCCTGGAAGACGAGAAGCTGCGCCACATCGAAGTTTTGTTTGCGGGAGACGTAGAAGGCAGCATTTCGGCGGCGCGTGAGGATCATTATGTGCGGCCGGGAACGCGGCCCGAGATTCGGTGGTCCACCATCATGGAGGACTTGCGGCGGCGCGACTTTTCCCTCAACTCCATTGCTATCTCGCTGAATCCCGCTTCGCGCGGATTGCTCCTGGATCCGACCAACGGCTTGTCCGACATCGAACGCGGCGAAGTGCGCGCCTTGACCATCCACAGCTTTACGAATCAGCCGGTGCGCTTGCTGCGTTTGCTGCGGTTTTCGGCTCGCATGGGCTTCAAGCCGGAATCCCGCACACAGGAATGGTTCGACCTGGCGATCGAACGCGACCTTCACCACACCATCACGCCCGAGGACGCCGGGGGCGAATTGCGAGCGGTGGCGCGCGAAGAACGTCCAGCTGTGGTTCTGAAGGCATGGGAACAGCACCATCTGCTGGAGGCCGTGAATCCCAACTTGGCCAAGCGGCATCCGGATTACGACGCCATCGCACGCTTGATGAAAGTTCGCGAAGATCTGTTCACGGCGGGATTCCGTCCGCGACTCGCCGCGCCGATGCTGCTGGCGGTCCTGGGAAAGCTCAAGGATCGCGAGCAGAGCGCTGTGCTCGGGAAGGCTGGATATCGCTCGGCAGAAATCGAGGAGGCGCTGGGCTTTGCCGAGGAGGCGCTGGAGGGCCAGAAAGAATTGATCGGCAAGAAGATGAATGCTCCGATCGAAGCCTACCGCTTTCTGGAGCAAATGCCGGTGGACCGGATTGCCTATCTGCTTGCGGAGTCCTCAAACGCGACGGCGTTGTCCAAGATTCGAGCGTATTTGAATAAGTGGCGGCCGGTCCGTATCGGGCTGCCGGGCGTCGCGAATGAACTCGAGGCTTTGGGCATGGCGCGCGGCGCGAAGTTCGACGATATCGTGGAACAAGTGTTCGCGGCCCAACTGACGGGGCGTGGGAAGACGCCGGAGGAACGCGAAAAGATCTTGCGGAAGCTTTCCGGAATCAAGGAAGCGCCAAAGAAAAAAGAAAAAGAGAAGAAGCCGGCAAAGACCGCCGAAAAGGCGCACGCAACGGCTGAAGCTCCAAAACAAGCGCATGGTAGCGCGGCTGGAAAAGCGGCAATCAAGGCGCAGCACAAGGACCGGGTCGCGGCCGGCAAGCAGGCAGGGAAGCCCGCACCGCCTGCGAGTCATGGAAAAGCCGCAGCCGGGTCGAAAAAGAGCACCGGCCGCAAGTAAAAGCTCAGGCGTCGAGGTTCAATCGCTCTGGAAATACCAAAATGGCGTCGTTTCATCAGCCCGCCACCGGGAGCGCTTGCAGGTCTCGACCTTGAGGTTCTTCGGCTCCCCTCGTCGAGGAGCCTCAGGATGACCAGCTCTCCGTAGCGGGTTGATGACGCTTGACTACAATCTGACCATGCATCTTTGAATCTTGCAGGGGTGACGACGCTTCGCTGAAAGCTCGCGTTTGTCGATGGTCGACGCCTGTGGGAAATCTCAGATTGTCGTTCGCAATTCTCCCGAGAGAGATTTACAATCGAGTTCCATGGGTCAACCGCAGTTCGTTCATCTTCACGTTCATACCGATTACAGCCTGCTCGACGGTGCTTGCGAAACCACGGAGCTTCTTGATGAAGCGTCGCGGCAGAAAATGCCTGCCGTGGCCATCACGGACCACGGCAACTTGTTTGCCGCTGCGAACTTTTTTTATGAAGCGAGCAAGCGCGACGTCAAGCCCATCATCGGGTGTGAAGTATACGTCGCGAAAGGCAGCCGCCACGATCGGGGCGAAAAGGGAAATGGCGTCGGCAACGGCCAGGACCGCAGCGAAGCTGAGCCCTCGGGAGGCCGCGGCAGCAATCATCTCGTGCTGTTGTGCGAATCGCTGGAGGGGTATCACAACCTGATCAAGCTGGTTTCGGCGGGTTTTCTCGAAGGCTTCTACTACAAGCCGCGTATCGACTACGACCTTTTGTCGAAGCATAGCAAGGGCCTCGTTGCGCTGTCGGCTTGCCTGCGCGGTCCGGTGACCGAGGCGGTCGTTGAAGAAAAGTACGACCTGGCGCGCGAGAACGCGTACCGGCTCCGCGACGTCTTCGGTAAGAACAATTTCTTTCTGGAGATCCAAGATCAAAATCTGGAGATCGACAAGCGCGTGAATCCGGAAATCGTGCGGTTGTCCAAGGAAACCGGGATTCCGCTCATCGCCACGAACGACTGCCACTATTTGCACCATGAAGACGCGCACGCTCAGGAAGTGTTGCTGTGTATTCAGACCGGCAAGACCATGAGCGACACGAACCGTATGAAGTTTCAGACCGACCAGTTTTACTTCAAGACAGCGGAAGAGATGGCGCGGGTATTTCGTGAAGTGCCCGACGCGCTTAGCCGGACCGTTGACATCGCACATCGCTGCAACGTGAAAATCGACCGGATTCCGAATCCGTTTCCGGAATTTCGGGTACCGGAAGGGCATACGGCCGGGAGCTATTTCGAAAAGGTCGTGCGAGAAGGATTTGCTTCCCGGGTTCCGACACTCGAACGCCTGAGCCAGCAGGGGATGCTGCACAATCCGCTATCGGAATACGAGCGCCGGCTGACATCTGAGATCAAGATGATTCAGCAGATGCGCTATGAAGGATACTTCCTGATCGTCTGGGATTTTATCCACTATGCGCGAACGCAGGACGTTCCCGTGGGTCCGGGGCGCGGATCCGCAGCGGGAAGCCTGGTGAGCTACGCGCTGCGTATCACCGACGTCGATCCGCTGCAATACAACCTGCTGTTTGAGCGCTTCCTGAATCCCGAACGCGTTTCCATGCCGGATATCGACATTGATTTCTGCATGCGGCGACGCGGCGAACTGATCGAGTATGTGACGCAAAAATATGGCCGCGAAAACGTCGCTCAGATCATCACTTTCGGAACCATGGCGGCCAAGGCGGCGGTCAAGGACGTCGGACGTGCGATGGACATCCCGTATGGGGAAGTCGATCGGCTGGCGAAGCTGATTCCCACGACGCTCGGAATCGAACTGAAGGATGCTCTCGAGCAAGCGCCGCAACTCAAGGCCGCCGTAAATGCCGACCAACGATTGAAGGATTTGATGGCCGTCGCTTTGCGCCTCGAGGGGCTCTCGCGGCACGCGTCAACCCACGCTGCGGGCGTAGTTATTTCACCCCGGCCGCTCACCGATGTGGTCCCCCTGTACAAGGGGCCACGCGACGAAATCACGACGCAGTACGACATGAACGCGCTGGAGCGCATCGGCCTGCTGAAGATGGATTTTCTTGGGTTGACGACGCTGACCGTGCTGCACGACACGGTGCGCATGATCGAGCAGAATCGCAGCGTAAAAGTGGACCTCGACAACTTGCTGCTGGATGATGCCGACACCTACAAGCTGTTCACCCGCGGCGACACAACGGCGATCTTCCAGTTTGAATCGCACGGCATGCGCGACATTTTGCGCCGGTACCAACCGACGCGTATCGAGGATTTGACCGCGCTGAACGCGCTCTACCGCCCGGGCCCGATTCAGGGCGGCATGATCGACGACTTCATCAACCGCAAGCACGGCAAGACGAAAGTCAGCTACGAACTGCCACAGCTGAAAGACATTTTGGAAGAAACCTACGGCGTGATCCTGTATCAGGAACAAGTGATGCAGATCGCCAACCTGCTGGCCAGTTTTTCTCTCGGAGAAGCCGACATTCTTCGCCGCGCCATGGGCAAGAAGAAAAAAGAAGAGATGGCGGCGCAACGCGCGAAATTCATGGCCGGCTGCGCAACGAACAAGATCCCCGAGAAAAAGGCCGAGCGAATCTTCAACCTGATGGAAGAGTTCGCGGGCTACGGATTCAACAAATCGCACTCGTGTGCTTACGCTTTGCTGGCCTATCAGACGGCATACCTAAAAACGCATTATCCCGTGGAGTTCATGGCCGCCCTGCTTACTTCGGAAACGGGCAATGCGGACAAAGCCGTGAAATATATCAATGAAGCGCGCGGAATGGGTATTTCGATCCTTCCGCCGGACGTGAATGAGAGCGATCTGTACTTCACCCCGGTTGGGGAAGCGATCCGTTTCGGGCTGGCAGCGATCAAGAACGTTGGCGAGAACACCGCCAAGGCGATTCGGGAGTCGCGGCTGAGCCAGGGCGAGTTCCGTTCGTTATACGCTTTTTGCGAGCGGATCGAGTCGCGCTTTCTGAACAAACGCGTATTCGAGAGCTTGATCAAGTCCGGCGCCGTGGATTCGCTGGGGCCGCGTGAAAGCATGCTGGCCTCGGTGGATGACGCGGTCGCGGCGCTGCAGCGCGCCACCCGTATCCGGGAATCCGGACAACATGGGTTGTTTGGAACAGCTGCCGCGCCCGCGCCCGTAGCGTTCGAGATGCGCGAGGCGGCTCCTTGGAGCGAGGAAGAGCGGCTCGCCAGCGAGTACGCCATGCTGGGCTTCTACGTTTCCGGGCATCCGCTCGCAAAATACGCTTCGCGGTTGATGGAAATGAAGACCGTGTCGCTCGGCGAAGTGGAGGGGCAGCGCAACGGCAAGGAAATCACCGTGGCTGTGTTGATTGTCGGCGTGCGGCCGATGCGTTCGCGGAAAGGCGCTCGCTGGGCCATCTATACGATTCAGGACATGACCGGGATCCAGGAGCTCCTCGCATTTCCGGAAGCATTTGGAAAATTGGAGAATACGCTGAAGCCTCGCGTGCCTTTGTTGATGAAGGTTCGTGTGCAAGTCGAGGAGTCGGGAACGCGGCTGTCGCTCCAAGAGGCTCGCGCACTGGATGGGTTGGCCGACTCGCAACCCGCGTCGAGCGTGCGCATTCGCATGAATTTGGAGAATTGCCCCGAAGACCTCGTGGATCGTCTCCAGGATATATTCGCGTCATTTCCCGGTCGAAATCCGGTAATCTTCGATCTGCTTAGTCCGGACGGCACAGTGGCGCAAATGGAAGTGCAACGCCGGGTGCAGCTTTCCGCGGAACTGGTGACGGCGATTCGTGAAGTTTGCGGTGGGCAGTCGATCGATCTGGTGATGTGATGGCGCACAAGAATAAGATTCAGCCGCGTGCGGTGCCGGGCGACCGGGAACTAGCGATCGAGCGTCTCGAGAAAGACGTCGAAGAGCTGCGTCAGCTCGCCAACAGTCCAATGGCCGAAGCGGAGCTCGAACGCATCCGGCAACAGGTCGCGGAACTTCGCCACGAGTTTTATTCTCACCTGGGACCCTGGCAACGCGCGCAAATCGCGCGTCATCCGCAGCGTCCTTACACGCTCGACCTTATCGGACTGCTGTTCACGGACTTTGTGGAGTTGCACGGCGATCGCGCTTACGGAGACGACAAAGCGATCGTTGCCGGCTTGGCGAAATTTCACGGCCGTCCCATTGCGGTCATCGGCCATCAGAAGGGGCGTGACACCAAACAGCGACTGCTGCGGAACTTCGGCCAGCCGAAACCGGAAGGCTATCGCAAAGCGCTGCGCGTGATGGAGCTGGCGGCCAAGTTCGGCAAGCCGGTGTTCACCTTTATCGACACACAGGGGGCTTATCCCGGGATCGATGCCGAGGAACGCGGCCAAGCCGAAGCGATCGCCAAGAATTTGCGGGAGATGGCGCGGCTGCCTGTTCCGATCATCGTGACGGTAACCGGCGAAGGTGGATCGGGCGGCGCTCTGGCGATCGCGGTCGGGGACCGCGTTAATATTCTAGAGAACAGTTTTTACTCGGTCATTTCGCCGGAGGGTTGCGCTGCGATCATGTGGCGAGACGCTTCCAAGGCGGAGACCGCCGCGGTCGCTCTGAAAATTACCGCCAATGATCTGAAGGAGTTGGGGATTGTCGACGAGATCGTTCCGGAGCCTGAGGGTGGCGCGCACACCTCCTATGAAGCCGCGGCGCGGTTGCTCGATGAGGTCCTTGATCGGCAATTGGTGGCTCTCGCTAATGAAACCACGAAAGACCTGTTAGACGCGCGCTACGAGAAATTCCGCAAAATGGGACAGTTTTTCGACCTGGGAAGCTGAGGTTTCGAGAGCCTGCAAATCGGAGGCGCCAATCACAAGATCGGCGTTCCCACCTTATGCGCGCTTGAAGGCTTGCCTGTCCTCGGTCGCTAGGAGTGGTTCAGGCCTTCCTTCCACCCGGTAGCACATTCGCAACGTCCTCCACAGCTAGCGTTGTAGCCACTCCATGCTGGGTTTATTCTGAAGCAGCGATCATCCAACATGCACCGGTTAGGGGTAGCCTGCCGCGAAACAGCGGCCGGGGCAGGGAGAACAGCACTCATCATGTCGGAACCTTTCCGTCCATATGAAAAGCTCGTGGAGATCACCATCCACGGCAAGAAGTTCCAAGTGCCGGAACGGAACTCCCTGCTGCGTTGCTTCCAGTTCATCAGCCCAGAAACGATTCCGTACGGCAGATTCTGCTGGAACCAGGAATGTCAATATTGCCGCGTTAGTTGCCAGTTGCCGGATGACGACGAGCCGCGCGAGATGCTTAGCTGCAAGTTCATCGTGATGGCCGGCATGGAAATCACCGAACTCAGCCAGGAGCTGAAGTGGTGTTTGCGCGCCAAGCTGCCTTCGGACGCCCCGGTCAGCCAGTAACCTTCGTATTTTCAGGCCCCTATCGTTCGATCGATCACCCAACTTTCGCTGGTTCGGCGTGTTTGAACCGGCCAGTATGGAACGCTTGGCGGCGGTTGTTCGACTTCGACACTCCGAAGCCCCCGGCGCCGGGCGGCCTCCGACACCTGCCGCTCCAATTGATATTTTCTGCCAGCTCTGTGATGCGCTGTTTTGATGTATGGCATTGATTTTAAATGGTGTACGGCCCTCAGAGGAAGGCCCCGAAGGGAAGGGAATTTCGGCAATGGAACCGCCCCCAAGACGGTCCACGTTCCCCTTATTTGCGCTTCAAACCCACCTCGATTACGATTTCTCACCAGCACGAATGACCACGACCGACATCTTGCTTTGCGATGGCTGCGGCCAGCCTGCATCCTCCGAGCACCTGGCCAGGCGCCTGCAGAGGCTGGAATGGACGACACGCTACCGTCCCCTGCACATTGGCACGGTGCTGTTGGGGGCTTTTGCGCCCGAAGACACAGCGACGTTTTTGTATGCGAACTCGAATACCGGGGACTTCATTGGGGAGGCCGGAAATGTGTTGGCCTCGAGCGGCATTTCTCAAAACGGGAAATCGTCGCAGGCCACGCTGGCNGAGTTTCAGCGCGCTGGGTTCCTGCTGACGTATGTTCTGGAATGTCCCCTGAATCCAGGCGTCCATGATGAAGCGACAATTCAGGGGCTGCTTCGATCGCGGCTTCCCGCTTTGTTGGCGCGGGTTCGGCGATCGTTAAGGCCGAAGCGAATCGTTCCAATTTCGAGCGCCCTTGAGTCGCTGATGGAGTCGGTGGGAGCAGGCGAGTTGGGATGCTCGGTTGTGCTCGACGGTGGCAAACCGTTTGCTCTCGACCGTCCCGCGCCGGACCTGGCGATTGCACACCTGAATCAAGTTTTAACTGCGCCGAACCTGTAGGTGAGCAAAAACGACCCTGTCCCGTCGGTCCGACAGTACTTGGCCTTATGGCCGCTATTGCGACATTGGAGCTATGATAGAATCGCGCGAAGCGTGAGGTTGCGCTGGGTTGGATCGCTTTCCATGCAAAGACGAGCAAAATTCGGGGTTGGTATCGGGGTCATCGTTGTGTCGATGGCCTTTCTGGCGTGGCTTGGCTACGGCGAGAGCAAGACGTATTACCACACGATTGCCGAGTTGCCGACCTTACAAGGCGCTGCTCGCGCGCACCGTCTGCGCGTTGGTGGAACGGTTGAACCGGGAAGCATTCACCGGTTGCAGGGACGGGTTGACTTCGTGCTGCAGGGAGAAGGGCAGTCTCTGCCTGTGAGTTACGTGGGCGGTGATCCGCTGCCGGACACATTTGTTGACAAGTCCCAGGCGCTGGTAGAAGGAAGCCTGGCGAAGAACGGAAGTTTTGTGGCGGAGCAGGTCCAAGCCAAGTGCGCGTCCAAGTATGAAGCGGCGCCAACAGCGGGACCACCCGCAAAATCTGCTGAAACCGGAGCAGATTCAGGGCCGCGCGGCGGCGGTACGCTGTAACGATATCGAAGTCGAGGCAAAAGGGCAGCGCGCCCAAAGCTGCCGGGGGAAGGCGGGTCTTACGTGGATGTATTCGGATCATTTGCACTCCTGTTGGCCTTCGTTTGTGCCGTATATGCATTTGTAGGCGGCATCTTCGCGATTCGTACACGTCATCCACTCCTGGTTAAAAGCACCAGGCAAGCGGGGATGGCGACGTGCGGGCTGATTTTCATCGCCACGTTCAGCCTGGTTTATCTTTTCTTCAGCGACAGCTATTGGGTCTCCTACGTTGTGGCGCACAGCAACCGCGATCTCTCTACGTTCTATAAGATTGCCGCGCTTTGGTCCGGCCAGGAAGGCTCGCTGCTTTTCTGGAGCTTTCTGCTGGCCATTTACGTTTTTTCGGCATTGTTCGTTTATCGGAACAAAAACGGGGAACTGATGCCTTACGTCGGCGTGGTTCTGGCCGGCGTGCAGATCTTTTTCTTGACCCTGAACAATTTCGTGGCCAGCCCATTCAAGGTTCTAGCGACTCCGGGCGCAAATGGGGCGCTGGAAATCTTCACGCGCGCGGATGGCAACGGCCTGACCCCGTTGCTGCAGTATCCGGAGATGGTGATCCATCCGCCGAATCTTTATTCGGGCTACACGGGTTTTACAATTCCGTTCGCGTTTGCTCTTGGAGCGTTGCTGGCTCGTTATCCCGGCGAAAAGTGGATTCACCTGACGCGCAAGTGGACCATGATTGCGTGGTGCTTCCAGACCGCTGGAGTTCTGCTCGGAGCGCACTGGGCTTATGCAGTCCTCGGTTGGGGCGGCTACTGGGGTTGGGACCCGGTCGAGAACGCGTCGCTGCTCCCGTGGCTTACGGGCACAGCGTTCTTGCACTCGGTGATGATGCAGGAAAAGCGCGGAATGATGAAAGTGTGGAATGTCTGGCTGGTTTTCTTGACCTTCATGCTGTGTATCCTGGGGACCACGCTCACCCGCAGCGGAATCGTCAGTTCCGTGCATGCCTTCGCGCAATCGAGCATTGGCAACTGGTTCGTTGGTTTCCTGGCCCTGATTCTGGTGGTGTGTTTCGTTGCGTATGTGAAGAATCGGGACTACTTGAAAAGCGAGAATCAGCTCGACTCGATCGTGTCGCGTGAGTCCAGCTTCCTGTTCAACAATTTGATTCTGCTGGTTTCTTGCGTGGCGGTGCTGTCCGGCACGCTGTTCCCGGTGTTTTCGGAATGGCTGTCCGGCTCGCGGATCAGCGTCGGAGCGCCTTTCTTCAACAAGGTGAATATCCCCCTCGGATTGATACTTCTTTTTCTGACCGGGGTTGGGCCTCTGCTGGCCTGGCGCAAAACCTCGGTCGACAGTTTGAAGCGCAATTTCGGCTGGCCCTCGTTATTCAGTCTGGTGGTGGGCGCCGTGGTATTTGCGCTCGGGTTGCACGAGTTTTATTCGCTGCTCTGTCTGATCTTGTGCGTTTTCGTAGCCACCACGATTGCCATGGAGTTCTACCGCGGCGCTCGGGTTGTCCGAGCGCGGTCCGGTGCTTCGTTCGCGGCTTCTGCGGTCGATTTGACGCTGCGCAACACTCGCCGGTACGGCGGCTACATCGTGCACATGGGAATGGTTTTGATCTTTGTGGGATTGGCGGGCGCGGCATTCAACAAGGACGTACAGAAGGACATGCAGATTGGCTCTACGCTGCAGATCGGCCGGTACAACCTGCTGTTGCAGAGCTTCGACTCCAAGCCGGAGCGAAATTACACGTCGGAGCGAATGGTCGTCGAGGTGATGCAAAATAACAAGCCCTTGATGATGCTCTACCCGGAGCGGCGCTTCTTCCAGACAAATCAAGAGTCCGGGACCATGGTGGCGATCTATTCGACGCTGCGGGACGACTTGTACGTCGTGTACGCGGGACAAAGCCCCGAGACGCAGACTCCGGTCATTCACGCGTACCTGAATCCGTTGGTCAAGTGGATCTGGTTGGGTGGCGCTATCGTGGTGATGGGTACGATTGTGACGTTGCTACCCAACCGCCGGAGCGTTCTGGCTTTTGCAGTTGTGCAGGAGCCTTCCGCTACACGCCCGCTGTCGCCCTCACTGGCGCCTTCTGTAACCCTGCGGGAAGGCCATGACTAAAATGCGACGGCGGAAGACCTTGCTGCTTTGTGTCGCCAGCGTTTGCACTTTAGCGCTAAGCGTGTCGGTAACGGCTCAGGACCGCGCCAAGCAAATTGGCGGCAAGTTCATGTGCATGTGCAACTGCAACCAGGTTTTGACGCAGTGCAACCACGTCGGGTGCACCACCTCGACGGCCATGCTGAAAGAATTGGACCAAGCGGTGGCGCGCGGGGACTCCGAAGACGTCATCACCCAGGCGTTTGTTCAGGAATTTGGCACCAAGGTCTATGCCGAGCCGCCTAAGTCGGGCCTTAGCCTGGTTGCCTGGGTATTGCCGAGCGTCTACCTCGTTGGCGGGACATTGCTCGTTGTATTCATTATTTCGCGATGGCGTTCGCGAATCCATCTTGAGACCGCAGCCGCGAGCGGCGGCCCTTCCGGGATTTCGGCGGAAGAATTGGAGCGGGCGCGGCGACGCGTGGCGCGCGAGACAGAGGATTGATGATCAGCCACTCGCTTCCGATTTCTTTACTATTTGTGATCAGTTCCGCGGACGGTGCGGTGCTTGGCGCGTGCTTGGCGCTGGCGATGGCGACGTTACTGTTCATATTTTACATTCAGCCGGACGCTTCGGACCTGGCACCGCATCGGACGAAATTGGATCAACTGATGGAGCAGCGAGATACGATTTACGACAACCTCCGGGACCTGCGATTTGAGTTTCGCTCCGGCAAGTATTCCGAAGGTGATTTCGAGGCGATGAGAGCCGGGCTTGAGAATGACGCGGCGTTAGTTCTCGCGCAGATCGACCAGGCCACAGAAGCGCAGGTGCGCCGTCCTCGCGGGGCGCGTCCGGCGGATGCTGGACGTGGCGCACGATAATGCGAAAATTCAAATTTTTCGGGTGGTTAGCCGCTTTCGTTCTCGCCCCCGTTGGCTTCGCCGAGGCGGGAACCGTTCATGGAACGGTGAAAAACGGCACGACTGGCAAGCCGGGCGCTGGCGTGGAAGTGATTCTGATTCAGTTGCAAGGCGGGATGCAGCCGGTTGCCAATTCCAAAGCGGATGCGCAGGGGCAGTTCACCTTCGACAATCCTTCTCTGGGTGCGCAGCCCATGCTTATTCGCGCCGTCTTTCACGGTGTGAACTTTCACCAGCCTGTGCCTCCCGGAAAGACTGAAGTTGAAGTCGAAGTGTTCGATCCAACGCAGGACCCCAAGACAGTTACGATTCCCTCGCACATCGTGATTCTCCAGCCGAACGGCGCCACGCTCATCGTTGGCGAAGAATATTCGGTGCTCAACAACTCCAGTCCCAAGCAGGCTTATTTTCGCGCGGACGGTAATTTTGAGTTTGCGCTGCCAGAGAAAGCACAACTGCAACAGGCAGCCGCGTGGGGGCCCTCCGGCATGCCGGTGGTGCAGGCCACCATTGACAAACCCAAGAATCACTATGCCGTTGCGTTTGCGTTTCGTCCCGGCGAGAACGGCGTGCGCTATTCCTACGAGTTGCCGTATGCCGGAAACACCGCTGCCGTAAAACTTCCTACCTTGTATCCGGGCGCAAAGCTGCTCGTTCTAGCGGCACCCAGCGTGCAAATCAGCGGGGACGGATTGGAGC
>JGI12635J15846_10003636_pt1 | contig 13367 bp, 13 predicted proteins | sample BlaSpr_A8_OM2_M2_FD_15846 | JGI IMG/M metagenome (IMG submission 15846) | reverse complement strand
CTCGCGCCCCGTGGCAGGCGACGCCATGGAGTCACTGCTGTCCACGCGCTCGATGCCCATGCCCTTCCTCGCTGACCATTAGGCTGCCAGGGTGATGGGGCGGGATCAAACCAGAACGGCGGAAAATTGACCGCGGTCACGCATACCAAGGCCAGGACAGAGCTCGCGATCGATCAGAGGTCGATCACGGTGTCCCGCACGAGCGAGTACCACACCATCGAAAGTCAACACTGAGGCAGGCGCACCGTGGCAGAACTTACTTGGGTCGACGGAAACCGGAACGTGTTCACGGGCGAGGAAGCGTGCAACCTGCTTCTTTCGGGTATTGAGTCCTCCGGTTGGGGACCCGGCCACCAACCGAAGGACCCCAGAAAGCTCATGGAGGTTTTGGCCAATAGCGTGGTCGCGCTGCTCATGCTGGAACAGGACAGAGCGCGCGAAGCTAATAGCTGAATACGCCACTGCGCGGGTTGGGCTTTCAGGTCGTAAGTGTCTTGAGGGTGTGTTGGCGCCATTGCGTGATTCGGGCGCGAAAGTCCTCGGTGGGGTCGACTATCCACACGAATGCCGAGCCGATTCCCTCGACGACGATGGCGTGCGCGGTGGGTTCGGCATCCAAGTCGGCGCGGATGCTGTTGTCGGCTTGGCCGTCGACGATCGCGGCGTGGATGTCCGCGCGCAGCCGGGTGAGCCAACCGGCGACCCGTTGGCTCATGGCGGATCCGCTTCCTGCCGACTGGAACTCGATGGCGAAGACCATTCGTAGGAGTGCTGGGGATTCGTCGATGAGTGCGGCGGTGGTATCCAGTCGGGCCAGGACCCGCTCCAACCCTGACGCGGATTCCGGTAGCGCACCAAGTACCGGACGTTCGTAGGCCGACGTGACGACGGCCTCGAGCAGGGCTTCCTTCGTTCCGAACCGGGCGTGGACCATGGACCGGCTGTAGCCGGCGCGACGGCTGATCTCGGCGGCGGTCGCGGCTTCGTAGCCGCCCTCGGCTATCAGTTCCGCAGCGGCCCGGAACAGCCGTTCGGTGGACTCCTCGACGCGTTGTTGCTGCGTCCGACGCGCACCTGTCACGGTCGCGATACTAACCGCNTACAGNCTTATTTGCGATCGACAACTATTTACTTGCCAACGACAACTAAGTGCGCTACTCTAGGCAATNCACCGAGATTCGTTAGGCCAGAAACAGATTCGCGCGAACACGACGGTGTGACGCCATAATCGGCGCCGGAGTGAGTTCGGCGCCACACGTTCGACGTCATTTGTCATCGTCCACGACGTCGCCGCCCAGGCATCCCTATCGGAGGGACCCCACGATGAGCAAAACGGCGCTCCCGATCGACGAGAGCTTCTTTGAGACCGCCGCGTTGATCCTCCCGGCGACCATCGAGATCCCGCACTCCCCGCAGCAGGTCTGGGCGGCACTGATCGATGATCGGATGGGCGCGTGGATGTCCATCATCGACCATGCCGCCTGGCGGACACCGCCGCCGCGACATGGCGGTGCCCGCAGAACTGTGCGGGTGGCCCGCTTCCTCACCTTGGAGGAGGAGTTCTTCCTGTGGGAGGACCAGCGGCGCATCGGCTTCCGCGCCGTTGATATCCGGCCGGGTGTGGTGTCCGGCTGGGCCGAGCAGGGCTATCTGGAACCGCTGCCCGATGGCGGCACCCGGATCACCTACACGATCGCCGTCGACGCCCCATTTCTGCATTTCGTCCCCATCCCCGGTTTCGTGATGCGCGCCGCCGCCGTCGTCGCCGGCCGAGCGATGAGCGGGATCGTATCTGTGCTTCCTCCCCCCGAATCGGGCGAGCATCCCGTCCGCGGGGACGCCGGCTAAAGGTACGGTTTCGCGCAACACCGCGACCGGCGAGGAACCCGCTAGGAATACACGCGATCAAATCCCCGGAATCAAGTCCCCGAATCAAGTCATTGTCGAACGTCGTTGAACCACAACAACAACCGAGTCAAGGAACACTGATGACCCAGAGCACCTCTACCCCCGCGCAGCTCGCTGCCCGCCTTGTGACCACCTTCGGCGACCCCGACAATATGGCCGCCGCACTCGCCGAAGACGTGACGTGGTGGGAATCCCCGTCCGCCCCGCCCGAGATCATGGCGTCAGTCAGCACCGGCCGCGACACCGTGCGCGGCAACATGCAGCGCGTGTTCAGCCTCATCTATAACGGCTCGACGGTGAACACGACCGTGCACCACGCGATCAGCCAGGAAAACATGGGCGTGGTCCGGTTCACGATGACAGCCGAGTTCCCCAACGGCGCCGACTACGAGAACGAGTACACCGTCTGGGTCGAGATCCGCGACGGCGAAATCGTCAAGGTTTGGGAGTACGTCGACGCAGCCTGGACTCTTGCCCAGATGCAGTCCGCAGGCATCGAACTTCCATCGCTTGGTTAGGTTGCGTCGGTGCGCCACCCAACCGCTGCGACTGGCCAGCGTTCTCGGGTCTTGACGGCGTCAAGAGCCATTCACAGGTTTTGATTTGATGGTTGCTCATTAATCGGACAGCCCCGTCACTGTGTCTATGTCGTAGCGGCTGGCAGTCCAGGCCGGGGAGTCGCGGGTAGGCGTGAGTGTGACCGTTATGAGGGCTTTGCCGATGGTCAGAGATTCTGGTACGAGGTAGGTGTCATCAAGCCAACGGTGCGAGTTGTTGCTGCGTGACTGTAACCAGTTTCCGGCGAGAATGCCGTCAATCGCAACATCTGCTGATTGATAGCCGGTTGTTTGGTCCGACGTGCGGCGCATCAGGACGCCGTGGTTGTCCGGACCGATTTGGACGTGGAATGTGATCGCAGCTTCGGTGGTGCGGACTAACCCGGCGATGGTGCGGGTGTCGTCGTTGCCCTCATATTCGCTGATCAGCACTCGGTCGGTGGCGGCGGCGTCGGTGTAGTCATGTAGGACTCGACTGACTGGATCGCCTGCGTTGACTTCGTCGCTCCGTGTAGCGGTGTCGTCCGGCTGGGTGTAGAGGAATGCCGTTGAGCTGTAGTCGGATTGGACCATGTCGCGTTTGCCGTGCTCAATGCCGAATCGGATCGCGGAATGGTAGTCGATAGCCTCGGCGAGCATGAGCCGATAGGCAGCGACACAGTAGTCTGCCGATCCGGCAGTGGCCGTGCGTTGATCGGGTTGGCCGGTGAGTGGGGCGCTATAGCGCGTGCCGTTTTTGAAGTACCAGCCACCCTCGTAGAAGTCCTCGGTGCCGGTGCCATACCACTGGGGTGACGGGGAACCGTCTGTGTACACGCGTTCGGCTCCTTCGAGAAAGTAAGGTTCGTCGTCCCCAGAAGACGTTTTGATCCGAGAACCCCTGATGGTGTGGCTGACGCCGACGAATTTGCCGTGGCCACGCTCATCGGCGAACGACCAATCCTCACCGAGGGTCGTTGGTCCGGCATGCGAGCGTGCGGTGAAGTAGCCGGCACGGCCGCTGGCCAGCGCAGGTGCCCACTGCGGATCGGGTGTCGTCACAACATCGCTGGCAATCCCCGCTACGGGATTATCGGTTGTGTTGACGAGGGTGACGTGTGCTGTGCGCGCGAAAGGCATCGGCCACCACGCCGATAACGACAACGACCCCCCGGGCTGGGAGATCGTGGCAAACAGCAGCGATCGCACGTTGTTGGTGCCGAGTCCGGCGCCGAAGAATTCCCCAAGTGGCGAGTCGACCATGGTTCGGCCGTCGAACTCGATCTGCAACCGCAACCCGGTCAGGAGTTGATCCGTCGGTTCTGGTATCTGCAGCCGCAGCGCCGAGATGAAGCCCGACCCGTTCGATTCCGCGATCGTCAGCCCAGCACCGCCGGGGAGCTCGATGACCCGATTAGTATGCGCCGCTGTAGGTTCTGCTGGCTTGGGATCAGTGGTTCCCGCGGCGCGGAGGCGGGCGATTACGTCGAGCGCGGGGTCGGCGGGCGAGAAAGTGACCACACCGTCGGCGCTCGAAAACTTGCGATAGTCAACGTGGTAGTACTGCAAATTCGTTGCGATGCTGATCCGCATCGATTGCCGGTACGGCATCGGTACCTTGATGTAAACGCCCCCTGGCGACTGCACAGCGTTGGCCACCAGAGGCCACACGAATGGCGCACCCAGCACGCCGTCGACCAACGATTGCAACGGCATGTCTATCAGTGTCTGTCCATCCAGTTCGATGCGGATCGATCCGATCGCGCTCACGTTGCCGCCGTCGCGGGTGAGCCAGATCGAATCAACCTCGCCGGCACCGCGATCCTCCGCGAGGACACAGCCGGCACCACCGGACGCCAAACACCCACCGCTACCGTTTTGATTACCGGTGGAGACGTCGAAATTACCGCCGCTTCGATCGAAGCTCGACACCTGCACAGTCCGTGTGTCGGCGCTCAGATACGGCAACCGATCCAATCGACGGTAGGTGTCCCAACCCACCGCCCTCTCGCCGAGTGCTGGAACAGTCGGCGCAGCAGGCGCTTTGCCTGCTGCAGCAACACCAACAATCCCCAACAGCACTAATGCGAACATCGCAGACAACGCCCGAACGGCCACCGGCATAGCAATAAAGGCTACTTTTCTCGCTCGGGCTGACNGGCTCGGAGGCCCTGCGCNCGAAAGCTGGATTACCCGCAGTTCTGATGATCGCTCNCAGCGTCGTCTAGAGACATCGACCGGCTTNCGGTCGATTNTTGAATCAGGATCTTGCTGGCGTGTCGNCGTCATCNGAGTTAGGGCGAGCAAGTTTGGGTGCGGCCGCAGCAACGCCGGACGCGATGAGCGCCTTGGCGCTTGCGGGATCGANCCGGTATACCGTGCCTTTGCGGTAGACCGGACCTCCAGGCCAGGGTTGGCCGTCTTTGACGAACTNGATCCGTACCAGACCATCNGCGCTCATGTCAGTGACCTCCGGCGCACCATGCAGCGGCAAACNGGCAACGCGCCTTGGTCGCCAAAAANCGTCCACCAAGNGGATGCGGGTTGAACCCGAGCTAAGGACAATACGATTGTATNGTCTCAGTNGACNGAGGTTACTCTATACCGTGGTGATGTGTCGACGACCGAACAATCCAGGATGGAACGGATCCGCGCCGCGGCCCTGAAAACCTTCGCCGCGCATGGCACCGAGGCGGCGTCGCTGCGCGTGATCGCCAAGGCGGCGGACACAAGCGTCGGCCTCGTACAACACCACTTCGGCAGCAAGGCCGGCCTCATCAGGGCCGTCGACGACTACCTGCTGGCGGTGCTCGGCGCCGCACTGGCGACGCCGCTGCCCGCGCCCACGACCGACCCGGTCGCCGAAGTTGGCCGGCGCGTGACCACATTGATCGCCGAGCACCCGGACGTCATCGATTACCTTTGCCGAACTCTGCTCGATGGGACTACAACCGCGGCGGTCATCTTTGATGGCCTGCTCGCTATTGGAACCGCGCGCTGGGACCAGCTGCGGCAACAACAGCGCGCTCGACCCGACCTCGACCCGACCTGGGCCGGCCTCAATCCGCTGATCCTGGTCCTCGCCACGCTCCTTCTGCGAACCCACATCGAGCGGCACTTGCCAGAACCACTGACCAGTCCGACGCAGCTGCACCGCTGGGAACACGCGGTCAACGCGCTGATCCGCGACGGCCAACTGAGGGACTAAAGAACCAACTGTTGATAGCCGTCGCGAACTGTCCCAAAATCGAACGTTGTTCGAGGGCCTGAGTCCTTTGACTCGTGTCGAAGCGAACTCCCTTGGCCTCCTTGCTCACCCGAGCCAGCAATGCCACCACGAATCACAACCGGCCCGATTGTCGCGAACAACGCGAGCCAATACCGTTGGGGTACATCGTGGCTCGTCGATACCCTCCACCCGTCTGGGCGGTGGCGTAGCAAACCGGGCGTCGATGAACAGCCGTTCGACGCGTTCGGGCCGGCGGCGGCAGAGAACGCCGCTGACGACGGCCACCCGTACTCTCGACGTGGGCGCGTGGTACGCGCCGGCAGACGCCGCCGCCCAGGAGGCCAGCAGGAGCGCGCGCCCACGCCGCGAGTGACCATCTGGCCGAGGTTGCCGCAGCGAGCGGGAGCCCCTGGGCGCGCGGAATGGCGGCCCGTCGTCGCGCATTGCTCACCGACGACGAGTCCGCTGACGGCCGCTACAGCGAATCCATCGCGCTGTTGTGCACCACTCAGATGGCAACCCATCTAGCACGAGCGCGTCTCTCAGTTGCGGAGAAAGGTTGCGGCGCAAGAATCGTCGTGTCGACCGTCGCGTCCTACCGAAGTTCTCACACGAGATGTCCACGGCACCGGGACCAGACGAGTTCAGCGAGCGTGCTCGACGCGATTTGCAGGCCGCGGCGAGAAGTTGCGCAAGCGCATAGATCACGAATACAGACCTCGAGTAGCGAGGCCCTCGCCTCGGACCCGTGACCTTGCATAGCAACCAGGGTGTTCCACGGGCGCGATGACGACCACGCGGTCGCGTGGTTCCGGTGACCGACGTCGACTCGGCCAAGGACTTCTATACCGGTATTTGCTGGCGTATTCTTTCTGCACCAGCATCCACTCGGGGCGGGAGGTCGGCGCGGAATTGGTGCCCGGCGACGGTCCGAGGGCATGACTGCCACACCTCACTGCCACAGGACGGCCTTCTCGCGACTGGCGAATCGCATGTTGCTTGCACCACAACGGTCTTACAACCATCTGGGTCGGCCGGTCCATCCGGCAACCCGGTCCATACGGCAATGGAGTATGAGCATGGTCAGTTCTGAGGCGTTTCGTCATTCACGGATTCAACTCGCCCACGGATCTGGTGCGATCCCCGTTGTCGGATTCGGCACGCTGATTCCGGATCCTGTCGAGACCAAGCAGGCCGTCAAGACTGCACTGGGAGTGGGTTTCCGACATCTCGATTGCGCAGAGCGTTACCGCAATGAAGAAGCGGTGGGTGAAGCGATGCGCGAAGCATTCGAGGCCGGGACACTTCGGCGGGAAGACATGTTCCTCACCACGAAGCTGTGGAACACCAATCATCGTCCAGAGCGGGTCAGGCCCGCGTTCGATGCCAGTTGCCGCCGATTGCAGGTGAACTATGTCGATTGCTATTTGATCCATACGCCATATGCGTTTCAGCCTGGTGACGATCAAGATCCGCGAGACGAGCACGGTGACGTGATCTACGACGAAGGGGTCACGTTGGCGGAGACGTGGCAGGCGCTGGAGCGCCTCGTCGACGACGGTGCCTGCGGGTCGATCGGCCTCTCGGATGTCACTTTGGAGAAGCTGCGCGAGATAGTTGCGGTGGCGCGGATTAAGCCAGCGGTAGTGCAGGTCGAATCGCATCCGTACCTACCCGAATGGGAACTGCTCGACTTCTGTCGGGAGCAGGGGATTGTGCTGCTGGCGTTCGCAGCGGTGGGGCATTCGATGGAACCAAACCTCTTGGAAGATCCGGTGATTACAGCTATCGCAGAGCGTGTTCACATGTCGCCGGCTCAAGTTGTCCTCTCCTGGGCGGCACAGCGTGGCAGTGCCTTCCTCACCACCTCGAGAAAGCCTCAACGCATCCAGGAGAACTATGAAATTTCGCCTCTTCCCGAAGACGCGATGCAGGACATCCGCGACCGCATCACCACGAACATCAGGTTCAACACGGTGGTCCATAGCGGGGTGCCCGGATTCATCCCCCGGCCAGTGTGAACTGAAATCAGCGGCGCGGACACCGAATTGGCAGATTCGAGTGGACAGTCCAACGGCTGCGGGCGGAATATGAAATCGGACGAGCGTTCCAGTCCGCCACTTACGGCACGCCCAGCATTGCGCGCATTGAGAGGAAGAAGTGAAATCGACGTGATTAGAGACACTGAGTTCGTGTTGTCATCCGGCTTACGACGCAGGTACAACTGATGAGTCGGGTTGCAGTGATCACCGGAGCCAGTCGGGGAGTCGGTGCGGCAACCGCACTAGTCCTCGCGGAGCAGGGATTTCGCGTGGTCGTCAACTACCGGGCCAGTGCGGACCAAGCAGACGAGGTGGTGCAGTCCGTGGCCGCGGCTGGCGGCGAGGCCGTGGCGATTCGAGCCGATGTCACCGTACCCGACGACGTCGCCGCGATGGTCAACGAAACCGAACGCCGCTGGGGCCGGGTCGACGTGCTCGTGCACAACGCATTGATCCCCTTTGACGTCACCTCGTTCGCCGATCTGAGCTGGGAGCAGCTCGGCGGCAAGCTGGACCGAGAGCTGCATGCCGCCTTCCTGATCACCAAAGCTGTTGTACCGGGGATGACTTCGCGCAGTTACGGGCGGCTGGTGTATCTCAGCACGGGCTTGTCCCGCCGGCCCCGCGAAGGCATGATCAATCTGGGCACCGCTAAGGCCGCGCTGGACCAGTTCGTCCGGTACATCGCACTCGAGCTGGCGCCACATGGCATCACCGCGAACCTCGTCGCGCCCGCCACGGTGGCCGAAACCAAGGTGACCGGACAGCTGACGGCCGAAGAGACGCGTGCACTTGGCGCGACCAACCCCATGGGGCGCCTGGTCCGCCCCAACGAGGTGGCCAAGACGATTGCCTTCTTGGCGAGTGAGGATTCCGGTTTCACCACCGGCCATTACCTCGAGGTCAACGGCGGCCTTGCCATGGATTGAATCAAGTTCCGCGGCTGGGGAAGTCAGCAGGTTGGGAAAGGAGTTTTGGCTATGCAGACGATCGATCTGGCTTATGTCGGGCGTGGTATCCACGAGGAGCTGGTCGCCCATGTTGCCGACCAGGAGGGCTATTACGAGGATGAAGGTGTCCACGTCGCCATCCGCGACGGGATCAGCTGGAAAGCGGAGCGCCTGCGCCGCGGCGCGGTGATCGGTCTGGGCCGGGCCCTGTTGTCGCGGATGACCGACGGGATCGGTTGGACAGCGCTCAGCGTCAACACTGATCATCCGCTGTTCTGGTTTCTCGGCAACGCCGATGTGACATCCATGGCGGATCTTCGCGGGCGGCGCCTGGCCGTCCACGCCGCCAACAGCCCTCCCGGCACTTTCGCCCGGATCGTCCTGCGTAAGCACGGCCTCGACCCTGACCGCGACCTGGAGTGCGCGGCGCGCCATCCGGGTGACTACCAGATGGACTTGCGACGCCTTCGGGACGGCTCGATCGACGCCGCCTACGTAGGCAGCACGCTCTCACCCGAACAGGTCGCCGAGGAAGAAGGGTTCCACGTGCTGGCCTGGGTCGGCGATCACTTCCAGATCCCCACCGTGGGCGTCGTCGTGGACCCCGTCCATATCCCGCTGGACAGTCCCGCCCTGCAGGCCCTGGTGCGGGCCAACCAGCGGGCGCTGCGGACCCTTGCTGAGAAACCCAGCCTGGCCGTCGACTACGTCGCCTGGTTCCTCGACCGACTCACGCGTGATGAAGCGCAGCAGTACTACGACCGCTACATAGGCCCGTATTTCAGCGCCGACGGCCACGTGGACCTCAACATCGCGCAGCAGGCGATCGATGCGGTTGCGGCCGAATTGGGCGTCGCGGCAGTAGCCGCCGACGCCATCTATGGGCCGTACGCATGAACGTCAGCACTGTCCGAACTCGCGACTGGTCTTTGTCCGGCCAGCTTGACGGCCGAATGGCTGGCGAGACCCTGTTTTGCTCCGAATTCAAATTCGAACTCGCGGGCCATACCGTGCCGCCCTCCTCACGGAGGGCGGCTGACGACCGCGCCCTTGCTCGCTCTTATGTCGCGGAACGCATTGTCTCCGAACATATTCAGCGGGCCGGGGCATAACGAACCCAGATGAAATGATCAGCAAGGAGGTCGAATGCCATGACATCGAATGAGAATCTTACTCAGCGCAGATTTACGCTGAACAACGGCAGCGGTGAGATTCCGGCGCTCGGGTTTGGGACGTCGCTTTCCGATCGCAGCAAGACGCGAAATGCCGTCAAGACCGCGGTCGAGGTGGGGTTCCGCCACCTCGACGCCGCNGAACGTTATCGCAACGAAGCGGAGGTCGGCGCGGCGCTCAANGAGTTGTTCGCTGACGGNACGGTCCGACGTGAGGACCTGTTTGTGACCACAAAGCTGTGGAACAACAACCATCGACCTGANCGGGTCAAGCCCGCATTGCNGGCCAGCCTGGACAGACTCNGCCTAGACGCGGTCGATCTGTATCTGGTGCACACCCCGTTCGCGTTCAAACCCGGCGACGACCAAGATCCCCGCGACCCGCACGGAGCTGTCGTCTACGACGATGGAGTCACTTTGGAGGAGACCTGGGCCGCGATGGAGGCCCTTGTCGACGAGGGACTTTCGCGAGCGATAGGGCTGTCCGATATCGACGTCGAACGCACCCGAAGGATCGTCAACACGGCCCGAATCAAGCCGGCGGTCGTGGAGGTCGAGTCGCACCCGTATCACCCGCAATGGGAGCTTCATGAATACGGCAAGTCAGAGGGCATCATCCTGCTGGCGTTCGCTTCGCTGGGGCACGCGCTGGAACCGCGACTGCTCGACGACCCTCTCGTTGTCTCGATCGCCCGTCGTCACGGCAAGACTCCCGCGCAGGTGCTTCTGGCCTGGGGTATCCAACGCGGCAGCGCAGTTCTCACGGGATCCGTTACGCCCGCGCGCATAAGCGAGAACTTCGATGTCACAGCGCTTCCGGAGAGCGCAATACAGGAGATCAGCGAGCGCCTCGAAACTCGCATCCGCTTCAATTCCGTTGCAGACGGGGGAGAACCGGGATTTGTTGAGGTACCCCAAGGCAGTTGACAGATATGGGCAGGCGTTCACTGAGATTGGCGGGTCCCGGCGATGACTGACGCGTTCATACTTGGCGGGACACGCACACCGTTCGCGCGTTACGGGGGGTCGCTGTCGCATCTGCGGCTCGATGATCTGCTGGGGATGACGATGCGAGGTGCCTGTGAGCGCGTCGGGCTACCCCTCGAGCAGGTCGAAGACATCATCGCCGGCTGCGTGAACCCAGCTCACGAGGGAATGGGCGATGTCGCACGATGGGCTGCACTGGCCGTCGGCTTCCCTGACAGTGTCGCCGCTGCCACGATCAACCGGTTCTGCGGTTCGTCAGTGAGCGCGACGGTCAGCATCAGCCACGCGATCATGGCCGGCGACCTGAATGTCGGTATCGCCTGCGGGGTCGAATCGATGTCCCGATCAGGCTGGGCCTTGATGAAAGGGGACGCACCGTTCTCCCCTCGCGGACCCGTTTTCCTGCTCGACACGATGTGGGCCGGGGCCGGAGGCCCCCCGAACCCTGCCTTGTTGGCCCGCAACGCATACATCTCGATGATCGAGACAGCGCAGAACGTGGCGGACCGTTACAAGCTGACGCGCAAGGAGATAGATGCGTTCGCCTTGCGGTCCCAACAGCGGGCCGCAGGGGCTCGCGATTCAGGCCGACTGGCTAAAGAGATTATGTCGGTGTCGATCCCGGCAACCAAGACCACCCCAGCGCGAGTATTCGAGCACGATGAGTTCATTCGCGACGACACCACCGCCGAACGGCTGGCCGCTCTGCCGGTCCAGGCCGGCACCACTCAGATGACCGCCGGCAACTCATCCCCGCTCACCGATGGGGCGAGTGCGATCGTGATCGCATCAGGAGAGAAGGCAGCCGAGCTCGGTATCGCTCCGCTGGCCAGGGTGGTGTCGTCAGCGGTCTACGCACTCGATCCACTGATCATGGGACTTGCGCCGGCGTGGGCGATTCCATTGGCGCTCAAGCGCGCCGGACTTGCTCCCGACCGGGTCGACGTTTGGGAAGTGCACGAAGCATTCAGCGCCCAAGCGCTGGGAGTGTTGCGTGAGCTATCCAATCAATTGGGCGGGTTCACGATTCCCGATGACAACCTCAGCCCCAACGGAGGCGCGGTCGCCACCGGGCACCCATTCGGCGCCTCGGGCACCCGGTACGTGCTGACCCTGGCCACCGAACTGCGTGAACGCAACGCGCGATACGGGGTAACCGGCGTGTGCATCGGCTCAGGGCAGGGTATCGCGCTAGTCCTTGAGAACCCGCAGGCACGGTGACGAAATCCCGACGGCGACGCGCAAATACGGTTGACAGGGCCGCGGGATGAAGGCGATGGCCTGCGCCAGTCAGCTTGGTTGTTGCGAACTGGCCGAGCAGATGGGTTGTCGACAATCGATTCAACGGTGACGCAGGGTCAGGAGCGTGCGGACGGTGGGCAACCGTCGGCATGGGCACCGTTGCGCAGTCGGGTGTACCGCGCCTTGTTTATCGCGCAGTTGGGCTCCAGCGTCGGAACGTGGATGCAGACTGTGGCGGCCCAATGGTTCTTGGTGGAAAAGCACAGCAGTGACGTCATCGTGGCACTGGTCCAGACGGCGAGTCTTGCGCCGACGCTGGTTTTGGGATTGCTCGCCGGCGCGCTTGCCGATCTATTCGACCGGCGCAGGCTACTGATATTTCTGCAGTCGTGTACAGCGCTGGTGGCGCTGGCCCTGGCAGTGCTGACCTACCTCGGTCGCCTTGGCCCGACGTCACTGTTGATGTTTACCGTGGCCATTGGCTGCGCTGCGGCACTGACTAACCCGGCCTGGCAGGCAATTCAGCCCGAGGTGGTCCCGCGTGAGCAGATACCGGCCGCCTCGGTGTTGGGCAGCGTCTCGGGTAATGTGGCCCGAGCGATTGGACCGGCAATCGGTGGCGTTGTCGTGGCATTGTCCGGCCCCGCAGCAGTCTTCGCGCTCAACGCAATATCGTTCGCGGGAATAATCGTTGCCCTGCTGGCGTGGAAACGACCCAAGCAAAACGCGCCAATCGAACGAGAACACTTCGGCCAGGCCATCATCACCGGACTGCTCTTCGTTAATAACGGTCCAAATTTCCGCCGGATCTTGTTGCGCGCAGCGCTTTTCCTGTTTCCCGCCTCGGCCGTGATGGCTCTGTTGCCGGTGGTCGCCGCCCACAGATGGCATGTCGCAGCCAGTGGCTACGGTGTCGCGCTGGGTGCCATCGGTTTTGGTGGGGTGCTCGCTGTCGTGGTAACCGCACCCTTGCGCCGGAGGGTCTCAGACAGCGTGCTGCTGGGAGCATCGGCCGCCGTGTACGGTGTGGCGCCGCCGGCGGTGATCTGGCTGCCGTTCGCTGCGGCGATCCCTATCTTGGTGTTGTCGGGGATGGCGTGGCTGATCACGTCGACGACGTTGAACGCAGCAGCCCAGCTGTCGCTGCCGCGATGGGTTCGGGCCCGTGGGTTGTCGGTGTATCTGCTGGTCGCCACCGGATCTCAGGCAATCGGCTCCTATGTCTGGGGTGCCATTGCCACGCGGGCCGGACTTGACATGGCGATGCTTTGCTCGGCGGCGGTGCTGGGCGCTGTCGCCCT
>JGI12635J15846_10003635_pt1 | contig 13369 bp, 9 predicted proteins | sample BlaSpr_A8_OM2_M2_FD_15846 | JGI IMG/M metagenome (IMG submission 15846) | reverse complement strand
CAACGAGCCGGCCGAGCCACGAACCGCTCGTTTTCACGGGCTTGCCCGCGGCCTGCCGTCCCAGCGATTCAAACAGTTGCCGCAGCACGACCTTCGCCGCGCCTTCAAGCATCCGTCCGCCCACGGCTGCGACCTTGCCCGAGACCTGTGCCTCGTAGTCGTAGGTGAGCCGCGTACCGGTATCGATACGCGTCAGTTCCACGAGGCCATTGCCACGTGCGCTGCCAAGCGACGACATGCCCGCGCCGGCCAGACGCAGCCGATGCGGCGGATCGAGATCGGACAGCGTGATCTCCGCTTCGAAACGCGCCTTGATCATGCCGACGCCCACGGTCACATCCGCGCGATACGCGTTCTCGCCCTTCGCTTCCAGCGCGTGACAACCGGGAATCACCTTGGCGAGCGCGTTCGGATCGAGCAGCACCGCGAAGATCGCTTCCGGCGATGCAACGAGATCCACGCTGCCTTGTGCGGTCAGCGCCTTGGCGCCGGGCAGGACCGGCTTCTTCTGCTGCATCTCGCGGAACTCCGGCCGCGAAGGCTCCGGGTCGTCGATACCGATCAGCGCCATCACCTTCGAAGGCGTCAGCGGCAAACGAATGTCTTCCACGCTGAGTGCATCGGCCACCGCATTGGCCACGCATGGCGGTGTGCTCATGTTGTTGCCTTCGCCCAAACCCTTAGCGCCGAGCGGCGTGAACGGCGATGGCGTCTCCAGGTGAATGATCACCGGATCGGGCACTTCGCACGTGGTCGGCATCAGGTAATCGGCTAGCGTGCCGGACTGGAAACTGCCGTCGGCACCATAACGAAACTCTTCCATCAGCGCCGCACCCAGCCCCTGCGCGAACGCGCCGCGAATCTGGCCGTCGGCGAGTGCGGGGTTCAGCAGCGTGCCGGCATCGTGTGCGGTCACATAGCGGTCGATCCGCACGCGCCCCGTTGCGCGGTCCACTTCCACGCCGCACATGTCGAATGCAAAACCATAAGCCGCCGATGTATTGATGCGGTCCTGCTCATCGGGCGCGTCCATGTTTTCCGGCGTCCAGAACACGGTCTCGCGCAGCCCCGGCTCTTCGCCTTCGGGCAGCAATGCAGGCGCCCAATGCGGTGCATTGCTCGCGACGCGGCCGAAGGGCATTGCGCTGGCTTCGTCGCCTGCTTTGTAGATGCGCCCGTCTTCGAAACGGATATCGTCCGGCTTGCACGCCAGTTGCGATGAAACAATGCGTGCCAGCTTGTCCCGCACCCGCATGGCCGCAAGATGCACCGTGCCCGCGACCGCGCCGGCAAAGCGGCTCGAATAATTGCCTGCTGCCACCGACCACGCGTCCTTGTGCGTATCGAACTCCACGTTCACCACGATCTCGTGCGGCGCGAGCCCGAGCACATCCGCTACCACTTGCGCACATACGGTCATGTGCCCCTGCCCCGCCGGCGTCGACGCAACCGTCACGACCACGCCGCCGAGCAGGTCGACGCTGACCGTCGCGCTCGCAATCGCGCCGCTCTTCGGGCCGGCTTTCTTGCGTGCTTCGGCGGGCATCACGGTCGTGATGTAACCCATGTTCGATACCGACGGCTCTACGATCGCCGCAAAGCCGATGCCATACAAACGGCCTTCCTTGCGTGCGGCGTCGCGGCGCGCTTTCAGCTCGTCGTAGCCGCCCTCGGCGAGCGAGCGTTTCAATGCTTCCTGATAGTTGCCCGAGTCCAGCAACGCGCCCGCCGCCGCGCGATACGGGAAGGAATCGGCGGGAACGAAGTTGCGTCTATAAACATCCAGCACGTCCAGGTTCAACTCTATCGCAATGCGTTGCATCAGGCGTTCGAGCGCGAAGTAAACCTGCGGCCCGCCAAAACCGCGTACGAGGCCCGTGGGCGTCTTGTTGGTCAGAACAACCCTGTTCCGCACCAGAAGTCCGGGAATGGCATACGCACCCGTTAAACAGCCATGCATGCGATAAAACGTGGCAGGCTCCGGCGCGCGCAGATAACCGCCGCAATCCTCGATCTGGTCGTAGTTGAGCGCGGTGATCCGGCCGTCGTTTTCCACCGCCGCTTCGAGCGTGGTCAGCCGCGCCGTGGCGGAGGTCGCCGCACTGAGATGTTCAAGCCGGTCTTCCACGTATTTCACCGGCGCGTTCGCCTTGCGTGAGGCCAGGCACATCAGCACGACGTACGGGAACACGGCCTGCTTCACGCCGAAGCTCCCGCCGGAATCGCGCGGCGCTTTATGACGAAGACGGTTGGCCGGCACGTTCAGCGCGANGGCCATCACCGCGTGCAGCGAGAACGGTCCCATGAAGTTCGATGTGACGTCGTAACCTTCGTCGCCGGAAAGATACTCGGCCACGACCACGCCGCATTCAATCGGCGCACACGTATTGCGAGGATAATACGCCTCGATCTTCACTCTGTGAGGCGCGTTTTCGAACGCCGCTTCGGGCTCGCCATAACGGAAGCTGCGGTCGCTGATCACGTTGCTCTGCACGTTCGGATGCAGGATAGGCCCCTCGTCCTTGAGTGCGCCTTGTATCGACGTAACCGGGTCGAGCGTCCTGTATTCCGCCTTGATCAGGTCGAGCGCGTCTTCGGCCAGCGCACGCGACTCGGCCATCACCACTGCGACCGGTTCCCCAACGTAGCGCACGCGATCGGTCGCTAACGCCCACTGCTCCATCTTCGACTTCACACCCACCACGAACGGCCGCGACCATGCAGCAAGGTCGTCACGCGTCAACACCGCACGCACGCCCTCATACGCAAGCGCGGCCGTTGTATCGATGGAGACCAGTTCGGCATGCGCGTGCGGCGAGCGCAGGACGGCTGCGTGCAGCGTGCCCGGCTTCACGCCGATGTCGTCGCCGTAGCGGCCGCGCCCGGTCAGGATGGCCGGGTCTTCGAAGCGCTCCAGCGACTGGCCGACATGGCGCTTGCGCAACACCTCGCGTGCCGGCTCGACCGCCTCGGCCGCGCGCGGGTCGATACCGGCAAGACCGGCCTGTTCGCGCTGATTCATTCGTCGGCTCCTTCGTTGCGCCGTGTGCCGAACTCGTCGGCGAGACCGCTCCACCGCCGGGCTATTTCGCGGTGCTCGATGCTGAACAGATCGAGAATCCGGCCGACGGTATGGTCGACCACGTCTTCAATAGTCTTCGGATGCGCATAGAACGCCGGGACCGGCGGCATCACGATCGCGCCCATTTCGGTCGCGAGCGTCATGTTGCGCAAGTGCGCGAGATTGAGCGGTGTTTCGCGTGCCACCAGCACTAGCCGGCGGCGCTCTTTCAGCATCACGTCGGCGGCGCGCGTGAGCAGGTTGTCGGCGAAACCGTTCGCTACCGCAGCCAGCGTTTTCATGGAGCAGGGAGCAATGACCATGCCGCTCGTGACGAACGAACCGCTAGCAATCGATGCCCCGACATCGCGGACGTTATGCACGACATCGGCGAGCGTTTCGAGATCGTTGCGCGTGATGCCGAGCTCCTGCGCCGCTGTCACCGCACCCGACGCCGACACGATCAAATGCGTCTCGTGCGTGCCAATACGGCGCAGCGCGGCAAGCAGCCGCACGCCGATGACAGCGCCGCTCGCACCTGAAATGCCGACGACCAAACGCGGCTTTGTATCGGCGCTCATTACTGGTCGCTCAGGTACGTGTCGAAGGCAGCGTTGTCGGCGGCAACGAGCACGTCGAGGTCGACGGCGTCGTAGCCCGGGATCTGCACGCGGGTAAACACATGACCCGAATAGACCACCGGCCGCGTGGCATCGAGGCCCATCTTCGTGCTGATGCCCTGCTGATGCGCGGGTGCGTCGTTGGGATGACCGACCGTTGTCGACGGGTCCAGCGGCGAACCTTGCGCGCCTTCTATCAACACTAGATCGCGGTCGGCCTGGAAACGCGTCGCGATCGCCCATTCGATTTCGGCGGGATCGTGGATGTCCACGTCGGTGTCCACCACCACGACCTGCTTGATGTCGTAATGCGCGCCGAACGCGCACAGGATCACGTTCTTCGCCTCGCCCTCGCGCTTCTTCGCGAACTGCACCCACAAGTGATAACGGCACACGCCGCCCACCGAAAGATGCACGTCGGTTACGCCCGGATGACTGCGCTGAAGATGCGATAGAAGCGTCGCCTCGCGCGGAATCGCACCGAGCAGCAAGTGCTCCATTTCGGCCGGCACGATGGTGTGATAAACCGGCTTCTTCCGATGCGTGACAGCCGTCACCTCGATCACTTCACGCGCTTCCTTCGCGCTGTAGTACTTCGGGAATTCACCGAACGGACCTTCCGCTTCGCGCACGTCCGGCAGGATGCGGCCCTCGATCACGATCTCCGCAAACGCCGGCACGCGCACGTCGTTCGTCACGCATTTGACGACCGGCAACGGCGCGCCATGCAGTGCGCCGGCAATTTCCAGTTCGTCGAAATCGATTGGGGAGATGGCTTGGGACGCGAGCATGGTCAGTGGATCGACGCCGATCGCCACTGCGATATCGAGTGCATCGCCCGCGGCTTCGGCCATCTTCTGGAACGCATAGAGATGGCGCGGCAGCAGCAGGATCGCCATGCGATCGCGGGCGTGAACCTGGATGCGGTTGATCGACACATTCTGCACGCCGGTGCGCGGATTGCGCGCGATCACGAGACCCGCGGTGATGTACGGGCCGTTGTCGTGTTCGCTATGCGTGGGGATAGGCAGCAACGCATGAAGGTCGATGGCGTTGGTATGCAGGACTTGCTGGCAGGCGGCTTCCCCTGCGGAAACTTCCTTCCACGGCAGCGGATGATCCGCCGCGTCGCGGAAACGTTGCAGCAGATCTTTCTCGGCCACGCCCATTGCTTCCGCGATCCAGGCGCGCTTCGACATGAAACCGCTGACCACCGGCATGTCGTGGCCGCCGGGTGCGAGGAACACCGCTGCCTGCTTGCCGTCAAGCCGCTTCGCCACCGCCGCGAGTTCGTGTTTCAGCGCGACGGTCTTTGCGATAGTCGCGAGGCGTCCCGTTGCCGACAGGTGCGCGAGCCAGCCACGCAGCGACAACGCGTCGAAAGATTGCCTGGCGGGTAAGTTTGGTGCGGCGGATGCGGTACCGTTCGTCGCGGCGTCACGTTGGTTCATCTGCGTCTCCATCATTTGTGAAATGAAGCGTAGCGACAACGCGATATAACTTCTAATACTGTTTTTTGATGTTTTCGATCAGCACACGTGATATCAGTGTTTGCCCTGATGTAAGCATTTCGTTAGTGAGATATCACTGGAATGGGACCTGGACGCTCTATCCGCCGGCCCGGCATCTGATAAATAATTACCCCCTCATTAGACTTATTGATGGCCCACCTGCTGGGGCCACGCTACTGGGCTCACCGATATGGACCTGAAGCAGATTCAGTATTTCATCGCGCTGTTCGAGGACGGCTCCGTCACGCGGGCGGCGAAGCGGCTGAACATCGTGCAGCCGGCGCTGAGCATGCAGATCGCCAAGCTGGAGGACGAACTGCATCAACAGCTATTCGAGCGCGGCGCGCACGGCATGGCGCCGACCGCGGCCGGACGCCTGATGTACCGCCTGTTCCTGCCGATCATGCGCGACCTCGCGCACGCGCGCCAGCAACTGGTGCAGCGCGACGAAGTGGTGACCGGGCACGTGTCGATAGGGTTGATTGCGTCTGTGACGGAGAGCGTACTGGCGGACTCGCTGTCGCGTTTTCACGCGCGCTATCCGCATGTGGAAGTGACGGTGTCCGATGGCTATAGCGCGACGTTCATCGACTGGGTCTCGGGCGGCCAACTCGACGCCGCGCTGATCAACAAACCGCGCGCGCGCCTGTCGCTCGACTCGCAGCCGCTACTCGATGAAGAAATGGTGCTGGTCACCAGCGCCGTGCATGGTCCAGACTTGCCGCATGCTATAGAGCTAGCGCAGCTTCCTGATCTGGAGCTGGTGTTGCCCACGAAACGCCACGGCTTGCGCGGCGTACTCGATACCGCAGCCCAGCATGAGGACGTGCTGCTCGCGCCGCGCTTCGAGATCGATGTGCTGAGCACGATCGTGAAACTGGTGGAGAGCACGCGGTTCGCGACCATCCTTCCGCGTATCGTGGTCGAACGCGCGGTGCGGCTCGGCACGTTGCGCGCTTATCCCATTCTCGCGCCGCGAATCGTGCGTCACATCGTGCGGATCAGTCATCCGCGACGCCCGCTGAGCGCGGCGGCGGAAGCGCTGATCGCAACCATAGCCGACGAGTTGCGGCTCGTTTCCAGCGAGTCGGCAATGGATACTTAAGCTGGCGTTTGTGCGCTTATTCTTGCGCTTATTTGTGCGCTTCGAGCACGGAGAGAATATTGCCCGCAGGGTCTGGTGCTTTCCTGTCACTCTCGATGCCCTTTGGCCAACGAGGGGCGGTCAGTGTCGGCGTCAACCTGCAAGGCGGCAGCCCCTCGGAAACGCTACAGGCTTCACAGTCCGCGAACTCGGTGGGTGACATCGGATGGTCGGCGGTGGCGCAGGGCGGTCAAGGGGAGCAAAGCGAGCACGTGTTCGGCGACCTCAATTACAAGTCGTCCGCTGGGCTGTTTGGTTTGGGGCTGGACCGCTTCGGGCGCACGACGACCGCCCGGCTGACTGCCGACGGCGCAGTGGCTTTCGCTGGTGGTGGACTGTTCTTGGCAAATACCATTCAAGATAGCTTTGCCGTCGTCGACACCAATGGCACACCGGGCATTAGTGTGCTGGACGAAAACCGCTTTGTTGGCAAGACAGGCGACAGGGGACGCGTCCTGATTCCGGATCTACGGGCATACGAATCAAACCGCATTTCGATCGACCCGAACGACGTGCCCGTTGATGCCGACGTACTCACGACCGTGAGCATCGTGCGTCCCCAGGATCGTTCGGGCGTGGTCGTCAAGTTTCCCATTCACACAAGCCACGGCGCGCTTGTGGTTCTGGTGACACCCGATGGCAAGGCGCTTCCGCTCGGCAGCAAGGTGGTCTTGAAGGGCACCGAAGAGGAAGCCGTGGTCGGATACGGCGGCCAAGCATTTCTGCGGGATCTCGCGGCTCACAACCAGTTGACGGCCACCGGGCCCAATGGTTTTCAGTGTTCGGCATCCTTGGACTATGATGTGGTACCGGGTAGTTTGCCGAAGATTGGGCCGCCAGTGATATCGACGCTAGCTCCGCCCCCTTAAAGCAATCAGAGTCTCATCGTCCCGGTTTCGGCGAAACGCGCATGCAGACCGAATGCTGTCGCCAGGTTGTGCGGCGTATGTCCGCCGAACCTCAAGGCATCGCGGAAATAGTCACGCAGCATGTCACGATAGAACGGATGCGCACAGTGCTCGATGACCTGCAACGCCCGCTCGCGCGGCGCCAGACCCATCAGATTGGCGAGACCCATTTCCGTCACGACCACGTCGACGTCGTGCTCGTTGTGGTCGCAATGCGGCACCATCGGCACGATGCTGGAGATTGCGCCGTTCTTCGCCACGGACTTGGTCGCGAAGATGGCATAGGCGGCATTGCGCGCGAAGTCTCCTGAGCCGCCGATCCCGTTCATCATGTGCGTGCCGCCTACGTGCGTGGAATTCACGTTGCCGTAGATATCGACTTCGAGCGCCGTGTTGATCGCGACCAGTCCGAGCCGCCGGATCACCTCCGGATGATTGCTCACCTCCTGGGGACGCAACACCAGCTTGTCCCGGTAGCGCGAAAGATTATCGAAGACCTGCTGTTGACGTTCGCGAGACAACGTGATCGATGCGCCGGANGCGAACGTCACCTTGCCGGCATCCATCAGTTCGAAGGCGGAGTCCTGCAGGACTTCGGAATAGATCGTCAGCGCTTCGAAGGGTGAGCTCGCGAAGCCGGACAGTACCGCGTTGGCAATCGTGCCTATGCCCGCCTGCAGCGGCGGCAGCTTTGGAGGCAGGCGGCCGCGCGACACTTCATGCAGGAAGAACTCGATCAGATGACCTGCAATCCGCGCTGTGTCCTCATCAGGTTTCTCGACCGTGGACGGACTGTCCAGGGAGTTCGTCACGACGATCGCGGCGATCTTCTCGAGCGGCACATCGATCGACTGCGTGCCGACGCGGTCATCGGGACGCACAATAGGTAGCGGCTCGCGCAACGGCCGGTCGCCGGGCAGCCAGATGTCGTGCAGGCCTTCCAGCGCGGCCGGCTGCGCGAGGTTGAGTTCGACGATCACCTTCTGCGCGCACGCGGCGAATGTCGCTGAATTACCGATCGAGGTTGTCGGGACGATTCCGCCGGTCTCCGTAATCGCGGCAGCCTCGATGATCGCGATGTCCATCGAACCGAGGCGATTCGTGCGAAGCAGTTCCACCGTCTCAGACAAGTGCTGGTCGACATACATTACCTGTCCGTCGTTGATCGCGCGACGCAGCGTGCTGTCCACCTGAAACGGCAGCCTTCGCGCGAGCACCCCCGCCTGGGTCAGGATTTTATCGGTGTCGTGTCCGAGCGAAGCGCCCGTAACCAGCGTGATGCGCAGCGGCTTGCCTTCCCGTTGCGCGCGCTCGGCAAGCGCCGCGGGCACGGCCTTGACATCGCCGGCGCGGGTGAAGCCGCTCGCGCCGACCATCATGCCGTCATGAACCAACCGTGCCGCGTCGGCACTCGACATGACTTTACTGAGCAGCGCTTTGCAACGAATGCGGTCGTCGACCATTTAAATGTTCCTTCGACCCGTCGATCGCGGGCTGGGCTCGTTGTCGTCGGATTGGCGGCGGCGCTGGAAACTTCCAGGCCACCGCTGCGAGAGATCAGCTGCCGCCGAAGAAGACCGTGCAATAGCTCGCAGGTCCAACGCATTCATCGATCTTGCGCGGTGCTTGAGGTGACTGACGGGCCGCCGCGCTCGACGCATCGGTCGAGACTGTTCGTTGATCCTGCGATGGTGCTTGCGCGTTCGATGCAGTCGATGGATCGGATTGCGCGTACACCGTCGACAGGACGAACCACGAACCGGCCACCAGCGCGCTCTTCAATAATTTCATTTCACTTTCCTCGTTTTATTACTTGCGTGCGGCGATCAACTCGCCACCGAGGGAAATATATGACTGTGTGATGCATTGATTAAGCGGGCGTTGTGTAAGGCACCCTTGCGGGTCCGCGGACAATCGGCTCGCGGCGTTTCCACGCTTGACCCATGCGGGCCGTGTCCGTTCAGCGGCGGTAGAACGGCGCGTCGCGATCGAGCAATGCCATGCGAATGAAATGCAGAGACGCCACCATGCGCCGGACCTCGCGCTTATGGGATTGCGCGGCGGATGACTTAAGGCTTTGTTGTGCGGCCTCAAGCGCCGACACCACGGCACCGAGCGCCTGAACGCGGTGTTCATTGGTAGGAGCCGCGAAGAGCAGCGAAACCTCCCGCCGGAAGGACTGCATTGCCGCGTGCCAGTGCGCTTGTCCATCGGCCGGCATGTCCGACGCCGCTTCACGCAGATCAATCACGGCCTGCCCCACTTCGAGCGTCGCCAGCATCCATCGCAACGCGCGGCGATGCTCTCTCGACCTGCCGGCAAACAACCCGCGCAACTGGTACATCAGGTCATGCGTGCTCGCGTGAAAGCGATAATTCAAGCCGGCGAGCCTGCCCTCGCATGCGCGCGCCACCTGCGCCCGCAGTTCGCGTTGAGTCCTTTCAACGAGCCACGCGGCGCCAGGCGGAAGTATCAGCGCGAAACAGAGCGCGGCGGCCAACAAGGCGAGAACCACCGCGACGCCGTTATTCATCAGCGTCTCGGGAGCATAATCGATGACATTGTCCGGCCCCGCGAGCAGACAAAAGAACACGAGAAAGCCGCTGCCGAAGCCACCGCCATGCCGATGCGATGCGACGTACGTGCCAAGCACAACGACCGGCGCGAGGACCGCGCACAAGAGCGCGAAGCCGTCGACGGCGGGATACACGTAGCGCATCAGCCCGCAGCCGACGACCACTGCAGCGGCCGCACCCGTAGCCATTTGCAAGGCGAGCCGGGACGGTCGCGCAGAGGTCGCGCAAAGTCCGCAGGCTAGCGTGGCCGCAATCACGGCCATGCCGCCGCTCGGCCAAGCTGTCGCGATCCAGAAGCCGCCGACCAGCGCGACCGTCGTCGCCGAGCGCACAAAGGTTGCCGCGACAACGCTAAGGTGCGTGCGCGCCACGTGCGGATACGTCACGCGCTCAGGAAGCGCGAGCGGCTCGTTGCGCATCCACGCGGCATGCGTGCGGGTGTATCGCGTGAAGTCATCGACGAAACGGGAGAGCAGTTCGATGGCGGTATCGAAATCGGGCAGCAGCGCGGGAGAGGCTGACTCAATCAGCGCTCGGCCAGCGCCGATAGCCTCCTGCGTGCCGGCCTGGAACTGCCGCAAGGACACGGCGAACTCCGCTTCGTGGCTCAAGCTCTCGTGCGTTCGCAGGAGCATTGCGAGTGCGTCGAGGTGCGTCGAAACGATGTTGATCAAAGCGGCGCCGTCGTTGGCTTGCACACGCTTGAGCAACTGATGCAACGCGTGCAGACGCGCGCACGCATCGAGGAATTCGCTGTTGAGCCGCACAAGACGCCGGCTTTGCGTGCGCATGGCTGGCGTTTCATATGCGGCGTATCGAAGCTGTGCATCGAGCGCAACCGTTTCATCGACCCACGCGCCGAAGCGCTGCTCGAACGCGCCTCGACCGACGCTCCGTTCGAGCACGTTCGCGGCGAAAGCTTTAAAATCATCATCTCGACGGCGCAAGCCGGCAGTGAGTACAGTGCTCGCGCGCAAAGGCATCACCAGCGCGCTGATCGCGCCCGCACAAAGAATGCCGATCGTCACTTCGGCTGCGCGGTTCAGCGAAGCGATCAGTAAGCCGTTCGGATCGCTCACCGCCGGAATGCCAATCAGCGCCGCCGTGTATCCCGCCAGTACGAAGCCGTACCATCGAAAGTGACGATACCTCATAGCCAGCGACGTGCAGACGGCGACCCATACGGTAAGCCCGGCCATATAGGCCTCCGGCTGCTGCACAAATACGGCTCCGAGCATCAGCGCGGCAACCGCTCCCAGCAGCGTGCCGAAGAACCGGTAAACGCTTTTTGCGAGCACCATGCCAGCGAGCGGTTGCATGAGCACGACGGCCGTCGTCATCGCAACACGGGGCTGCGGCAATTGAAGCAGCATTGCGAGGCCCATCGCACTCGCCACGGCCGCCAGTGTTTTCAGCAGATGCAACCAGATGGGCGCATCGGTTGCGAGCCAGTCGCGGGCGGCTTGCTTCACACAATCAAACGCGCCCGCACGATCAAACGCGGTCTCGAGCACCTCTTTGTCGTTCATGAACCAGCAAGTTTCCTTGGGCCAGCGTTGAGCGCCAGCAGGTCGGGCGTTCTTCACGTAACGACGCGAACGGCCAAGCGAAGGCGCCGATTGTATGAAGCCGGCGACGCCGGATTAAGCCACCGCGCCACAACCCGTCTCTGCAGATTTCACAACAATGCCTCCGCACCGCAGGCAGACAATTCGGCCTTCTTTGCCAACATAAGGTTCTGATGGATACGCTACAAAACATGCGCGTCTTCGCGCGCGTCGTTGAATCGGGCAGCTTTACGGCGGCAGCGCTCAGCATGAATTCAAGCACGGGCGCGATGTCACGCGCCGTCTCCGAACTTGAAGAGCATCTGCGCACTCGCCTCATGACGCGTTCCACACGCAAGCTCTCGCTCACTTCAGCGGGCGAGCGCTATCTGAACCGATGCCTGCAGATTCTTGCCGATATCGACGGCGCCGAAGAGGAGGCGAGCTGCGCGCACGAGCATCCCTCAGGGACGTTGCGCATGTTCAGCTTTGCGAGCATCGGACAGCATTACGTTTTGCCTGCGATTGCGCAGTACCGGCGGCAATACCCGGACGTATCGGTCGATCTGACGATGTCGCAACGCATGCCCGATTTGTTCGAGGGGACCAGCGACGTGGCGATCATCTCGGCGGCGTCCTTGCCCGACTCCGAGATGGTCTCGCAGCCGCTCGGTTCCACCTTCAGCATCCTGTGTGCATCGCCTGAGTACGTGCGTTTGCAGGGCGTGCCCGAGTGCCCCGCGGATCTCGCGCGGCATCAGTGCCTGACGCTGCATACGCCGGCCTTTCCTGCTAACGAGTGGGCGCTGGAAGGCCCTGACGGCATTCAGACGATGAATATCAGCGGCCCCTTGCAGGTGAATATTGCGGAGTCGCTCGTGGTAGCTATTCGGGAAGGTCTTGGAATTGGGATGCTGCCGCTTTATGCCGCCGTGGACGGCTTGCGCAACGGCTCGCTGGTCCGCGTGCTGGGCCAGCACATCCTGCAAAAGACGAATATCTATGCGCTTTACGCGTCGCGCCGGTTCGTCGATGCAAAGACGCGAACGTGGATCGACTTCCTGCGCACTTACCTGCCCGCGATGATTGCCCGCGATGAAGCGGTTCTCGCCGACGTCGCTCGTAGTGCGCCGCTTCAGGCCAATGACGCTTTCCCACCCGATTCCATAACAATGCCTTCCGGGGAGAGGCCTTAATTTTAAACGCTCACTTACCTAGACTTCAGTCACCGGTTGCGAACAAGAGTGCTCGTACCGGACCAAGACCTAAACGAGAGGTAAGTCATCATGAAGTCCCTGATTCAAGCCGTTATTGCTGCCAGTATGCTTTGCGCACCTATCGCGTCGTTCGCTCAGTCGAACGCGGCTGTTACCCGTGCGCAAGTTCGCGCGGAATTGATCCAGCTTGAAAAAGCCGGGTATCACGTGGGTGACGGCGATAACGCGCATTATCCCGAGGACATCCAGGCCGCGGAAGCACGCATCTCGACGCTAAACAGCGCGGCGACCGGTTATGGCGGCAGCACCAACGGGTCTTCCAACTCGGGACGACCCGGCGTGTCGGCCGCCGACTGGAACGCGATGTACACCCGCTAATGTCGTTAGCCGATGCTCCGGCTTATCAAGCGTTCCCAGTGGCCTGATACAAAGGCCTGAGGACGCGGTTGACCAGGAGCTGGGTCTGGTTTCAACAGTTGATCGTGGAAGGTGGCGTTGTTGAATAAATCGATCTTCCAGCCCGAGGGCGTGCGATCTGGCATGATCCGCAGTGATTTCACCTGCAGAAGAGCCAATGCCGTACAAACACAATCAGAGCCTGCGTCACCAGGTCGAAAAAGCGCATTACAAGGTGACCAACTGGCCCGAATATAACAAAGCGTTGCGCCAACGTGGCGATATCACGATCTGGTTCACCGAAGAGGCGCTCGCCGCATGGCGCCCCGCCAAGACCGGAGCCCGTGGCAGGCCGCAGGAATATTCCGATCTCGCGATAGAAACCGCCT
>JGI12635J15846_10003634_pt1 | contig 13370 bp, 16 predicted proteins | sample BlaSpr_A8_OM2_M2_FD_15846 | JGI IMG/M metagenome (IMG submission 15846) | reverse complement strand
ACGAGCCAGTCAAAGAGCATCCGAATAGCTGCTAGGTGCTGCTTGACGGATGGTTTCGCCACTCGGGTCGCCAGCTGCTCGATGTAGCCGGCCACATGCAGCGGCTCGATATCGACGATCTCTTGGAACCCCTGGAGCGCGCACCAGCCCGCAAACTCGCTGACCGCGTGCAGGTAGGCTCGTCGGGTATTAACGTTCCGGATATTGGCCGCGAAGTACTCGATGAAGCGTTTAGCCGCCGCCGGATTCGGGGCATACAGCGCCGGCACGGCCGCGAGATTCGCGCCGGTGGCGGCGCCGCGGCGGATCAAAGTCTGGGACGAAGGCGGTCTAGGACCCATATATGGAGAGGGATCCTACCACTAATTATTGGGTATGATAACGTCCTTTATCATACCCAATAAAAACAACAATGCTCCCGGTGCGGGCATTAGGGAATGATGGACAACTCGAGATGTGAAGGCATGCTCGGCGAGCTATAAATGCGCTGAGTCGCGGGCACAAAGTCCGACTCCACCGCCTTATAGATGCTTGAAAGGAACCTTTGCGGGTTTCGGTCGATCAACGGAAACCATGTCGACTGCACCTGCACCATGATGCGGTGACCTTTTAGGAAGACATGATCGTGGTCCCTCAGAGGGATGTTCCATTCCACTGGCTTGTTGGGTACAAGAGCATGCGGTTTCTCGTAGCTCACCAAGTAACGGCCCCGGCGCACTTCCATTGCGATGGGTAGCTCGTAGCCATTCAGAGACTGCGCATACTGACCCGGTTGCGGTCCTTCATCGACTTTCCAGTCGTTTTTCTGGTCTTTCTCCGGATAAACATCGATCAGCTTCACGACGAAATCGCTGTCCGTTCCTGAGGTCGACGCGAACAGCTTCGCCGCCAGCGGGCCGGTGATCGTTATATCGTGGTCGAGCGGCGGGCTTACAAAGGACAACACGTCGGGTCTGTGATCGACAAAACGCTGATCGGCGGCCTCCCAAGTAGGCCAGTCACCACCTGGATATGTTGGCGTGATGGGTCGCTGACGGTAGGGCACGGGATTCGCCGGATCAGAAATGTACTCCCGGTACGCCTTCGCTGTCTTGGTCGCTTCCGGTGCCGTGAACGAAAGTGTGCCATCCGATTGCAGGAACAACTTTGTTTGTTTGGCGCCGCTGGGCGGCCAAGTGGCGTAAGTACGCCAGGTGTTCGAGCCAGTTTGAAAGGTAGTAGCCTGCCAAGGCGGCTTATCGCCGCTACCGTGGAGGTAATACCGAAAGAATGGTGCTCGGATGTTGGTACGGAACTCAACGCCTGTATCATGCCCACCGAAAGGGACAAGGCCGATTCTGTCCCCCTTAATATCCTCATCCCATTCCCCGTGATACCAGGGACCGGTGACTATCCAATTTGTGTGACCAGGATCACTCATTGCGGCATGCCGAAAAATCTGCCAGGGTCCCCAGGGGTCTTCTTGATCCCAAAAACCAGCGACGTTCAGGTTCGGAACCGTTGAGGCATGTAGCTGATTAACCCAAGCTGCCCTCTGCCAGAAATCGTCGTAGTCCGGGTGGGCGATCATTGAGTTCCAATAAGGAATCGACCCGTGCAGATGCTTCGTGTTGATGTTTGAAAGCGGGCCAAGATCCAGGTACCACTGATACGTGTCGAAGCTATCGAATTCGAAGTGAGTGTTTTTGTCTTTATCAGCTTCCTCTAACACTGCGTATTCAACCGTGTAACTCTCGCGTAGTGCCCCGAAATGGTGAAAATCATCGTTCATCCACTCGTCGACAGGTGATGCCCCCTCGCTGATTGCCTTGAGCGCGGGATGCGGATTAAGCAGACAAATACCCGCTAGGAAGCCATCGTAGGACGTTCCCCAGATACCTACTTTTCCATTATTGTTGGGGACATTCTTTATAAGCCAGTCGATCGAGTCGTAAGCATCTGTCGCCTCATTCGGGGCTGTGGCGTCGTTCGGGTCTGGACTCGCATTCATTCTGAACGAGCCTTCGGACTTGAACCGTCCGCGGATACTTTGTGTAACAAAGATATAACCATCTTGGGCGAACTCTTTGTAGGAATAGTCGTCCTGCACAAACTCCTTGAAAGATTTCGGCACTTTCGTCTCGTCCGGCACACCGTACGGCGTCCGACGCAGAAGAATGGGTAACGGACCCTGCTGCTCTAGAGGCGTGAGTATCACAGTCTGCAGATGCACGCCGTCGCGCATCGGGATCATGACCTCTTGAAACCTGAGAATCGGCTTGGGAGGTGCGTGCTGCTGTGCCGTAGTGGTACCACCTTGGCCACCACATGCTGAGGAGATCACGCTGACGAGCAAGGCGACCCCAACCCTAAGCAGCTGCCATCGTGCGCGATTCACGCCTGCCCTCCCTGGGGAGAATATTCTCAGTCTCTCATCTTGCCCGAAAGAGCACCGGCCGCGCCAGCGCAAAGCCGCTGTCACGCCCGGCGCACCTCTTGCCTCTTGCGTCCTGGGATAACCTCAAGAAACGGATTTTCAAGTACGCTACGCGTGCAGGTGTCAGGTACGGCAGGAAAGGGTGTTTTTAGAAATTCAGCGATCTCAGCGTTCGGCGCGAACGGCCGGCGGAGTCGCAGCTGATCCTCGCCTTTTGGCATGCTCGGTCTCACGTAACGCGCGTCAGTTGCATGTGTTCGCGATAACCGTCACGGGCGTCACCGATAAAGACGAGCAGCTGGCTCTCTGGTGCAGAGACGACGACGATACCCAGGCGCTCCGCCTCTGCTTTCAGGGTCCCTCCAAACCGGCCCGTAGGGACAAATAGCCGTTGCGGAAATTGTCTTTTTTCGCCCAGGCCGCCGTCAGCATATCGCGGGCCTGCTTTTGTGACGGTTCCGCTTCCGAAGCGGGAATGAGCTCGGTGCCCAAGATGTAGCAGCTTGCTGCGTCCATGAGACAAATGCAGTTAAACCGCCCATCCTTTCCCGCATCGATTGGGATCTCGTTTAATTGAAAGGCAATCCACGCCTCATTGACTTGGAACTGGTTGGGATGCAGTTGGGAGATCACCGGAGAATCTACAGGCGCCGTGGAGCGGCTCTGCCAGAATCGGTGCGGAGGCTCTTCATACCTCCTCGCTTCTATCCTTAATCTCCAACCTGAACTGCCAGCCCTCGAAGCCCATCACCATCCGCCCGAACTGGTCCCAGGAGATCTCCTTTCCATCGATCACAAGCATCGGCAGCCGGCCGTCCTCGTTGTCATCCCAGGTGATACGGCCGCGGACGATGAAGTCGGCGATGTGCAATCCAGGCATGTGGGGCTCTGTCCTCAGGTGCTGTTGAGCGAGTAACCGGCGGATCCGCGGGACCATTTGGCCCATCAGCTCGAACAGATCCGCTTCCGCATCCCCGAGCACCTGAAACTCATAGCCGCCAGGGTCACCGCTGATGAGTTCGAAGGCCTGCAGCGACACCTTGTCGCCGAGAAGCCGAACCTCGAAGTAGAACCGATGCTGGGCTCCGGCGGCATCCGGTACGTCGAGCGGCTCGAACTGCACGTGGGAGAAATTGATCTCACCGGTCGCGGCCACCTCCTCATTGAAGCAGCGGTTGCACAGGTCGCGGTAGCCGCCTTCGATCGAGCCGTAGTGCACGCTCTCGAATCCGGCGATCGCCCGCCCGCACGTATGGCAGCGCAGCGAGCGATCCGGCTCAGTGACGGCCGCGTTCCTTCCCGATTTGCGTTTCGTCGAAGGCTTCAAGGTGCATTTCCGATCATAGCGACTCTCGATCGGGTTGGCGGCCAAATAGGACGTGCAAGAGCCGCTGCGATTCCCGGGCACCTTCTTCCGTGAACAGAACCGACTTCGCCTTGCCGACGGGGTCGATGATATAGCCCTTCTCGTGCAGGCGTCCCATGGCCTCCCAGTCAAAGCCTTTCCATGCACGGAACCCATCGTGCCGGACGAGGGCGAGAAGGGCCAATACAGCCTCGTCGATCTTGTCGACATCAAGTTCCATAGGACCTCTCCATGCCCGTCTCGGCCCCGTCAGGGCATCGGATCGAGCCCCGCCGAACCGCAGCATTTCTTAAACTTCTTTCCGCTGCCGCACGGACAGGGCTCGTTGCGCCCGACCTTGGGCTCTGGGCGAATGTAGGTGTCGGGGTAATAGTCATCGATGTCTTCGTCTTCGAGCGCCTCGTCGTATAGCGCATGCGCGCCCTCTCGCCGTGCGTCGGCGAAATGGCGATAGGCCCGCGCGGCCCCCGCGATCATCCACTGCAGCAACTCGTCGCTGCTCTCCTTGGTCAGCGGCTCTGGCGGCCAGGCTGGATCCATCTCGCCGGCGACCAGAGGGATACTCAGCAACTGACCTTCTGTTTCCGAGTTCCACAGCTCCTCCCACCCATAGGGCGCCAAGCGCGTACCCTGCAGGAATCCTCGGGCCCAGGCCCGACCCAGGATGCCATCGACGCCAGGTTCGACGACATACGGCAGATGGATCGACTCCCGCTCGAAATCGGCGATGATCGAATTCCAGTACCGCATGAGGAGCGACATCGTCGCCCCCGCATCGTCCAGATCCGCAAACGCCCCACTTTCGCCCGCCTCGCCGCCCAAGATCACCGGCACATACTCACTCGGCGAAACCATGTCCGGACTCCCGACGAGTGCACAGAAGAGCCCGTCGACGCCCTCCAGCGACAGCGCATTCGGGCTGTTAATTGCGCCCAAGCGCTCGGCGAGCTGGGCGATATCGGCTTCTGACAGAAGCTCCGATCCCGAGACGTTCACCGCGGCACCAAGGCCCGCGAGGCCTTGCAGCTGAAGGCAAGGGCTCCAACCGGGGTAGGCGACAGCCGCTTCTGGGCGCTACTCTGGGACCTTGCGGAACAACCGTCAGGATCGAGAGGATGAGGCGGCAATCCCGTACTCCTCAAGCCAGCGGTGTAAATCGCGGTCGCCGTTCGCGAGGTGCTTCTGCACCTCTTTGATCCCGAGCCGATCGTAATTCAGGTAATCCAGGCAGGCGTTGGCGAGTGCCGTGTCGAGGCCCCGGAGCTCGGTCAGATCAAACGGATAGTCCTGGCCGTTATAGACGCCGGCCAGAAACTTGACGAGGCGACGGGCGCCACCGGTCGTGGGATGTGAGTGGATGGCGGTCTCAATGACTTTGAGGGCCGCAAGTGCCCGGCGGGTGATGGCAGCCTCTTCTCGGTTGAGTGTGTCCATGCGCGGGCGCTCGCCGGCGATGATATCGACGATCGCGCGCTCGAACTCGTCTCGCTGGCTGACCGGGATATCGGCCTCGACATGAATGGTCTTAGGATGGGGCGGCAGGCGCGTCACGTTGCTCATGCTGGTATTTGCCCCTATTCCTAAGATTCTGTCGTCGCCCCGCGACTGTTCGCTGTCCAGAATTCGCACCCATGACGGGAGAATTTCCTGAGCTACTCATTTTGCCCGAAACAGCGCCGGTCGCGCCAGCGCAAAGCCGCTGTCACGCCCGGCGCATCCCCCGCCTCTTGTATCTTGCGCCTCGTGATGAGTATCGATCGGTTCCGGAGCGGACCCCAGCGGTCCGGGGGATGGGTGACCGGACCGCTGGGGTCCGCCTAACTCAAGGAACCTCTCAATGGAATTCATCACCAAAACCCAAACCGAACAGCTCCTCGCCAACGGCCGTGCGCAGCGCGCCGCGATCGATCAGGACGCCGGAGCACTCGACTTCGAACCCGTCATCAAACTCTTCACCCCCGACGCCCAATGCACCTGGCTGCTCACCGAGCTCGACGCCGACGGCCTGGCGTTCGGTCTCTGCGACCTCGGCTTAGGATGCCCGGAACTTGGCTATGTGAGCCTCGTCGAGCTTCGCACCGTGCGCGGCAACCTTGGGCTCCCGATCGAACGAGACCTGCAATTCGAAGCCGACAAACCTATCTCCGCGTACGCCGACGAAGCGCGTGTCCGCGGACACATCGTAACCTGACGGTGGACTTCGGGTGCCTCATCCCGAGGCGCCCGATTTCGAAGGATTCAAACTCACTTGGCAAGGATTCATCAGAACTGAATCAGCTCACGATGCGCATCGGTAGGCCTTCCTGATCGACTTCGGGAGACGTCAGGCAGACGACGCTCCCATCCGTGATCCGCCGAGCGGTCCATAGTGCTGCGAATGCATCGTTGAAATCGTCGCGACCGGCCTCGCGCCGGACCTTGTCCCAGAGTCGAAGTCTTTCGCCGGGCCATACGCTGTCGATAAGAGTTTCGCGCTCGAAATATCCGAGCAATTTCTTCTTTCCGTGCTTCATGGGCTCACCCTGCCATTGACAGAATGACACTTCCGGATGCATCTCGTAGATTCGCTGCCTGAGCGAAGGATCAGACCTCAACAGATTATCGACCTCGCGGATTTTCGGAACGATCGCCCACGCCTGCGCGCTGATCATTCGACCATCCGCCCGATAATGCATACCTTTGGCTTCATCGTGGGATCTTGCATCAATACAGGCGCGTACGGGGACCGGAAAGACACTGCTCCGCCTCGCTTGGAGCAATTGTCGAGCTTGCTTACAGCAGGGGCGATCACCCGCTTTCGGCAATCCTATCGGAATGTCTATGGCAAGGACGGTTTCAGGGGGCAGCCGATGTAGAGCTTCGCGGACGGTTGTTGTGACCATCGTATTGAGTTTGCCGTCTATTTGATAAACGAATACCCAACCGTGCTTGCATCCATCGGCGCCAGCGATAGGCGTATCGCTTCCAAGCGGCATTCTCTCCCCTTCCGTGACTTTTCGTGGTCTCGCCCGCGAAATCGGACTGACTATAATCGCTTTACAGCGGCGATCGCACCATACCCCTTGACCTTCTATACCCCTTATCGTCGGTCGGAACAGCAACCGTCTACCGCTCGCGGACTCAAACTCCCGCGCTATGGGCGCGCTCGAGCAGAGAACAAGACCGGATTGCCCTGTTCCTTTGATCGTACCACGTCGTTCTCGCGGTTAAGGCTCTGCGGTGCTCACGGCGCCTGCGGCGCCGTTCCGCTCCTCGACGGAGTCGGCTTCGCCGAGCCTTGACCGCTGCGCTGCGACGTGGGGTAGGCCGTCACTGGGCAATTCCGCCCGGCAAAGAACCGGAGACAACCATGACGACTTCCACCCGCTCGCTAATAGCTCAACTCACTGACGGTAGCTCACGACCGGCGACGCCCGAGGAAATCATCGCAGCGGCACGAGAGCACTTGTCGCACCGGAGCGTGTCAATGGTTTTGAGACACATTTGTTCACGAGATTAACGAGCAAATGGGTGTGACGATCGGTCTGGTGGTCTCCTTTTTGGGTGGATTGATCCAGGCGGCGAGAGGTACGGCGGGCGGGCGCGGTACGAGGCCCTTGAAGCGAGCCGGGTGTGCCGCGAAGGCGGCGTCGAGGGCGATAGCGCGCTGTGCGGTGAGCGCGGCCGATCGGCCATGGTGCACCGTGTCGGGCGGCATCAAGGCGATGCCGGAGTGACGGTGCTCGGTGTTGTACCAAGGGAAGAACTTTCTGCAATGCGCTCGTGCATCCTCGATCGAGCCGAAGCGATCTGGAAAGTCTGGCCGGTACTTCAGAGTTTTAAACTGAGCCTCCGAATACGGGTTGTCGTCCGAGACGTGCGGCCGGCTGTGGGTTTTGGTGACGTCAAGATCGACCAGCAATTGCGCGACCGATTTGGAGCGCATGCTGGTGCCGCGATCGGCGTGCAGGGTCAGGGTGCCGGGCACGATCCGCTGTTTGTCGATGGTCTCGGCGATCAGTTGCTCGGCGAGTTCGGCGGATTCGCGATGGGCGACCATCCAACCGACGACATAGCGGCTGAAAATATCGAGGATCACGTACAAGTGAAAGCATGTCCACTTGGCCGGTCCCTTGAGTTTGCTGATATCCCAGCTCCACACCTCGTTCGGCCGCACCGCGAGCAGCTCGGGCTTGCTGTACACCGGGTGACGCCGCTGGCGGCGCCGCTCGCCCACCTGGCCCTGGGCTGCCAGTAGCCGATACATCGTGCGTTCCGAGCCGTAATAATGGCCTTCATCGAGCAAAGTGGCATAGACCGCGGCAGGCGCCGTGTCGGCAAAGCGTTCGCTGTCGAGAATGCCGAGCAGACGGTTCTGCTCGGCGATGGAGAGGGCCAATGGTGGCCGCGGCCGCACCGTGATGGGATGTCGGGAGAACACCCCCCGGCGGCGTGCGCGATCGCGGTACACGTATCCAGGGTTGAAGGCGAACGCTCGGCAGGCCGCCTCCATGCCGACGTGCGAGGCCAGATCGTTGACGGCGAGCATCACTCGTTCTCGCTCGTCTCGTCCGCGGTCGGCAGGCCGAGCGCCACGCACAGTTTTTTTTGGGGTGCGCCGGGAGACCGGCAAGGAGTAAGTGGTGAAAGTCCGCCACGATGAAGATGTAGCGAGTCACATCGACCCCGAGTCATGCGCAGGCATCCGTGAGGGTGTCGGCGAAGCGTTGACAGGGGAGCATACAGGCCAGCCATTGAGCCGCGAAAGAAAATATTTCCGGGTGCCGACACGGTCTCAAACGTGGAAGGCAACACGACGGAGCGCGTTATTGCAAGCGCCCCGTCGATCCGGCGTGGTCGAAGACCCTGGCATGTATGGACGCTCTTTGCGCGGGAACCGGGAGATCTCCAGTTCGACCACTTGCAACCTCAATGGGGTGGTCCGTGTCGGGAAGGTGAGGAGCCGAAGCCGATGACGAACGAACCGGAGAAGTCAGACCCTTCCACAGTAGCGACGAAGCTGACGAACGGCGCCGGACGATCGGCATCGGAGCCAGTGGAGCGAAGGGAGGGGGCCAAGGGGAATACGGGCAATGCCCGCACGCACCGGACACCGAGCCGGGGTAGCGTGTTTCCGGGACTTGATCGTGTGCGAGAGCGAGCAAGGCAAGAGAAGAAGGAGCGGTTCACCGCTTTACTGCACCACGTGAGTATCGATTTGCTGCGGGCGGCGTTTTCCTGGCTCAAGCGGGATGCAGCACCGGGAGTGGATGGACTCACGTGGCAGGAGTATGAGCAGAACCTGGAAGTCAGACTTGAGGATTTGCATGCGCGCGTGCACCAGGGTGCCTATAGGGCGCAGCCCTCGCGGCGGAAGTTCATTCCGAAAGGAGATGGACAGAGGCCATTGGGGGTAGCTTCGCTGGAGGATAAGATCGTCCAGCGAGCCGTGGTCGAAGTGTTCAATGCGATCTACGAGGAAGACTTTCTGGGGTTCTCGTATGGGTTTCGCCCCGGACGCGGTCAGCATCACGCGCTGGACGCGTTGGCTTTCGGGATTACTCGTACGAAGGTGAACTATATTTTGGATTGCGACGTTCGGTCTTTCTTTGACTCGGTCGGCCACGAATGGCTCCTCCGGTTCATCGAGCACCGGATTGGTGATCCACGCGTAATCCGCCTGATACGTAAATGGTTGAAAGCCGGAGTAATGGACAACGGCACGTGGTCGGCGACGGAGACCGGAACTCCTCAGGGGTCCGTGGCCTCCCCGACGCTCGCGAACGTGTATCTGCATTACTGCTTTGACCTGTGGGCCGAACAGTGGAGACACCGTGAAGCTCGCGGCAATGTCATCTACGTGCGATACGCCGACGATATCGTCGTTGGTTTTGAGCACGAAGACGATGCGCAACGTTTTCTTGTGCATTTGCGCGAGCGGTTGGAGAAGTTTGCGTTGACACTGCATCCGGAGAAGACCCGTCTGATCGAGTTCGGCCGCTTCGCGGAGGAAAGTCGTGCCCGACGGGGGCAAGGGAAACCGGAGACGTTCAACTTTTTGGGCTTCAAGCATATCTGTGGACGATCGCGTGCCGGCCGCTTCTTGCTTAAGAGGAAGAGCCGCCGCGATCGGATGCGCAGTAAGCTGAGAGCGATAAAGGCAGAACTGCGGCAGCGGATGCACGAACCGATCCCGGAGCAGGGAAAGTGGTTGGCACAGGTGGTGCGCGGATATTTCGCCTACCATGCCGTACCGACCAACGCCCGCAGCTTGGGCGCGTTCCTTCACTACGTGAAGCGCCTTTGGCAGCGAGCGCTTCGGCGTCGCAGCCAAAAGGATGGCACCACGTGGGAACGTGTCGCCAATCTTGCGGCGGAGTTCTTGCCCAAGCCGCGCGTCTTTCATCCCTGGCCGGATGAGCGCTTTCTCGCCACCCACCCAAGGTGGAAGCCGAGTGCCTAAATCGGGCCCGCTCGGTTTTGTTCGGGGGGCGCGCAGTAATGCGCGTCCCTACCGAAATCGTCGATGATGAGCTCCGCCCGTTCGAGCTTGCGGCGCAGGCGCGCATTATCGCGGTTCAGATGTTTGATCTGCCGCGCCGAGGCGTCCGGCTTCGGTCCCCGACGTTGCGGTGCGAGCGCGGCGCTGTCGGCCGCCCCGAGCTGTTTGCGCCAACTTGAGAGCATCGAGGAATAAATGCGTTTGCGACGCAGGAAAGCGCCGAGCTCGCCGCGCTCCTTGCACCGATCCGCCTCGGACAAAAGCATCCGCTTCTCGCTGGCAGAGAATTGACGGCGCGTCGCGATCTCGATCACCTCAGGGTCAGGGCTTCGATCCTCTGATGACTGCGCTATGGTAGACGATCGTGGAACGTTTGAACCAACGGAATCGAGGGAAGACGCAGAAAGATTGTTCATAGAAGACTTCGATACTTGGGACATGACTGGATACTACCTGTACTCTAAATTGTTGAGGTCAGGTGTCTCAGCTCACATTGGCACGGGGGGCTGCGGGTGTTTCTAAATGGCTCTTTATTGGTCAACTCGCGGCGTCGACGGGGTACGTCATCTACAGCTACCTTTTGCACAATTGGGTTTACGTCAGTTCGAATATCGCCATTCTCGCGACAGCGTTGATCGGTGAATGGATTTATCTTCGCAATCGACGACTTTCGGGCGCGCTTGACTCCGATACGCCGGTCGGCCACGGGTCCACCCCGGCGTGAACCAGAGGTAGTTAAGATCGGCTACTTTGGCGACGTTTCTCCAAACCATCGGGTTGGGTGATGTTGAAAATTGGCGCCTTAATTCAGGGCCGATCTTCCCCAGTGCGCCTCGCCGGAACGAGTAACAGTTGGAGCGGTCGCTCTTTCCGCATTGGCACTGCTCTCCGTTTACTGACGGAACGGCAAAAGAACTCTATCCGACTGGCGAGAGGGACCAACTATCGGTTGGGGTGCCCAGCCCCATCCAACCGCTCGCCGCAAATGGCGGATTGCAGGTGCTTATCCTGGGCCCTCAACGGCGCGGTCGTCTCAGTGTACCGGTGCCGGTCCCATCGCGATCGCGCCGCTCGCGGCCAACGGAACAGTCACGACGGTCGAAACCGTATATGAAGCGGTGTCGGCCACGTATACCCAGAGCGCGCCCGGATTGGTGATGTACAAATGCCGTCCATCGGGCGTGATCGCCAGCTGAATGGCACCCGAAAGGTTTGCAACTGCCGTGGTGGACACGTTGGCGGCGGTGTTGATGACCCCCACGCCGCCCAGTCCCACGCCATACAAGTATTGTGAATTGAGCGAAAACACCTGAGCGATAAACACGGCGGGAAGCGTGGTCATCTGCGCGTAGGTGACAGGATTGAGAACCGCCACCTCGTCGACATAGTGCGTAGAGTAATAAAGGTAATTGACGTACAGTTTGGTGTTGTCGGGGGAGATGAGGGCGTTGTAAACGTTTTTCTGGGTGGCATACAAGGGCGTCGGAACGGTCACAACTTCCAAGACACTGTTGGAGGCCGTGGAAACGACATCGATGAAGGCGCCTCCTTCACCGGACAAACATCCGCACGGGGTGCCCCCGGCGATGTAGAGCTTTTTCCCATCGGGTGAAATCGTGATGCCAACGTCAGTTTCCGGTTCGGGTCGATCCAGCGTCGCAATGATGGCATTGGTGGCGGTGTCCACCGTAGATAGGATCGAGCTGTACGCGCCGGTAGCCTTGTCGTAAAGGATGGTCAGCACGTAGTACTTCGTTCCATCGGGGGAAACGACGATGCCCATAGGATAACCAGGCACTTGAACGGTGGCGACCACGCTGTCCTGGGCTGCATCGATCACGGCAACGTCGCTATTCAAGTTGTTCGGCGATCCAAGGGCGTACACCTGTTTTCCATTCGGGCTCACCGCCAGTTCGAGCGCTTGAAAGCCGATCGGGATAGTATGGGTCACACGAGCGGTCCCAGTATCGATGGCCGTGACGGAATTCGCGCCGTTCGCGCTGGTCGATGCGACGTAGGCAAGGGGCTGTCCTACGCGCGGATCGGACGGGATCGATGCCCATGCCTGCCCATTCCAGGCCCACCAGTCGTGATGAACGTTTTCCTGATAAACGCTGCCCTCGTAGTAGAGCACCAGAATCACTTCGCTCGAGGGCGTCAGCGCATGATTCTCGTACACCTGCCCGCCGGAAAGCGTCCATACATCAGTTCCGCCATCCACGATCTCCGCGACCGAGGGAATGGTGGTGCCGCTCGCTGATGCCGGAGTCGGCGCCGGCGTGGCAACCCAGGCGCCCGTGCGCCACACCCACCAGTCATGATGGATGTTCTCCTGATAGACGTAACCCCGGGCGTAGAGCAGCGAAATGACGCCGCTCGAGGGGGTGAGCTCTCCTTTCTCGTAGGCCTGTCCACCGGACAAGGTCCAGACGTTGCGCGCACTGTCGATGATCTGCGTGGCCGAGGGGACGGTGGTGCCGCTGGGCGATGTGATGCGCGGATCGGAGCTAGGCACCCAAATTAAGAAGGCCGAGTCCCAAACCCACCAATCGTGATGAATGTTCTCCTGGAATAAATACCCGCTGCCGTAATTGCCGTAATACAGCAGCAGGATCACCTCGCTGGACGGAGTGACCTTACCGTTCTTGTAGACCTGCCCGTCGGATACCGTCCAGACATTTGAACCGAAGTCGACGATTTGGGATGCCGACGGAATGACGGTACCGCTAAGGGAAAAGGTGTTCCCCGCCGCGGCCACGTGTGATGAGAACGCCAGCGCCAAGGCATAAAGACCGCTGAAGAATATACGCATGAGCTGCTCCCTAGCCCAAAACGAAAAACCGTCGGATTAATACCGCTGCAAAGCTTGTAGCACGATCCCGCATCCAGGTCCGTCGTCAAACGGCCCGGATCGGTGTCATCAAACGCCGCACACGGCGCTGCGCATGTAGGTGACGAGATTCCGCGAGATATTCGTGAGCTCATTTACGGGAAATTTCTGAAGATTNAACAAGCAATAGCGGCGACTACAAGTTATGAGGGCGATTGTCCGCTTGGTGATTTCCAGTGCGTGCATTTTACCGAAAGTCCGTTATGCTGCGCAGCAT
>JGI12635J15846_10003633_pt1 | contig 13371 bp, 11 predicted proteins | sample BlaSpr_A8_OM2_M2_FD_15846 | JGI IMG/M metagenome (IMG submission 15846) | reverse complement strand
GTCGTCAACCTCGAAGCTCTTCGTGGGATGATGAGTCACGACATAGCGTTTGGCGAAGTTGAAGAATGCATAGTGCTGCAACAGCGTGTCCTGGAAGTGGTTGCTCTTGACCGGAGGAATCACGACGTCAGGAGTGATGCCGCCGCCACCGTAAACGGTGCGGCCGCTGTCGGTAAGCTTCACTTCACGATTGGCATTGCTGCCGGATTCAGCCTCTCGGTTGTAGTAGTAGTCGTAAAGAGAAATGTTGCTATAGTCGCGCTGGATCAGCCTTCCGCTAGGTGTGTAGTAATGCGCGGTAGTCAGGGCAAGTCCGGTGTTTTCGGACAGAGGATAAACAGTCTGCACCAGTCCCTTGCCGAATGTAACTTCGCCCACGATCAGCCCGCGATCATGGTCCTGAATCGCACCGGAAACAATTTCTGCCGCAGATGCAGTCAAGCGATTTACCAGCACGACGAGTGGATAATCCTTGTTTCCATTGCCATGCTGCGCCACATAACGCTTCTCCGCCGAAGCGCGGCCGTGATGCGAAACGATGAGTTGCCCCTTCTTCAGGAACTTATCGGCAACGCCCACACCTTCGCTCAGCAACCCACCAGGATTTCCCCGTAGATCGAGAATCAATCCCTTCAGATCCCCAAACTCATCCAGAGCTTTTGAGACTTCTTCTTCCGTAGTCTCGTTGAATCCGGTTACGTGCAGATATCCAATTCCCGGGCGAATCAGAAAATGCACGTCTACGCTATAACGCGGGATCTCGTCGCGAATCAGCGTGAACTCCATCGGCTTCTCAACACCTTCGCGCGAGATGCTGATGTGTACCGTGGTTCCCTTGGGTCCCTTCAGCAGATCGGCCACGTCCCCCGTGCTCATGTTCTCCGTGGACTTTCCGTCGACGGCAATGATCACATCGCCCGGATGAATGCCCGCCTTATACGCGGGCGTGCCGGTGAACGGAAAGATAACAATCACCTTGTTGTTGCGCGGACCGACCGTCATGCCCACGCCGTAATACTTGCCGCGCTGGTCCTCGCGCATCAGCGCGTAAGACTTGGGATCGAAGAAATTCGAGTGCGGATCCAGGGCATGCAGCATGCCGGGAATCGCCCCGTTATAAATCGCCTTGTCCGGATTCACCGGCTCGGCGTAATTGTCCTCGATGATCGAATAAACGTCAGTAAACTGCTTGAGGCTGTCTTTGACGTCTGAATCGCTCGAGGGGGAAGCAGATTGCCCGCTGCGCTGGGCGAAAAGAATCCCCAGAAAGCCACACGCCAGCAGGAACAAAACTACCAGGAAGAGTGATCGGCGAGAACTACGTGCCATTAAATTGTCCTTCGGTTTAGGGTTGTCGGCCTACCCCAGCTACCGCGCTGAATACACGCAGTATATCACTTGATTGGACTGCTCCGGACCCGAATGGTCACCACCGGTAACCGTCCTTCGGACCGCCCTCTTCAGGAGATGCGGCTGAAGCGGCTTAAGGTTCCTAAAACCTTAAACGGTCGCTTCAGAGGCGTTTAATTCCACGTGACGTATCGAGCGAAAAAATGAGGAAGCACCTCACATTGCCGCCTTTGCTCTGTCGCATTTATGATGAGGCATGAGCTTTTCCGACACCGTCTTCATCTTCTTCCTAGCCTTGATTGTATTCGGGCCCAAGAAGTTGCCAGAGATGGCTCGTCAGGCCGGACGTTTGCTCGCCGAACTGCGCCGTGCCTCGAACGAATTCAAGTCGCAGATTGAAACAGAGATCGCTCAGCTGGAAGTACAAAAGCGGGAAGAACAAAGGGAAGAACAGAACAAGCAGGCGGAGTTCGCACCCGCACCGGCATCGTCGGGAAATGTAGCAAGCTTGAGCGTGAATCCCGCTGTTGGCGAAACGATTCCGCACAACACTGAATCCACCGCCACTTTAGCTGCTCCGGAAGCAACCTCGCCCAACCCCGGCGCCGTTCCCCCGGCCACTTCAGTTTCTTCTTCCGCCGAATCGGTCGAGCCCAGCGATTCGACCTCCCAGGCATCGCATGTTTGAAACTGCCACCGAGGTGTCCAGCGAAGAGCAGAAGCGCGATGCCATGCCGACCATGGGCTTCCTCGATCATCTGGAGGAACTGCGCCGTCGTCTGGTTTATTCGATCGCTGCCGTAGCCGTAGGATTTTTCATCTGTTGGTGGAAGGTCGAACGCATTTACGATGTCATGCAGCGTCCCATCATGGACGTGCTCAGAGCGAACGGCCTGTCGGAAAAGCTGGTCTACCTGAACCCCACCGAACCCTTCAACCTTTACTTGAAGATTGCTGCTATGGCAGGTTTGTTCCTTACTTCGCCATTCGTGCTCTATCAAGTGTGGATGTTCATTTCGCCGGGGCTCTACCGCAACGAGAAAAAATACGTGGTTCCGTTCATGGTATCAACCATTGCTCTGTTCTCGACTGGCGGATACTTCGGCTACAAGGTTGTTTACCCGCAAGCGCTGGGGTTTCTGGTGCATTTCGGCCGGCAGTTCCAGCCGATGATCACCATCTCCGAATACACATCGTTATTTCTCAGCATCATCCTCGGCATGGGCCTGATCTTCGAGATGCCGATTCTGATCTTTTTTCTGGCATTGATGGGCATGATCACAGCCGGTTTCATGTGGAAGAATTTCCGCTACGCCATCCTGCTGATCTTCATTGTTGCCGCTATCGTCACGCCCACACCTGACATCTTGAGCATGTGTATCTTCGCCGCGCCCATGGTGGCGCTCTATGCCATCAGCATTGGCATCGCATGGATGGTTCATCCGAAGCAGCGGCGTGCGCGCAAAGAGAAACAGGCGACATAAAAATGGCAGAGTCTCTTGCTAATATCCTCCGATTTGCCGTGCCAAGAGTGACCAGGAGTATCTTTCTCGGGACCTGCCTGCTCGCCTTGGTAATAGCCTCGATCGCGTGCGATCGAGAAAAAGACGCCACAGCAGTTAAGGCACAAGGCCCCGCCCCGGCTTCTCCCGCTGATCCATCCGTTTTAAAGCTTTCCTTTCCTGCTGACACCGCCAGTCCGCCCACCATCGACGGCGCACGCGCCATGCAGTACGTCAAAGACATCGTTGCCTTTGGCCCGCGGCCGCTGGGCAGCGCAAATCACAAGAAGGTCGAGGACTACATCCTCGCCCATCTCAAAGGCGATGAGGTCGAGAACGACACGTTCACCGCCGACACGCCCGAAGGCAAGTTTCCCGTCCATAATATTGTCGCCAAGTTTCCCGGAACCAAAGACGGCATCATCGTTATTGCGAGCCATTACGATACGAATTACCCGCTCCGCAAAACGTCATTCGTGGGAGCCAACGATGGTGGTTCCTCCAGCGCACTGTTACTCGAGTTCGCCAACCAGCTTCGCGGCAAAGCTCGCGCCGGCTACAGTATCTGGCTGGTATGGGACGACGCTGAGGAGGCGATAAAGCCCGACACCCCGGATATGCCTTTCCTCAGTGACAGCCTCTACGGCATCCGTCATCTGGAAGAAAAATGGGAAGCCGACGGAACCCTGAAGAAAATTAAGGCATTCCTTTTAGCAGATATGGTTGGGGACGCCGACCTCAATATTGAGCATGATTCGAACTCGACGCCATGGCTCGAGGACGTTGTATATGAAGCGGCCACCCGACTGGGCTATCAATCGCATTTCTTCGCACGGACCATGGCAGTGGATGACGATCACCTTCCCTTCGTAAAGCACGGCGTCGCCTGCGCGGACTTCATCGATTTCAACTACGGCTACAACGATGTCTTCTGGCACACCACGCAAGACACCGTGGATAAGCTCAGTCCGAAGAGCCTGGAAATTGTGGGCGGCACGATGCTGGAAACGATTCGCATCATCGACAAGATGGATCCGGTGCCGCCTAAGTGAGATCAATTGCTGATTGCTGATTGTTGACTGAAAATCCTCTAGTCGATGGATTTTAATCAACAGTCAACAATGTATCCTGCAAACGACGCCCATTGCTCTATTTCTGGATTCTCTTCAACCTGTTCGCGCTCGGAATGTTGGTGCTCGACCTTCTGGTGGTGCACCGCCGCAGCCGTGTCGTTCGCTCACGGGAGGCGCTGGCGTGGAGCGCCATGTGGATCGTCCTCGCCGCCGTTTTTGCTGGACTGCTCTTTTTCTGGCAAGGCCGCCAGGCAGCTCTTGAATTCGCAACCGGCTACTTGCTTGAACTCTCCCTCAGCGTTGACAATCTCTTCATTTTCCTCGTCATCTTCCGCTACTTTTCCGTGCCCGAGGAGCATCAGCGCAAAGTTTTGTTCTGGGGAATCCTCGGCGCCCTGATCATGCGCGGCATCTTTATTCTTGCCGGAGTCGGCTTGATTGAACGCTTCCACTGGATTTTGTATCTGTTCGGAGCTCTGCTGATTTACAGCGGAATTCGCCTGGGATTTTCGGGCGAGCATCAGGTCGATCCCGCGAAGAACCCTGCGGTGCGCGCACTTCGCCGTCTCATCCCGGTGACCGATGACTTCCAGGGTAGTCATTTCTTCGTGCGCGGATGGAAAGGGAGTGCCGGCTTGTATGCTACTCCGCTGCTAGTGGTCTTGGCCGTGATCGAAACCACCGACGTGCTTTTCGCGGTCGACTCGATCCCGGCGGTACTCGCGATCACACTGAACGCATTCATTGTCTACACGGCCAATGTGTTCGCCATTCTTGGCTTGCGCTCACTGTATTTTGCGGTTTCGAGATTGATGAAAGTCTTCCGCTTCCTGCATACCGGGTTGGCGCTACTGCTGACCCTCGTCGGGCTGAAGATGATCGCCGCTAACTATTTAGTTGTTCCAACTTATCTCACGCTAAGCGTCGTTGCCCTCGTACTCTTGCTCTCCATCGCAGCCTCGATTGCATTCCCGGCCAAACCTTCCTAAACAAATTTCAGAGCCGAGCCCTTCACTACTGAATGCTTCAGAAACCTCTTGTCATCATGGCCTGGATAATCGATGCGATAGTGGGCGCCGCGGCTTTCCTCGCGCCCCAGCGCCGATCGCGCCACCAACAGTCCGGCCGCATGAAGATTGGCCGCTTCATAGGACCGCCTCGTGCGCGGATGCGCGACTCTCGGCACAAGCCCTTCCAGCACCTTGATCGCTTCCTGCATTCCGACGCGCGTGCGCACGATGCCGACGTTCTTCCACATCGCGTCCTGTATCTGCACGATCAGTTCTTCCATCCCCGCATCGACTGGCCCGTTTTGTGATGCAGCCTTTTTTTCTTTCTTATCCTCCGTGTGCCCGGTCTTCCTTTCTTCGCGCATCGCCTTTCCCGCCCGTGCCCCGTACACCAGCGCCTCAAGCAGGGAATTGCTGGGAAACCGATTCGCCCCGTGCACGCCCGTAGCAGCCACTTCTCCGGCTGCATAAAGTCCAGCGAGGCTGCTCTTTCCTTGCAGATCCGTGCGAACTCCCCCGATGGAACAATGTGCGGCCGGGCGGACCGGAATCACGTCCTCCGTAATATCAATATTGTGCTGCATGCAGACCGAGTAAATGCGAGGAAACCGCTTCTGCACTCTGGCGGCACTGAGATGGGTGAGATCGAGATATACGAACGGATCTTTAGCCCCGCTGACTTCCATCTCGTGCATCATGGCCCGCGCCACCACATCTCCCGGCGCCATCTCGGCCAGCGGATGGTATTTCGCCATGAATCGGTCCATCTCGATGTTGCGGAGATAAGCGCCCTCGCTGCGCAGACCCTCTGCCAACAGAAAGCGCGGCGCCTTTTTCATGTACAGCACAGTCGGAAAAAACTGGACGAACTCCATATCGCTAACTTCCGCGCTGGCGCGGAAAGCCATCGCCACTCCATCTGCAGTGGCTGTCTCGGAATTCGTCGTGTTGCGATAGAGTTGTCCCATCCCGCCGCTAGCCAGCAAGACAGCCGAACAAGGTACCTCCTCCGGCAATCCCTTGTCGCTGATCACGGAAACGCCGGTCACCCGCTGCTCGTCGGTTTGAAGCTCGGTGGAAAATTCGAATTCAAGCACCGTGATGTTCTTGCTAGCACGCATCTTGGCGTGAAGCACTCGCCTGATTTCACTTCCCACCGAATCGCCCGGAGCGCGCAGAACATGGCTATGGCTGTAAGAGGCTTCGCTCTCAAACACCAGTTTGCTTTTATGCCGGTCCGACTGTTTATCCCAGGCAATCAGCTCCTCGACGCGCTCCGGAGCTTCTTCGATCAGCGTTTTCACCGCTTCCGGCCGGCAAAGTCCATCGCCCGCGATCAAGGAATCTTTCAGGTGAAGGATCACCTCATCTTCGTCGCTGAGAGCAGACGAAACTCCGCCTGCAGGGCTGGAATGAAGAAACTCTCTTTTCGCCAGCAACAGCACCCGTCCGGCGGACGCGAGTTCGACCGCCGCCCGCAGCCCGGCGATCCCTGCGCCAATGACAACGAAATCGGTCTCGGCTGGAAGACCCTTCATGAGTGGCAGAATGTTATCACTTCTAATGTCCATCCGATCAAAGTTCCGCCACGCATACGCTATGATGGAATTCCCATGGCGCAAGTCACCATCCATGTCCTGCCGCGGCCCTACCAAGCTAAGATCGAAAACGGCTTGCTCGCTCGCTCCGGCGCCCTACTCGCTGAGTTGCTGCCGCAAGCCAGCAAAGTTTTCATAGTGACTGTTCCGCCCGTGCGCCGGCGCTGGGGCGCAAAGCTGCTTCGATCCTTGGTTTCGGCTGGGTTCACGCCGCAGATCATTCAAATGCCCGACGGAGAGCCGGCTAAAAAGCTCAAGACGATTGAAACCCTTGCAGAAAGATTGTCTCGCTTAGGCGCCGACCGCAAAGCCGTGCTGATCGCTCTCGGCGGTGGCGTGGTGGGCGATGTCACAGGTCTGCTCGCCTCGCTTTACATGCGCGGCGTGGAGTTGGTGCAGATTCCCACGACCGTTCTTGCACAGGTGGATGCATCGGTCGGCGGTAAAACCGGCGTAAACCTTGGGGCAGGGAAGAACTTGCTCGGCACGTTCCATCATCCTCGCGCCGTCCTAATCGATCCTGAGGTTTTGCGCACACTGCGCGACCGCGAGTTTCGCGCCGGCCTCTACGAGGCCCTCAAGTGCGGAATCATTGGAGATCTCGATCTCTTTCTGCGCTTCGAACAGAAACGAGCTCAGATTCTGAAGCGCGATCCAGTGGAACTTGAAGGCGTGATCGCCCAGTCCGTCAAATTGAAAGCTGAAGTCGTCTCCGCCGACGAACACGAAGGCGGTCTGCGGCGCGTTCTCAACCTGGGTCACACTATCGGCCACGCCCTTGAAGCCGAAACCGGCTATACCACGCTGCTTCACGGTGAGGCGGTTGCATGGGGCATGATTGCTTCGACCAACATCGCTCTCGCTGTTGGACGCACAGACAGCGTGACTGCGGGCCGCATCGCCGATGCCATCCTCAGCCTGGGACGCCTGCCGGAACTGAAAGTGAGCGCCCGCAAAATTCTCGCACGCCTGCAAGCCGATAAGAAAACTCAGAGCGGCGTAGTGCATTTCGTCCTGCCGCGCGAGATTGGAAAAGTCGAAATTGCCGCCGATGTCCCCGACGAAGTAGTGATCGGGGCCGTCGAGGAATTGCGACGCCTGTCCCGCGGGGGATGGGGAAAGAGAAAACGAAATTGATGATTGCCTGAAATTGAAATTGTTGATTGCTGATTTTTGATTGCTAATCAAAATCTTGTGAAACTTGGCGTCGCCGATCTTCAATCAACAATCAACAATTCCCTATGCCTGACTCCCGCAAACTCGTGATCGGCGCCGCTCCCGAAGGCGCGCGGGATGCCGATACGGCAGCCCTCGCCGTCCGCCAGATGTTTACCTCGATCGCGCCCCGCTACGATCTTCTCAACCACATTCTGTCGTTCAACATCGACCGCCTGTGGTGGCGCCGCACGGCGCATACCTTCGCGCAAATACTCGCCCAGCCCGGCGCGCGAATTCTGGATCTCTGCTGCGGCACCGGCGACATGACATTTGCTTTACGAAAGCAGGCAGGGGATCGCGATCCGCAACTTCTAGGCGCCGACTTTTCCCATGCCATGCTGCGACGCGCGTATTCAAAGTCCTTGCAGAAGATTTCGAATCGCAAATCCCCAATTCCTGCCTGGATCGAGGCCGATGCTCTCAGCCTCCCGTTTCCCGAAGAGCATTTCGATCTGGTCACGTCAGCCTTCGGCTTTCGCAATCTCGCCGACTACGATGCGGGTCTGCGGGAGATCGCACGCGTTTTGCGACCGGGCGGCGAATGCGGCATTCTGGACTTCAGCGAGCCCAGCGGGTTGATTGGACGCTTTTATCGCATTTATTTCAAGCAGGTGCTGCCGCGTGTCGGTACTTTGATCTCTGGAGTTCGTGGGCCCTACGCGTATCTCCCGAACTCCGTCGAACGCTTTCCCCAGCCTGCGGAAATGCTCGACCGCATGCGCCGCGCCGGCTTCCGCGAAGCCACTTGGATTCCTTATACCTTCGGTATCGCCGGCTTATATCGCGGAAAAACGTGACACTCAAAGAAGGTTTTCTATTGGGCGGGCACAACTGAGTTTGCGGCAGAGACCGTCATAAAGCTGTCGGCAAATGCATCGGCAATTGTGTATCGCATCACATTTTCATATTCCCCGCCTAAGAAGGCTCGCAGGCGATCAGTGTTCATAATGTATTCCCCGCTCATGTAGGGCAGGGCCTCTGGGGGAATTGCTGAGATCTTCCGCCGCCAAAGAAATGTGAGCACCAACCCCATCGCCCACTTTCCCGGGACGCGCAACAATTTTGCATGCGCCATTTGAACACAGCGGCCAAACGTAAGTGGCTCGCCGCGTCCGGCGACATTGAGAACTGTCAGCCTCTGGGCTTCGGGATCACGATGCAAAATGTGACCCAGCAGCCGCGCCATGTCGTCGACGTGCACGAACTGAATTTTGTTGTCGAGATATTGCTGGCCGTGCGGAAGCATGCAAGGTAAACGCTTGCCTTCGTTGCGCATTTTCTCTGCCCGCGCGCTCTTGCCATTGGGCGTGCCGCGGAACGCGCCCAGCAAATAATTCTCCACGCTGGCTCCAGCAAAAATATGCGGACGCAGAATATAGACGCTGCAGCCTCGCAGCGCTGGCGCGCGTTGCTGCACCACCTCGTCTGATTGTTTTTTGTGAATTGCGTAAAGCAGAGTGTGCGCCGCCAGCACCGACTCCTCGGTTGCTGGCGCTGGCAAATTCGGGCCATAAGCGGAAACGCTGCTGGGAAAAATAAATTGCCGGGTCGGCGACTCACCCGTGCGGTTCGCCTCGGTCACCGCTTCCATCACCCGCGCCGTGCCCGCCACATTGATCTGCCACATGCGTTCGGCATCCAGCACGCCAGTGCGTACAGGATCGATTACGAATGCAAGATGAATCACTGAGACGGGACGCGTCTCCCGCACCAGTTCGTAGAGCGTCCGCGTCGAGGACTCGTCCCCCAGATCGAGTTGCTCGAACCTCAGCGGAAGATCGGTGCGGGGCGGACTCAAGTCCACCCCAATCACCGAGAAATCTCCGAGCAGCGGAAGCAACCGTGAACCCAGGTTGCCCGAAATCCCGGTGACCACGACGACAGGCTTCTCATTCATCAGTTAGGCTTCGATGGAGGCGCTTGAGCCGAGGGAGTTTGCTCTGCGGGCTTCGCAGGCGGTGCAGCACTTTGCGGTTGTGCCTGTGGCTGGCCCGCTGCTGGGGTCGTCTGCGGGCCCTGCATATGCGGCCCCGGACCTTGACCTAATCCCATGCGCCCGGGACCTGCGGCTGGCCCAAAGTAGGCCTCGTTCGGCACGGCTTGAAATGAGTTGGTGTATTTGTCCATCATTTCTTTCAGGCGCTCGCTCTTCAGCTTGTTATGGATTTCATCCTTCACCTGATCGAGCGGCAGAGTCTCTGCGCTCACCACTTTGTAGATGTAATGTCCGCCATTGTCGCTGATCACCTGCGAAACCTCGCCCGCCTTCAGGTCAAAAACAGCGGCATGCGCCGGAGGCAACCCATTGCGCCGCACCTTGGGCAAATTCACTGTCGGATTTTCCACCTTGGTGCCAGCCGCTTCGAAAGCCTCCTTCTGAAGTTCGGTGAAATCCTCACCTGCAGCCGCCCGCGCGCGCAACGCGTCCGCCAACTTATTCAACTCCTGCTCGCCCTCCTCCTGCTTAGCTTTATCGGCGGCTTCCTTGGCTTTTTGCTGCTGTGCGGTTAGTTTCTCCGGTTCCTTCCCCGCTTCTCGTTCCTCTGCCGTCATCTGCTTGAAACGCGGGACGAACAGGCGGTCGAGGGAGAACTGCTGGTAAGCTTCCGGATTTTTCTTGTAATAGTCCTCAACTTCCACCGACGAAACTTTGTCTGCATCCTCCTGTACCGAGCGTTGCAGTTCCGTCGTCAGAATCTGCATCTTGGCGATCTTCATCGTTTCTAAGAATCGCGGAGTCTTATCCAGACCTTTCGCCTTGGCTGCCTCCGACATGGCCATAAACCGCGGAAGCGCCTGTTCCAGTTGACGTTTTAACTGTGGCGTCACGTTCGGAGAAAGGCCATTGGCAATCTTTTCGAACTGCGCTCGCGTAATTTCAGTCTTGCACTCCGCCGGTTTCTTCACGGCGGCGGCGCTTTTTCCGACGCCCGTCTTGGCTGTGGCCGCTGGCTTCGGCTCCGGGCATACCCCTTGGATGGTCAACACCACCGCACTTTCCGGAACTTCCGCGGCAGCCTCCGGCGCTTTACCGGCAGCACCCGGTGCCTGACTTGGACTCGGCTGTGCCGGAGCCGTTCCGGGCTGTGCCTGCCCCCATGCCAGCGATCCTAAAAGCACACACAGCAACCAACTCTTACCCATACACAAATCCTCCAGGATTGGTAACTCAGGAAGTGGACAACCGAACCTAGCATCGTAGCATAGCGGAACCAAACCGTAGTGAGCCTTTGTCCCGTTCGCGGTCGAAGAATTCCAGGCCACGTAATGCTTTGCTTCAGCTGGCAGCTGGGCCAAACTCCGATTCCAGTTGGCGCAATTCGCCGTTACCAGCGATAATCCCATCATGTCCGGGATGCCGGCCCTCTACTCGCCGAATGCCATGCGCGCCGAAAAGCGCGCGGTCGCCGGAAATTCGGTGGTCGCCGCGCTTCTTATCACCGGCGGAAAAATTGCTGTAGGAATCACGACCAGCAGCCTTGGAATCCTGTCGGAAGCTGCTCACTCAGCCCTCGACTTGATCGCGGCCTCGCTCACTTATTTCTCCGTCGGAGTGTCCGACAAGCCCGCCGATGCGGACCACCAGTACGGCCACGGCAAGGTAGAAAATTTCTCGGCCTTCGTCGAAACCGGCCTGCTCTTAATCACCTGCATCTGGGTAATCTACGAGGCAGTGATGCGCCTGTTCTTCCGCCGCGTCGATGTTGAGCCTTCAGTGTGGGCTTTCGCCGTGATGCTGATCTCGATGGCGGTGGACTATTGGCGCTCCCGCGCTCTTGGCCGCATCGCCACCAAATACGAAAGCCAGGCCCTCGAAGCCGACGCGCTGCACTTTTCTACCGACGTCTGGTCCGCCGGCGTGGTGGTGCTCGGCCTAGCACTCATTCTGCTGGGCCGCATCTACCATCTCGATTGGCTCCGCTTGGCCGATCCTGTCGCTGCGCTGTTCGTGGCCGGCGTTATCGTTTCCGTAAGCTGGCGGCTGGCGCGCCGCACCACCGACGCCCTACTCGACGCTGCTCCCGCCGGGGTTCGCGCCCAAATTATCGAGGCCGTCTCCCATGTTGAGGGCGTTCTCGAAATTGGTCGGGTGCGTATTCGCCGCGCCGGCAACCGCTATTTCGCCGATCTCGCCGTAGGCCTCGCCCGCACCGTAACGTTTCAGCGCTCCGAGCAATTGGTAGCGGCGGTAACCGAAGCCGTCCACCGCATTCTTCCCGACGCCGATGTCACCGTTCAGCCCCTGGCCAGGGCTGAGCGATCTGAGAATATTTTCGACCGCATCCGCGCCGTCGCTACCCGCCATAACCTCAACGTTCACGACATCAGCGTCCAGGATCTTTCAGGCAGCCTCCACGTCGAGCAGCACGTCGAACTCGATGAGCGCATGACCCTCAAACACGCTCACGATCTAGTGACCGAACTCGAAGCCGATATGCGCCACGACGTTCCCGAAATTGCCGATATCCTGACTCACATCGAGAGCGAGCCCGCCACCATTGAGACCGGCGACGAAGTGGTCCGCGACGCCGACCTCGAACGCCATCTCAAAGCCGCCGCCAAACAATTTCCGGAAATCATTGACACCCACGACATCCAGATAAAAAAGGTTCGGGGACGCCTTTATGTTTCCTGCCATTGCACTCTCTCGGATGATCTGCCGCTTGCGCGCGTCCACGACATCCAGACCGAACTCGAAATCCATTTCAAGCAAGCCGCGCCGGAATTATTTCGCGTGCTGATTCATCCCGAACCCAGCACGGATAACCGACGGTAGCGTTCTAGAAGTGCGGAGAATTATGACCGAAGCAAAGGCAATCTGGAAAGACAAACAACAATTCGAAGGCGTCGCGAGCAGTGGTCATTCCATCCTCGTTGACGGCGACAAAGCTACCGGTAACAGCCCCATGGAACTTGTTCTCATCGGCCTCTGCGGCTGCACCGGCTACGATGTCGTTTCCATCCTGCAAAAGAAACGCGAGCCCTTTACCAGCCTTGAAATTCGCGCCGAAGCCGAGCGTGCAGTCGAGCCGCCTTCTGTCTACACCAAAATCAAATTGATCTACCGAATTGGCGGCAAAGTCTCTCGCAAGGCCGTCGAAGATGCGGTTCGCCTCTCCAAAGAAAAATATTGTTCGGTCTCAGCCATGCTCGACAAGACCGCGAAAATTACCGCCGAGATTGAATATGTTGACGGTTAGATTATCCGCAAACTCCCACGAGGTTCGTATCACGGTAACCCTTCAGGCGTATCGCTCTGCCTTGACCCCAGCCTACCAACTGTCTGATCATCGAACCGATCGCTGAGGCCGACCATCCCAAACCAAAATCACGCCATTTCACGCCCGCATCCTCTGCGCGGCTATTTCTTCATCGGCTCGGCTGCTCTGCTGTGGGGTATCTCTGCCGTACTGGGCCGCGCCGTCTTCACCGGAAGGTTGCCGCTTGGTCGCGCCGCTCTTCCTCCCATCGATCCACTCATCCTTTCGCAAACCAGAACCACGTTTTCTCTCCTGGTTTTACTCGCGCTCCTGGTTGGATCGAAAGGTTGGCAGCGCATTAAATTGCCGCCTCGCGATCTCGCCTACTGTTTTTTTCTGGGCACGCTGGGCGTCGCCAT
>JGI12635J15846_10003631_pt1 | contig 13374 bp, 15 predicted proteins | sample BlaSpr_A8_OM2_M2_FD_15846 | JGI IMG/M metagenome (IMG submission 15846) | reverse complement strand
GGGTTCCTCGATCCACCGTCTGCACTTTTGCCGTAATGAACGGGCCAACGTGACCTCGGCAAACGAGCTAAAGAGGCATGTCGNCTCACGCGAGCCGTCACACTCCCTCTTTCATAAGTCATCTTCTTGCGCATGAACAGGAGAATTTTTTTTGACCTGCGCGCAACCAGAGAATACCCGTCGGGCAACCACAACTCGCCTTTCTTGGAATCGCCGCGGCGCGCGAAAGTGTCACGGGCGTCGCGGAGAAATGGAACACAGGAATTGGAGAGTTGTCTGATTCGTAGCTTCCCTTGACCTGTGCGATAAAATGCGTATTACCGTAGTCCCTTAGAACCTGGGAGCTTCTTTCGCCGGAGGAAAACCATGGCGCGTCAATCCGCTATAAGAATCTGGGTCGGTACCCGCAAGGGTGCGTTTACCTTCACTTCGAAAGACCGCAAAAAATGGGACTGCGCTGGTCCGTTTTTCGCCGGCCAGGAAGTGCATCACGTTGCGCAGGATTCTCGCGACCCCAAGCGGCACTACGCTGCAGTTGGGAACGCCTGGTTTGGTCCCCATCTTCATGCCAGCACGGACAACGGCAAAACATGGCAAATCTCCGAAAAGGGACTCGAGGTCAAAGGCATCACCGGCAAAACATGGCAAGTCACCGAAAAGGGCATGGAACTCAAGGACCTTCCGGATGCCACACTCAAACGCATCTGGCACATCGCTCCCGGCGCTGGTGATGAGCCGGCTGTCGTTTATCTCGGCGCCGATCCCGGCGTGCTCTTCCGTAGCGGTGACAACGGCGCGAATTGGGAAATGGTACCGGGCCTGTGCAATCATCCCTCGCGCGAGAAGTGGAATCCCGGAGCCGGCGGCATGATGGTGCACTCGATTCAATGCCTCGGCAAGGGCCGTCTTATCGTTGGCATTTCCGCCGCTGGCGCGTTTCGATCCAGCGACGCTGGAAAAACCTGGTCAGCATTTAACGGAAACGTCCTTGTCGATTTTGGTCCCGAAAAATTTCCCGAAGTCGGCCAGTGCGTCCACAAACTGAAAGCGCATCCCCGCAATCCGGACTCGCTCTACCAGCAAAACCATTGTGGCGTCTACTGCGGCGAATTTACGGGTGAGAAATGGACCGACATCTCGAAGGGCCTACCTTCTCGATTCGGCTTCGGTTTGGCCGTCCCCGCCGCTGAAAAAAACACGCTCTTCACGATTCCCATCGTTTCGCCGGAGGAGCGCTATGTCCCTCAAGGCAAACTCCGCGTAGCGCGCAGCCGCAATGGCGGCAAGACTTGGAAGTTTCTGAGCAAGGGCCTCCCTCAGTCCGACTCCTATGACCTCATCCTGCGCGAAGCAATGTCCTCTGACGACCGCGACCCCGCAGGCGTCTATTTCGGCACGACCGGCGGAACGCTGTTTCACACGCGCGATGCGGGCGATTCCTGGCACGTTCTCTCTGGACATCTCCCGCCGATCTATTCGGTGACGGCCGCATTGCACTGATCGCATAGAACTGGAACTGCCGCACAAATACGGCGCGGCCTAATTGTTTTATTTCGGAAGTGCGAACACCACATAGACGCCACCAGAGGGTGACTTGAGATCCTTCCCTCCTCCGGCGGCAATCACAACGTACTGGCGTCCATTCACGGCGTAAGTTGCCGGAGTGGCATTGCCTGAAAAAGGAAGCGTAGTTTCCCACAGCAACTCGCCAGTGGCTTTGTCATACGCGTGGAATTTTTTGTCAAAATCGCTCGCCCCGATAAAAACCAGCCCTCCCGCGGTAACGACCGGTCCGCCATAGTTTTCCGTACCGGTGTTCTTCAGGCCCTTCGCTGCAAGCTCCGGATACTCGCCCAAATTTGTTTTCCAAACGTATTCACCGGTGTTCAGATTGATGGCGTTAAGCGTGCCCCAAGGCGGTGCGATTGCTGGATAGCCCTCAGGGTCCAGAAATTTGTGATAACCAGTAAACCGATACCTCATGTCCGGCGGCGGCGGCTCCGAGATCGGCAACTCTTTGGACTTTCCGCTCACCAGAAAATCCACGAGCGCGTAAAGCTGCCCGTCGTCAAAATTGGTGAACGCCGGCATCCGTCCCTTGCCATTTTTGATCGCGGCCCCAATCTGCTGCGGCGACAAACGGTCTCCCGCGCCGACGAGCGAAGGCATCGCAGGCGGCGATCCAGTCATCTTCTCGCCGTGGCACACGCTGCACTGGCTCATGTAAAGGGCCTTTGGACCGTTTTCGCCGGCGTCCGGCGCCAGCGCCCCCGTCCAGGCCATTTCGTTGGCGTTGACGTAAAGAATTGCGGTTTGCGGATCCACAGCTGAGCCGCCCCACTCCGCGCCGCCGTCGAATCCAGGAAAGATCACCGTGTCCTTCCCCACGGTGAATGGGATGAACTGCCCTTCGCTGCGAAACCTTCGAAAGTTCTCAAGTGCCCACTTGTGGGCCTCGGGCGTGCGATTTGTCAGCATGTCTTCGTTGAGAAATTGCCGCGCAAACGGCGCTGGCTTGGCTGGCAAAGGCTGTTCCGGCGCCGCGACCTCGCCCGGCACTTTGCTCGGTGGATATTTGCGGTACTCGATCGGGAAGAGCGGCTTCCCGCTCACCCGGTCGAACAAATAAACGAATCCCTGCTTAGTCGTTTGCGCGACGGCGTCGATTTCCTTGCCGTCGCGATTCACCGTCACGAGCGTCGGCGGCGACGGAAAATCCCGGTCCCAAAGATCATGCTTCACTCCCTGAAAATGCCAGATTCTCTCGCCTGTATCCCCGTTCAAAGCAATCAGACAGTTGGCAAACAGATCGTCACCAACGCGGTTAGCGCCATAAAAATCAAACGCCGCCGATCCCGTCGGCACATAGACGATTCCGCGCTTCGCGTCGACAGCCATACCCGCCCAGTTGTTCGCCGCTCCGCTGTATTTCCACGCATCTTTCGGCCATGTCTCATAACCAAATTCGCCAGGATGCGGAATGGTGTGAAACACCCAGCGCAACTTCCCCGAGCGCACGTCATACGCCCGCACATCTCCGGGTGCCGCAGGCAAAGTTTCCGGATTCCGCCCGCCCACAATAATCAAGTCCTTGTAAACAATACCCGGGCTCGTTAGCGCGACAGATTGCCTCTCGGGAGGTCGCCCAAGATCGCCGCGCAGATCAATTCGTCCATCTGTTCCAAACGTTCCGATAGGCTTGCCAGTAGCTGCATCGAGCGCATATAGAAAATTCATCACGCCAACCAGGATGCGCTTGTCTTTCTCACCCGACCAATAAGCTAGCCCACGATCCGGTTGTGTCCCCTTAATCCCAGAATCAAATTTCCACAAAAGTTTGCCCGTCGCAGCATCCAAGGCGAACACTTTCTGCGTCGGTGTAATTCCAAACAACATGCCGTCGACGATTATGGGGCTTGTTTGCAACCCACCCTGTTCACCAGTGTCGAAGGTCCAAGCAACTGTCAGGTCTTTCACATTCCCGCGATTAATCTGCGCAAGGCTGGAGTAATGCGTGCTCTCCGGTGCACCTCCATAGGCCGGCCAATCGCGCTTTTCCTCGCTTGGGTTACTTGAGTTCCGGGAAGTACCCGCAGGAACGGTCTGCTGTAAGGTAAAGAGCGCGTTCAAAATCACTAACGCGCCTAGAGTGATCGCTGCCTTGCTATCGAATAGCTTCATGCACCAACTCCGCGATGCGCGTCAGGGTACCACGCAATGGCCGCGGCACAATATATTCGTAAAAAGGTGAATCATGGCGGGAAGTCAAATCCATCAACGCCATTAGAGCAAACCAGCGTACCGATCTTCAGGAACGCCAGTTTGTTCGCTCAGGGGGAGAGAACAGAGCCGATGGTTCGGCCATTAATGCCCGCGTGCTGGCCGGCTTACGCCTCTATTTGCGCGCCGACTGCTTGTCGGCGAAACGGTCTTGAGGATTTCTTTCGCCTGTTCCAAGTGCTGCTGAATCATAGGAATGGTTTGCGAGGCAAAGCCCCGGATCGCGGCATCATTGCCACGGTTCGCCTCTCGCTGAAACGCCCGTAAATCCTGGTGGTGATCTTTCACCATGTCTTGCGCATACGCGCGATCAAAATCAGCTCCGCTCAATTTGGAAAGCCTGTCGTAAGTCCCCTGGTCCTTCGCGGCGAGATCTGTCGGCAACGTAATGTGCTCCTGGGCCGCCGCTTCCTTCAATTGGTCGCCGGCTTTGGTATGTTCCGCCACCATCCGAGTTCCAAAATTCTTCACCGCTTCACTCGATCCATTGTCCAGCGCAAGTTTCCCGAGCTCAATCTCTGCCAGCCCACCACGAGCAGCATCCTTCGCGAAGGCTTGGTCAGTCATCACAGCTTGAGCTTCCGAGGACACTGGCGAACTCTCCTGGTGCCCGAGCACGGCCCAGCAGCCCAGCGAAGTCAAAAAAAGTGTTATTCCCGAGACGTANGCAATCTTGGCAGCCGTCGTTTCTAACAGCATGTTCTCCTCCCCATTTCATGCCNAGGCTGGTGAATTCGAGCCTAAAGGCCCGAACCTTTTCAGCAAATCCAGTGATTGCGGTATGTCCGTCTCAAACAACCATGAGCTATCGCCTACAAGGCTGTTATAATCTTGCGGGATTTGTTAGATTCCTGAGGAAAAGTAAGCAATCGAGGCAAATTATGTCCGCACCAATTTCGTGGCTCCTCGCTTCCTTGTTGTTTCTGGCCCTGGCAGCCGGAGGCGGCCGAGTCCCCGCTCCGCCAGCACATGGAATGCTCGTTGTAGCCAACCAGCGTGAGCACACGGCCCTGCTCATTGATCCGGAGACGCGCCAGGAGCTTGCGAAAGTCAGCGTCGGAATCAACGGCCACGAAGTCGCTGTCTCGCCCGACTCCCGCTTCGCCTACGTTCCCATCTACGGCAATTCCGGCGTTGGCAAGCCCGGCACGGATGGCACTACCATCGACATCGTCGATTTGCGCGAACGCAAACTAGCCGCCACCATCGACCTCGGCAAGCCTCTTCGCCCTCACCGCGCCGAATTTGGCCCGGACGGCCTCCTTTACGTCACCGCGGAACTTGCCAAAGCGGTCGACGTCATCGACCCCGCCACGCGTAAAGTCGTCGCAGAAATTCCGACAGGCGCGATCGAATCCCACATGCTCGTAATCTCGCCCAATGGCCGCCGCGCCTACACCGCCAACGTGGCCGCAGGCAGTGTGAGCGTGCTGGACCTCAAGCAGCGCACTTTGGTCACCGTCATCCCCGTAGCAAAAATCGTCCAACGCATTTCCATTTCTTCCGACGGCAAGCGCGTCTTCACGCATGATCAAGACTCTCCCCGCATCGCCGTCATCGACACAGCTACTGATAAGGTTGCCAGCTGGATTTCGCTCCCCGCTACCGTCTATTCATCCTCGCCGACCGAGGACGGCCGCAAATTGCTGGCCGCTTCCCCCTCTGGAAAAATCTTCGTCATTGATCTAGCCAGCGCAAAGCTTGAAGAATCCTTCGACATTCCGCGCGCACTCGGCGAACTCCTTCTAACACCAGACGGCAAGTTTGCCTTCGTGAGTTGTCCACAGGCGGGAACGATCGAAGTGTTAGACATGCCCGGCCACAAGCTGCTGCAACCGATTAAGCTCACCCAAGGCGTGGACGGCCTGGCCTGGGCGCCGGCAATTCCCTAATCTTCACCAGCTCTATACGGGAATAGCCTATGGACATCGACTGGATCCGCAATCTCTGTCTCTCTTTTCCCCAAACGACCGAGCAGATTCAATGGGGCGATAATCTGGTATTCAAGGTGGCTGGCAAGATTCACGCAATCTCGGCCCTTAATCCCGCAAGAGTCTGGCTTTGCTTCAAAGTTTCCCCGGAAAAATTCGCCGAGTTAACGGAACGTCCGGGCATTATTCCTGCGCCTTACCTCGCTCGCGCCAAGTGGATCGCCCTGGAAACGAAAGACGCTCTCTCCCCGGAAGAACTCACCCACTTGTTACGCGAGTCCTACGATATGGTGGTTGCCAAGCTCCCCAGGAAAACCCGCGAAACCCTGGCAAGGGGCAAGTCCCCGGCGCGGCGGAAATCCGCCAAAAAGACCGCAATATTGAACAGCTTCCATGCGCCTCGCCACAAAAGGAAAAAGCCCTCTCGGTGATGAGAGGGCTTCCGTTTTCGTCGATCTCTAATCTTTTGAAAACTATGCGGTAGCCTTGGAATCGAGCGTGCGACGCAGCGGTCGCGCTCCTGGCAGCGGGAAACTCATGTGCCAAAAATTTGAATCCGGGGAAGTAAATTCCACGCCTACGAATGTTTTGCTTTCGCGGTCGCGCCTGACGGAAACCACTCTGGATTCCACCGTCCGGTCACTATTCTCATTTACCAGAATGAGCATCTGTCCCACAACGACGGTCTCTTCGATCTGCAGCAACGCCCCGTGGCGGTTCACGGAGTGCGACTTCGCCTTCACACGGAACTTGTCGCCGTTCTCGTCCTGTCCGTGCACAGTCAACGGGACCGTGATACTTACCCGCAACGTTCGGCGCCGCTCTTTACAGCGAAAATGAAGTATGGCCATGAGAGACACTAACCTCTCTATTAATCTTGACGACTCGGAGACCTAAGCCTGTCCATACGGGACTGGCTTCAGCGTCATCACTTTCGTGAATATTACGCTGAAGTGAACGGTCGACACGAGCGAGGAAACGAGCACGAACGTCGTCCACATTGTTCGTATTCTGGGTTTTGGCACACTGCCCAGCAATAGCGAGACGGTACCAAATTCACAGCTTTGCTCCGGTACTGTAGTACGTTACTCGTTCTAGTACAACACCATTTCGGGAAAACACCACTTTTACGTAGTGCACGCGAAGGCCCGAGCGTTTCGCGCCTGCATAAATGTTCCGTATCGTGAAACTGCGCACGCCTTTTCGGCTGCCTCCGTCCTCTACTCCCCGGAGGGAGTGTCACTAAGTTGATTGTATTCTGTAACTTAGCACCAGGACCGCAGGCGCGCCTTACTTTGTGCCTTCGAGCTGGACGAATTCGACCGTCCAGGGTCTGACGCCCAAGTCCAGGCGCGCCAATGTAACCGGCAGGTAAAAACGACTCGGTCCGGCACTCCCTGGGTTAATGTAGAGCACGCCATCCTTCTCGGTCTGCCCAGGTTTATGGGAGTGTCCACTGACCACGATGTGAAACCCTGCAACCGCAGGGTTGATGTCCAAGTCCTGCAAAATATGCAACATATAGATCATCGCCGAGCCCGCACGGATGATTTCGGTCAACGGCAGAGCTTGCGCCCATTCTCCCGTATCCACGTTTCCACGCACCGCGACCACTGGAGCGATAGTTTTCAAAGCCTCAAGGATTTCCGGCGCGCCCACATCCCCGGCATGGAGGATCAGATCCGACCCCCGCAGCACACGCAAGGCCTCTTTGCGCAGCAATCCATGGGTGTCCGAGATCAGGCCGAGACTTGTTATTTCCTTACCCAAGATTCTCCATGGCGAATCGGAATGGTGGGCCGGCGGACTAGGCGTGTTAAAGGTTACGATCTCATTAAATCTTACAGAGCTTTACCTAATTCTCAACGCGCTTAGAAGCTCGAGCGCATTCACGCGGGCGCGCTGAACCGACAATCCCCAGTGCAGATGAGGACCCGTCACGCGGCCCGTCGCTCCGACCTTGCCCAAAACCGTCCCTGCTACGACCTCATCGCCAACTTTCGAGTCGATCTCCGAGAAATGGCAATAAAAAGTGTAAATCCCGAGACCGTGGTCGATAATGACGGTGTTCCCCGAGAAGAACAATTCCTCCGCTAGGACCACGCGGCCCTTTTGCGACGCGTGCACCGGCGTCCCCGTCGGCGCCGGAAAATCAACGCCGCCGTGCGGTGTACCAGGATGCCCGTTCAAAACGCGCCGTTTCCCAAAATTGCTACCCTTAAAATCACCGTCTAGGGGCAGGCGAAATGGCCCTTCCCACAAACGCTCCGGCGTCACGCGATCATAAATCTCTCGCAACCGTTTCAATTCCGCCGCCGCGCGCGCCTCCTGTTCCGGGTTCGGCTCGACAAACTGTTTTTTCACCGTCAGATTTTCCGTGGCGAAGTGTCCTTCTCTCACTTCCACCATCGCCCGGCAGCTCACCCGTTCGCCACTTTGCAGCTGACCCGCAACCGTGAATTCGTACATTCCCGCCGCTTTTTCCAGATCTACTCCCAGCAGCGCCTGCCGCACATCTGCGCTCGAAGCTCCGCTCTCCTTCCCTCCTCCCTGCCAAAAAGGAACATCCCGTTCGTTCCATTTGCCCGCAACTTCAGCCAACGGCTTCGCGCTGTGCATTTCCGCCAGCAGCAAAGTACCTTGAGCCGTTTCTGGCGCACTCAACCTCAGCTCCACCCCGTTTCCGCAATCTTCAGCACGAGCTGCGTCGGCAAGCGAGAACGCCCCAACCAAAACAACGGATGCCTCAATCATTAGGGAAAGCCTTCGCAATCTGCCCTCGCCAAGCCTCATTGCTTCGGCCGCAAAGCTTGAACCCGCGGTTCCACCTTTGCAAATTGCACTCGCCCCAACTTCGAGCCCATGATCACTTTCTCGACGTTTAGAAACATGTCCGGATTTTTGGCCTTTTCTCTGAGTTCCTTCAAAAAGGGCCGCACCTTCGCGAAAATGAAAAACAATTCTCCGCAGAACGACGGTGTAAAAAACAGCTTCTCGCTAAGCACGCCATTTCCCACAAAGGATGTCGCTATCCCCCAGTAGCTGAGCACTTGCCTCATCCAGTTGTTCTCTTCCGTACCCATCGTCATTGCGATTTTTATGAAGTCGTCCGCTCTATTTGGCCAAAACGTCGTCAACCACCATTGCCGCGCTTTCCGAATCTCCGGTTCGCGCCGCAAGTTGTACAGCTCGAGAATCAAGTGCGCGTCATCCGCTGTCGGTTTCTTCGCCATCCTTTTTCCTCCTAAATGTTCCGGCGAGTGATTTTACCTTCTAGGCCTGCCTTTTTGCTCCGGGTTTTTCAATCGTGTTCGACAATGCAGAGCATGGCCTCTCCGAGACCGCAAACTCCGTGCATGGCGCTCTCTTCCTGAGCCCACGAATTCTCGCTATTTACTCGGGCAGCCGCGTCAGGGATGATGCATGTTCGAAACTCGAGCCATGCCGCACTTGAGGAGAGCCTTCATGCGCAGAGAACTTGGCGCCACGACCGCGGTACTCACATTAGCCGTCCTCATATCACTCGGCGGTGTCGCATCGCGCGCCCACCAATCATCCACTCCCTCCGGGGCTACTCCCTCTGCGACGAAACAATCTGAAACCGATGAATACACGCGTTACGAACTCCTCGCTCCGGAAACCGCCAGCTTCAAGATCTCTTACGAAGTCACCGCCACAAGCCCCGGCGCCAAATTTTTCTACAATCCCATTCGCAAAGGCAGCGCCGCAAGCGAGGAAGCCGTCTTCGACTCGATGACCGGCGCACCGCTCGCCTTCGAAGTCGTGAGCGGCGCGGAAGCACGCAAAGACCCGCTCATGTCGGAAGCGGATGCCGACACAAACTTCATCAAAATCGGTCTGGCGCGGCCCGTTCCCCCTGAAGGCCAAGGCCGCGTTCTCATCCTCAAAACCTACAAAGACGCGAAGAGTTACTACCGGGAAGGCGACGCCATAGTTTTCAATCGCCCGTTAGGCATCAAGCGAAACAAAGTCGTCCTGCCCTCAGGCTACGAACTGGTGGGCTGCAATGTCCCGTCGCAAGTCTTACCGGAGCCGGATGGCCGCATCGCCATCAACTTCCTGAACCCCAACTCCGGCGAAGCGCCTCTGATTCTTCACGCCAAGCTCGGTGCACAAACCGGAACAGCCGCAGCCCCACACCCCGCCACGCAAGCGCGCAGTTGGGAATCCCCGTTCCAAGGAGAAGCCGAGCGCGCACGTCTCTCCGAGCGCGCCCATCAAGACCGCGATATCGTCTACTTCCTGCAGCAACCGGAAACGCACGCTTTCAGCCTCTACCACGACTACACAGAATCCCATGAAGGCGCCGACAAGTACCTTAACGTCGTTCGCGAAGGCAGCACAGTTTCCGACCCCTCGGCCTACATTCTCGATACCGGCGAAAAGCTCCCAACTAAAATGATGACTGGCGCCGATCTTACCGCCGCCAAAATTGACGCCGGTGATCCTGTGGCTCCCACGACGCAAGTCGTCCTCATCCCCTTCCCGCCAGTGAAGAAAGGCCAGTCCATCCGTCTGCGCATCTCCGAAACCTACACCGCCCCAACCAGCTACAAGCTCGATGGCGACGATTTGGTTTTTGACCGCAGCCTCGGCCGTCCCCGCAACGCCGTAGTTCTCCCCGCAGGCTGGTATCTCACTACCAGCGCCATCCCGGCCACCATTACCCAACTTCCCGATGGCCGCATCCGCCTCGATTTCTGGAATGGCCGCCCCGATTCCGTCGATGTCCTAATCAAGGCAAAACGCCGCGGCGGGGTAGTCCGCACAATAATTCGCGATAAGCCCTAGCCCGGAGCTGTTCGACTCAGCCTTTCATAGCTCCGCCAACCCCGTTGCGTGCGCTCTCGATCAGCGCCTCGCAGGCCTCAAGGCAAGCATCCTTAAATTCCTTAGCGATTTGCCCCTCAACTCCATCTCCCAAGAGCAGTATCGCGGTTCCGTGAACCTGCGCAACAAGCGCCAGCGCCAGCTGTGCGTAGTCCCGCGCAACACCGCCGAGATCCTCCGCTAACTTTTCCTGGACGTACTCGTACGATGGCATCGGCTCTTTACGCGCGAATCGCTCCGCCCAATCCGAAGTCAGCAGCAAGTATTCATTTCCATTCATGAGCGCAAATTCTAGCCCCAGACGGCAAACCTCCGCTGTGGACCGTGCCGGTTGCAGGGCGTTAAACATCCTCTCCCTCGCCCGCACTCTCAAGAATGCGATCAAATCATGCTTATCTCGGAACCTCTCGTACAACGTCGGTGTAGTCGTCTTCGCCGCAAGCGCCACAGCCCGCATCGTCAGGGCGTGCTCTCCACCTTTGCTCCACAACTGGTACGCAGCATCAACTATCCGCCCTTCCAACTGCTTGTCGGCTTTCCTCGGCATTTACTCCTCCTCCCTGCCTTGCCTGACCCAAATTATATACTTGACAGCGTTAAAGAGACAACGTATAAGTATTTGTCGCCCCGCCTGAGCGGTTGGCCAGTCCCCAATACACCTTAGCAAGGAGAAGTCAGAAACAAGTTATGGCAAGATTTGAGTATTCCGTTGTCACGAAGGCCAGCCCCGCGCTCGCCTGGCTCGTTTTTTCCGATTTACATCGCTGGAACACTTTCGCCAACGTTTACGGCGAACTGCGCTGGCGCGACGGCAACCCCTGGGAGCCCGGCAGCCGCCTTCAAATTGAGCTCTTACGGCCCGTAAATGCCGTCATCGACCACGTCATTACCACATGCATCCCCGCAAAGAAAGTCGGATGGATCGACCATGCCATCGGCGTGGCCATGGCCCAATGGGTCACCTTTGAGGAACGACAGGAAGGCACCCGCATCCACACTTGGGGGGAGGTCATTCATTCCGGCATTACCGTTGGGGGGCGTACCGTGGAAGAGCTAATCGCCAGCTTCACGCGAACCTGGTATGAAGCCTTTCGCGTCGCGTGCAACCAGCTTGTATTACCTAGCGGGCCTGTCCCGGGTGACGCGTAGGTCGTGACGCAGTAACCCCATTCCGCAACTCGAAACGTCAACAATCCAGCGAACCGAGACATGGCACCGACCCTGCCACGTCTATCGCCGAGCGCTAAGCCGTATTCCGGTGCGCCGATTGCTGCATGGTCCATTCACCGACGCTCACAAACAACTCCAAACCAATCGCGAACGAATCTTTCCCCAAGGGTTGGCAATAAACCACGCGCGCTCTGGATCTTAGACTCCCCAAGAGCGATCGAACCTTTACATGATCGTTGGGCTGCCACGGCTTGCTCGTCACAACGCGCGCACCTCGCGCGCTCACGTTTTCCGTGATTCCCTGCTGCGCCACGGTATGAATATCCAAACCAGCCAAGTCTACCGTTACGTGCACCGGAGCGCGATCTTCCAATCGGCGCGCCTCGCTTTCCATAGGGCACCGCGCTGCTTTCTGGACCGGGTTGTGAGTTTAAAACGTTGAGGTGGGTTCAACGGCAGGCGAATCATACGCTTCCAACCCCCAAGCCGGTCAAGAAGTTTAATTCCACATATATCCACAATTCTAACTGTCCGGCAACGCGACAAGCTCATCCCACGAGCGAACGCCCGCTAGCCATCCAAGGACCTCCCGCCAGACCGTAAATCTCTATTTTTCTGATAGTTACGCCCAGGGCAAAATCGGCCATTCGATTGCGCCTACTTTGCNATTTGCGTCTGACTCCCGTTCTTCGCCCGTCGTCAAGGAGGCATCCATGAAAAAACACGAACGCATTCGAGAAAAGGTCACCATCCTCCCAACCTCCATGTATCTCTCGAAGATGCACGACGCCGGCTGGACCCTAGTCGCCCTCGAATGGGAGCGCGAAGTCGAAACCTCCTCCACTCCCGAGCCTCCCGAAGAAGTTCTAGGCTCGGAAGAGATCCCCTTCGGTCTGCGCATCGCCGCGGACTGCCATCACCTAGAAGACGACCCTCTCGAGACCCAAACGCTCAAATTCCTCGCCGAACTGATCGTCCAGGACGTCTCTTTCACCAGCATGGCTGATGCCCTAAACGTCCGCGACTACCGCACCCGCGACGGCCGCTCCTGGACCTCCGCCGCCGTCTTCCGCCTCATCCCACGCCTGATCGACGTCGCCCCGCGCATCCTCTCAGGCAGTGAATGGGAATCCCGCAAAAAGCAGCTTTCCCGCGTCACCTGGAATTCCTAATAGGCAAGCTGGAGATTTCGGTAAGTAGTCCCTGCCGCGATGAGGCGTCATGCCTTACACAACCATGTCAGTGGTACCGTAACCGCCTCCTTTGCTCTCTCCTTGACATTCTACCTATCCGCGTCATATATATGTAGAATGTCTAGGAAGAGTCACCCTGGCGTTTTCCTTATGACCGTGGCTGCCGCCCTTCTTGCCCCCACCGGCACTTTCGCGAGTTCGCCCGACAGCGAACGAGAAGCAATCACCAAGATCGTTATGCGCATTCAAAAAGCAGACTACGCGGGTGATCGCGCGGCCCTCCAACACCTCCATGAAGAGCTGACCCCATTCATGGAGAGCAAGGAACTCAGATCCCGCGTGCTCTACTGGCGCGGCTTTGCCCTATGGCGCAAAGCGATAAACGGCTTCAACGACAACGTCGACAAGAAAGAGCTGCAGGAGGATCTTCAGCAAGGGGCGGAAGAATT
>JGI12635J15846_10003630_pt1 | contig 13375 bp, 4 predicted proteins | sample BlaSpr_A8_OM2_M2_FD_15846 | JGI IMG/M metagenome (IMG submission 15846) | reverse complement strand
TCCAATTCGAGCGGCTTGCCTCGCAGGCGTTGCTTAAGGCTCTCGCCCTCAAGCCGTTCCATGACAATAAAAGGATGGCCATTATTGTCGTCAATGTCGTGAATGGTGCAGATATTTGGATGGTTTAGCTGGGAGGCGGCGCGCGCTTCGCGGCGAAAACGCTGCAAGACCCGAGGATCTTTTGCCATTTCGTCGGGCAGAAATTTTAGGGCAACTCGACGCTGTAACCGCGTATCTTCAGCGCCATAGACCACACCCATTCCGCCACCGCCGAGTTTTTCAGTGATGTGGTAATGCGAAATGGTCTGATCGAGCACAGAGAGGAATTTTACTCCTTGGGCCGCGATATTAGGCGCTAGGAAGGGCTAAGTCAAACGGCGGTGGAACTGAGGAGGACACTCGCATGTACTCAGAAGTTAAGTGGGAGATTTCTCGTGCGCTTCCGGAAGCTGAAGATGGCGGAATTACCGCCCGAATAGTCTCCGTCCAACTGCTAGCGGAGCTCTTGTGCTTGGCCACTGGTAACAGATGGGCTTGGGGAACCCACTTTGCCGTCGCTGCCGACATAGGATATCCGGTACGACACTGTTTTCAATCCGGGCGCAGAATTATCCTGCGCGTTCTGCCCCGATAGCGGGCCTGCGATGCGAGTCCATCCCCCATTGGGCTGGTCTTGCCGTTCAACGATAGCGCTGAATCCTGCAGGTGGTGGTTGGAACTGCAAGACTACATGCGGATAGGGAGTGCTTACACTTTGCAAGGTCGGGGCCGGAGGAGCGGGAATAACCGGGGACCCCACTCGAATTGCAACCGGCGCAGTAGGATCGCTGCGATTGCCATTCCTGTCAACCGCAACCAACCGGTACCAATAACTTTCTCCGCTCGCGACATAGAGATCGGTAAACTGGCGTGAATCTCCAGGAAGCGGGTCGCCAATAACCACTCCGAGATCGTCCGCGCTCCCCGCCCGAAGCACCAGGAACTGCGCTGTATTTTCGGGCGATGCTGGAAAAAAATTCAGCGAGACCTTTCCATCCGCGCCGTTTGCCGCGGTAATGGAAGGCGCAGCCGGTGCCGAACGGTCCGCGACGACGACCTGAACCGAGTTGCTGGGCGGACCTTCTGCGTTGTCAAAAGCAACGGCAATCACTCGATATTCCATCTTCGCGTCGGAACTTAGTCCCAAGTAATCGTCGTAGATCGGTTCGGGAGAAATGTGCGGATTGAGCTTCACCCAATTTTCGATGCCGGCATTTCCAGAAATTGCATGACGCTCAACGGAGTATCCGGCAATTGGAAAAGTAACCGGCTTCCAAGTTAGGCGGACGCGGGTTTCTCCGGCATCGGCTGTGAGGCCATCAACTTTCGGGGGCGCGCCCGGATTCTTTGGCTCGGCGGCAGCAGCGTCAGAAGGCGTTCCCAAATCTCCGCGGGGACTCACGGAACGGACGCGATAGTAGTAAGTGGTTCCTCCTCGAACCACGGCATCTTCATATTGTGCGGTAGTGGGCGGAAGCGCTTGCGCAGTGAGAGCTTCGTACGGCCCGGCTTGCAGGAATCCGCGCTCAACTACGTATCCCGACAGATTTGGCTTCTGCTGGGCTTTCCAGCCGACCACGATTTTCCCTATCTCTGCCGTTGCAACAACTGGCTCGGGCGGAGCGAGAGCGCGAAAGTCTGGAAAAAAAATTCGAATCGAACTCGCGGCGCCGCGGCGGCCAAACACGTCCACGCTAAACACTCGATACGTCAGCATTTCGTTCGGCGGAGCGTTGGCGTCGAGGGCTAGCGGAAGTTTAGCATTCCAATGCGACCCAGCCACGATCGGCTTTGCGGTTACGGGAGCGGAGGACTGCCCTCCGCCATCGCGTTCGATAGCGTAGGCAAGCACTGGAAGCTGTCGATTTTCCCCAGGCGGCGTCCAGAATAAAGAGACGCCGTCTTGATCTACTTTCGCCTGAACATCGGCGGCTGCGGGCGGAAGCGGTGTCATCTGAGAAGAATCTACCGGAGAGCTCTTGATCTGCACTCCCGAAGCGTTGCCAGAGCCGTCGAGTCCTTCCACTTTGTAGGCTCGACTTCCCGGAGTGACGTTGTCGAGAGTCCAGGTCAGGCCCAATGCTCGTGCGAAGTTCGGTTCACTGAAAGCGCGAAGTCCGAGGATATTTATCAAGTTTTGTTGTTTGGTGGTGACAACAGGTTTCGCGAGTACAGCCGGCAGTTGTCGTATCGAGTCCGCATCTTCGATGGAAAGCGGTTGCACCGCTGCGGGGTCGCCCAGCGAAATTCTCGGCACGAGTACTTGTCCCGTGGAGTCAGAAAGCTTCCAACCGCCGACGGGCCATTTCGAGGGCGGTGGAAACCACAGCAAAGAAATATGTCCCTTGCCGTCCGAAACCGCAAACAACGCGCCGGTGCCCTCCTGAGCAACCGCATCGGGGCCAGCGAGCAACTGGGTTAGCAGCGCCCATCCGATGATCGTTTTGATAACTTGAAGTCTGCTCACAGGTGCACCGTGATGGTGATATCGCTCAACGGCCACGGAAGCGGAAGGCTGGACGTGGCTTGGACGTGGAGCGGGGAAAACTCCGCGTGGACCTGGGCAACAGCGTTGTCGGAAACGCAAACGCCGTCAACGCAAACGCCAGCTTCCGCGTTTGCAGAAAAGTCGCCGCTGATGTGAGGTTGCGGAGTAATCGTCAAGCCCATGTCCACATTCGCACGCACGTAAGCAGATGCAACCGAGTCGTCGCCAACGGTCAGATTAATACTTTCACCGCCTCCCAACGATAAACCGGCATCGGAGAGCATAACGTACATGTCTGCATCCGCAACGAGCAGGTGACCGCGGATTCTTGGGCCTTGCTGCTTTCCCGCGTCAATGTGCCATGGACCTGCCGGACCAAAGTGAATGTCGACGGCCGCATCGTTCTCGCCGCTGCCCAAATCGACGTAGGCCGCATCATTCATGAAACTCAGCCGGCCCCACAGGCGGCCATCGAAGTTACTGCCAGCGTATTGAAAGTATCCCTGAAAATCGCCGTTGCCATTGTCTGGATGCTTTATGAGCCAGGAATGAAAGTCCATACGCGCGCCGCCGTCCTGGCCGCCGGATTTGATTACAAGATCGCCGTCGAGCGTGTACGTGAACTGATCGGGCATGCCCACACGCATTCCAGCCATAAACAGGAACGAATTGTCGAACACAGGATTTTCGCTGCTTAAAGATCCAACATCTTTAAATGCGCTGATGGGAAAATTGTGTCCGATACCGCCCTGAATTTTATATAGGTTCATCACCGGCGGCGCGGGAATGAGAACGATTCCAGTATCACCGAGGCTGAAACTCACGCGTGTAAGCCAGTAATCGTGTCCGCCCTTGTAGCCGAGACGAAATTCGCCAGTGGCAGGAGGTCCACCTAATTCGCTGAGATCGACTGTGCCAGAATATTCGGTATCGTTCGCGCCCGAATATACTGGACGCACTTTCGCCTCAGAACTTGGCTGGCCAGCGGGGTAAGGCACATCAATGCTAAACGGAGAATTCGTCGGACCGGCGGAAGAATAGTTCGAACCCGATTTATCGATTTCGTAATTCACTTGCGCCGGAGCCGCAGCCATCACTTCGGAAATGTGCACGTTGGTATTGAACTGAATTCCCAGGATCTCATTTCCACTCGGTGGGGCTGTGACATGCGCCGAGACCAGATCGATAGGAGTCTGGCCAAGGTGCGAACTGCCTCCCAGCGAAACGTCCTCAGCTTGATCGCCCTTGGCAAAGTAGCCACGGCCATCCATGCCGAAGAAAAAAGGCTGGTCGAACGAGGCGAAAGGAGTGTTCTCAGCCACGAAGCTGAAATGAGTATTGGCCTGCACCACCCATCCTATATTTTGTTGTTGCGTGAAACTCAGGTTGCTCGCCTTAAAACTGATGTTGCCGTAAGTCTTCGAAACCGCTGAGCCGGTGAATGGGAATGATATGCTGGCCTGCTTTCCTCCACCCGATTGCAGCGACGCGTCGCCTTTCAAATGCGTGTCCAGCCAAGGCACGTAAACGTCCATGCCTTTGTATTGCGCGCTGAAATTTCCATTGCTCGCCGTCGCATTGATCGATCCGAAGCTGATCGAGCCGTCGCCGAGCTTTGCCGTAAAGGGTCCAGTTGACATGCTTCCGCAGAGCCCGCTCCCGACCACTCCCCAATCGGTGACCGTTGGCTGAAGCGCGGAGGAAGAAACCAAGTCCATGGTGTACGGGGTAACGGTTAGGCTCGAAAAGCGCACGCCGACCCAATCGCTTCCACTCAGAAATCCGCACAGCGATCCGGCGGCATCGCCATCGTGGTGACTCAGATCAATGCGAACTTTATTCGATTGAATTTTGAATGCGCTCCAACCCACTAGCGTGGGCGAGAGACTGAGATTGTCTTTGATCCAGTCGCCGCTTGGCTTGAGTTCCGAGGTAATGCCGCTCCATGACTGCGGCTTCTCTACTCCGGGAAGGCGAAGCGTGTCGTCGCTGAGCGTGACGCTCAAAGTCGCATCGAGCTCCGCTCCAGCTTGTCCTTGAAGCCGGTCAATCGTGCCTTTGAGTCCCGGAACGCCCGCAGCCAAAGTGATTTGCGGGGACACATCAATCGCTCCCGACCGAACATTCTGCCCGTCAGGAACATCCCAATTGTTTATCTTTATCTGAACGGGCGGATAAGCATCGTAACCTCCACTGCTGCTGTTGGCGAGATGAACGATCAGATTCCCCGTTCCGCTGAATTTTGTTCCTTGCTTGCTGAGGTGATTTTGTAATCCGCTGATCTCGAATGTCCCGCCGCTTTTGACCGGGAACAAAAACTTGCAAGGCTGCTTAGGGTCGGACGCCACAACCTGATATTGCTTCGGCTGCGATGCCACGTGTTGGTCTGGCAGCGCCTTCGCAATTCCAGCAACCAATTGTTGCAGCGAGCCGTTTACGTATTGCACCGCACCCATTCCGCCGGAGTTATGGTTCGACGGCGAAAGAACTCCGACCTTTAATGGAGGGAGATTGCTACCCGCAGGGGGCGCAAGTGTATTCAAGAGTGATTGCGCTGATTCCAGGTTTTCGGTGGACTGAGCGCCGCCCGAACTTCCTCCTCGGGGCGAAAACACCGAACCCAACGCCCGTCCCACTGCAATCGAGAGGTGCGGATTCGTCGGCTGCGGTGCAACGTCCGCTTCGACCGAAACAGCGTGCATGCCCAGAGGTTGTAACGCCAGCGTCTGCGAATTTAGAGGATCGCTGACCGAAATAATAATGGGAGGCTGCGACTGACCCGGCGCTGAGCGTTTTAAATTCGTGCGCGCTTGCGAAGGCGGAATTGACAACGTCTGCGCCGATTGCGTGCTGTCCACGGTCCACGTAATGCGCGCCCATCCGCGCCCGTAGTAATGAAGATGCGACTGCGCCAGCATGGCATCGTCGCATGTGCTGCAAATCGCCGCCGCCTCGCCCCCAGGCCGATGGACAGATTCATGAATCGTTTCGCCTTTTTGTTGCGACGCGCCGGAAAGAAGTTCGTGTGGTGCACTGTGTGAAGGGCTCTCCGGCTTGCCGCTCAGCGAAATATTTTTGGGAACTGTACCGTTGATTTTTATTCCTCCCGTGTCATACCCGGGGAAATTCGGATCGTCAATACTCTTAAGATGCAGCGGTCCATCGGCGTCCAAATCTTCCGGAACAGTGATGTTCACCGGGTGGCAGTAAATCATGAAAGCGTCATTCGCCACTTGCGACACGCTCGACCCTTGCGGCGCGCCGGAATTTCCGTGTGCGAGAATCGTCTGAAATCCCGCCTGCAACGTGCCCTGAGTGAGGGTGCTCTGCTTTAGCTTTCCCTGCGAGGCCACATTCGAAAGCACAGCCGCCTGAAGAAAAGGAGTCGTGGGGCCATCCGCGCTCGCGGCGACCAGCGAAATGTTTGCGTGCTGCGCATCCGCTTCTGAAAGTTGAAAGACTCGAATCGTGAAACTACCAGCATTCTGATAAGCATGCCTCATCACATATGGACTGGTCGCGTTCTGCGGCAAAGATAGCTGCTCGCCACGATTCCAGTTGGTCGTATTGGGGTCTTTGGGTTGAGCGCTAACACGCTGTACGTTTCCGTCACCCCAGTCAACGAACAAGTCATCGAACTGCACTTGATCAATTGTTCCGAAAAGACACCCGGCACATTGCGAGCCCGGTAGCTGATGTAAATTCGGATGCGCCGCGTAGGGCGATCGCGAGAGATCGAAGTTTCCGCTTAACACCCACGGGTCTTGAACGTAATCGTTGGGATCAATTCCTCCGGTCGGCTTTCCCTTCGAGTCATAAATTTTCTTGTCGGCGACATTCGTGACCTGCAAGCTGCCCATACCCGTTCCGCTACAAACGAGCCCGGTGGGCGCGAGCGGTTTGCCCAAAGGCCAGCGGGTCGAAACTTCCACTTCAATATCGGTTGTGCTGCTCGATGCCGGCGCGCCGCCCTGTAAAAGCTTGGCGTCCTTGACCATGTTGCTTTGTCCAGGTTTTTGCGGGGCAACGCCATTGTTGTTGTAGGTGTGAAATCCAGCAACCTCCCACTGCATGTCCCCGTCGCTCAATTGTGGACCGGTATTTGGCGGCGGAGGATTATACCCAAGCTTTACTGCGACGACGGGTTTCGACGAGGAAGGCGATGTATACACAAAGCCGTGAGCAAGGACTTTCCCGGTCTGCGAAAGCAATGCCGCTAGAAATGCCGCATCCGGACGAAAATAGGTCGGCACTAAATTCATTTGCGATCCGAAAACGACTGCGGTGCTGCCGCCGATCTTCTTAGTTATCAGAAGCGTTTTTCCATCTTTGGCATAGATGCGAAGCTCGTAGTAGTCGGCCACGCCAGGATTTTGCTCATGCCATTTGAAAACCACATCATCGTCGAGCAACGGGATGCCATCGTGTTCCTCAATTTCTCCATCCCATTGATCTCCCCACTGCGGCGCATCGAGTTGAATCACGCCTTTGGTAAAAGTTTGCAGCGAGATAGGCGCGATCTTCAGCACACTCGGCGGGCCCGAGGGCTTACTCGCGGTCACATTCAACATGCCCTTGCCGATGACCACCGCCTGATTCGTAACTTGCAGGTTGATGTCGCGGCCTCCAGGAAGAGCGTTGGGTAACGCGTTGACTGTCACGTGAATTTCGGTGCTGTTCACGTACCTCGCTGGCCCGTTGGCAAAAACTGCCGCGGGAACTCCTGCACCAACCGTGAAGACAACTTGAGTTCCGGGAACAAAATTGCGGCCTTCCAGAGCGAGATCAACGTTCTGGGCTCCAGCAGCGATCTGATTTGGGACCACCCGCAAAATCTGCATGGGAAGAACATGCGTCAGACTCGCTCCGGAAACCACGGTGAAAGTATTCGAAGCCGGAAGCCGCGTTGATCCAACTATGAGCACGACGTTGCGCGCTCCCAGCGCAGCGTTTGGTGCTATGTTGACCTGCGCCTGAATCTGATTCGCGTTCGCGACCGACGTTGATTGAACCGTGAGACCGGAGTTCGGAGTGAATTGCACCGACGCCGGCGAAGTAAAATTCGCTCCCGTAAAGATCACGCTGACCGATGTTCCTTGCGTTCCCTGAAGAGGAGTAAATCCGCGAAGAGCCGACCCGGCGCGCGTAGGAGGTGCAGGAGGAGAACCACACGCCGCAGTTCCCGGCGGACATGTCGGAGGAGGCGGGGCAGCCGCAGCGGTAACCGTAAAGGGCGATGGAGAAATCAAGGTGTGGTCTGCAACCGTCAGCAAGACGCGACGGCTTCCGGGTTGTGCGCCGGGATCGATTTGAACTCGCGCCACGATCTGCGCAGGCGAAACCACTTGCAGCGATGCGACCGTAAGCCCCTGTGCCGGATTGAACAAGAGGCCCAGCGCCTGCGGTGCAAAATTGGTTCCGGTAAATGTTATGGTGACCGTTGAACCGGCCGCTCCCTGGGGCGGAGTGAAATTGATAAGCGTCGGAGTGCCCCGCGCCTGTGCATGGACAAGTCCGCAGAGTGCAAGAGTTGCGGCGAAAGCCGCTGGCAGTCCCGAACGTATTCTTCGCAAGTTCATTTGCGGAGCGTTCCCTGCTTCAAAAAGTATTCTTGTGGCCCCAAGTTATAGTCCAAAGCACGAGCAACTGCGTGCTGCGCTGGTCAGTGCCCACCTGCCCCATGCTCATAATGTTGTTGCGATTTTGGTTGTAATTTCCTTGCACAGAAAATGTGTTGAATTTCAGAACTCCGGGAAGCGTCCATGAAATTCTTCCGCCATATTGTCCAGTAAGGGTGTCAGCAGTAAGCGTTCCATTTGCGAGGATGGTGCGCCCTTTCGTAAACGTAATAAGCGGCGACACTTGCAATGCGGACTTCTTCCACGAAAATGCCGGTTGAACGTAAACCGTTATATTCCGCGTGTCGCCAACGGTCAAGCCGTCGGCCGCCACCCAATTAAAACTTGCCTGCGAATTCAGTTGGAAAAATCCTCGCGTGATCAGATTCGTGCCAAAGGTGAGTGAAGAAGTAATGGTGTCGGCGGAGGGGAATAGATTATTCCGGTTCCAGTCGCGGGTACCGCCGACAGACATGGACACTGCTCCGATCTGCCGACTCAGGTTCACGTCGCCCGAAATGTCGCGTTGGTCTTGGCTTCCCTGCTGATCCGGAGGCAAACCCTGCAGCGCCGCCGGGATGGTGCCAGTCTGGGTGAGTGACTGGCGAGCGTCCACCACTAAATTGGTTTTCACGCCGAATGGTTTGCTCCAGGATTCCATGAAGCTCTGAAGAATTAGCTCGGCGCTATCCGTGGGATCAACATTGTTTTCCAGGAACGTGTAATCCAGCCCGAATGTACCAGCCGACTTTGTGGTCTGGGTAATGGCCGAATCCACGCCGCGAAGGTTCGCTTGGCTGGATTGCGTCAGACTCGGATTCGCCGGATTGCCGAAGTTCGGGGAAACGTCCCGATACATTACGTTTATGTTGGTACCTCCCGTTTGTCCGGAAACTCCCGTGCGCCACGCCCGGCCAAACCTGAAGCTCGAAGCGGGATCATTAGTGTTGGCGTTATCTTCGCTAAAGGCGTATTCCGATGACCACAACCATTTTTGCATCAGGTGGATGTTTAGCAATGCTCCGTAAACGTCTCCGCTGGATTTCGCGGCTACGGGATTGGGAGTAATAATCGGATTGCCTTGCGAATCGAAAGAAACCGAAGTCGGCGCGCCGATATCCTGCGCGCTGAGCCACATCAGGCGGAACTGCGCCCATTTGGGAAGCGGTGCCTGCCAACTCGCCCCCATCAGCTGCTGATGGAAATTAATGCCAGCGCCCCCGCCGAGTGCTTCGTCATTTGTGTTGACGAAGTATCCGAAAGTTCCGGCGGGAGTTGTCAGAGTAACTTCCGCACCCTGTCTCGGTGTAGCAGCAGTCACAAATTGCGCGTCGGTATACAAAACCGGTGAGACCGTTCCGAAGCGCAGATTCGCGCCCCAGTTCCCTGTTTTGTAGCCAAGTTCCAGGACGTAGTCATTGATTCGGCCCTGGCTGGTTCTTTGCGCTTCAGGATTCAACGTCGAATTGAGCAGCCCGCTGCCATTTACTTCCACGCGCCACGGGCCGTCTTCATACATCACTCGTTGAGCGACCGAGATGGTATTCGTGTCGGGAGGATTCGATCCCGATGCCCATTGCGTGTTTGCGCTTATCTGACCTTCTTCTGAAGGACGCGTCTTTGTCGGCGGATGAGGAACCGCCGCTCCGACCGCACCCGGCGGACGATGCACAGCTACGATTGCGGACGGCAATGGCAAAGTACCAAGCAAGCTGGAAGGCGCTTCCGCATCGGTTCCGGGTTGAAAGCTAGCAGCCGCATTGGCGGCGGGTGGTGTTGGAAGCGCGGACGCTGCCTCGTTAAATTTCCATGTCGTGGCTTCGTTGCCAACCGTTAGATTCACGTTGTGGTCCCCGCTGGTCAGCGCAAGAGGTGGGGTGAAAACAACTTTGGCCTCCGTCACTTGTGCCATCGATGTGATATCGATGTCGTCCAGCATCAGGCTCACATCAGCCGGGTTGACTGGCGTTGGAAAAGTCGCAGAGATCGCTGGCCTGGGATTATTAATATTGCTGTTTGGCGGAGGCGTACGGCTCGTAATTTCCGAGGCAAGATCGGGAAGGCCTGGCAAAGCCTCGGGAAGGCCGAGCGAGGCCAACCGTACCAACACGGAATTGTCAGACAAACTTGATCGCGGCGCCGCTTCCGCGACGAAGCCTTGTGATGGACCCGACATGACCGGGTTTCCATTTGGTGCAAGTGCATTCACCTGCCAAAAATAGGTTGTGCCCGGCGTCAACTTTCCATCCACCGCTCGCAAATCAAGAGTTGTAGCCGGGGTCAGATACTCGCGTATAACATTCTTTCCGTCCGGATCACTGCTGATCACGACGAAGTAAAATCCGTTTCTGATCGCAGGCTTCCATTCGAGCAGCGTATTTCCCGACGCAGTACGAGAAGGAACCGGCCGCACCGAAACCAATCCGCCCTCTGGCAACCGGTAAATACTCCTCATCGGCAGCGGTTTACGCGTTTCGCCGTCGGTCTCAACCGCGCGCACCGTCCAGAAAAGTTCGCCATCAGGAAGATCTCGCCAATTTTGCGATGGAATTTTCCATTGATTGTCCGTCACGTCAAACCATGTGCCAATCGTCGAAAGATAAGGCTTGGTGGAAAATCCAATCTGATATTTCGCCGCGCCCGGAACTGGAGCCCACAAAAAGCGTGGTGGACTATCGGTCGCAAATGCAGCACCATACTCGGGTTGAATTAGTTGCTGCAACTGCCAAGTGCCTGGATTCACCACCACCACGATGGGACGAGTGGCAACCTGGTTCGGCTCGATCATTCGCAATTGCAAAGTATGAACGCCGAGATATGAAGTTGGAAGCGACTGCCGTGTGCGAATGGTAGTGCTCTGGCCTCCCACAATCGAAGCGGTGAATTGCTCCACAACGTTTCCGTCCCAAACCCACTGTCCGATCACCGTTCCAGTCCCCGAGCCCGCAAGCACCGCTTCCGCGTTAAGTTCCTGGCCCTCCATCACGACGGTTCCATCCCTCGGATGAATCAGCGCCATGTTCAAAACCGAAAGCGGGGCGCCCAGCGAGTTTGACGATTCAATCCGCAACGGCTGCGACGTTCCAACGCTCACTCCGTTGGGCGAAGCTGAACCTGCGGTGCTCGTGCCATCAATGTTCAACACATCAACTGCACGAATCCCGATTGTCGCCGTGGGTCCGACAGTGACAATTGCCGTCATCAAAGTGCTACTTAACATGGTGACGCCGACAACCTGAATGTCGCTGGCGCGAGTGCGTCCATTGGAATTGCTCACAGATGAGAGGGGCGGCGAAATCACGACCGTAGCCCCAGGACGGAAGTTCGTACCCACGAGCGTCATGCGAATCCGTTCGGCGCCTTGAGCCGCGAACTCCGGAGAAACGCTGGTTAGGGTCGGCCCAGGCACAGCCGGAGTCACCGCCAACGTCACAGCGTTTGAAGTAACGCCAGGCCTAGTGAAGAAGGGATTAAACACTGTGATCTGTAGCGAAGCTGGCACTCCGATATCCGAGGCAAAGATGGTCGCCGTAAGTTGCAGCGAGCTGACGAACATTGTAGGGCGAGCGCTGCCATTCACCTGGACCACCGAACTGGCAACGAATCCACTACCCGTGACCGTCAGAGTGAACCCAGGAGTTCCAGCTGCAACAGAAGCAGGAACAATAGTCGTGATGATAGGAGCAGTTTGTGCTCCGGCGTGAGAACACGTACCCAGGATGAGGAGTAAAGCAACCCGAATCTGTCGCTGGCCGAATTGCACTTGGTAAGGACCTGAAAAAGCTAGTGGCGCTAAATCGAGCGGCAGCAAACGCGTCAATTGGAATTCCGGTTCCCGGTTTTCAAATGAAAGCATAGTTAGCAAATTTGCGATAGGCGAAAAAAGGACTGCGGTTACCTAACTGGCTAACACCTAGCACTGAACGATGGCCTGTCTCTTCGCGAGGTTGGAGGATGAAGTATTGGGCGGAAGTGGATCGCCTTGTTGGCGCGGAAGAACATGTAGTCCAAGCTACATTGGAAAGGTTGCAAGAATCGCGCGAGGCCAAAGGGGGCGGGGCAACACATCAGGCGGGCTTACCAAACAGAGCCAAATAAAATGGGCTTGCGGCTGAGGTAGATTCTCCTTCGATTCGGCCCGCAATCCGAGATTCAGCTTAGAAGGGGAGACCGGGCCACAAGGCAAATTACGAAACAAAGCCCTTGAGTCCGTTTCAGGCCATGGCTGCTAAGGCTGTCTCCCCAGTAGATCTCCACCGCAGACTGAGGGCTTGAGTCCGAGTAAAATGAATCGGAAATGTTGCGCATCCGAAGAGTAGACATTCTTGAAGCCGTTCTTTATGGCACACCGCAGAACTGCGCAGCCGTCGGGTTGACTATTAGATTGAGGTCGCCATGAAGGTGTTAGAGGCTCTGACCTTCCCTCGGAAATCTGGACAATTTAAACACGAGCGCCGCGCGGATGGCCTGGCCTTCCCGAGCGGCGCTCGTCATTTGCTAGCCTTGCGGTCCACGAATCGGACCGATGACGAGAGGCTTCTAAACGCAGAATCGCTGTCCTGTACAATTCGGCCGTGGTCGCGAAGAAAATTCTCATGAGAAGTTCCACGGGCTTGGCCCTCGCACTTGTCGCTGCCACCTTCGCCGGACCGGCGCGAGCCCAGTCGGTCGTGGCCGTTCATCCGACAAAGGTCGAGCAGACGATGAGTGGCTTCGGCGCCGGCATTGACGGGAACACTATGTTGGTCAGAACCTTGCGAAAATTATCTTGCCGGGATAGAGACGACGCTCGCCGGGCTCTGGTCGCCGGTGATACGCTCTGCGATCCTAGATACGAACTTCGGTGTGAGGCCCCTGACCATTTGGTGGATGCCAGGCCCAAACTCGTGGAAGACGTTCATCCCCGCGTCGCTGCCAATCGTCGAACCAAAATTGTTGAATGTCGTCGAAGTGGATCGCGCCCAATATGGACGGTAAGCACTGTGGATAGCGACCGCACTCAGCACTCCGAGCAAATACGAAGTGTTCAGCCTTCCCTTTCCGGAGGCGTCACGCGTGATGAAAATGCGCGAAACTGCGTAAGTAGTCCGGCCCAGAAAGGTGCCGCTAGTCGAAGGGTAATAATAGCGCGGGTTTTTGAGCAATGGCGGGTACAGATACTTATCAAGAAAGGCGTCGGACTTTTTTTGGATAAACACCAATTGATAAGGAGCGGTTAAGCTGGGCTGCG
>JGI12635J15846_10003628_pt1 | contig 13378 bp, 12 predicted proteins | sample BlaSpr_A8_OM2_M2_FD_15846 | JGI IMG/M metagenome (IMG submission 15846) | reverse complement strand
CACAACATAGCACCCGCGTTCTTCAGTTGCTGGCGGTGGGGATGTTTATTAACTGCGTGGCCTGGGCACCCATCGCCGTTGTGCAGAGCGTAGGGAGGCCGGATCTCACCGCCAAGCTTCACATGCTCGAACTGCCCACGTACTTGATCGCTTTGTTTTGGTGGACCAAGGCCTACGGAATTGAAGGCGCCGCAATGGCTTGGACGGCGCGAGTGTCGGTGGACGCTGTGGCGCTGTTTGTCATTGCTCAGCGGTTTCTGCCCGTCCGGCTTTCCACTCAATTGCAGATGCTGCTCCTGTTCTCCGGTGCTTTGGGCGCCTTCGCTTTGGCCACCCTGCCTCGCACTTTGGAAATGAAGGGCATATTACTGGTTTTTATATTCATTGGTTTCGCTTTGGCCGCGTGGTTTCTGGTGCTTTCTCCGCAAGAACGACAATTGGCACGGCAGTTTTCGTCAATACCCGTTACAAAGTAGGTTAAATTTATATGTCCGAAACAGAAAACTTACGCTTTGGTTGGTTCGGCCAGCTCCCTGCGCGTCCATTCCTCTGGTTTGTGCGAGGGATCGTCATGAGAAGCGCATTTCTAAAACAATGGACGATCGATCTATTTCAGAATATTTACTACGACTCGCCAGCCTTGACCTGGGACAATACCTCATGGTTTGGGGTTCCCTGTAAAAAATATCCCACCGATCTCTGGATTTATCAGGAGATCATCTACGAAAATAAGCCGGACGTGATTATTGAAACCGGTACCCTGGAAGGCGGCAGTGCTCTATATCTTGCATCCTTGCTGGACTTGGTGGGACATGGGCGCGTCATTTCAATCGATCTGCAATTCAGGGGAGGTCGCCCGGTTCACGACAGAATTACGTATATCACAGGATCATCGACGGCTGCTTCTACAATCGAAAAGTTGGAGCCCCTTCTTCGTGACACCGGCAGTCGAATGGTGATCCTCGATTCGGATCATCGAAAAGCTCATGTTGAGGACGAGCTCCGAATCTATAGCCGATATGTGACGCCCGGCCAGTACTTAGTCGTCGAAGACAGCGCCATCAACGGACATCCGGTCTATGGAAAATTCGGACCTGGACCATTTGAAGCAATCGCGACTTTCTTGAAAAGCACCGACGATTTCGTGGTAGACAAGACAAAAGAGAAGTTTCTGTTGTCCGCCAATCACAATGGAAATCTGCGCCGGGTCAGATGATCGTGTATTAACCCACTTCGAATGACCGACCACGAATGCGGCTCGAGAAAACTGTGTTTACAATCGGCTACCAGAGCAGGAACCAGCCATCGCTATATGGAATCGCACTTACTGTTCATAGGGTACTGTGTGGGGGGATCTAGAAAACGAGTCGGATATGAATCTTTCTTGGATCGTGCGCGAAAAATTCTGGACGCTACAGCAACCCGCACCCCTGGTCCAGATCATGAGGCGTGCTCTGAAAGGGCGGCACGTTGCGGCGCAGGCGTTGTTTCAGGTCGCAGTTGAGAACAAACTCGGACTAGAAATAGGCGGCCCCAGCGCCGTATTCCGCAATACCGGGGAACTTCCGATCTATCGTTACTTGGCGGGTTTGGATAATTGCGTGTTTTCAGCGGAAACCATATGGGAAGGTAAACGACCCGACGGGCGTTCATTTTTCTATCAACCTGGCAAGGACCAGGGATTCAATTTCATTCGAGAAGCGACTGAATTGCGTAATATCGACAATCATAGGTATGACTTCGTGCTTTCGTCACACAATCTCGAGCACATTGCGAATCCCATAAAGGCGCTCCGTGAATGGAAACGAGTCGTCAAACCTCATGGAGCGCTGATCGTTATTCTTCCAGACTATCGGCGCACTTTTGATCATCGGCGCAAACCAACGCCGATAAACCACATGATCGAAGATTACGACCGGGGAACAGACGAAACTGACCTGACTCACCTGGAAGAGATCCTTGCGCTTCATGATCAAGCTCTCGACCCAGACAGCGGCACCAAAGCTAATTTCCAAGAGCGATCGATGCGCAACGTCGAAAACCGTTGTTTGCACCATCATGTTTTTGACGAAAGAAATAGCCGCGCACTTCTCGAAGCGGCCGGTTTGAGGGTAGATGTTCAAGAACTCATCAAACCTTTCCATATCGTTTTGCTCGCGCGTTGTTCCACGGACTGAGAATAGTCCGTCTGTGGCTACCTTGATTATGCCTCCGCAGCCGGTTGCTCAGACGATATGTGCGGTAGTCGTCACATACTATCCCGATCCGGGCATCGCCGATCGCATTGAGAAGATCAGGAAACAAGTCGGCCAAACCGTAATTGTGGACAACGGATCGCCGAGTTCCTCTGTTGAAGAAATAAAGCAAATTGGCGAGCAACCGGGGGTCCATCTGATTCTAAACGCTTCCAATCAGGGAATTGCAAGCGCGCTTAACGCCGGTGCTCGATGGGCGGCGTCGCAAGGTTACCGTTGGGTACTCACTCTGGACCAGGATACGGCCGTTGGACCAGAGATGGTCGATTCGTTGTCGGGGGTGTTTCGCAGCTATCCCTCTTCGGAACGAGTCGCTGTTATTGGTTCCAATTATCGTCACAAAGTGACCGGAAAAGTGTGGCTTGATGAGGGCAGTTCTCCCGCCAGGGAGATGAAAACCGTGCTTACATCGGGGAGTCTGGTTTCGCTCGATGCCTTTGAGGCTATCGGTGGTTTTCGCGACGATTTTTTCATTGACTGCGTGGACCACGAATATTGCCTACGCGCTCGCGCCCGTGGTTATCGCATACTCATGACCTCCAAGCCAGTTATGGAGCATGGCATGGGGTTCCTGACCGAGCATCGGCTGCTCGGGAGAACGTTCGGAACGTCGAATCATTCTCCGCTACGCCGATATTTCGTGGCGCGAAACAGTGTGATTCTTGTTCGCGAATTCTTAAGCACCGAGCCCGAATGGGTCCTATGGTATTTGTGGATGTACGCTAAGTCCATCCTCCTGATTTGTCTGTTCGAGGGGGAGCGCATTTCAAAGGTAAAGAACACGATCCGCGGTTGTATCGATGGCATTCTGGGTCGGACCCGCATCGTATAGAATCACTCTCCGGTCACCCCAATTTCAGGGATGCGGTGGGCCCTGTTGATACCGTATCCGGTAATTCAGATATGACAGAGACTGTTTCCACCGCTTGGTGGGAATCGAAATTAGCGCGGCGATTAGATTATTTGGCAGTTCTCGCGGCGATGGTCATTGTGTGCCGCCTGGCGCTGGAGGAGGATCTTTCTTGGACAGTGTTGGTGATGCTGGGTATACCGGTTGTTCTGCTGACTCTGACTCGGTGGCCCTACGGCGCCCTGTCGGTCCTAATCGGAATGAGCGCAATGCCCCGTTTTTTCGTGGAGATCTTCGGTTGGAAGGCCAGGCCAGAACACTTCGCTGCGGCGATTGTTTCCGTCGTCGTTTGCTATCATATTTTGCGTCGCAAAACGCAAATAAGGATCGAAAAACTAGATTATTGGATCCTCGGGTATGTAGTGATCAACTACATAAGCTCTGCTTTCGGCTCCTCTGAACCCTCTGCGACTCTGCGCTGGGCGCTGCAGAACAACTTGGTGGTGCTCCCCTATTTCCTGATCCGCTTGCTGGTACGGGACTTAGAAACGCTTCAAAAAGCCTTCCGGATTTTGCTCGTTGTTGGATTGGTCGAAGCAGTTTACGGAATTCTTTGCTTCGCGTCGAACCAGGCTTTCGGTACGACCACGGGAATGGAAGTCGCAGCATATTTGGTCGACGTAGCCGCACCCTATGGATCGCTGTACGAGCCCAACCTGTTTGGAGCATACACCGGATGCTGCGCGGTCTTATTTCTAGCTCTGTACGTCGGCGATCGCCGCCGCCTCGGCAATCTGGCATGTTTCTTGCTGGCTTTACTGGCCACGGTCCTAAGTTATTCCCGCGCGGCGCTCCTGTCCCTCATCGTCGCTGTTTGCTTTGTGTTTTGGAAAGCGCGCCCTGCCAGAAACGACAGGTACCGCAAGCTATCGACCCTTGTGCTGCCAGTCGCGCTGATTCTGTTCGTCGCCGTTTCGGCCCTTAGGGGTGTGGTGCAAGAGAGATTCAGCGATCTCTATAATCAAGGTTTGGCGGAGACAACAACAATATCACGCTTGATTGAAATTCAGGCCGCCTTGCAAGACGTTCCAAGTCACCCATGGTTCGGAACCGGCACGGCTAGCTTTCAGTTGTCGTTTGACTGGGGCAGGTTAGTTCCAGATTGGGGAGGCAAGCCGACATGGGTGGGAAATATAACGGTCCGGATTCTACATGATGCCGGCGTGCTTGGCCTGGCTACGCTCATCGGCTTTTCGATCTCACTTTGGAGGAAGATGCGACAGGTCTTGCACGCGGAAACCAGTCAAATGTCGATGCTTCTTGGCCTTTCGGCTGGAGCGCTGTTGTATGCGATTTCCTTTCAGGCGACCGACGGCACGCTCTTGGCTTTTACTTGGGTCCATCTTGGATTCCTGGCCTCCGCGGCGGTTCTGATAAACGGCTCAAAGCAGAGCGCGGGTGACACAAGCTCTGCTGTCCAACCCTCGATCTAGAGTTCTCATAGCGTAGGTTATTCTGGATCGAATAAGCCGACTGCGGCTGTGAATCGTTCCTCAGATTCAGCAGTTCGTTTGAGAGACCTATTCGGCGGAGATTTGCCAGAGTTGGGAACCGAATACAACACGTGCGAATACGGCTTCAGGTTGAACTGGCGTTCGTTATTGCCGCCGCCGGTAAACCGCTCGTCTAGCGGCGACGGATGGGATTTCGTGTTCGACGAATTGATTGACAGGAATTTCCCGATTCCCCGCGACGCGAACTGTGCCAACGCGAGTAGGTTGAGCGGAGCACGCAATTCAAGTTAACGGCCAATCCGACCGGATTCTTTCAGGAGAACGCGACTCATCTATGCAGCAGCTATCGATGTACAACGCTGGGCACGACTTCGGCTACAACCTCCAAGAAAGCAGACTTCGCAAATGTGTGTCCATCATCGAATCGCTGCCGGTTGGAAGGTTGCTGGATATAGGGTGTACTCGGGGCGATTGGGCCCTTCGCTGGCAGTCTCAAGGCTGGAAGGCGGCTGGCGTCGATGTCAATCCGGAGCAGATTGGCTTGGCAATAAATTCGGGTATTGACGCTCATGTTTGCGACTTGAACCGGGACGCCCTTCCATTTGACGACGCGCAATTTGATCTAATTTTTGCTGGCGAGGTTATCGAACATCTCATTGATACAGATGGTTTTCTTCGCGAGGTTAGTCGCTGTTGCAAACCGGGCGGAAACCTGCTTCTTACCACGCCCAATTTGGCTTCCTTTGAAAATCGTGCTCGGTTGTTGCTAGGCATCTACCCGAAGTGGCTAAACTACAACCTCGATGGCAGCGGTCACGTCCGCTTATATACGCCTCGCACCCTAAAGCGCCAGCTTATGGCTCATGGCTTTAGGGTTGTGCGGCACACAGGGAACTGGGTGCCGTTCATTCCGCAGCGCTTCATCGATGACGTTAAAATGCCTTCGCTGGCCATCACTGGTGACTTGCTTCCCAATCTCGCTATGGACATCATTGTGCTTGCTCGCAGAGTGGGGTAGTCCACAATTTATGAACACAGAGGGGGGTAATCACGGGTTCAACCTTCCCTGTGGTAAGGGCAGAAATAGTGTGGTTACGGGGTGGGAGTTCAACTTTGTTAGAGGCTTAACGGCAGGGGATTCCGCCGTATAGCAAGGTCAATCTGGGTCAACTCTTGATGGATTGGGCGGCTGCATCCTTGAACCGAAGAAACGATCAGATGAAGAATGGGGAAAGAGCCTACGACATCGCGGTCGCCTATCGGATTTATCCTAAAGTTGCGGCTGTCGCTTCCTCGCTTCCATGCGGTGACGACAAGTATCGGCTTTCTGAGATATGCCTAAAGTCTTTCCGGGACTCCCTGAACGGGCTGCGGGCGAGGGTTTGGGTTCTTCTCGACGGCTGCCCCCCCGAGTATGGGGATCTCTTTCTCAAATATTTCGATCCACAGGATGTTACCCTTCTGAATTTAGATGCCATTGGCAATCAGGCAACATTTCGTCGGCAGATCGACATTCTTCTCGAGCAACAGGATTCCGACGTCGTCTATTTCGCGGAAGACGATTACATTTATTTGCCTGGCCAGTTTCGTTGCATGGTTAATTTCCTGTTGGAGCATGAAGACGTCGATTTCGTGTCTCCCTACGACCATCTCGATTGCTATACTTTGGATCTGCATCGGCAGCCCAAATGGCTGACGATACATGGCGGCCGGCACTGGAGGACCGCAGCCTCGACATGTCTAACTTTTCTCACCAGGCGGCAGACTTTGAGGAAGACCGAAGCGGTTTTTCGAAGCTATGAGCGACGAAATTTTGATTCTAGTCTCTGGCTTAGCTTGACGAAGCGCCGAATCTTCAATCCGTTTTTCGGTTGGCACGTTATCCAAGACCGCTTCCTCGTCAAGGTCCTTCTGAAGTCCTGGCTGTATTGCTGGCGGCAAATTCTTTTCGGACGGATATGGAAACTTTGGGTCCCGATCCCTGCCGTCGCCACGCACCTCAGTGCCCAATGTCTGTCGCCCAATATTGACTGGCGAGCGCTGATGGAACAAGCGAAGAAGCAAACGTTTGAAGGCGTTTCAGCTGAGAAGTTCGGCTAACACATGGTAATTCGTTTCCGGGCGCGGATGATGATATGCGTCAAGGAAATCGAAAAGGGCAATTGGGGAGGAAGCTGAGTATGGACGTTTTTGCGATTCCAAAGGAGGTAAAGGTCAATGTCTTCTAACTGGAATACATTGGCTGAGCTCGACCCTCTCTGGACGATTCTTTCGGACCCCGAGAAGAAGTTCGGCAAGTGGAACCGCGAGGACTTCTTTACCACCGGTGCACAGGAAGCTCAGCGCGTTCTCGATATGTGCCGGTCCAAAGGGATTGCCGTCTCTTACGGGAAGCTTCTTGATTTTGGCTGCGGTGTCGGACGCATGACCCGGGGTTTTGCTGCCCACTTTTCCTCGTGCGTAGGAATTGACGTTTCCGAGAAGATGATCAATTTGGCCAAGCAATTTGACACGCAAGTGTCTCACTGCGAATTTATTGCCAGTGCCGGGGAGGTGCTTCCGTTTGCCGACAAGACTTTCGACTTTGTTTTTACGGTTCTCGTGCTCCAGCATCTTCCTAACAAGAGCGTCATCTTGCGCTACATTGCTGAGTTTATCCGGGTGGCCAAAGAGAATGGCGTTGTCGTGTTCCAACTACCCAACGAAGTCCCGCTCAGACGTCGGCTTCAGCTCAGAAGACGTCTTTGGTGGCTGCTCTCCTCGATCGGTGTTCCGCAGGCCTGGCTGTTTAAGAAACTGGGACTGGCACCGATCAAAATGAACGGAATCTCCAGGAAGAAAGTTGAAGCGTTTGTCCGAGCCCTCGGAGCAAGGGTCCAAGCCGTGGAACGTTTCGATAACACCGAGGATCAATATCATAGCTATTATTACTTTCTCTCCGTTTGATTGGCTGTTCAGCCCTACCTGGACGGCTTTCATCGGACATCTTGAAGCTCTGGGAGACGAATTCTTTGGTCCATTTTTATCACTGTTGTCTTGGTCGTTATGCGTCCCACTCTGTAGTGAGACCCCAGTTGAGAGCATGCCGCTGAATAGCCGGAAATCGAGGCTGCTGCGATGAATCGAGCCCTGCGCAGTTTCATTTGTGAACCCCCGCTGCGACTCTTGTTGAAGGCTGCTCTCACGAATGGCATCGCGAGGCGCTACGCGTTTCAGTGGGCCGCCTTGTTCGACGCGGTTCGATATCCATCCTATGCCGTGGGCTTACAAACGGCATGCAAATATGCGGGTTTGGCTGGAAAGCCTGGCTTCACAGCAATCGAATTTGGCGTTGCCGGCGGCAACGGACTGATGGAGCTTTCCAGCTATGCTGCCAGCTTAGCTCGCAGTACGGGCCTGAAAATCAACGTCGTAGGATTCGATGCAGGTTCTGGCTTGCCGATGAGTTCTGATCGTCGAGATGCTCCGTGGTTGTGGAATCCGGGCGACTTTCCGTCCGATGTTGATCGGCTGCGCCGAATGCTCCCTCCCGGGACGGAGCTGGTAGTGGGACGAATACAGGACACGCTCCCGCGATGGCTCAACGAAAAATTGAAATCGCCAATAGGTTTTGTCTCTGTCGATGTTGATTTGTATTCAGGCACAGCGGCGATTTGTGAGGCGATGGCGAGCGCCGACGTGAACAGCCTCCTGCCATTCGTCTCATTCTATCTTGACGACGCGCTTCGGTTCCTTACCCCCAGAAACACTGGAGAACTTGCGGCCCTATCGGAATTCAACGACCGGTACTCAGACCGGCAATTTGACCGCGACGACTGGATTGCTGAGGGTCGTCCTTTTGCAGAGCGTTTATGGCTGAAGCGCATGTACTCGCTTTGTTGTTTTGATCACCCCGTTATGCAGGGCTATAAAAAGCGCGAGGTGTCCCGTTTGGATCTGGCTGAAAAATAGCATTATTCACGGCTTTTGGTCCGTTACGGTATCGCGTGCACGGGCCACGTGAGGAGCTGTTTTGCTGCAAGCGGCAGGTTAATTTTTAACGATAATCTGGAGAGATATGAGAGCGGCTATACGTAGTCTTCTGACTTTGCTGACGATTGTGATCGCGCCGTCGATTTGTCTTGCACAGTGCACGTCTGGTGCCGGCGGGTGCACCGGAGGCGTCCCGCACTTCGTGAAGTTCGGTGGAGTTTTAAAAGGTGAAGGGTCGATTTCCCACGCCGAGACCGTCGCCGTGAAATTCGTCATCTATGACGATTCGAAGTCTGGAAATGCCCTTTGGCAGGAGGTTCAAAACGTCCAGCTTAACGCTGAAGGACGCTATGAAGTAATGCTCGGATCGACCGCTGAAGAGGGAATGCCCATGGACCTTTTTACTTCGGGCGAACCTCGGTGGCTAGGCGCGCAAGCGGTAAGGCCCGGATCAGAGGAGCAACCCAGGGTACTGATGGTGAGCGTGCCCTATGCAATGGAAGCTGCGGACGCGCAAACATTGGGTGGCTTGCCCGCTTCCGCATTTGCTAAGGCCGCAGCTAGCGCTTCGACTAGCGCCACTTCCGGTACGGAAACGGTGATTGCCAACGCCGGCACCCAAGCGCCAGCGGCAAGCGCGATCGAAAGCTCGAACAGTGTTGCTTCTGTTGCTGCAACCCCTGCTATCGAAGGTAGAGTCGGCCCGGTCAACGTGATTCCCAAATTCTCGGGCGGCGGACTTACAAGCTCCCAAATCACGGACGCAAGCGGCATGGTCAGCATGCAGAATCTCTCGAATATATTGTTTGCTGATCGATTTTCGGGTGGCGTGCCCGACGCCGTGGCCGCGTGTCCCGCCGACGGCTGTATTATCTACGCCTTGTCGCCCAATGTTAATCTGAATCTAGGGTCGATCGACCCAGGGACCAAGGCGATAACGATCTACTTGGGTCCCTACACGTACTCTGTACAGCAGATCACCCTACGCAAAGCTCTAAAGATTATAGGTATGGGCGCGTCGGGCGGCGTTAATGGAAGTCCGACATGCAGCGCGGCATTGCCCTGTAATGGCACGACGCTGCAGTCCATTAACGGGAACAATCCTGTTTTTGTCCTTCCCCAAACGAACAATACTCCCGCGGCAAATGTACTACTGTCTGGTTTTCGTCTCCTAGGATCGGCCGGGAATACCAGCGAGGACGGATTCTTTTTGGACGCAAGTTCTACCTCAAATTCCGGTTTGTGGTTTTCCACGTTCGACGACATTGCGATACTAGGATTTAGTGGCGTCTCTTTGCACCTGCGGGGGCGGAGCACCGATTTTGTGTCAGATCATCAGTGGCTGCTATTTAATAACCTCTCGGTAGCCCGACCCCCAAAAGGGGGGAATGCTTTGAGGCTGGAGGGCTCGATCTTTGAAGTGCGGTTTAGAAATTGTCAGTTCGACGGGCCAGGAATCGGAGATGGGACCAATATCTATCTTGGCGGTTTTGGTGGCGGAACGGGCGGGTACCCGATTACCGTCTCCTTTGAAGGGTTAATATCGCAGGCGGCGGCCAATGCGGTGCAGATTGATGGAGCTGTGAACCTTACTTTTTACAATCCTCATCATGAATCGATTTCGGGGGCCTACCAGATAACCAATAACACCAATATCGGAACCAAGGGAGTGACAATTTCGGATGGATACTTTGCTGGCAACGTTGGAATCAATTCCGGAGCAGGCTACGATCTTAATGTTGAGACCACGATCGCGTCAGGGATTGTTTTTGCTCACAATCAAATTTTCGGACCTCCTGATAACGTCCTGAAGGCCGCAAATTTTGCCAGCATAGTTTACCAAGATAATCTTTATCAATCGGCGACAACAAACCTTCCGCCCACATCTGGTATAACCACCGGGATGTCTCCAGCAACCGTGATCGATATTCAGGGCGTCCATTCGATCGGTCTGAATCCTTCGACCACGCCCATTACGACCATTCAAAGCGGATTGGGCCCCGGCGAGACGGTCACGTTTTATACTCTCGCGGGCTCAGTTACGTTCGGGACCGGGGGAAACATCGACCTCATGGGCATGAGTTCGTTGACGCTGACTGGCACCGTCACCTTCGTAAGGAGCGATCTGGGAGGCTTGTCTTGGAAGGTCGTCTCGCAATGGAGTCCAACTCCAACAAGTCCGACAGCCCAGTTCCAGAGTGCGGTCGCGCCCGGTCAGCAGGCTCGTGCGAGTCGGCGGCAGTAGGCTTGAGCGTGCGCTGCACAGGCCGTTGCTATTTTGCTCAAGCGTACGTTGAGCCCAACACGTCCTTGCGCCAATCCGGGGACGTGGCTAATCCTTTTTGTTTTCGTACGAACAATTCCGTAGGGACGAACCCGACGTGATAGCCATCGTGATTTTGAATTGGAATAGCGGTGAAATGACGGCTGAATGCGTTCGCAGTTTGATGAAGATGAAAGCTAGGGATTACGAAGTCATCGTTGTCGACAATGGCTCCAAGGATGGCTCGGTGGAGTACTTAAAGAAACAGTTTCCCCAAATCACGGTTCTTCCGCAGGACCACAATTTGGGATTTGCAGCGGGGTGTAACGTGGGGATGAAACTGGCCTTGGAACGACGAGCCACGTATGTATTACCGCTTAACAACGACACCGTTGTCGACGCCGGTTTCCTAACGGAACTGGAGCGCGTGGCGGAAGGACATGCACAAGCAGCGATAGTTTCGCCGAAGATTTACTTTTGGGACTTGCCGGACCGGTTTTGGTGGGCAGGAGGTGAATTCAGCCTGTGGGAGGGTATTGCCAAACACGTCGGGCGGAAGCAGGTTGATAAAGGCCAATTTGACAGTGAAAAGAAGTTAGATTGGGCGACAGGCTGCGCGTTTTTGATGAGATCCGATGTGTTACGGGAAATCGGATTATTTGACGAAAGGTTTTTCGGAAATGGGGAGGATGTGGATTTATCCTTACGGGCTCGGAAGGCCGGCCATCAGATCTGGTACGCGCCGCAGGCAAAACTTTGGCACAAAGAGGGAGTAGATTACCGGAAAAATGTTGGAGAACAGATGCGTAAGTTCACCGGGAGTCGTAATTCTCTATACGTCATGTACAAGCATGCCAGTTTTATGCAGTGGATCACGTTCATTCCTAACTTCATAGTTAGACATGTAGCTTTCTATATTATGTTGAGCTTGGTGCGCGCAGATTTTCGAAGCGCCTGGGCCGTGATAAGAGGAGTCGGAGCGTTTCCGAGTATGTGGCATCGCGTGAAACGTGGCACCTAGATCTCGAGGCAACGAATCCTGGGCATCCTCCTGCTGCTTCCGGAGACGCTATTTGCAATCATGAGTCGACTTAGAATGTACGTCGTAGAGGAGATTGAAGAGAGCATCGCCGTCAAAGCAGAACTGGCGCGGAGCACGTGCGATCAGGTAGTTGAAGCAGCTTCTCTCATTCTGACGCGACTCGAAGTAGGTGGAAAACTGATCGCATTCGGCAACGGGGGTAGTGCCGCTGATGCGCAACACATCGCTGCCGAGTTTGTCGGGCGTTATCAGGCCGAACGAAAAGCCCTTGCTGCGATCGCCTTGACGACCGACTCCTCGTCTTTGACGGCTATTGGTAACGATTTCGGGTTCGAGCAGGTCTTTTCGCGGCAACTTGAAGCCATTGGCAAACCCGGGGACGTTGCTCTTGCCATCTCTACCAGTGGAAATTCGCAGAATGTACTGCGAGCTATCGCGTCGGCCAAGAAGCTAGGGATGGTCACTATAGGTCTTTCCGGGAGGTCCGGTGGAAAACTGAGGGCTAATGTTGATCTCTGTCTGAGTGTTCCGTCTGATTCAACACCCCGGATACAAGAAGCTCATTCGTTGATTATTCATATCCTATGCGGAATCGTGGAGAATGCTGTCGTGGATGCTGGCGGTGCTTTCGAGGCTACGAAGATCGATATAATCCCGAAGGAATAAGAGTGTCCCTTGAGTCGAGTATTGAAAAAGGATGCGAGTCTTCCCAAGACCTGTCCTCGAATATTCTTTCAAAGCTGGGCCATCCCGCTCCGGGCGCAGGGTGGCGCGGCGGCGGTCCGCGGCTGGAGATTCGTCATCGAATACTTAGGAAGGGCTCGTTTTGATTCAAATTGCGCCAGCCTCTGCGCCAGCCGACGCCGACCGGAAGATCGCCGACGTCGCAGCTCTTGGCATTCTTGTCAGAATAGGCGGCCGAAAACGTCTGCTGATTCGGACAATCGAAACTGTCCTTCGTCCCCTCGTGTGGTTGGTGGATCGGCTACGTCCCTCGATTGTCCGCACATCCAGGGAAGTGCAAAGCATATTGGTCGTCGAATACTGGAACCTCGGCGACATCATAATGGAACTGCCTTTTCTGCAGAATCTGCGAATTCAATATCCAAGCGCCCATATCGCACTTTTGACCAGCCCCAAGTGTGTTCCGCTTCTCACCGACCAAGGGCTCGTCGACGAAATGATCGTTGTGCGAGTTCCTTGGGCGCAGCATTATTCTCGTTGGCGGAAATACAACCCTTTCTCACCCTTCTGGATTGAATTTCTGAGGACTCTCGCGGTGTTGCACGCTAAACATTTTGATCTCGGATTCACGGCTCGGGCAGACATTCGCGAGAATTTTATTCTCTGGATGGTCAATGTTCGGCGAAGGGTGGGCTACGCCTTCGGCGGTGGGGGATTTTTGCTCACCGATACCGCTGCTCCGGATCTAGTACGGCCTCATTTCTCCAGTCGATGGCTACGGCTGCTCGAGCATCTCGG
>JGI12635J15846_10003627_pt1 | contig 13379 bp, 15 predicted proteins | sample BlaSpr_A8_OM2_M2_FD_15846 | JGI IMG/M metagenome (IMG submission 15846) | reverse complement strand
TCGATCGCGAGTTGTTCGAACAGCGGCTCTCGCCGGGGGGAAGCGCGGACCTTCTCGCGGCCACGCTCTTTCTGGATGCGCTCGACGGTACTAAAGGAACAGTGCGGGAAGATAACAGCCCGAACAGGGGAACAAATGGAACACATTGAGTTCGACTATCCGAATGCTCAACGATGCATCACCAACAGGGCGCACGTTGGCGTCGTTGGCTCCGGCGACATGGAAGTGCTCTTCGAGCCGTCTGAAGGAGCAGGAGCACATGTTTCGATCACGTCCAGCGTGAACGGATTCCGGGACGCGTGGAAGGCCGTCTTTGATCGATTCTTCTCAAAGTTCGACGGCTCTGTTCGCATCCAGGTCAATGACGCTGGCGCGACGCCGGGAAGCGTCTTGCTGCGCCTGGAACAGGCTGTGGAGGCCCTCGGAAAATGATTGAGACTAACGCTATTCCCGCTTTTGTCAATCGCGGCAGCTTCATCGAACTAAACGGGCGTGAGCGGGCGCAGGCGCTCTTCGATAAGGGTTCGTGGCGAGAATTGGTCGGGCCCTTCGATCGTATGGTGTCGCCCTGGCTTCCCATGCAGGGGGTAGCGCCAGAATTTGACGACGGCTGCATTGTCATCAAGGGAAAGATCAGTGGCAAGCCTGCAGTAGCCATCTCTCTGGAAGGCGCGTTTCAGGGCGGAAGCATCGGCGAAGTGTCGGGCGCAAAGATGGTTGCAGCATTGGACCTCGCGACAATCGATTCCAGGGATGGAAAGCCAACTGCCGCGATTCTTTTGCTCGAAACCGGCGGTGTGCGACTGCAGGAGGCCAATCTGGGACTTGCGGCAATTGCTGAAGTTATCGCCTCCATTCTTGAGCTGCGTCAGCATGCTCCAGTGATCACCGTGATTGCCGGCACGGTTGGCTGCTTCGGAGGAATGGCTCTGGCGGCTGGCGTTTCAAGCTACGTCGTGATGACGCGAGAGGCTCGTCTCGGTCTGAATGGTCCCGAAGTGATCGAACAGGAGTCTGGAAAGGATGAGTTCGATGCTTCGGACAGAGCTCTGATCTGGTCGATTCATGGCGGCGAGCAGCGTGCAGGTATGGGGTTGGCAGACGATCTAGTCGAGGACTCGGTCGACGGCATCGCCTCAGCTGTCCAGCAATTTGTCAGGGCGGGTAAGCCCGCACAGCACCGTAGCGAACAAGTTGAACTCTATCGTCGGCGGATTGCAACCCTTGATGCTTCCAGCCAGATCGACCCGTTGGCGCTGAGGGAGCAGTGGAAGAGTCTCAACTCGAAGGGGAGAACGCAATGAGCGGGCATATTGGATTACGTGGCAAGGCATGGTTTCAGGCATTGACAGGGCAAAACGAAGCAAGGGAGCACGACGACCCTGCTTCGGTTCTCACCGCAGACGCGTTGATCGGAGATGAACATGCCTTATTTCTTTGTGTGATACCGAATCCAGGCAGCCGCTTCCCGTGCGTGCGTGATGGTCAAGTAGGCCTGGATGAAGGTTACACGCTGGCGCACCGGGTCCGTGAAGCGTTGAATGCGGACAAGGATAAACCGAAAAGCCAGAAGCGGCCCATCATTGCGATTGTTGACGTGAAAAGCCAGGCGTATGGCCGCCGAGAAGAGACCGCTGGATTGTTTTTGGCGGCAGCAGCTTCATCGGATGCATATGCCTCTGCACGAATGGCAGGCCATCCGGTGATTTCGTTTGTCGTCGGACACGCGTTCTCGGGCGGTTTTCTTACACATGGTTACCAGGCAAATCGAATTCTGGCGCTCGACGACGCCGGAGTAACGATCCACGCGATGCACAAGGAAGCGGCGGCGAAAATCACCCGGAGGTCTGTAGCGGATCTCGAACGGCTTGGTCAGCAAATTCCACCCATGTCTTACAACGTGCAGGACTATGCCAAGCTGGGTCTTCTGCATCAGTTGCTACATGTCGAAAGCCCGCTCGAGCCAAACCTGTCAGAAGTCAATGAGGCGAGGAGTGCGATCATCGCGGCCATCGTCGACGCGCGCAAGGGTCCGCCGGATTTGGGTGTGCGGCGGGAATCGCGAGCAGCACAGAAATCGCGAAGCGCTGGTAATGCTGCGCGGGCATTGATGGAGCATCAGTGGAAGAACGCTTAAGGGGACGTCATGGCAAATGCAATTGTTGATGCACTTGTGCCGATCTTCGCAGGCCTGCTGCTTGGCTTTGGAGCGGGCCGGAGAGGATTGATGGACAACCTGAATGTACGTAACTTGATTGCATTGGTGATGAGTATTTCTGCGCCGAGTGCGCTTTTCCTGATTATCATCAATACTTCTCGAACGATTCTCCGACAACAGATTTGGACGTCGTTGGCAATCGCGCTCACGTTCGCGGTTCTGTATGTTGGGTGTTATTTCTGGACACGGCGTACAAATTCAGTCTCCGAAAGCGCTGTCATTGCTCTCACGTTCGCATTTCCAAACAGCGCTGCAATCGCGGTATCTCTGCTTACAACTACCTATGGGCATGGAGCAGCTACACCGGGAGCCCTCTCCATCGCTATTGGAGCAGTCACTATATCCCCCGTCACGTTAGCTTTGTTGGAGGTTGGCAGTCAGGGGAAAGCCACTGCGATTGGGATGCGAACGCTTGCCGGTGGTATTATCCGCTCTCTAACCCGTCCGATTATCTGGGCACCGGCGCTGGCCATCGTACTTGTCTGTATCGGCATTCACATTCCCGAATATGTGTCGAATACGCTTGGCCTGCTTGGCGGCGCAGCTGCTGGCAGCGCCTTGCTCCTCACGGGTCTTATTCTTTCCGCTCAGCCCTTTACTCTTACCCGGCCGGTTCTGATCACTGCTTTTGCAAAGCTTATCTTTCAGCCCGTGTTGGCTTTCGGCATCGCTTTGGCAATGCCTGTAAGTCACGCACAGGTACGAGACATTACGCTGATCTTCGCGATCCCGGAAGGATTCTTTGGGATCGTGTTTGGCAAGTCGTTTAATACCATTCCGCAACTTGCGAGCTCTGGACTGATTGCGACCTATGGACTGGCGATCGCCACATTGCCTCTATGGATTGTCCTCTTGTCCCGGTTCATGTAGACCCCTATGTCCTCATTACATTCAACTCCCAAGACACATGATCTGCTTCACCTTTCATGCTTGGAACTGGAGCAGGCCGATGCGTTCAAACCCGAATGGTTAGACGCAGTGCTGAAGGGCTGCCCATGGGTGGTTGTGCGACGAGCAGTCAGCCACGCTAAACAAGTTCCTGTCGGTGTGCGCGGCAAAGAGCGAGCACAACGTTGGGCAGGATTCGTAAATCCCGAACAAATTGCGCAAATCGTCTCGCCGAATCAACTGCGGGAATCCGCGGTTGAAAGGTCAAGGCGCGGTCTCCGGGCTTTCCACTCCCTTCGCTTCCTCAAAACGAAGGCCGCGCTGAAAGGTCTCGATTGGGGTCCGGGAGGAAGCGCCGGGTTTGAGCTAGCGAGCGGGAGGCCGACCGTCACTGAGGCGAGCGACCTGGATATTATCATCCGTGCCCCGGAGCCTTTTGATCGCGCATTTGCAAACTCAATCCGTATTCAGCTTGAAGGTGTCCCCACTAGGGTGGATGTCCTCATTGAGACACCCTATTGCGGCTTCTCTCTGAACGAATATGCCCACAGTCCGTCGGATAAGGTTCTCGTGCGTACCGATACAGGCCGCATCCTCGCTGCAGACCCATGGGACGTTCCGAATAGGAGGCAATCGTGGATGTAGCGTTCTTGTTTCCTGGTCAAGGCTCGCAAGAGCCAGCAATGTTGCATCATCTGATGCCTGATCAGGGCATGGAAGCGGTGGTCCGAGAAGTGAGCAGCGTACTAGGTTTCGATATACTCTCACTCGATACCGCTAAGGCCCTCGAGTCGACGATCGGAGTCCAACTGTCATTGTTGGCTGCCGGAGTTGCTTCGGCACGCTGTTTGCTCAACCTCGGTATTCGTCCCTCTGTGGTCGCCGGCATGTCCGTTGGCACTTTTGCTGCTGCCGTTATTGCGGATGCGATCTCCCTTTCAGACGCGGCTAAGTTAGTGAAAAGCCGGGCAGAGCAGATGGAGCGCCTTTACCCATCTGGGTGTGGTATGGCTGCGATCATTGGTCTGTCTGAAACCCAGGTCTCAAGCATTATCGAACTTGTTACATCCGACGCTCAACCTGTTTTTATCAGCAATCTCAATGCTCCTCGCCAGATTGTGGTTGCCGGATTCGTTCGCGCCATCGAAGCGGTGCTGGCAAGAGCGCACGCACTGGGGGCACAAAAGACCGAGTTGCTGCGCGTGTCCGTTCCCTCCCATTGCCCATTGATGAAGTCTGTTGCTCACTCCCTTGAGCAACAATTGCAGGATATGGAACTTCGTGATCCCAAGTGCGTCTATATCTCAAACATGCGTGCGCGTGTTATTCGATCCGCTAACGGAGTGCAAGACGACCTTGCAAATAATATCGCGCACACTGTGCATTGGCATGAAGCCACAGTGGTGGCTCAGCAGCTTGGATCTCAGATGTACATCGAAATGCAACCGGGCCACGTCTTGAGCGATCTGGTCCGCGACAATCTTGTGGGGGTGGAAGCGCATCCTGTTTCTTCAACAAGTCTGAAGTGGTTAGTCGCACATGCCCAAGGCGTAGAGCATTTCGGATGAGGAGTGGCAGGCTGAGACATGGCAAGATCTCACTGTTTCAACGGTTCATGAAGGTGCACGCTTCGACAGCCGTGTGCATATGGCAAAAAGCGGAAGCGATTCCTGAGTTGCATGAATGGCCCTTTAAGGAAAACCTTAGTGGGTGTGTCGAACCCAAAGCGGACGAAGTGAAGGAGTAAGAATGGTGGCACAAACAAGCTGGGCAAGTGAAGCGTCCACAGTCGACAGCAGCGCATCCTTCGAAACCGAGGATACGAAGTCGGCGAAAGTCTCGCTCGATAATTACGTATTCCACAGCAGTGGCTTGCCAACGATTATCGGCACCAGTGCCGCTCTACGGAGCGTACTGGACTTGGTGCGGGTCGTAGCCCCGACCGACGCGACGGTGTTGATCAACGGGGAAACAGGAACCGGCAAGGAACTGATTGCGGAAGCCATTCACAAGTGCAGCGGGCGATCGAACAGGCCGTTTGTAAAAGTAAATTGCGCCGCCATTCCTGGTGGTCTGCTCGAAAGCGAGTTGTTTGGTCACGAGCGCGGCGCATACACCGGGGCGGTCGCGCGCAGTATTGGACGGTTCGAGCGGGCTGACGGAGGCACCTTGTTTTTGGATGAGGTCGGCGACCTTCCCCTGGATTTGCAGCCAAAGCTTCTTCGCGTTATCCAGGAAAGAGAGTTCGAGCGTCTTGGCAGTGCGGCGACCATTCACACCGATGTGCGCGTTATCTGCGCCACACATCACAACCTGGTTCAGATGATCAACGAACGTCGATTCCGTGCCGACCTCTTTTATCGGCTCGGCGTGTTTCCCATTGAACTGCCGCCGCTGCGTGAGCGCCCTGAAGATATCCGTTTATTGGCTCACCATTTTGCTATGGCTTACGGCACTCGCTTGCGCAGGCGAATTACGGCCATTTCGGAGGAATTCATCGCGGTTCTTGTGCGGCACTCATGGCCGGGCAACGTCCGGGAACTGCAGAACCTCATTGAACGCTCGGTGATTCTCTCGACCGGCCATGTGCTCAGTGGTTCGCTGCCCGAACCCCCTCGCGCACCGGATGGCTCGCCCTGGTCCGAGACGTTCAAGCCTGTCACTCTGGAAAATGCGCAGCGTTCGCACATCCTTAAGACCCTCCACCACACGAAAGGAAGAATCGGCGGTCGAGATGGCGCGGCCGCCCGCCTGGGCCTGCCTCGGACGACGTTGATCCACAGAATGAAGCGACTAGGTATCATAGTTGCGCCGGTTCCAACCTCGGAGTCAATTCCTCCGATGCCTCCGCCGAGTGGAGTTTCTCAGGACGCTGCACGTTCAAGAGACTCCAAGGCGCACTCTGACGCGGGAAGAGCGGGCACGCTGGCCAAAGCGGAAATAGAGCAAATCTTGAAGGCTACGGAGATGACTGATGGTTTGATTGATGGCGAGGGCGGTGCCGCTGAAATCTTAGGCATTCCGCCGTCAACTCTTCGAAGCCGCATGAAGAAGCTCGGCGTAAAGCTTCAGCAAGTATGAGACAACTTCGACTGGCCTTCACGTTCGAAGAACAGCAACTTCACGACCATGCGCAAGGAAGCGAATCGGACGATGGCGCCTGCCTTGCGAAAGGACGTTTCGCAAGTGCTCCTGACGAGCCATTGATCCCTCGCGCGTTAGAGAGGTTTAGCGGAGCAGCAGCCCGGTTCTTCAATCGCCCTACTGATCGCGAGAGTTTGGTCTCAGACCTCTTCCCATTTTTTCGATTTACCCTTCCGCAGATATAAACGGGGCACTTCGTGTCCGTAATTCGCGTCAATACCGCCACGCTTGGCGGTCGACAACTCACGTTTCTAATGACCTGATTCCTATAACCCCCTTTGAATTCAGGCTAATCGACCATCGCTCGGGTTGAGGGAGTTGTGGCGCGCGAAATGCTTTTGAATTGGAAGAGCGGATTTGGAGAAATTGAGAACGGAGAAACGTCTGTGGGTAATCGTCTTTACAAGATCGCACATTTCGAGGGCTTGAAGCGGCCGGCCACCCTGTCGTTCGGCATGGGGGAAGCCTTCGATGAAGCGAAGTTGCAAGCGATAAACGTCGGGAATTTTGTTTTCTGTGCCGAAGGAGATGCGGCATTCCGAGATGAGCAAGGGCGAGACGATGGCGCAGGTTCACGGCGCGTTGTTCGTAGCAGAAGTTATTGAGGAGTCAGGTCATGAACTACCGAACGTTAGTTGTATTAGCTACCGCCGGCGTTTGCGGGTTGGCCTTGTGGATGTGCTTTTATGCGCCTACCGTCTCGGCACAGAGCAACGCATCCGCTCCACCCATGCCGGTTTACAACCCGTACCCGCGTGGCATCCTCCCTCCCGACTTGAGTTCCGAGATAACTCGGGTTCTACGAGAGGTCGACCTCGTCGAGAGCCGAGCGATCACACGGTGGCATAACTTCAAGCCCCCGATTGTCACGGGTCAGCCGCCTGTGCTTCAGAATACGGGAACCGAGGCAACTGAAACACTTGGTGAACTTATGATGTTCGACAAGAATATCTCGCCGAACAAGAATCAGGCCTGCGCGTCTTGTCACATGCCCTACGCTGGGTTTAGCGGACCAATTCCGTCCGTTAACCTGACAATGATCGCTTATCCCGGAACGGTTCACTTTCGAGCGGGCAAGCGCACAGCGCAACGACACACGTATTCGCCGTTCTTCCCTGTTCTCCAGTTCAATCAAGAACAGAATCTGTTCTTCGGTGGAAATTTCTGGGATTCCCGTTCAACCGGATATTTACTAAGGGGTCCCGACGCCGAACAGGCACAGGGGCCACCCGTCGACACTCAGGAAATGGGCTTCCCCGACACTGCCTGCGTGGCCTTTCGGCTTGCGCATGCTGTCTACCGACCTCTATTTGAGGAGATCTGGGGTAAGGGATCGTTGGATATTAACTTCCCCCCTGAGACCGAACAGATTTGCGCAACCCCGGGAGGGGCCGCGATATTTGGCGGTAACACCACACCAATTCCGCTAAGTCCAACAGACCGCACCCATGCAAACACTGTTTACGACCACTGGGGACAGTCCATTGCCTCATACCAACAGTCGGTGCAGGTCAGCGCTTTTTCGTCGAAATTCGACGCATTCCTCGCCGGTAAGTACACGATGACCGCAGACGAGATGGCGGGTTTCCAGCTGTTCAATGGCAAGGGCAACTGCAATTCATGCCACATCGACGGAAGAGGAACCAATTTAAAGCCAGATCAGACCGACACAAGCTCAACTGCGCAGGTGAACCCGCTGTTCACCTGTTTCGGCTCGGCCAATGAGGGCCTGCCAGTGAATCCGCGAGATGCTTTCTATTACCAGACCAAGCCGGACTCCTTCGGGTTCACTCCGAATCCATATGGCTTCGGCTACAAAGATTTGGGATTAGGAACTTTCCTTAGAAGCGGTTTCGGTTCCGCTCCAAACCCGAATGCGAGCTGGAGAGAACTTGCACCAACTGTCGACGGCCAGATGCAAGTGGCTACTGCGCGCAACGCAGCGTTGGCACCGACACAGTGTCCCACCACTGAAGCGCCCGGACCCTACTTTCAGAAGGAGTTTTTTCACAACGGGTATCTCAAGAGCCTGAAGCAAGTCGTGCATTTCTACAACACGCGCGACAAGTACGCCTACCCGGTCACATCCGGACATTGCCCGGCCGGAACGACCGAAAAAGTAGATTGCTGGCCGGCGCCGGAGATTGGAAACAATATCGATATGACCACAGGCAATCTCGGATTAACCGACGTGGAGGAGAATCAGATCGTTAAACTTCTGGAAACGTTGTCTGACGGTTTCACAAGGCCTTACCGCAACCGGGATACCTTCACAGGTGCTTGCATGAAGGGTGGTTCGGCTGCGACCCAAGGCAACGAGTTCCTGATCCCGACTCCGCCTCTACCACCCTGCTCACCGGACATCTGCGGTGTTGCACCTGTCCCGAACCCTCCAATTCCATAGTGCAGCTCTAAACTCTCCCGGCTCGTCCGTCTTGCTCAATTGCGGGAAGCCGACGGGCCGGAGTGAGCTGGCCGCGGGTGAGATTCGATCAGGCTCAGAGGGCTGCGCCGTATTTTTCTCGAGAATTTGTGAGGTATGAAATGAGCAGAGCGCTTCCGATATTAGCGGCCTGGATTTTGAGCGGCATCCTGCTCGCTCAGGAAAGTCCAACGACACCAATCGCTCGGCACGTACGCATCATTCAAGGTCCCAGGATCGAGTTGTCGGGCGCGAATCTGACCATTATCAGATGGACAACGAATAATCCCGGCGGGTCCCCTGTGCATTACGGAGTTGTGCACTACGGTACGGACCCAAGTCGTCTAAGCGAGACAGCCAAATCTCCAGTCAGGTTGAACCCGCATCATGCTTCGACGGTGTTCCGTGTGCGCCTCGATAACCTTAGGGCGCAGACGACCTATTACTTCTGGGTTGAATCCATGCAAGCTAGTGGCGTGGACGACCGAATAGCGAGCCCCATTAGACACTTCAGTACCCCTAGAAAGGATTAAAGAAAATGAAATTCAACTTCTTACTTAGGCAACTCTCACGCCGCGAAATGTTGCGAGGCTCGGCCATGCTGTCCGGCAGTGCCTTTCTGGCGCACCTCTTTCCCGCGCCGTTGCTCCGCACCTGCGCAGCGGGCTACGCGCAACGAGCGCCTTCGGACGCGCTCGCGGCTGAGCGCGACTGGTTCAACGCCTTTCCCCTTGAAACGGAAAGGCTTGGTGAAAATCTCACGATGTTCTCCGGGCCCGGGGGAAGCGTGGTAGTCCTCAACGGCCCAGACGGCAAATTCGTCGTGGACACTTTCGTTACGCCGGCCTGGCCCAGGCTCAAAAAGGCCCTCGATGGCCTGGGCAACGCGCCAGTGAAATACGTCATTAACACCCACTGGCACTTCGACCACACCGACAACAACGCACATCTTCACGCCGCCGGAGCCGTGATCCTTGCGCACGAAAACGCAAAAATGCGCATGACAGAACCGCACGTTCTGCCGGTCTTATATAGAGGACCAAACGGCGCACTCGTCGACGTGCATGTCGACCCTTCGCCGGTAGAGGCCTTGCCACAGCAGACCTTCCGCACCAGTTACAAGTTGCAAGCCGATGGCGAAACCCTCGCGCTCCAACACCTTGCCCCCTCACACACGGACGGGGACATCTACGTTCATTTTGAAAAGGCCAACGTGATTCAGATGGGTGACCTGTTTTTCAACGGGATATATCCCTATATCGATGCCGGTACGGGCGGCACGATCACCGGCACCATTGCCGCCGTCGACAAAATTCTCTCGCTCGCCGGCAATGACACCAAGATTGTTCCGGGGCACGGCCGGCTCGGCAACAAAGCGGACCTCACGAAATTCCGGGACATGCTCATCACTTCGCGCGATCGCGTTCAGAAATTGAAATCCGCGGGAAAATCCGCCCTGGAAGCCGTCGAGGAAAAGCCATTCGCCGATCTCGAACCGGTCTGGGGCAAAGGCGTCGTCAACGGCGACCAGTGGGTCCAAATCGTTTATCTGACGCTCTGAGCTCTCCGCGAAACCATCGCGAACGACTAGACCAGAGCGTAACAAAATAAGAAGGAGCAACAAATGAGTAATTCGCTAAAGCCTATGCGAGCAGTACGAGGAATCTCTCAGCCCCTATGCATCGTTGTCTTGCTGTTTACGTGCGGCGTGCTATCAGCGCAGAACCAAGCACATGGCATTCGGAATATTGTTCTGGTTCACGGCGCCTGGGCAGATGGTTCTGGCTGGAAAGGCGTCTACGAGATTCTTGTGAAGGATGGCTACAACGTCAGCATTGTCCAAGAGCCAGAGACGTCTTTCCAGGATGATGTGACTGCCGTGAAGCGTATCCTCGCACTGCAAGACGGACCGAGCATCCTTGTCGGGCACAGCTATGGGGGAGCCGTAATTACGGAAGCAGGCGCGGATCCATCGGTTGCGGGCTTGGTGTATGTCGCGGCTCACATGCCGGATTCCGGCGAGAAAGAGTCAGACGACGGAAAGCGCTTCCCAAGTGACCTCAGCAAGTCTGGGGCTATAAAGAAGACGGCAGATGGATTCACTTACCTAGATCCCGCGCAGTTTCATGAGTACTTCGCAGCCGACCTGTCTGCGGAGCAGGCCGCATTCATGGCGCGCTCGCAGGTGCTCAACTTTGCGGACAATTTCTCAGCCACGATCACGACGGCTGCCTGGAGAACCAAACCGAGCTGGATGCTGGTGGCGGGAAGTGATCGAACCATCAGCCCGGACTTGGAACGTTGGTATGCCAAGCGGGCCAAGAGCCACACGGTCGAAGTCGCAGGCGCCAGCCACTCAGTCTATGTCTCCAGGCCGAAAGAAGTTGCAGCGGTGATCGAAGAGGCTGCAGCACACGTTCACTAGAAAAAGATGTCGCATGGGTTCGAGAGCGGCGGCCTGGCACCTGCAAACAGTCGTTAGGCTGATTTCTGTGCGCGGTGCTGCCCATGGCTTGAGTTCCCATCCTCAGGCGGCTTCATGGCTTGCGTCTGATTCGACATATCGCGCGGGGCGGCCGCTAATGGGACAGGAACAGGGGGAACGAGCCGCCTGGATACACCTTCACTTATCGATCAGGAGAGAGATTCCATGCCAAAGATTCCTCACTTCCGCCTGTTGCTTCGATTCGGAGGAATCGGATTCCTGTTGTTCGCGGGACTGCAGTTCGTCCGGTCCGAGCTGAGAAATCCGCCGGTCACTGCCGAGATACAGGCGCCTCCGGAGGTCAAGGCGATATTCAAGCACTCCTGTTATAACTGCCATTCCAACGAAACTCAGTTGTCGTGGTTTGACCGAATTGTGCCTGCCTACTGGATCGTCTCCCGGGACGTACGTCGGGCCAGGGCACACCTGAACTTTTCAGAGATCGGAGCGCTTCCGGAAGAGCAGCAGAAGTTGGCGTTATTCGACGCGTTCAATCAGATTCGACTTGGCGCAATGCCTCTGCCCTCGTATCGAGCGGCGCACCCGAACTCCGCGATCACTTCGCAACAGTTGGCGATTCTACGGAACTATCTGGCGCCTAGATCGCAGGAACCCCCGGCCACTGTCTCGCGAGTCCAGGCAGCAGATCGCGAATACATGCGGTGGATCGAAGGCGACGGAACAGTCCGCAGCGTTCAGAGCACGCTCGGGGGTGTCCCCTTTCATCCTGAGTACAAGACCTGGAAACAGATAGGCAGCACGGAGCGAATCGAAAACAACACCGTACGTGTTGTTCTCGGTAATGATCTCGCGGTGAAAGCAATCGCGGACAACCGTATTAATCCATGGCCGGACGGAGCCATGATCGGAAAGGTCACCTGGCATGAACAACCGGATCCCGATGGGGTAGTTCGGCCCGGACAGTTCGTTCAAGTCGAATTAATGATTCGAGATCAAGCGAAGTATCGCACGACCGCAGGATGGGGCTGGGGCAGATGGATCGGCATGGACATGAAGCCCGACGGCCAAACGTTGGACTTCGCAAATACTCACTGCGTCGACTGTCATCACGCGGTTGAGCGAAACGACTATGTCTTCACGATGCCGATCAAGAATCAGCAACGAGGTGCGCAGTGAAAACCATCCATGTGCTCGCCGCGGCTCTACTGCTGATGCTCATAGGATGCTCGCAACCGAACGCGCGGGTGACAACGCGGTTCAATCGTGACGCTGAGGTATCCGGAGACTTGCCCTACAACGCGCTCCAGTGGGAGGTCATCGCATCCACGCTCAACCATAAAAACCACACGTTGGCCACTGTTCTGGGCAATGATCGAGCCATCGCCTACGCACGCACGACCGCCGCGCATGCGTATCCGGTGGGATCTGTCCTGTCCGTAATCACATGGTCTCAAGAGGAGGACCCTCGATGGTTCGGTGGAAACATACCCGGCAACGTGCGATCCGTCGAGTTCCTGGAAGTGCAATCCAGTCCGGATCGCAGGGGGACCTACCTGTACAGCCTGTATGGCGGTTCGCCCTTGAGAAAGCTTGTCTCCGAAGAGGAACAATCCCCAACGGGCAGGGCGGCATATATTGTCGGACAACGGGCAGCTGTCATGCCCTGAAAATTCCCTCCGCCTAAAGAGAGTGCGGCATTCGTCTAAGAAGCCGTATCGCACGCTGGTAGAAGAACTCGCAGAGTCAAGTATTAGGTTGCTTCCTCTAGCACTGGCGTAAAGTCTCCGCGAAAAGCCAAGTGTCCTGAGCTCGCTGAAGGTTTCGTGGTTCATCCCAAAGGGTGCCGAAGCTGTGCCGCTTGCTTCAAATTCCTACACCCTAAATGGGCTATTTTCAGTTGCGCTGCCAAGTACTCCCGTGCTGGCTTTGCCATGTGTAAGTTGTTGACTCGGCAGCTTCTGAGCAATTGCAACCTGCTCACATCGGATAATCGGCCGTCAGCCGACGCAAAATGTGCAGCAGACCGGCTTCCGTTCCGATCCACAGATATCCATCCATAGTTTGTGTAATTGCATGCGGCGCGCCGCTAAAGACTCCGTCCTGAATCCTCCATGTGGCGTGTGCGTATTGGGAGATGTGGCGTGACGGATCGACCGCCCAGAGCGAGCTTACTGCGAAGAGAAATAACAAAAGGGAAAGAAAATGGCGTCGCGGAACTCCCAACGCCTCTGCTTTTGGAGCAGAGTCTGCACGCCGCTTTT
>JGI12635J15846_10003625_pt1 | contig 13382 bp, 11 predicted proteins | sample BlaSpr_A8_OM2_M2_FD_15846 | JGI IMG/M metagenome (IMG submission 15846) | reverse complement strand
AATCACCCACATCACGCCCGAGGCCAGCAAGCAGGCAAGCATCCAGTACGACACCAGGGTTTTCACATGGGCTGTCACCGGCAACGATCCCGACGTCATGTCCATCCGCGCCCTCAGGCTGGAGCAGGGCCGCTTCTACAACATGGAAGACCAGATCCAGCGCGCCCGCGTAGCGGTGATCGGTTCGGAGGCGAAAGAGAAACTGTTTTCCGGAAGGAACGCGCTGGGTGAGCGCATCCGGGTTGACGGTCTCAGCTTCGAAGTCATCGGCATCCTGAGCGCCAAAATGCAGGAGGGAAATGACGACATCAACCGTGTCGTATACGTCCCCTTCAGCACCATGAGCGATTTGAAGGATACTCATTACCTGGACTCGATCTGGTTCACCTACCTGACTCCTGAGTACGAGGAACTGGGACAATCGGTCCGCACCATCATGGCGACGCAGCACAAGTTCAACCAGACGGACCACCAGGCGGTGGAAGTGTTCAACCTCATGACTCAGCTTCATCAGTTCGAAATCATCACTCTCGGGTTGAAGGTCTTGATGGGTTTCATCGGCACGCTTACGCTCGGCATCGGCGGCGTCGGACTGATGAATATCATGCTGGTTTCGGTGACGCAGCGCACTCGTGAAATTGGCGTGCAGAAAGCGCTGGGCGCGCAACGCCGGCACATCCTCACCCAGTTCCTCGCTGAAGCGCTCACCATTACCTTCATCGGCGGCGTGCTGGGAGTGATACTGGCCTACGCGGTTGCGCTTTCCGTGGGAAGGCTTACTTTGTACAGCGCCTTTGCCAAGAATGGGGAAGCCGGCGATATACGCCTGATCATCGCTCCTGGAACGCTGATCGCGTCGACGCTGATTCTCGGCGCCGTGGGATTGGTTAGCGGCATGGTTCCGGCTTTGCGCGCCTCGCGGCTGGATCCGATTGAGGCTTTGCGGCACGAATGAGTGTGATGCGACGCTGAGAATCCCACGTGGGTTGCTCGCAATAACGTCAACCGCGATCACGGTCCACTTCCGTGATGATCCACATCTTGGTTTTTGCTGGGAATAGCTTACTTCGCCGAAGGCGTGGTCCAATTACCGAGGCGCTTCTGGGCCTCTGACATCTGCTCGGGAGACATCTCGGCGGCCAGTATCGCTGCCTTGGCCTGGCTCTGCTCGAAGCCGCCCCGCTGAGCAAGGACGTACCATACATAGGCCGCAACGTAATGCTCTCGATTGCCTCCGTCGCCGTAGGTGCGCTCGCCCATCTGGAACTGGGCTTCTGGCAGACCGTCCCGGGCGGCCCTTTCCAGCAGGGCCGCTCCCCGGCTCTCGTCTTGGGGAATATCTGTTCCGGCAAAAAAGGCGTTCGCCAGCTCGAATTCCGCAGCAGCGTCGCCACCTTTGATCCTCTCAGACAGGTCGAGGATTTTGTGGTTGCCGAACAACTTGAACTGCAACGTCAAAGTGAGGTGGGTGGGCACCAACCTTCCATTTCGGCGAGCCGGTTCAAATCTCCACTTGCGCACCGTCGCAACGGCTTTTTCGTCAAGTCCCAGTCCCAGTTTTTTCGTTACGACAATATTGCTCGTCCTCCCGTCGACGCCGACGATCAGGGACACGACGCACGCGCCCTCACGTCCGGCTTGGCGAGCCTCCTCCGTATAGTCGGGTTGCGGCGTGTAAATGCCGCGGGCATCAATCACCCCCGAACTACTCTCTCTAGCCACTCCTTTACCGTCACGCCGCGCGCCTTCGAGCGGGGTGAGACCCTGACGCAGCAGCTTGGCCCGTTCCGCTTCGAATCGGCGCTCGGTCTGCAGCACGTTCTCCACGGCAGCCGTTTCCTCGGGGGTGTGTGCCATCTTCAAAACCAGTTCGAGAGCATCGACGGCGTCTCTGTTTTTGTTCATCCGTATCAGAAGATTGGCGTAGTCGATGCGAAACTCCACATTGCCGGGATCCATCTCGATGGCTTTCTGGAACCACCGGCCCGCTTCGTCATAGTTCTTCCCCTGCATGGTAATCAACACTCCCAACCCATAGTAGGCGGGAGCAAAAGAGGGATTGAGTTTGATGGCGGTTCGCAAGCAGTTCTCGACGCGGGTTTGCCCGGCGGCGTCGGGCAGCCCTTTCTTGATGATTGCGCCTGCGAAGTAATAATTTGCGAGCAGGCTTTGGGAATCGAGCTTGAGGGCTTGCTCATACCACATGCGCGCCTCGTCGAAATTCCGCCGTCGAAACGCGAGATATCCCATCGTTTCACGAGCCGGGACATTGGCGGGATCATCGTGCAGCACGGTCTCCGCCAGGGTCCTGGCGTCGTCTTCGCGCTGGTCGTAGGCGAGGATGTCGGCGCGAACAGTGTCCACCTCGGTCTGGGTCAAGGGTTGCACAGTGAAGGCGGAATCATCGACAGCAGTCGAGCCCGCGATGTGCAGAGGATCGAAGTCTGGGTTCGCAATGTATCGCTGGAGATCCGACTGTAGCTTCGCCAAGTCGCCGAAGGCTTGGGCGGCGGCCGTTACCGTGTCTACATTCTTGTGCACAAAGGCCAGGTAGTCCTGCAGTCGATGCGTGTTCTCCCGGGCATCTTTAATCTTAAGGTAATGCGTCAGCGCCCACGACTCCGCATAGAACATCGAACCCTTGTCTTCCTCATGGTAGTAAGGTGAGTGCATGTCGACGGTGAAGAGCGTGGAGAGCGGCAGAAGCGCGTTGCGCTCGAGAAACTGCCAGGTGGGAGCGTCCAGTTTCCCGATGAGGACCTCGGTGTCAAGAATTTCGGCGGTCTGGTAGAACTCGGCCCATCCCTCGGTAAGCCACAAGGGCATCCACTCCCCGGTGCGGCTTTGGACGAAATGCGCGTACTCGTGATAGATGGGCGCATACGGGTGTTCTCCGGGGGCATTCAGCAAGATCAATACATAGTTTTTTTCAGGCGTACGCAAGAACAGGCCTACGATGTTCAGCCGGCCCTTGCCCAGATAGGCCGGGGGTTCGAGCGCCTGGAGATTTCGCTTGTCCTGTACAGCGAGGACGACGATCGGCGTGGCTGTGTCGATGTTGGTGTCCGGGAAGATTCTGCCAAAGACGGAACGCATCCGCTCGAACTGGATGCCGGCGCGGCGAGCCTCTCTCTCGGTGGAGTTACTGATTACTACAAAATGGGGCGTCGTCACTTCGAGCCAGGGAAGGGCCTGCGCACCTGCTGAAGGGACAAAGGCGGCGAACAGAAGCAGAGACCGCAGGATTCGTCCAAACATTACGGCAGCCCCGTTGGCGATCTGTCGGCAGAGTCTGCGCTGCAGACGAGCGTCTTGAAACGAAAAGAGCATTGTACAGCTCTTCCAGTCACATTCCCCTGGCAGCAGATATAATGAATGTTTTGGACTATCCGAGACGGATTTTGTGCGTTTTTGTACTAGTCGCGTTCCGATCACACGGCGCTTGATCCTCGTGGTCGCTTCACTGGTCGCGTTGCTCACGTTCACTGGGTGTGGATCTAAAAGTGGGCCACAGGCGGGTGCGGGGTTACCACCTCCGATACCCGCGGCAGAACCTGTGCTTCTTTTCAACGGAACAGGCGCTTCGTCGTCAGATGTCGCGGCGGTCGAAGCGGTTCTCGGCACTTTGGGCGTCGGCTATAAAACTGCGGACTCGAGTCAACTAAATGCAATGAGCGAACCACAGCTGGGAGGATACAAGCTGATGATCGTCCCCGGCGGGAACTCGATCACCATCGGTCAGGGTCTCACTGGAAACACTGCATCGATGATCCGTGGTGCGGTGGAAGATTATGGCCTGCATTACCTCGGAATTTGTGCCGGAGCTTTCTTTGGGGGATATTCCATTTACAACGGAGTGGATCTCACGGCAGGCGTGTGGTTCAACTTTTACGCCGATGAAAACAAGGGGATTCATGTGGAGCCGGTCGAAATCTCCTTTCCCAGTGGCGCTCCGCTGGATGTGTACTGGCAGGACGGTCCCCAGCTTTCCGGGTGGGGCGCGGTTGTCGCCAAATTTCCCGATGGCACGCCGGCGATCACCGAAGGCCAATCCGGCAAGGGATTCGTAGTCTTCACCGGCGTCCATCTGGAGGCTCCGCAGAGCTGGCGAGGGTCAATGACCTTCACTACCCCGGTATCGGTTGACCTGGCATACGCGGGCACTGTGATCCAAACCACGCTGAATGGGACACCGCTACCTCACTTCTAGAACTGGTCCTGCTGTATTGGCATCGCTAAAAGCCAAAAGCTCCCCATGTTAGATTCGAACGATGCGCTCCATTCTTCAAAAACGCTCGTTGCGATTTGTGTTTGCGGCGAATGTGATCTCCATGCTCGGCAGCGGGATGAACTCCGCCGCGGTGGCTTGGACGATTTTGCAGCGCACTCACTCCGAAATGGCTTTAGGCACGTTTGCCGCCCTGCAGACGATTCCGGCCATGCTAATGCTTCCCTTCACCGGCGTCATTATTGATCGCGAAGACCGGCGGCGGTTGGTGATGTGGCTGGATGCTTCGCGTGCGGTCGTCATCTTCGCCGTAATGGTGCTTGCCTTCCTTCATCGCGTACAAGTGTGGCAACTCTACCTGATGAATACGCTGGTGGCGGCGGGCTTTTGGATGTTCTGGCCGACGATCACGGCGCTGATTCAGGAACTGACGCCCGAGGGCGAGTTCGTGCAGTCGAATACATTTCTGCTGGCGGGGATACAGGGCGGCTGGCTGATTGCCGGCGCGATTGTTGGATTTGTCTATGAACACATTGGGCTCGGCGGAGTGCTGCTCATCGACGTGAGTACTTACGTCGTTTCCTTTTCGTGCTACTTCGCGGTGCGCCAAGGCCGGCATGTGGTGCCGCGAGTGGTGGAACTTCGGCACGATCTGGAAGCTGCGGAAACCGCGGTCGGGCGCTTCCTGCGCGAGATGCGCGAAGGGCTGGTCTTTCTTCGCGAGCATCGCAGCGTTGTTTTCCTGGGGACGAGTTGGGCTTTATTTCTGGGCGCGATGATGACGGGAGTGGTGGTCACGGCGCCACTCAGCGATCGCGTCTTTCACGCCGGCGCGACCGGCTACGGATGGTTGAACGGGGGATGGGGCGTGGGCGCGTTCCTGAGCGCTCTTTATGCTCCGGCGCTGATTGTGCGGATGGGGGCACGCATTTCGATTGCGCTTTCGATGCTGCTGCTGACTTTTACGATGGCGCTTTCGCCGTTTTCGCCGTGGCTCGCGATGGCCGTACTGCTCTACGGGCTGATGGGATCGGCGCGGGGTGTCAGCGGCGTGGCCATGAATACCAGCCTGATGGAACAAGTGCCACCGCAGTTTATGGGACGCGTCCAGAACACCTTCTATTTCTTCGGCACCTTTCTGCAGGTGGCGCTGGGCCTGGCGGTCGGCTGGGTAGCCTCGCGGATCAGCCTGGCAGCGGGGTTTGGCGTGATCGCTGCCGTGTATGCGGTTGCGTTTGGCAGCGCCTGCTGGCCGATTCGAGCACGGGAGGTCGTGGCTTCGGTGGTGGAGTAGTACCACACATTTGTTGCGTTCGCCGAGCGAAGCCCTTACCACCGGGAGCACGGAGGAACACAGGGGACTTCAACACAGGGGACTTCATGCCCTGCTATTCTTATTGACTTCTTACGAGGGGAGTTTTTTATGTTTGAGGACTTGAAAGGCCGGACGGCAGTCGTCTTCGGAGTGGCGAACAAACGCTCGATCGCGTGGGCAATTGCGCAAGGACTGCACGCGGCGGGAGCGAACCTCGCCATCACTTATCAGAATGAGCGGATGGAGATGGAGGCAAAAGACCTGATTCTGTCGCTGCCGGGCGCGGAAGCTTTCATGTGCGATGTTTCGAAGGACGAAGAAATCACGCAGCTCTTCGAAAAACTGAAAGCTCGCTACGGCAAGCTGCATACGCTGGTGCACAGCGTGGCTTACGCGCCGCCCGAGGAACTGAAGGGCGACTTCGTGAACACGACGCGAGAAGGGTTTCGTGTTGCGCACGATGTCAGCGTCTATTCTCTGATCGCGGTGTGCCGGGCGGCGGCGCCGCTGATGGAAGATGGAGGCAGCGTCATCACCATGACTTATTACGGCGCGGAAAAAGTTGTGCCGCACTATAACGTCATGGGCGTAGCTAAGGCGGCGCTGGAATGCGCGGTCCGGTATCTGGCGCAGGATCTGGGGCGGCGGAAGATCCGCGTCAATGCGATCTCGGCGGGACCGATCAAGACGCTGGCCGCGCGCGGCATCTCCGGCCTCGGAGACATGCTGCGTGCGTGCGCCGAGAGCGCGCCGCTGCAACGCAATGTGGAAGTNAGCGAGGTGGGCAGCACCGGNGTGTTCCTCGCTTCCGATGCGAGTTCCGGCATCACCGGCGAAATCATCCACGTGGATTGCGGATACAACATCATGGGATTCTAAGTGGCGGGGATTCTGAAGATGGCGAACCCTGTTACGAGACTGGTTCCTCCCGCACTTTTGACAATTTTCTGACGAGAATCCGCGGCAGCGCGAGTACCCTGAGGCTATGAAATATCCACGGATTCTCTGTCTGTGTGCGTGGGTAACGTTGTCGCTGACCCCCTGTTTTGCCCACCATATGGCGGTCGTCGTCAATAAGGAAAACAAAGTTCAGAACGTCACGTCCGCTCATTTGGCTAAGATTTTCAAAGGGGAAGTGAGGAAGTGGCCCGACGGCAGAAGTGTGGTGCTGGTGTTGCATAACTCTTCGCCGGACGAGATCACTACGCTGGAACATCTGAACAAGATGACCGAGGCGCAAGTGAAAACGCTGCTCGCCCTGCGCAAAGATTCGCTCCGGACGGTGGGGTCGGACGCGGATGTGATTGATGCGGTGGCGTCCACTCCGGGCGCGATCGGATTCGTGGAGGAGCGATCGATCACCGATCGCGTGAGTGTCGTCAAGGTAGACGGTAAACTGCCGATGGAGTCTGGGTATTTGCCGCATTAGGCGCGATCATCCGCATTAAAACAGTTCCAGTAAAGCATCGAACCCAATCTGCCGATTACCTAGGAGGGTGCATGCTTATCGCCTTAGTTTCGCTCTACGGCAGGTTTCTGTCTTGCAGCGGATTTCGCGCTTTTCTCAGGCGCATGGCACCCATGTTTCGGGGGCCGCGCGATGACGGAGAGGGCTGTCGTTGGGGAAATCAAGTTACCCTCGACGGATTTCTGGCGCTCGCTGTTCAAGCTGGACGAAGTCACGCTACCTCACGCCGACCCGCTCCATTGCGATGCTCCCGCGCTGCGTCACGCTGAGATTGCGGCTGTGTAGAGCGGGCAGCGCGTGGCTGGCGATTTCTATGAATTCCTGAGGGTGGGGCCGTCCCGAATGCTGTTCGTGCTGCTGGACATCGCCGGGCCTGCGGGCGGACGCGCGTGAAATCTTGATCGCGGTGCAGAAGGCGTTCCGAACCCTGGCGCCCGAGCTTCTCTCGGGAGAAGACTTCAACGAGACCACCGCCATGATCGAACTGTGCAACGAGATGAACCCAACCATTTTGCGTGGCGGTCTTCGCAGTTGTCCGGCAGTTGTCCGGCATTCATCGGGTGCTCTAAAGAAGATCGGGGGACGGTGTGCTACCAATGCCGGCCATACGGCCGGGCTGCTTCGCGATAACGCGGGGATCACGCCGCTCGAGGCCAACGGGCTGCCTCTTGGCTTGTTCTCGCACACGATGCAGAGCGCAGCTAGCTGTCACCTTATTTCCGGCTCGGCTCTTCTGGTTGTCTCCCGCGGAATCATTCGAAGCAGATTATGTCGACGCGGATCACCAGGCTGCGGAATTCGGACTGGACGGGGTGAAGCAAAGCTTTCAGAATGCGACTGCGGTCAACGCGAGCGAACTGTGCATGACCGTTTTGCAGGCGGCTCGGAAGTTCATACCGACGACTTCCACACACAACGATTTAACGACGTTGGTGCTGGTGCGGACCGCATCCGGCGATCATGATGCGGTCTGAAACCCCGGCCTTGACCGCCCCCAAACCTGCGCACATAACGTTCCGTCCGCCGGCCGTTATAACGATCTCCCTGAGGCCGCCATGTACCAGCCTTCTGCCAGGAATTGCTCGATTGAACGCTCCTGAACACCCTCCTGCACACGCAGTTCGTCGTTCAGAAAATGGTAGGAAAGTGTTCCAGCGTCGCGATCGACGCGGTCGATGCGAATGCGATTGCCGTCGCGATCGGCGCAGATTAAGCCTACTTCCAGATATGGCTCGGTAGCTTTCGTGATGGTTGCTTCAGTTCTTGGGGGCATCATTTCATTGGATGTGGAAAGACGCGATAAGGAACCGAGCGGCACGAACGCCTGATTCTGTGTCATCGGAAGGGATTCATCTCGACCCCGATGGGGAGAAGTTGAGCGCTTGCCAGATCGATTGTCACGCGTCATGATACATGAATGATGACTATGCGCTCCCGCACTCTGGTATTTGCCTTCTTCGCGGCTGCGATGCTGTTCTCGGTGGTCCAGGAATGGAGCGCACCCTCAGCCTGCCCGCGGCTGCCAATGACCGCGAAGGTTCGTCTCCGGTAGCGTGCCGAGCCAGTTGTCGCGCGCTGCAATCGCTGCCCGGGACTAGCCGGGAGCCGATATCAAGAACGCTTGACAACTCATAGCTCCTTCCAATCGTTACTGCAAACTCTTTCACCTTGACGGGAGCTGCGCGGCAAGCCACCCTCAGGCTTCGCTGTCCCTCCCTTCAATTCCGGCAGAAAAACCGAGCGATTGCCTCCTTGGGGTGAGCACTCTTGCTCAGACGAATGGCCCGTAGCTTGCTAACTTCAAGCAAGGAGTGCGTCCGGCCAAATCGCCGAGCAACCCCGCGTGCCGCTTTGCGGGACCGAGTTATGGTGAAGCGAACTGCCCCAATCCGGGTTATTTCTTTTCTTCTAGTGGCTGCTTGCGGGGCGTTGTGCCAGAGCGAACCCCCTTCGCCTGATTGGCATCAGGGGTTGCGCTTTGACGGCTCAAACTTGTCCGTAGAGCGGCGCCAGGAGATGCGTACCTGGAGTTCGCTTCCTGATGCTCCGTCGTTCCAGCCTCCAACTCAAGCGGAGAAATTTCAAGCGTTCGTCAATGAAGCCCGCTCACCTTTGATCCTTGGCGCGGTTGGAGTTAACGCGGGCGTAATGCGCGAGGTAGAACTGGAACATTTCACTCCAGGACCGCAGCCCAGTTTTGCCGCTGTTTATCGAGTGGCGCTTATTCAAAAAGAATCCAGCGCCTTTTTTGGTAAGTACCTGTATCCGTCGTTGCTCAAGCAGGACCCCCGTTATTACCCTTCGACCAGCGGCACCTTTATGGGCCGCGCCTCCTACGCCGCTTCGCGCATTTTTATTACGCGTGACGACTCCGGAAAGAGGCGGCTGAACACTTCGTATTTCCTCGGAGTGCTGACCTCGGTTGCGATTGCCACTGCTTACCGTCCATATTGGGCGCGCTCCACTTCGGGGGCATTCAACAATTTTGGGACGACGATTGGCAGCGACGCGGGGATCAACGTCCTCCATGAGTTTGGGCCTGGCATCCGGCAAATGCTGAAGGCCCACACCCCGAAGTTCGTGTCCAGGATCGAAGAGCGCATCACCGGCGACCAGTTCCCGAGGGACGTTGAGGCCCGCGTCTTGGCGGGAAGATAGAAAGATAGCCCACCGAGTTTTCCGCGTCGTCAACAACCACCCAGTCAAGGATGCGGGGTCAGGATGGGCAGTGGTGGCTCTTGTGGTTCTGATTCGTCGTGAACCGGTCTGGTGTAGTCCTCGGCATTCGTTACGTAGCAGGGCAGCGGACTCTTGTGCCGCGACAGGTTCAGCGGCGGCGCGGCGGCCGAGTATTTGAGTTGGGGCTGANTCTGGCGCCAGTCTCCCGTCTGGCCGGTGGTGATCTGAGCCAGCGTCTCATCGCACTGCGGATCTCGCACCGCACGCAATTCGTGCAGAGTGGAATAGTCGAGACCCTCGTCAGACAATCGCGGCTGGTAGGGGAGAAAGATATACACCAGCTTCACTAAACGCGTTTCGTCTTTGACCAATTCCTTGTCAGCAACAAAGACTTCTTCATTCGCAGAAAAAGACGAACGCGGGTGATTCCAGGCCAAGGCCACCAGCCGAAGACGCATCGCTTCCTTCTTTGGCGCCGGCCATGGCAGATTCCCGCGAGCGGTTTCGGATCCGCCAATAACGCACACAGCCACAATCAGCACGATGCTCGAAAGTCTTACTCTGGTCATCGTCGGGGTCCCAGTCCCAAGTCGTTTATTCTTTGATGCTAGTTGCTCAGGAGGAGGAGCGCAAAGTCGCAGCAAAATCGGTAGGGCATTCCCCTACAATTATGTTAAGGGGTCTCGACCTACACCGTAGTAAAGGAGAGCTTATGACTCGCGAAGCCAGAATAATGTCCGGGATCATCCTCATCACCGTCCCAACGATTCAGTACGGTGGATATTTTCTGCTGACCTCGCTGATGACCAAGGGCAGCGGGTACATCGACAATCCGCTGCGCCAGAATTTTTTTCGTGCGGGGCATGCCCACGCGGGCGTCATTGTGATTCTGTCGCTGATTTGCCAAGGGCTGGCAGATGAGGCGGCNCTTCCCAGTTGGTTGCTGTGGACAGTCCGAATCGGAGTTCCACTGGCTGCGATTCTCATTTCGTCGGGATTCTTTTTCTCGATGCTTCCGCCAACCGCCACCGAAGCCAGCGGAGCGGTCTTCCTGATCTACGCCGGAGCAGTGATTCTTGCCCTCGCGGTGGTCACGCTCGGGGTTGGATTGTTGCGGTCTCCGCAGACGAGCTGACATCGGATTCCGCGTTTTTCTTTCGTGGGGAGGGACCCCAGCCCAAGCTTGGACGGAGCCCTCTCATGAGAAGGAACGGTTGGCGCTGGCCAGCGGGTCGCGGCGGAATCCCACTCATCGCAACAGTGCGCGATGAGTGGGACGGCACCGGCCCTAAAAGGTATACCGCAAGAGCGAACTGAAACGCTCGCGGGCCGCCGGAACCGAAGAACTTCCCCGCTGGACGGGTCAGAGAGTCGTTGAACTACGACCCATGTTTGTAAGACCCATGTTTATAATCAGGGATTCGCCCGCTGTCCGCAGGCAATCTGAATCCCTACTTCGTTAGGACACTCATTTTAAGGACACTCATTGGCACTCGACGAAAATATTTATCAACTCCGGCGCGAGAAGCTGAAGAAGATTGAGTCTCTCGGGCATCCGGCTTATCCGCGGAAGTACAACTTCAGCCACACCGTGCCGCAGATTCTGGCCGAGTACAGCGGGCAGACCACGGAGGAACTGGAATCTCCGCGGGTGACCGTGCGGGTTGCGGGACGGATCATGGCGATCCGGCTGATGGGCAAGGCCGGGTTCGCGCACTTGCAGCAGGACGGACAGCGGCTGCAGATCTATGTCAAGAAAGACGCGATCGGCGATACCGGCTACGAACTGTGGAAGCTACTCGACCTGGGCGATCATATTGGAGTTCGCGGATATCTGTTTCGCACGCGCACAGGCGAGCTCAGTGTCCATGCCGAGGAGCTTACCTTCCTGTCAAAAGACCTGCTGCCGTTGCCGGAAAAATTTCACGGGCTCACCGACGTTGAGTTGCGCTACCGCCAACGCTACGTGGATCTGGTAATGAATCCGGAAGTCCGTGAGGTGTTTTTGAAACGCAGCAAGCTGACGCAATCGCTGCGGCGGCATTTCGACGCGCAGGGATTCATCGAAGTCGAGACGCCGATGATGCATCCCATCGCGGGCGGGGCGGTGGCTCGTCCATTTAAGACGCATCACAACACGCTTGATATGGATCTGTTTCTGCGCATCGCTCCGGAACTTTATTTGAAGCGGCTGACGGTCGGCGGATTCGATCGCGTGTACGAGATCAACCGCAACTTCCGCAATGAGGGGCTGGGTTGGAGATGGAATCCTGAGTTCACCATGCTCGAGGCGTACCAGGCGTACACGGATTATCTTGGCATCCTGGACACCACGCAGGGGGCGATCGAGCAGGCGGTGAAAGACGTGACAGGCGGGATGAAGACGAAGTGGGGAGAGCATGAGATTGACTGGTCGCACGCGAACTGGCGGCGGATGACGATGCGGGAGGCGATCGTCCATTTCTGGCCGGAGAAGGCTGGCGCAAAGCCCGAGCGCAACGACTTCGCGGCGCGCGAGTCAGTCCAGGCGTTGGTGGAGCGAGTGCGCGGCGCGGGGATTAATTTGAAGTACGATGCGGCGGCGCCGGTCGGCAAGACGATTGCTGCCATCTTTGAAGCGGTGGCGGAAGAACACTTGATGCAGCCGACGATTATTTACGAATTCCCCACCGCAGTCTCGCCGCTATCAAAGCAGAAGCCGGATGAGCCGGACTGGACCGAACGCTTTGAGATATTCGCGGGGAAGATGGAAATCGCAAACGGCTTCAGCGAACTCAACGATCCCGAGGATCAGCGGCGGAGGTTTGAAGCGCAGCTGAAAGAACGCGAACGCGGAGATGAAGAAGCGCACCTGATGGATGAAAATTACATAAACGCGCTGAGTTACGGCATGCCTCCAGCGGGCGGCGTGGGATTGGGAGTGGACCGGCTGGCAATGCTGATCACCGACTCGCACACGATTCGGGATGTGATTCTGTTTCCGTTGCTGCGGCCGGAGAAAACTTCGAGCGCGGAGGGGGCGGAGGAGAAGTAGGATTGGTTCTGTCCGTACCTAAAGAATCACTTGAAGTCTGACTTTTGGCAGCCCATGCTGACAATAGTTTGAACACGGGCAGCGCTGCTGTAATGGCCACTTCGGGCGTTGGGTCGGCAGCGCTCTGCCCTTCCACCACTCCGCGAATTCCAGGGGCGCCCTCGTCAGGGCTAAATGCCGAGCTGCGCTTGGCTTGGACGGGCGAGGCGCCCGTCCCCACACGAGCTAGCTAGTCGGCTGCGTTGCTGGACTTCTTTGCTGCGGGCTTCGCTGCGTCCTTGGATCCGCCTCTTTCGGGACCGAAGTTTTTCGTCAGATAATTCAGGAGGGCGTCGCGATCGGCGTCGGGGATGACGGCGCCCAGGCCTTCCATTTTGTCGAGTTCGTCAGACCATTGCTTGCGGGTCATGTGATGCTCGGTGATGCGGCTAGTGTTATGGCAGGAAGTGCAGGCGGCTTTCACTTTCGCTTGCATGGGTCCGGGAGGCAGCGGCTTGCCTGGGGCGCTGGGCGCTTGCGCGCTCGCCAGAATGATGGATGCGAGCAAAAAGATTGCCGGAAAAACTCGTTGGAACAAGCAGGATCCCTTTCTCAGTTCTCAGTTCTCAGTTCTCAGTTCTCAGTTCTCAGTTCTCAGTTCTCAGTTCTCAGTTCTCAG
>JGI12635J15846_10003624_pt1 | contig 13383 bp, 11 predicted proteins | sample BlaSpr_A8_OM2_M2_FD_15846 | JGI IMG/M metagenome (IMG submission 15846) | reverse complement strand
CAGTACCGAAATCACCGCCATGAGCATGAAACTCTGCATCATGATCGCCAGCATGTTTTTCCGGCGAACCAAGCCGCCGTAAAAGAGCGCGAGTCCGGGCCCGGTCATCATCAGAACCAGCGCGGCGCTTACCATCATCCAGGAGTTGTCCGCCGAAGATTGCGCAGCCGCAACCCGCTGATCCAATTGAGCCAGCTTATCGTTGAGGGCTTTCGAAGAGTCTACGGAAGGCGAGGAGGAACTAGCCGCGGGAGCGGCCGTTTGTGCGAAGAGGGTTGCTGGAGCCGAAATTACGACAAGCAGCACAGCCAACAAACAACAACATCGCAATACTGCAGGCTTCATAGGGCGTCCGCTCCGCTGCATCGATTCGGTCTCGAGTCACACACAACCATGACGCTCTCCGACACGAAAGGCCGGTTTACCGCGACAAGACATGAAATCGAAAGCGAGATTATACGCGGCGGCTGGAACGCAGGTGCTTTGAAATTTTCATCGAAAAAATCACTTTTTATGATGTTCGGGCAACGACGACCCTTAAACGTCAACACACCTGCGCAGCCCCTAATTCTTCTCCACCGTGTCGTTTGTCTCTTTCGGCTTTCCGATCTTTTGCGAATCGTCGATCTGAAACAGCAGGAAGTTGCTGAATGAATGCCGCCGGTGATAGCGATGTCCCGATATGCTGCAATACCAGTCCGCGCTCTTGGGCAACCACATATTCGTACCCGCGTTAGCAAACGCCACCGGTCCGTACTCGATCAACTGGTGATCTCGCATCAGCCGGATCTCCGGGATCGGCTTGATCATGTCGGACTCCATCGCCAGGATCTGCGAGGTCTCCTCGTCAATCCACGCGCGGCCTTTCATCCCAACAGGAAAAAAGCGTCCGTTCACGTGATACACCAGCATTTCACTATGGCTATCCGCTTTCTGCTGGAAGTGGACCACCCACGTCTTCCGTCCATTCCAGGAGCCCCCACCCTCGCATTTGAAGTCGTATTTGGGCTGATAGTACGGGTGAAAGACAAGCACGAGTGTCGGCAGCCCGACCGTTCCAAGGTGACCGGGGAATTGCTGCACGGATACCGATCCGTCGCGATACTCCTGCACGTCCAAGTCCCGCGCACCGCTCTTACGAATCTCGACCAGATAGTTGAACTGCCGCGTTTCGTGCGAAATCTGGAGCCCCAGCGGGCTTAGCGAAGTGTGATCCATGTCCTCGGTCGCGGTGAATCGATCGACGTTCGAAACAAGCTCCTCGACGCGCGCGCCCACCTTGGTCTCGACCGAGTTCAGCGGACATGCTTCCGCGATCGTGTCGTACATCAAATTCTCTTGATCCACATCAGGTGGAGCCCAATTCGTTTCCGTCGTGAGTGGTAGCGCTGGCAAGTCCGGCAGTTCAGCCGATTCCATCGCCATATCATCTGAACCTGGTATACCTATTGGCGCCACATCCGAGGTCGAACCTCCGCTCGCGGCGCCGCCTGCACCCGACGGCGAAACAGCAGACGCAAGCTCGACCTTGCCTTGCCCCGACGACCCATTCAGTTTCTCTATTTCATGCCGCGCCGCCGCCGCTCGCGAACTATCCAGATGTTCCTTCAAAAATTGATTGAACGTCGCCAGTGCCGCGTCCCGCTGATGCAGCGCTGCTTGCGCTTGACCCACCAACAGCAGAGACCCGCCTGTCTTGTCCTGACCGGAAGCCACCGCCGCTTGAGCCTCTTCTAGCGCCTTGTCGTAGTCGCGCATTTGATATGACGCAAGTCCCGCGAGGTACTGCGCGCGCCACGCCGTTGGCTGCAACTGCACACCGCGCTCTAGATTCTCAGCCGCTTTTGCGTAATCCCGTTGCTGCATCTCAGCTTGGCCAAGCGCAAGCAAAGCCGAGGCGTGATTCGGTGCCGCATCCACCGCTTTTTGCAAATAGTCGCGCGCCTCTGCCGATTTGCCCCGGCGCATGTACAGCACGCCCACCAAATAGTTCACGTCGGGATTTTTTGGAGCCAACTCCTGCGCCTTCTTCAGGTGTTGTTCGGCTTCATTCAGTTTCTCGACCTGCATCGCTTGCAGGCCCTTCTCCATCTCTTTCAAAGCCTTAGCCGGGGGCCCACCCGCATGGCCGTTCTTTGCCAGCGGTCCGTCGGGAACCATCATTACCCCGAACGCTTCGTTGTTGTGGCCGACACGAATCGAGGCGTCTTCCAATACCGATCGGTAGCCCGGCGCGCTCACTTCGACGATATATTCGCCTTCCAGCAACCCTTGGAATTTGGCGAGGCCAGACTCGTTCGTGGTGAGCGTTTGGTTGTAGACGACCGCGGTCGCATTCTGCGTGGTCGTGCGGGTGCCCGTCCTCAGCACGACCTTCGCGCCGCCCGAAAACGGCCCACCCGTCATTTCCATGACTTGCACGGCCACTTGTCCACCGGCGTCCGATTTAGTGGGCATCGGTTGTGGCGGGAAATAAACTTTTTGACCTGACGATTGGATGGGGAAAACGGCGCACAGAAGTGCAAAAACCGCCACAATCAGGGGCACACAGGGGCCCTGGGTATGCTTTCTCATACTGGAACCTGCTTCGAGGACAGAGGTAAACCTCACCTCAGGCCCTCCACTCTCGCCTGACTGCGCGCCTCTGTCAACCGTCTCGTAGTACCGGATTTAGCCACTCACGTTCGCCAAATCCGTGCCTCTTTCACGACGGGCTTGTCACCGGCGGCCATCATCGTATAATGCCCGTCCGGCGCTGTTGGATTTGCGATCGGCACGAGCCAATTTGTGCTCTATGCCCGCCTTTCCGCCGGGTTCCTTTGCGACCTTGCCCGGAGTATCCTAGGGACATTCCTGCTCTTTGAGCTAGATGATCCGTAAGCGACTTGATCCGTGAGAGAAACTTGCCCATGACCGAACGCCTTCCCATGGAAATCGCTGTCCGCGAAAATAACGGTGTCCACACGCTCGAAGTCCACGGCCGTCTGACCATCGGCGAGCCCAGCGAGCAGCTCACGGAACTCCTTCAGTCCGTTGTTCAGGGCGGAGGCCGCAAAGTCGTCGTCAACCTCAACGGCGTCCCGCAAATCGACAGCTCCGGCATCTCCGCACTCGTTCGCAGCTCCATTCAGCTCGCCCGCGAAGGTGGCGCGCTGCATCTGGTCTGCGGCAATGGCCGCGTCCGCGACGCCCTCACCGTAACGCGCCTCGTCGAAGCCATTCCGACCTTCGAGACGGATTCGTCAGCTAGCGCCAGCTTTGTCTGATTTTGATCCGTCGTCGCGGCGCAGTAGGAGGTTCCGCTTGACGTTTACGTCTCTTCGCCGTTCACTGCGAGTCCTGTCGCTCGTCTTTCTTTCGAGTTTCCTTTTTTTCGGATCGAGCTATGCCGCAACGCCTGTCGATCTCGACAGCCTCGCCGAGAAACTCGCTCCCGAAATCGACAAATCCGGCGTCAAATCCATCGCGGTCGTGGACTTCGTTTCTACTGATGGCACGCCTACCGATCTCGGCTGGTACCTCGCCAACAAACTCTCCGACGGCATCGTCCTCAAGAGTCCGGCAGTCCAGCTTGTCGATCGCACGAGACTACAACAACTCGGCCTCGCATCAGGTTTGTCCCTCTCTGCCGACGACCTCAAGCGAATCGGCACCGCGTCCAGCACGGCCGCAATCGTCTCCGGCAAAATCGAAATCACTCCCGAAAAATATCTGATCACCGTCACGTTGCTGAAAACGGCAGACGGCTCGACGATGGCCTCCGTCACTCACTCCTTGCCTCATTCACGAATGCTCGATCTTCTCGGCCCAACCGGCGATCACGCCACGAGCGCCAAGCCTGTGCGCGCCGGTGTCATGGGTGTCGGCGTACCTGCTTGCCTCTACTGCCCGGTTCCAGCGAATACGGCCCAATGGCGATCGAATCAGCCACAAAACGTCGTTCTCCAGGTGGTTATTTCGGTAGCTGGAGCGGCGGAAAAGATCAGCGTGGTCCGGAGCCCTGGCTATTTCTTGAGCGAACGAGCCGTCGAAGCGGTAAGTGAATGGAAGTTTCGGCCCGCGCCCGGAAAAGACGGCAAGCCGACAACGGTAATCGTGCCAATCGAAGTCACCTTCAAGACTTCGCGAACCTAAACGAAATTAAATGAATTGAACTACGGGTGGGACACCGAAGCGGCCGTCAGCCGCCCTTCTTCAACTCCGCCAACACCAGCTTCGCCAATTCCTTCAGCGTCTCAAACACGCCTTGCCCGGTCACCGCGACGCCTTCGAGCACTGGCTCGCCCTTGCGCTGCAACTGCTTCGTCAAATCCGGAATCGCCATCGCATTCGGCAGGTCGCGCTTGTTCAGCTGCAAGACATAGGGAATCGTGTCGAAATTCAGGTTGTGCTCTTTCAGATGTTCTTGCAGGTTTTCCATCGTCTCGAAATTCGCGTCCAGCCGCTCTTCCTGCGAATCCGCCACGAAGACCACGCCGTCCGCACCCTTCAAAATCAACTTGCGGCTGGCCTCGTAAAACACCTGTCCAGGCACGGTGTACAAATGAAATCGGGTCTTGAATCCACGCACCGTCCCCAGGTCTAACGGCAAAAAGTCGAAGAACAGCGTCCGGTCCGTCTCCGTCGCCAGCGAAACCATTTTCCCTTTTTGGTTCTGACCCGTATGGTCATAGATCCACTGCAGGTTCGCGGTCTTTCCACCTAGACCCGGACCGTAGTAAACGAGCTTGCAATTAATTTCACGTGCGGGAAAGTTGATGAAGGGCACTTTTCCTGGCCATTCCTTGGTCGAGACGCAATTCAAAATTTATAGCACACGCAACTCTATTGCCCAAACCTCACTCGGTCCGTCTGTTGCGAGTTCGATACGCTCATCTAGTTTCAGCGACTCCGAGCGCTCGCGGGTAGAATATTTTTCACCCCTTGCGCGAACGTGATAACTCTTTGTGTATCAAACTAGTTACCCCCGCCTTGCGTTGACGCGCGATAGTGGCTCTGCTACATTCGCGGCATGCCAAAGGCGCGCAAGCCCAATTCGGGAAATCCTGGGCGTTCCAAGAGTCCCACGCGCCATACAGCCAACCAATTGAAAAGAAAACCTTTAGCTCCAGCGCATCCCCCCCAGCGCGGCGGTGTCGAGCTGGTTGACCCTCGTGTCCAGGCTCAACTCAAGCTCTACGACGAAGCACTTTCTCTCTTCCATCAGCAGAAATTCGCCAAAGCCAAGGGCGAACTCGAAAAAGTTCTCGAAGGCCCCAGCAAAGAGCTGGCCGATCGCGCTCGCATGCACCTGAAAATTGCCGAGCAGCGCATGAAGCCGAGCCACGAGTCCAATCCCAAGACCGCCGACGAACATTACCAGCGCGGCGTCGCCATGATGAACATTGGCCGTTGGGACGATGCGCGCGAAAGCCTCGATAAGGCGCGCAAAGCCTCGCCCAAAGCCGACTACGTTCACTACGCTCTGGCGGCGCTCGACTGCCTAACCGGCGAAGCCGACTCCGCCATGAAAAATCTTAAGGTAGCGATCGATCTTCGCCCCGAAAATCGCTATCACGCGCGCAACGATGAAGACTTCGCCTTCCTCCAGGAAGATCCGCGCTTCACCGAAATGCTCTATCCGGAGAAAGACGGCTCGGCCAACTAATAGCGCTTCGTCGCAGCGCGCTGTAACGCCACATTTGCAAGGGCATCCCGGAATCCGTAGCATATTCACACGTTGGTTGCCGTCACGATCGTTGGGACCCCTGCCCGTCGCTGATAGCTATCCTGCTTCTGTGCTTCATAGCCTTATCCGCGCCGCGGCTCCTGACGCTGTGACGTGCCAAGAGACGTGCGCAGTGGGTGCAAAGTAGCGTGCAGAACCGTCGTTCGAAATCGCATCGTAACCCGATCGTGAAGAAACACGTCGCCAAGCCAAAGGGATCCGCCACAGGACTCAACGTCGTCGCTCTCGGCGGCGGCACCGGTCTTTCCACTCTTCTGCGCGGCCTCAAGAATCTCGTCTCCCGCCGCCGCGACGAAATCAAAAGCGAACATCCGATCGCCAGCCTCACCGCGATCGTCACTGTCACGGACGACGGCGGCAGTTCCGGCCGCCTTCGCCGCGAAAATCGCATCCTTCCTCCCGGCGACATCCGTAACTGCATGGTCGCTCTCGGCCAGGACGAAGCTCTCCTCGGTCGCCTCTTTCAATACCGTTTTCACGCCGGCCGCGGCCTCATCGGCCACAACTTCGGCAACCTCTTTCTCGCCGCGCTGACTCACGTCACTGGCGACTTCGCCGAAGCCGTTCGCGTCAGCAGCAAAATCCTCGCGATCCGCGGTCAGATTTTCCCCTCGACCATCTCCAACGTCTCTCTCGTCGCCACTCTCGAAGACGGCCGCCGCGTCCACGGCGAAACCAGCATCACCGCCAGTCGCAAGCGCATCAAGAAGCTCGCGCTCTCACATCGCGCCGCTCGTCCGCTCCCCAAAGCGATCGAAGCCATCCGCGAAGCCGATCTCATCCTGCTCGGCCCGGGCTCTCTCTACACGAGCATCCTTCCCAACTTGCTGATACCCGAAATCGCCAACGCCATCGCCAATTCGAAAGCCCCGCGGGTCTACGTCGCCAATCTCATGACGCAGCCCGGCGAAACCTCCGGCTACGCCCTCGCCGATCACCTCAAAGCGATTCGCGAGCACTGTTCCCGCCGCGTCATCGACTGGGTCGTCGCCAATCGCCAGGCTGTTTCGCGCGAGGTCGCCAAGCGTTACCGTGCCGAAGGCGCCGAGCCTGTCACGGTCGATCTCTACGCCCTCCAAAAGCTCGGCTACCGCGTCATCCTCGACAACCTCGTCGAAGAACACGGCGTCCTCCGCCACAACTCCACGGCCTTGGCCCAGCTTCTATTCGAGGAGTTCCTCACCACGCGCACGCCAGCCAGGACCCGCCGCTAGCCTGTTCGCTTTCGCAGTCGCCAATCCCGCGAACGGTCACAGCGCCACAACCACGCGAAAGCACCGTTCACCTAAACCCAAACCTTTCATCGACTTGCCAAAACCAAGCCATGGGTTTCGCCATGCACATTCACAGACGCCGAAGCTTGCCCGGAGGTGTCCATGCTGATCCAAAACCTGCGCTACGCCGTCCGCTTCATGCGACAGAGCCCAGGATTCACCGCCGTGATCGTCCTGACGCTCGCCCTCGGCATCGGCGCCAACACCGCGATCTTCTCGGTCGTCTACTCGGCCCTGCTTCGCCCGCTCCCCTATCGCAATCCCGGCGAACTCCTGTTCCTCGGTGAATCGCGTGACGCGCACCCCGACCTGTCGGAGATCTCGCAAACCTCCTATCCTGATTTTCAAGATTGGAAACGAACCTCAAAGGCTTTTCGATCTTTCGCAGCTTTTGGTGGCGACGCCTTCATTCTCGACGCGCGTGGTGAACCGAAGCTCGCCCTGGCCACCAGCGTCACTCCGAATTTTTTCTCCACACTCGGCGTCAAGCCCGCCATCGGTCGCGAGTTTATCGATGGCGAGGACCAGCCCGATGGGCCGCACCTCGTAATCCTCAGCGACGCATTCTGGCGCTCCGAATTTGGCGCAAAGCCCGACGTCGTCGGCACCTCCGTCCGCCTGGACGGCAAGCCTGTCACCATCGTCGGCGTCCTTCCCCACAATTTCGAATTTGCTCCAAGCAATTCTTCGGAGCTCTGGGTTCCTCTGCACGCGTCCGGCGATCTTGGCAGGCGCCGGAGTCTTCGCTGGCTCGGCACCATCGGGCGTTTGGCCAGCGGCGTCACGCCGGACCAGGCCAAGTCCGAGATGGCCGGCATCGCCGCGCAACTTGCGCACGCCTATCCAAAAGAAGACGACGCAATCTCGATCGTGATGACTCCGGCCCGCGACCGCATCGTCGGCAAAATTCGTCCGCTGCTCCTCGTCTTGCTCGGCGCTGTCGGTTTCGTCCTCCTCATCGCTTGCGCCAACGTCGCCAACCTGCTCCTCACCCGTTCCATCGCGCGCCGCAAAGAGTTCGCTGTGCGTTCTGCTCTTGGTGCCACCCGCACCGATCTTGCCGCTCAACTCCTGACCGAAAGCTTGTTGCTCTCCTTCGTCGGCTCCGCGATTGGGCTCGTCGCAGCGCAATGGGGCGTAACTCTGCTTCTCTCCGCGATTCCCGAATCACAGCTTCTCGCCATGCCGTATCTTCGCTCCGCGGGTGTCAGCTTTCCGGTGCTCGCGTTCCTCTGTCTTATCACGCTGCTCACCGCGCTACTCTTCGGTCTCGTTCCCGCGATCACCGCCGCGCGCTCTTCCGTCAACGACATCCTCAAGGACGAAACTCGCGGCGGCACCAGTGCCACTCACGCACGGTTGCGCGGCTCTCTCGTCGTCGTCGAAATTGCCGTGACGTTGATTCTGTTAGTCGCTGGCAGCCTGATGCTACAAAGTCTCAACGCACTGCTCCGCCACGATCACGGTTTCGATCCACACAATGTCCTGACCTTCGACGTCAACTTGCCCAACAGCTCTTATCCTGCAGACAAAGATCACCCCGACAACAATTCCAGCGCCGACAAATTCGGTCGCGAATTCCGAGAGCGTTTGCGCAACACTCCCGGTGTCGTCGACGTGGCCTCGAGCACCGTCATTCCCGCGACCGGCAACGGGTCCTCGATTCGCTTCCTCATCGAAGGCCGCCCCAAACCGCTCGGCCACGAAGACGAATGCAATATCGCGGAAGTCAGCCGCAATTATTTTTCCACGCTGAAGATCTCGCTCCTCGAAGGCCGCTACTTCAACGAAGACGACGCCAGGCCAAACGCCGAGCCCATCGTCATCGTCAGCCGAGCCTTCGCGAACGCGTACTTTCCTGGCGAAAGCGCGGTGAATAAGCGAGTTCGCTACACATACAACCCCGCCTTGCCATATCGTCGCATCGTCGGCGTCATCGCCGACACTTCTTTAGTCGATCTCGACCAGCCGCCTCCTGCCGTCATCTTCGAACTCAATGAAAGCAGCGGCGACACCTATCTCAGCTACATCGTACGCACGAGTAGCGACCCGCTCGCCACGATCGGCTCGGCTCGCGAAATTCTCCATAATCTTGACCCGCAGCTTCCACTCATCCAGCCGCGCACATTGGACCAGGTCGCGCAGCAGGCACCCTCCGTGTTTCTGCGCAGCTATCCGTCACTGCTCATCGGCAGCTTCGCAGGCCTCGCTCTGATTCTCGCGGTGATCGGTTTGTACGGTGTGATTTCTTACTCAGTGATGCAGCGCACGCGCGAAATCGGCATCCGCGTAGCGATGGGCGCTCAACGTCCCGACGTTCTGCGTATGGTAATGAATGAAGCCCTGACAACTGCGGCGCAAGGGATCTTGGCTGGCGTCGTGAGCGGTCTCTTCCTCACGCGCTTAATGAGTTCACTGCTCTACGGCGTAACACCCGGCGACTGGCGCACCTTCCTCGCCGTCTCGGTAGTCCTGCTCTGCGTCGCCGTAGCCGCCTGCGCCATTCCCGCAATCCGCGCCACCCGCGTAGACCCAGTCATCGCCCTCCGCTACGAATAGCGCAGACGAGTGCGCCTTGTCCCGCCGAATCGGTTCCCACTCTGTGTTTTCTGCGTACTCTGTGGTGAATTTCCGTTCTTCGGCACAAGGTAATTCGCCGCCATAAAACATGTAGGGGCGCAGCACGCACCGCCCCAATCACCACAAACTCAGATTTGAAGACTACTTCAAGGCTGCGACCTAACTTCAGTCAACCTCCGCATCCAAACCAGTCACCAGTCACCAGTCACCAGTCACCGCCCTTACATCGCCCAGCGCAACAACACCCCACCCGTCGTATACCCGGCACCCACCGCCGCCAACAAAACCAAATCGCCCTTCTTCAATTTTCCCCGAGCGATCGCGTCCCACAATCCCAGCGGAATCGTCCCCGCCGTCGTATTCCCATACCGATCGATATTCACCATCACCTTCGAATCCTCGACGCCCAACCGCTCCTGCATCGCGCGAATAATTCTCAAATTCGCCTGGTGCGGCACCACCAACGCCAGATCGTCGCCCTTGAACCCGTTCCGCTCCAACAGGTTCGCCGCCAGTTCCGCCATCCGCCGCACGGCGTATTTGAAAACCTGCGACCCATCCTGATGCACCACGTGCATGTTTTTATCGACAGTCTCATGCGTCGAAGGATTCAGCGAACCGCCACCCGGCATATACAAATACGCGCCGCCCGACCCATCGATGTCGTGCTGGAAATCCAGAATCCCTTCGCCCTCTTTAGCGGGCTCTACTAACACCGCTCCCGCTCCATCGCCAAACAACACGCACGTCGCGCGATCCTTGTAATCCAGAATCCGGCTCATCGAATCGCTGCCGATCACCAGCGCCTTCTTGTGCGTCCCCGCGCCGACAAACTGCGCCCCCACCGTCAGCGCATACGCAAATCCCGAACACGCCGCCGACAAATCGAATCCCCATGCGTTCTTCGCCCCGATCCGGTCTTGCACCAGGCACGCCGTCGCCGGAAAAAACATGTCGGGCGTCACGCTCGCCAGCACGATCAAATCAATTTCCGCCGGATTGGTATTCGTCTGCGCCAGCAGCAGCTTCGCCGCTTCCGTCGCCATGTGCGACGTCGCCGATCCCGTTTCCACGATGTGCCGTTCGCGAATCCCCGTCCGCGTGCGGATCCATTCGTCACTGGTTTCCAGGATCTTCTCGAAATCCGCGTTGGTCATCACTTTCGGCGGAAGATATCCCGCGACGCCGGTAATCTTGGCCGCGATGCGATGGGGCATGGGGCTCCTTGAGGTTTTTCAAGCCGTGCAGAGACACCAAATTCTATGCGATGCCGCCAACACGTGACAACAAGTGTCACTATCACCGCAACCAATCCATCAGCAAAATGTGTGGCTCTTTTTCGCCTTGATCAAGGAGCGGATCACTCGTCCGCTGGAAGAATCTCGTATCGCCACTTGAGCGTCGCCGTCTTCTTCAACATCGCCGACACCGAACAATACTTCCCCTCGCTCAACTCAATCGCGTGCTTCACCGCCGCATCATCCAACTTCCCGCGCAACTGCCGCCCGCTCGCCCGAGCAAACCACGTTCAAGTACTCCAGCTTCTGCCGCTTCTTCTCCAGAATGATCACGATGTCCGTCGCCGTGCACGCCCCCAGCGCCATCAGCAGCATCTCCATCGGCCCCATCGCAGTATTCGACTTCCGGTCCGAATCGATCGTAACCGCATGCCCCGACGGCCCCGTCGCCACAAACCTCTCGTCCCCAATCCATTTCACATTCGCCGTCTGCATCATTCCTCCGTAGGGGCACGGCACTGCCGTGCCCGTTCCGACGCAATCATGTATGGGCGCAGAGCACCGCTGCGCCCCAAACGCCCATGCCAAAAATTTTGGCGAAGTTTTTTTGCCTTCTACAACGTCAACTCCCAAACCTCCGCCGTCAAATCCTTGCTGAAACTGTGATGCTCCTTCTTCTCCACCACCCGAAACCCCGCCTTCTCATAAACATGCCGCGCCGCATCCAACTCGCTCTGCGTCCACAAGACAATCTTCTCGTACCCCGCCTGCCGCGCAAACCGCACACACTCCGCCACTAACCTCGCTCCAATTCCCAATCCCCGGGCGCTCGGATCCACGTACAACAGCCGCAACTTCGCGGTCTTCTCCGTCTCCTTCACCAAAAACACCGACCCGACAATCTCTTCATCCCGCTCCGCAATCCAGCATCGTTCCCGCTTCGCATCAAAATTCTGAACGAACTTCGCCACGATCTCCGCGCAGAGAGCTTCGAATCGCTCGTCATATCCCCACTCTTTCCAATACAACGCTCCTTGCCGGTGAACGATCCAGCCCAAATCGCCGACCTGCGGCGGCCGCAGCACATATCCAATCGGCTTCGCACGTTCAGCTTCGACGCCACCCGCACCAAGCAAATTCTCGACAGTCTGCATCGCGTCAACTAGCCGCCGCTTCTTCGATTCCGGCAGCGTCGCAATCATTTTTCCCACTTGCTCACTCGATCTCGCCTCCAGCGGCGCAAACGCTTTCCTCCCAAGCGCCGTCAGCGTTAGGATGCTCTGCCGCCTGTCCGTCGGCGACGGCGTCTTCACGATCAGTCTTTTCTTTTCAAACGAACTCAGTATGCGGCTCAGATACCCCGCATCCAGCGCCAGCGCCGCGCCCACCCCCGCCGCAGTCGACTCGCGCTTGTGCGCCAGCTCATACAGCACGCGCCCTTCGGTGAGCGAAAAATCGGTGCCCAAAAATTCTTCCTGCAGCAACCCAATCTTCCGCGTATAAAACCTGCTGAACCGCCGGATCGCCTCGACGTAAAGGTCCGCCCCACCCACGCCCCCGTTTGCACCCGTCCGTTCCCCACGATTCTTGGCCTTCGCAGCTTGTGCCGGCATCGCCCACCTCCCAACTCGCAACGAGATCGATGCCATTGTCATGAATATAGTTGACTTAGTCAAGTATTTGTCGGTCGACCGCGTGTATCGCGTACCAACAGCCGCTCACCCCCACTCCTGCCGGCCGTCTACTCCCACGTCTGGCCGCAGACCGTTTTTTGCACCTTTGTGACGGCGCAATGACAAGCCCGGATCGCCGCAGCCACACCATGTCGGTGTAGATCATTGATTTCGCCCCGCGCTCAACGAGACCCAATGAAACGACTCTCAAATTCGCCGACGAACCAGGCTAAGCCAGCCGTCGCACAACAACTCGACCCCACCATCCGCCGCGCCCAACAGGGCGACGCTTCCGCTTTCGAAGCTCTCTATCGCCAACACTCTCGCCGCGTCTACGGCCTCTGCCTCCGCATGGTCAGCGACCCCTTCGAAGCCGAAGACCTCGCCCAAGAAGCCTTCCTCCAGCTCTTCCGAAAAATTCATACCTTCCGCGGCGAATCCGCCTTCTCCTCCTGGCTTCACCGCCTGACCGCAAACGTGGTTCTGATGAGCTTCCGCAAAAAGAAAGCCCGCCTCACCTCTCTAGACGAAATTTCCAGGGTGAACGACGACGACTCAGGACAAAAGCTCGAAATCGGCGAAGCCGACGTCCGTCTGACCGGCATGTTCGACCGCGTCAATCTTCAATCCGCGATCGACAGCCTTCCCGATGGCTACAAGCGGATGTTCCTGCTACACGACCTGCACGGCTACGAACACAACGAAATCGCCGTCATCCTCGACTGCAGCGTCGGCAACTCAAAATCCCAGGTCCACAAAGCCCGCAAACGCTTGCGCGAAGTCCTCCGCAGAGTCGACCGCTACAAAGCGCGCAGCGCCAATCTGACCCGCCAACGCCCATTAGCAATCACCGGTTAGTCGCGGCTTACTCCAAATCCGTTGTAGGGGCG
>JGI12635J15846_10003622_pt1 | contig 13386 bp, 11 predicted proteins | sample BlaSpr_A8_OM2_M2_FD_15846 | JGI IMG/M metagenome (IMG submission 15846) | reverse complement strand
TCAAGAAAAATGTGAAGATCAATCCCAGCACAGGGGCCTCGTGGCTTACATGCAGCATTCTTCCCAGCCACGTCTCCACCGCATATACCGGACTCGCCATGCCGAACGCATTCAGCAGCGCGCCAAACGTGAACACGATTACCAACGCGGCCAGATCCTTCCGCCGCGAGAAATACCCAATCCCTGACCGTATTGGATCAACCATCAATTCGCTCGCCGGCAGACGGCTCAGGATGCCGATATTGTCATGCGGACAGGCATGAACGCAGTCCAGGCAGAACGTGCAATCCATGTTTCCAACTTTGCTGGGTTGAAACAGAGCCAACTCGCAGCCGCGGATCGTCACCAGATCCGAAACCGGCTCCCGCCTCCCACGGATACAGTCCTTGGTATGGCAGCGCGTGCAAACGTCCTGTTCACGCACTTTCACCTCGAACGGCGAAAGCGTGGACGCTACAAAGTTGAACTGTCCGATAGGACAAACATATTTGCAAAATGAAGCGTGTTTGAAAAACCCGTCAACCACCAGCACGCAAAGAAAGTAAGCCACAATCAGCCAGGCCGTCCACCATGGCGAAGACCACAGATCGAACAACTCATAAGTAAAAAGGATCAGGACGAACAGTCCAACCGAAAGCCATTTATTGCGCAGTGCTCGCGGCCAATTAAATCGAGGCTTAAAGAAACGTCGCGCCGCCTGACGCACCAGCATGAAGGGGCAGGCAAGGCAGAAAAAATTTCCTGCACACAACAGGACCAGCACCAGCACCCCGCGGAAGTGAAGCCAACTCAGGGTTGTGGCCAGATTCTTTGGTGCGAGAGAGGGTCCAAGCAGACCGTGCAGAATCATTACCAGGCTGATGACAAAGAGCGGTGCCTGAAGGAGCGGGCGGGCATAACGCCAGCGGAACAAATGGCCTAAGCCCGGCACTCGCATCAAATCAAACGGAGGCGAATCAGGAGTCTCCGGGACCGGAATGGAGGATGGAGTCAACAACTTGTCTACTTGGGTTGGACGCCCCTCACGTCAATCTGACGTTCTAGTTTCATCCCGCCAGGCAGCGTGATATGGAGGAGGATAACCCAATCACCCGCCATCTGGAACTCCAACGGAGATTTGTAACGACCGGCTTCTACCTCTCTCGCGTCAGCAAATCCTGGGCTCATACCCGCGTGCGACATATCTGTCTCAATCGCAATCTGCGCCCCAGTAATTGGCTCACCGCCCGCATCAGACAACTTAAGAGAAAGCGTAGCCGAACCGACCCGGATTGGTTCAGGAGAGATCTCATGCTCGATCGCGACAGAAGCTGAGGGCGAAACCGGCCGGGAACAACTGGCCTGGAACAATGCTGCAATGCAGATGAATGCCACCAGCCCTCTGGCGTGCCCCGAAGAAATCCAAAATTTTATGATCAGGCAGCTTTCGCCGAAACGTGGCGGCCCCACTCGCACGTGCAAGCCGGGTTCCCGCGCTCGTCCTCGGGTGGAAACATGTGGTAATACATGCCGATGACCATCGGGATGAATACGATCGAGTTGTAAAAAAGATGCAATTCGACCCGTGGGAAGACCAACTGCAGTACGCTGCACGGTACCGGCTTCCCCCAGAAATTGTGATGAAAAGTAGCCTGCCAGATGAGCAGAAAATGTTCGATGTGATGCCAGAACTGAATCCAGAACGCGATCATCCACCACGTGTGAGAAACCCCGGTAAAACCCTTCCGGAAGACCCAAATCCCGATGAGCATGACCAAAGCGTAGCCGTAGTGCAGTGTCTCTGTCTGGATCAGCCAGGGATACCACAAACCGAGCAGGCCCAAAGCTTTCGGGCGAGGCCACCCCATAACATAAATCTGGTAAGCCTGGACAAGGTGCTCCGCCCAATGCCCAAGCACGATCAACATGAAAATCTGCAGCCCACGCTCATGCCAGCGGGTATTGAGCTTCTCATAAAAACCCGCATTCTCTGGCACACTGTGGAGGTTAGGAACCGCAGGATTCGAGACTGCCATTACCATTCTCCGCGAACCACCAAACCCACTTCCGAGTACGACCACGATCACACCTCAACTAAGAGGGGTCAATAATAGAATTATATTAGCTAGCCACTGACTGGCACCTCGCTGCTACCGACCACTCGCTCTCATAGGTCGCGATTCCTGGGCCGACATAAGACAACGATCGATCTCGGAGCTACTCTGCATTTAGTCTGCTGCATAGGCACTCCTCGGTCCGAGAAATCATCTGGGCTCGGCAAAGCTGTATCCACAATTCTCTTCCACTCCTGCGCTGTTCCCTCCTGCACATGGAACTCCAACTCTTCCCAGTACGCATTGATCATCACGTAGATGTCATCATCGCTTTGAGAAGCGCCGTGCAGGCAGAATGCCACGCTATGGGAATCGCGAGATAAATCGACCGCAGGGCCAACGCCATACCACGAAACGTCCTCGCGCCAGAACCTACTCCGGCTTAGCGAGGGATGACTTTTCCGAAACGCAATCATATTCTTGAAGAACCGGAAAATATCCTGATTCGCCCGGAGCCGGTCCCAATCCAGCCATCCAATTTCATTGTCCTGGTTGTAGGGATTGTTGTTGCCAAATTGCGTGTTGAGGAACTCGTCCCCGGCCCGAAACATGGGTGTACCGTTAGACAACAAGAGCAGACAGCAGAAATTCTTTACCTGCTTCCGGCGCAGCGCTTGGACCGCCGGAGGTACGCCTTCATCCCCCTCCTGCCCACAATTCCAACTGTAGTTCGCATCTGTGCCGTCCTGATTATTATTTCCGTTTTGCCAATTGTGCTTGCCGTTATAAGAGACGAGATCGTAGAGCGTGAAGCCGTCATGGGAGGTTACATAATTCACACTCTGGAAAGCGTGATAAGCGTCGGACCGGTCGTCCGGAAACAGGTCATCGCTGCCATAGATACGTCGCATCAGGTCAGGAACCATTCCTGGATCGCCTTTAACAAAACGACGGAGGTCATCGCGAAACCGGCCGTTCCACTGCAGCCAGGTGAGGCCTGGGAATCCGCGCCCCAGTTGATAAGCCGCTGTGTCCCAGGGCTCCGCGATCAAACGCACGCGTCCTAATTCCGGGTCCGCGGCAATTTCACTGAAGATGGGCGCTTCGCCCCAGTTGAGCGACCCATCCGCATTGCGGCTGAATACTGAGGCCAGATCGAAGCGAAAACCATCAACGTGCATACTTCGCTTCCAATAGCGCAAGCTGTCCATCACCATCTTGCGCACGTGCGGCTGGCCGAAATTCAATGTATTCCCGGTACCCGAATAGTTAAGGTAAGGGTTTGCCTGATCGGAGGAAAGCATGTAATAGCCGGCGCTGTCGAGACCCTTAAAGCTGTAGATCGGCCCTTTGTAATCGCCCTCGCAAGTGTGGTTGTATACAACATCCAGCACTACTCCGATATCAGCCTGATGAAAAGCCTTCACCATATTCTTAAACTCAATATGCTGCAGATCGGCGCGACGACTGCTTGCATACTGCGCGTGCGGTGCGAAGAAGTTTAAAGGCATGTATCCCCAGTAGTCGCCTTCTTGAGGATCGCGCTGAAAAACCGGCATCAGTTCGACAGCCGTTATCCCAAGCTCCTTTAAATACGGGATCTTTTCCACGACACCGGCGTAGGTGCCGGCACGCGATGGGTCGATGCCTGAGTTTGGGTTCTTGGTGAAACCTTTCACGTGAAGTTCGTAGATGACTGCATCTGACTCATGATGTGTAGGTCGATCTTCCGCCCAGTCAAATGTCGACCGGTGATCAGCCAGCACTCCCAGAGGCGCGTGCCCCGCATTAGACCCTTCTCGCATGGCCAGGTTGCGATCAAAGGCGGGCGGGAAGAAAATGCATTTCGCGTACGGATCGAGCAGGACCTTCTGTGGATCGAAACTGTGCAGTTGAGGAATCGACTCTCCTGCTACGGAATACGCGTAATAACGAGCGTCACCCAGCTTTGTAACCGGGATCCGGCAGTGCCAAATCCGCCCCGACTTGTTGTGCAGAAAATCAAAGGGAAACGTCAGGGCGGGATTTACCAGATCGGTCGGAGAATAGAGCAATAGAGTGACACTCTCGGCATGTTCGGAATGAACCGCGAAATTGAATGCCTGCTCTTCTTCGATCCAAGTGACCCCAATCGGCAAAGGGTTCCCCTCAGCCTGCTCCCAAGTCGGTCGTTTCGTGAGTGGGACCGCCACGGTGTTGGCAGCCTTGGCTGGGTCATCCATCTTGGCGGGCACATCAACACTTGAACTGTTCACTGTCCCACATCCTCTCTTTATTCGCTTCAACCGATCGCTTGGCTCTCAATGGGGCAGCGCTGCGACTCCGCCAAACTGCGGCAACGAACCGAGCAACTTGCTCGCGCCGTTCCAAAAAATTTGCACTCCTATACACACCAGCAGGAACGCGGTGAGTTTTAAAATTACGTTCGTTCCCGTGGGACCCAGCTTGCTCGCGAGCCGGTCGGCGTAGCCGTAGCAGAGATAAATAGTTACCGCCACGAAAGCGGAACCGATCGCCGCCGCGAGAATTACCAGGAGGTTTGCACCCAGGTGCTGTGGCGCATTTGCACCCAAAGTGATCGCCACCGAGATGGAGCCGGGACCAACTGTCAAAGGAAGCGTCAACGGGTAGAACGCCTGGCTCAGGGCATCAGCGCAAGCGACGGTTTGCCGGGCGGAACCTCGGTCAGACTCATTTTTCTGATTCAGCATCACCCAGCCCGTTGCGATCACGATCAAACCACCACCGACCTGCACAACCGGGAGGGAAATCCCAAAGAAGGAGAGCACGTGCGCCCCCAGGGTAAAGGACGCGACAAGCAGTATGAAACTATCTACCGCAATGCGGCGAGCCACCACTCGTCGTGTCTCGGCCGCATAGTCTCGCGTGAGCAGGAGGAAGACCGGAGCGCCTCCGATCGGATCCACGATCGGAAAGAGAGCGCTCACCACGAGCAGAATACTTTTGGCAATTTGAATCAGCAGGCAGACCTCCAGTCTGTTTCTAGATTTGAGCCTTCCAGATTTGAACTCGCTCGGTCCGCTTACACCCTGACGTGTGTCGCAGAACTAACCGAACGCTTGGAACTCTCCGTCAAATCCTGTAGCCATTGAAAAGCCTGAGAGGATAGCATGTCTTCTCGGACGCGCCAACGCCAGTTCCCATCGGCACGACCCGGCACATTCATACGAGCTTCGCCTCCCAAGTTGAGCAGATCCTGCAACGGAGCAATCGCCAGCGCCGCTGATGACGACCATGCCAGCCGCATCAACTCCGGAGCCGCATCCGCGCTGGATCCAGGCGCGCGCTTGAGGTAGCCCCAGAAGTTCTGCCGCTGGTAGTCGGGCAATTCCTCATACCATTGCCGAGTCGTGGCATTGTCATGCGTGCCAGTATAGACAACTGTATTGTGGACAAAGTTGTGCGGCAGATACGGATTGTCCGCATGACCATCGAAGGCGAATTGCAGCACGCGCGTCCCCGGCAGACTAAACAGGTCCCGCAGGGCGCGCACGTCGTCCGTAATTATGCCCAAATCTTCCGCGATGAACGGTAGACGGCCCAGTTCGGTTTGCACCGCTTCAAAAAAGCTGGCTCCCGGACCAGCTACCCACTGCCCGGATTGAGCCGTTGGCGCTCCGGCCGGAATGTGCCACGCAGCCGCGAAGCCGCGGAAGTGATCCAGGCGAATCACATCGACGTGAGCCAATAGAGCGCGTAGCCGATCGATGCACCACCGATAACCAGTCGAACGCAGTGCGTCCCAGTTGTAAACGGGATTGCCCCATAATTGACCTTGCGCACTGAAATAATCAGGAGGAACACCGGCGACGAAGCGTGGCCGGCGCTGCTCATCGAGCAGGAATAGCTCAGGGTTCGCCCAAACATCGCTGGAATCCGGGGAGACGAAGAAGGGCAGATCGCCGATCAAACTCACGCCCTTCGTATGGGCATGCTCCTTGAGTTGATCGGACTGGCGGAACACCAGGAATTGCGCGAAGCGAACGTGATCAATTTGATTTGCTAACTCTCGCCGCGCCTCAGCGAGAGCACTCGGGTCGCGCTGCACCAGCTCTGTCGGCCACTCCATATAATAAGCTTGGCGATACTTTTCTTTCAGTGCCCGGAACAGAGCGTAGTCTTCCAGCCAATGCGCTTGGGCGGCGCAGAACCCGTCGTAGGCAAGCCGCAGGTCCTTGTCTATGCCCCTGGACTCCCCGGCTTTAAAGTTATCCCACGCTGTTTCGAGCAAACGCTGTTTGAACGGAATGACGGATATGTAATCCACCGCGTCTGCTGGAAACCGAGAATCGCTATCGCTATCGTTGTCATTCGCCTGTAACAGCCCGTCTGAAATAAGAGAACCGGGACTGATCAGCAACTCGTTGCCGGCAAACGACGACATTGATTGATAGGGCGAGTTCCCGTAACCGGTCGGACCAAGCGGAAGCGACTGCCACCATGCCAAGCCGGCATGGTGGAGACGATCAATCCATGAAAACGCGGAGGGTCCCAGATCGCCGACGCCATACCGAGACGGCAGTGAGGTGACGTGTAACAGCAAGCCGGATGCACGATATTCAGGCGGAAACGGCGGAACACTCGTGTGCCCGTCGTTATCGGTCATTATCGAACTCCAGAGCCGAGAGCATTATTCACCATCTCCTGAGCTTCACTAAGAATCGCATTCAGATGGCTCTGGCTTTTGAAACTCTCCGCGTAGATCTTATAAATATTTTCGGTACCGGAAGGTCGCGCCGCAAACCAACCGTTCTCCGCCACAACTTTCAATCCGCCGATTGGGGCATCGTTGCCCGGGGCTTTGGTCAGCTTGGCAGTGATCGGCTCGCCTGCCAAGTCTGATTCTTTTACCGCGTCCGGAGTGAGTTTCGCCAACTTTGCCTTCTGCTCGGGCGTGGCGGGTGCGTCAATGCGCGTGTAGTACGGGTTTCCGAACTCCGCCGTCAGTTCGCGGTAATGTTCTCCGGGATTCTTACCAGTACGCGCGGTAATCTCCGCCGCCAGCAAGTCCATGATTGGTCCGTCCTTATCCGTTGTCCATACCGTACCGTCAAGACGAAGAAAACTCGCTCCGGCGCTTTCTTCTCCGCCGAAACAGTAAGAACCATCGACTAACCCCGGCACAAACCACTTGAATCCTACCGGCACTTCGCGAAGCGTGCGTCCAAGCTTTTTGACGACCCGGTCAATCATGCTGCTGCTCACCAGCGTCTTTCCCACCGCAACCGTGTCACGCCACTGGGGACGGTGCGTCAGCAAGTACCGGATGGCAACGGCAAGATAATGATTCGGATTCATCAAACCCGCAACCGGAGTTACGATCCCGTGCCGGTCGGCGTCGGTATCGTTCCCGAAAGCCACCTGGTACTGATCTTTTAAGGCGACCAATCGGGCCATCGCATAGGGACTCGAGCAGTCCATGCGAATTTTGCCGTCGTGGTCCACCGTCATAAACGAAAATGTCGGGTCGACGATTTTATTGGTGATGACAATGTCCAGCCCGTAAATCGAGTTAATCGGCTCCCAATAAGGCAGCGAAGCTCCTCCTAATGGGTCAACGCCAAGTTTCAGGTGGGCGTCGCGAATCGCATCCATGTCCACGACATTTTTGAGATCACGAACATATGGCAGGATGAAATCTTCCTGGTGAGTGGTCGCGGACCGAATCGCCTTAGCATACGGAATGCGCTTGACCCCTGCATTCCCTCCTCGCAACAATTCGTTCGCGCGATCCTCTACCCAGCGGGTCACGTCGGTATCAGCCGGACCGCCGTTGGGCGGGTTGTACTTGAAGCCTCCATCCTCCGGCGGATTGTGCGATGGCGTAATCACGATGCCGTCGGCCAGATGTTCCTTGCGGCCTCGGTTGTATACCAGAATCGCTCGCGAGATAACCGGCGTCGGAGTTATCCCGTCGTCCTGCTGAATGATTGTCTCCACGTCATTTGCCGCCAGCACTTCGAGGGCGGTTTGCTGTGCNGGCTCCGAGACTGCGTGGGTGTCTTTCCCCATGTAGAGCGGGCCGTCGGTTCCCTGCGCGCGCCGGTATTCGCAGATCGCCTGGGTAATTGCGAAAATGTGCGCTTCGTTAAATGTGCCGCGCAGGGGCGAGCCACGGTGTCCGCTGGTGCCGAAGCTGACTAGCTGGTTGGGATCGTCCAGATCGGGACGCCGCTCGGAATATTCCTTCAGCAGGCGCGCTACGTCCACCAGCAAGTCTTTCGGCGCCGGTTTGCCGGCCAGCGGCGAAATAAATTCACCTGTAAGAGGTTGTTTTTCTAGAGTACTGGGCATGGTTGCACCTTCCAAATCTCGCTTGCATATTCCGCAATCGAGCGATCGCTTGAAAACTTTCCGGAGCTGGCGACGTTCAAGATTGCTTTCCGCGCCCATGTGCCGGGTTCGGCATAGAGTGCGCCGAGCCGGTCTTGTGCGTTGCAATACGAGGTCAGGTCCGCCAGATTCATATAGTGATCGCCCTGGGTCAGAAGCGTATCGCGCAAGGGAGCGAATACTCCTGGTTCGTTGCGGCTAAAGTGATCAGAAAAAATCAGGTCCAGAGCGCCTCGCGTCTCAGGCTCATTATCATAATGCCAGTGCGGATCATACCAAGCGCGGCTGTTCTCGACTTGCTCCACGGTGAGCCCGAAGAGGAACATGTTCTCTTCTCCAGCTTCCTCCGCCATCTCGATAGTCGCACCGTCACGGGTTCCGACGGTTAAGGCTCCGTTCATCATAAATTTCATATTACTGGTTCCGCTAGCCTCATAGCCGGCGGTCGAAATCTGGTTGGAGACATCGCTGGCTGGAATGAGCCGCTCCGCCAACGAAACGTTGTACTCAGGGAGAAAGACGACGCAGAGCCGGCCGCGTGCCGCCGGGTCGGCGTCAATCGTGTCCGCCAGGTTGTTGATAAACTTTATGATGAGCTTGGCCAATTTATAAGCTGGCGCCGCTTTACCAGCAAAGAAAAATGTCCGAGGCACCATCTTCATGCCGGGATTTTCCCGCAGCCGGTTATAAAGGATCACAATCCGCAGCGCATTCATCAATTGCCTTTTATATTCGTGAATACGCTTGATGTGGCAATCGAAGATGGTATCCGGATCCACAACATGTCCGGACGTTGACTTGAGCCAATTGGCAAACTGCGCTTTGGCCTCTCGCTTTGACTTAAGGAAGCGGCCGCGAGCGTTGGAGTCCTCCGCGAATGGCTTGAGCTGTTTGAGCAGGCTAAGATCGGTGATCCAGCGGTCTCCGATGACTTGCGTGATTTCGCGAGCCAGCGCGGGATTGGCCTCGAGCAACCAGCGCCGGGGTGTCACTCCGTTTGTTTTGTTGCTAAAACGCTCAGGAAACATTTCCGCGAGATCCTTCACCGTCGTGGTTCGCAGTAGCTTGGAGTGAACAGCGGACACTCCGTTGGTGCTATGCGAGCCGACAATGGCAAGGTTGGCCATCCGGATTTTGCGCGGGCTGCCTTCTTCCACCAGGCTGATGCGCTGTACACGCCCCTCGTCGCCGGGGAAGCGAACCCGAACTTCATCAAGCAACCGACGGTTAATTTCATAAATGAGCTCCAGATGGCGAGGAAGCAGTGTCTCAAACCACGCCACCGGCCATTTCTCCAGAGCCTCAGGCAGCAAGGTGTGATTTGTGTACCCCAGCGTCTTCTTCGTCAGGTCCCAGGCCTGGTCCCATCCCATGTGCACATCGTCGAGCAGGATTCGCATCAGCTCAGCGACAGACATGGAGGGATGCGTATCATTGAGCTGAATCGCGGCTTTCTCCGGAAATCTTTCCCAATCAGAGTTGTGGCGCTGGAAACGGCGTACCAGATCGGCCATGGAACACGCCACCAGGAAATACTCCTGCAGAAAGCGCAGCCCCTGCCCCTTCGCCGTCGAATCGTCGGGATACAACACGCGGGTAAGCGACTCCGCTTGCAGAGTTTCGCCGAATGCGCCCACAAAATCTCCGGTGCCGAACTTTTCAAAATCGAAATAATCGGGCGCAGCTGCGGCCCAGAGCCGCAGCGTATTGATCGTCTTTCCCCCATAGCCCACCACAGGACGATCAAACGGGATCCCGATCAGGCTTGACGGCCGGTCGGGGATGACTTGGAAATTACCTTCTTTCAACTTGAATGAGACGTTCAGCCTGACCTCCACATTCTCGTGAAGCCGAGTAATCTCCCACGGATCGCCGTAGCGGAGCCAGTTATCAGGATTCTCTTTTTGCCAGCCATCTACAATCGTCTGCTTGAACATGCCGTACTCATAGCGCAGACCATAGCCGGTACCTGGGAGTTGCATGGTCGCCATCGAGTCGAGATAGCACGCCGCGAGGCGGCCTAAGCCGCCATTGCCCAGCCCGGCATCTGGTTCCTGCTCAATCAATTCCAGCCAGTCGAGACCATGTTCTCGTGCGGCATCCGGCAAAAGCGGATCCAGCAACAGGTTGGTGATGTTGTTGGCCAGCGAACGTCCGATGAGAAACTCCATGGACAGGTAGTAGATCCGTTTGGCGTTCTCTCGCTCATAAGTGTTCTTGGTCTGCACCCAACGGTGAGCGAGAATGTCTCGCACGGAACTGGAGAACGCCTCAAAGCGTTCACGCGCACTCGCTGCTTTCGGATCGATCGCTCGGTCAAAAACCAGGTGCCGATCATAAAAAGCGTTTTCCGTCCCGATAAATGGCATCGCGCCATACCCGTACTGCTGCAGAACATCGGAAACATTAGGAGCGCTAACATCGGGTGCGCTGGCAGTCATGGGAACGACTTTTGCAGTGCTCGGGCGCGCCACATTCTTTGTGCTCATTTCATGGTCCTTGTCTTCCTTAGTTTTCTCAAACCGTTAGTGTTCGACCTTCAGGCTAATGGCCACTGGCCCTGGAAGTTGAATCAATTCACTTAACTACTTGGTGATTGTCGTTCCACAATCGGATTACTGGCTGGCTTTTGTTACGCAACCTGTTGAACAGGTCCGGACTTAGCGACCTCCCGGCAGGTCTTGGCGCAGCGGCGGCACGCCTCGGCGCATTCGCGCATAGTTTCCATGTTGGGATATTTCCCACACTCGTTAGCACACGCTTCACACATGTCCGCGCAAATGGCGCAAAGCGAATATTCAAACTGCGAGTTTCCCGACAGCAGGGTTACGCATACGCCGCATAGCGGACCGCACTCATGACAGAGCCGGATGCATTCCGCCATGCTAGTCGGATCGTGAGTAAGACTCTCTTCAACGCTCGCTGAACACCAGCGCACACACTGCAGACATTTTTCGATGCACTGTTCTACAGTGGGATTCGAAGCAGCGGAACTGGCCATAGAAGTCACCCTTGAGCTTAGGATGTAATGAAGTTCGAATGGTTGCTTCTAAATTTCAGTGTCTGGGCGCCGACAATCTAGCAGGCGAGTTTCAAAGCAATGAACCCAATAAGTGCCGGTTTTTCAAAATGTCAAGAATCCCTAAAACCCGGTTTTGGACACCCCACGAATCTTTTCCCTACGCGGGAAGCTCTTACCCTAGGCCCAACATCGCGATCGGCCAATCCTGCGTAAATATCTCTTTGGACTTCCGGACATGCTGACGATTTTGAAATACCAACCTGTTTTTTTTGCACGATGGAATTCTTTGTGCACCAGGTCATGCGCGCTAGACGCACTGATCAAGCCGATCAGCCGGTTCTGGTCATGATCCCTCCTCAGCGTTTAACCGTTGCGAGTGGCCTCGAATGTACTGGCTTCCTCTTGGTGGGCTAGACGCAAAACTTTGGACAATACACTCGCCTCGACGGGAACGGATTTGACGCCAGGGAGGTTCTCTTCGGCGAGATCGCTGAGAGTATGTCCCGGGGGCATCTCAAGAAAAAGGTTACAGCCCAATTCCTTGAGTACTGTTGTCGCATCGTNCCAGCGGACGCCGTGCGCAATGTTGGTTACCAGATCGCGCGCAACCATCTCCTTGGTGCGCATGGCTCGCGCGTTCACATTTCCGACGTAAGTCATTCGCGGCGTTGTCAGATTCACGGAGGACATTCGTGTTCCCAGGAGATCCGCAACAGGCTGGAGCAAAGGGCAGTGCGACGGAACAGAAACATGCAATCGCACTGCCTTGCTGGCGCCCTGGCGCTGAGCCTCCTCCAATGCACGATCCATCTCTTCGTTCGAACCGGGTGATCGGCCGCTAGGGATTATTGCGCGTCGATCAACCGCCAGGCAGTCGCTATGCATCTCACATTGGCGGTTAGTCCTTTCTTGGAGTGAATGCAAACGGTACACTTGGAGCCCAAAATGCAAAACACCAAAGACAATTTACATCGCAATCAGCCTCAGCAAGACAATCGGCCTAATGATGCCGAGCAGTGCCACGAAGAAAGTGCAAAGGTCGTAGGTGAGTCGTTTGACGTGAATGAGAATGACGTGCGCGACCAAGATCGGCCCGACACTGAAGCGGTAGAGGTTGATAGCAGAAGTTAAGGCACGCCGTCTATGCAGAAATCGAAAAGGATTCGTCGGATTAACAACAATTACCTTGGATCTCGCCGCTGTTCAGCGGTTACAGGCGTCGAGGCCGCTCGGAACATCATTGGGAGCAGAAGTCAAGTCGGCTTTCGCGATGTCTTCGAACTGTGATCGCCAAGCATTCGCCTGAGCGGGTTCTTGAAAGGGGACTACCAATAAAGGCTCCGGAGAAAAATCCCGCAATAAGAGCGAAGTCGCTCGTTAGGTTACTTTCTCCGGTCCGGTTTGTGTAGCAAATGTCGCGAAAATCCAGCCTTTCATGCGTATTTCACGGACAAGGTAGCAGAATATCTCTGCAGTTGAGACTGCATGGCGGAGAGGGGGAGATTCGAACTCCCGATACCCGTCAAGGTATGGCCGCTTTCGAGGCGGCTCGTTTCAACCGCTCACGCACCTCTCCGCGCCACGGTCTAGATAATCTTACCAGACCATTATGACTGACTAGCTGTCGGAGCGAACCCGAACGGTTAGCGGGTTGTTAACTCCCTGTTTACGGCTCAACGCCGCCGGTCGTGCGCTCAACCATCGGCTCTGGCGTCATAGTGTTCCCCGATGCGCGAACTTTCTTGCGCCTCAATTCGCCCGGCAACTTCGATCTTGTCATCCACAATCCCAGCGCCACCGCCACCAGCCAGACCACACTGATCAGCAGCAGCGACAGCAAGTCGGCCGTGCGGCTGCCGTTTACCGTGACCACGCGAGCCGCTGCGTAGCACGCCGCACCCGCAAGCAGTGCTGTGGCAAACGACTTCATCAGCTCCAGCCACTCCATCTCGTGCAGCAACACCAGCCGGTTGCGAT
>JGI12635J15846_10003621_pt1 | contig 13386 bp, 12 predicted proteins | sample BlaSpr_A8_OM2_M2_FD_15846 | JGI IMG/M metagenome (IMG submission 15846) | reverse complement strand
CAATGTGCCCGTGCAGCCGCCGCCATCTTTCTCCTGCTTGCTGCTGAAATGTGACGTTTGCGCGGAACCGATCCCGTTGACTTCGCTACCACCGCAAGTGGCTGCGAGTCGGGCTGGGGTAATCCTTCATTATGAGCGGCTTTTGGTGGCAGGATAAACGCGCTATTGCAGCTTCGCGTACTCCGCTTTGGCTTGCTTCAAGATCGGGATGTCGGGGTCGGCATCCTTCCACAGCGTAAGGAAATCTTTGTAGGCAGCAAGCGCCCGGACGCGTGCAGCGTCAGCATCCGCTCCTCGCAAGGTTCTCGACTGTAAAGCGTTTGCCCGAGCCACGCCCAAATGCGCCAACGCTCCTGTCCAGCAGTTCCAGACGATCCCGCTGTGGTCGAGAATCTTCTGGAACTCGGCAGCGGACGCACTGCCCTGTCCGGCTGCCAAGTATGCCTCGCCGCGTAGATACACATGATAGAGGCAGGAAATATTGTTGACGAACGGAATGCTGCCCAACTCGATCCGTGAAGCAGCTTGCAGGATATTGAGGGCGGCGGTCGGATTCCTTCTATCCAGTGCTGATTGTGCCTGAATCGTAGGCAGCCAAAGTAATTGCATCTGCGTATCCAATGGGAAGCGTTTCCCTAAGTCTCGCGCCAATGATTCGGCTCGCGGCGTATCGCTCGCCATAGCGAATGCCAACGCCGCTTCAGCCTCGGCTCCCTGACTCGCAGGAGCAAGCTTCAAAGCCTCTGCCGCTGCCTGCCGGGTTTCCGCTGCATTTCCGTAAGCCGCTTCGCGTTGCGCAGCGATTGCTAGATAAATCGCTCCATTCTCCTTGGCGTCCTCTCGTACAGCGGATTCCACCGCCTCCTTTGTCAGTTCTTGTGCCCTCCGCAGATGACCGTGATACCCCTCGGTGTCGGAAGCGAGAGCAAGTCCAACATCCTCAGCCCCGGGCGTGGCAGCGTACCATTTTTGCTGTGCCGACATCGCTGCGGAATCAGCCCCGACAAAGGCAAGGATGTAGAGAGCGTTGTGGAATACCACATCATCCATGTCTCGTGCCTGCGCGTCTTGGAGGACTTGCCGTGTTTCGTCGAAGTTTTGCAAGGCGAGGCTGTGATTCGCGAGATTGCCATGCCAAGCCGCCTTGTTTGGTGCAATCTGACCTGCACGGCGAGTCGCCTCGGCAGCCTTCTCATACTGACCCTGATTGGCGAATGCTAAGCCTAAATCGTTGTAGGCCCCATCTTCGTTCGGGTAATTATCGATAAGCTCTTGAAATGTCTGGGCCGCTTTATCCAGTTCCCCGGTTACCTGCAAATAGTAGTCGGAGTTGATCATCAGGTTTTCCCGCTCGCTGGCGCGTTCACGCAATCGGAACGCCTTGGCGATGTACTCCCGGGCTCGTCCCGTCTCATTTAGAGTCCAGTAGTCTACGCCTACTGCCCGGTAGCCCATCGCAAAGTTTGGATCAAGCTCGATAGCGCGTTGATGGTGCGGCAAGGCTTGCGTCGGGCCTTTCTCCCGATAGGCCTCTAAACCAAGGCTGAACGCTTTCAGTGCTTCCAGTGAAGATGTGGTGGCCTGTGCCAGCGGAACGTCAAACTTCCGCACCGTAGTGCGCGATTCGCCCAGTTCGCCGCGCAGCTTGGATGCCGCCTCCCCCAGCGCGTCGAGCACCTTCTCCTTAGCGGCCGCCGTTACCTGCTCCTCCGCGAGCGTGTCCCCGCTCTGGCAATCCACAGCCTTCAATTCCAGCACATATTTGCTGCCCAGACTGCCAATCGCTTCGGCAATATATGCCTTGCTGCCAGCCCGCAGGCAAAGCTCGCGAGAGACTTCGGGCGTGAGTTTCGTGTTGGCTGGACGGGTCATCAATTTCAAGGTCTTCGCGACTTGGCTGTCGGGAAGCACATTCAAGAAAGGTGATTGCCGTAAGGAAACGGCGAGCGCCGTCTTCAGCGTGTCATCGAATATCGGATCGCCTGTGCTGTTGGCAAAATCGGCGAGAACGATGGTGTCTTTCTCCTTGAAGCGCTCGCTTTGATGCGAACGATAGTAAAGCCCCCCCGCAACGAACAACGCGACCATCAGGACGGGAACCGCAATTTTCCAGTGTTTCGCAACCCGCGCCGCAGGAGCTTTGTCAACGGCCACCGTGCCCGAACTTGCTGCAGGACTGTGTCCGCTCTCGGAGTCCCGCTTCAAACGTTGCAGGTCGGCTCGCATTTCCGTTGCGTGCTGATAGCGGAGGTTGCGGTCTTTTTCGAGAGCCTTGTTAATAATGTCTTCCAGCTTGGGTGGCAGGTCGGAGTTCAGCCGCATAGCAGAAATAGGTGCACGGTTCAGGATCGCTTCGAAGATGGTTGCCGCGCTCTCCCCTCGGAAGGGCAACTGCCCTGTGGCCATCTCATAGAGGACAGCTCCAAACGAGAATAGATCGCTTCGCGCATCGAGTTCCTTCGCACGCGCCTGCTCTGGCGACATATAAGCAACGGTGCCAAGAGCTGAACCGGGACTGGTCAGGTGCTCCTCGTCAACAGTCAACGTCTGCGTGCGCGAAGACGCAATGTTGCTCGAAGAACCGCCTGCGAGAGTGACTTTGGCCAGCCCAAAATCCAGAATTTTCGCGTGTCCGCGCTTAGTGACGAAAATGTTGGCAGGCTTGATGTCGCGATGGATGATGCCAGCGGCATGAGCAGCGTCGAGCGCGTCCGCAATCTCGATGGCCAACGACAGGATCAGTTCGGTGTCCATCGGTCGCCCAGCGATGCGGTACTTCAGTGTCGCACCGTTCAGAAACTCCATCGCAATGAATGCCTGCCCGTCCTGCTCGCCGATGTCATAAATCGTGCAGATGTTTGAATGGTTCAGGGCGGATGCGGCTTGGGCTTCACGTTGAAATCGGGCGAGCGCCTGCGGATTACGGGCGACAGCTTCCGGCAAGAATTTCAGTGCAACGAAACGATGAAGGCGCGTGTCCTCAGCTTGGTAGACCACACCCATCCCGCCGCCGCCCAACTTCTCGACAATGCGGTAATGCGAGATGGTTTGGCCGATCATGAATGGGCGCAGGGCTCAGCATGCAATGTTAGGGATGCGAGGAAGACGAGTCAACGAGAGATGACGCTTCAGAGTCGCACCTCCTGCTCCATTTTGAATGCGAAAATCAGGTCAGCGCCCAGAACTCTCGCAAAGCACCTGATGTATTCTCAAGCTGTGCTGGCGGTCGAAGAATATAAGCGGCGGCTCAAGGATCGCGAATGTCGTGTCGCTCGTTACGAGCAAATTCACATTCGTCTCGGGTACGTTCGTTTATTGCTGGCCTTGGCGACATCGGGCATAGCTTGGGAATCCCTCAAGAGGCACGCTCTCTCGCTTTGGTGGATAGTAGTGCCGCTGATCCTGTTCGTGCTCGTTGCTGCTTATCATTCGCGCACCTTGCGATCCCGAGAACTAGCCCGGCGTGGGGTTTCCTTCTATCAGAAGGGATTCGCTCGGATCGAAGACCGCTGGACGGGTACAGGACAAACGGGCGAACGCTTCAACGATCCCCATCATGTGTATGCAGCCGATCTGGACTTATTCGGGCGAGGCGGTTTGTTCGAACTTCTCTCAACTGCACGCACACGTATGGGGGAGGAGACCCTCGCGGGGTGGCTGCTCTCGCCTTCGACGGTTGACCAGATTGGGGAGCGTCATGGGGCGGTTCGTGAACTGCGGGATCAACTCGATCTCCGGGAGGACTTGGCGATACTCGGTGAGGATGCCAGTGTGGGGGTATTTCCAGAAGGATTGCTGCACTGGGCAGAAGCGGCGAACCAAATGAAGCCCGAGTGGATTCGATGGTCGGCAGCGATTCTCTGCGTTTCGGCGATAGGGGGCGCTGTGGTTTGGGGAGTACTTGGAATCGCTACGCCGTTTATTTTGATTGTCCTGATTGAGGCAGTTATAGCCTATCGATTACGCAAGCCGCTGGAAGAACTCTTGCATGGCTCCGAACAGGCGTTAGGTGATTTGACTTTGCTTTCGGGCATCTTGGCGCGGCTCGAACAGCACAGCTTTCGTGCGCCACGCCTTGAATCTCTGCAAGCCGAACTTTTGTCACACCAAATTGCAGGTTCCCACGCTATCGCCCGCCTCAGAACCATCGTTGATTTAATCCACTCACGCCACAACATGATAGTAGGAATTTTAAATGTTCCTATCATGTACTCGGTGCAAGTGGGGTTTGCGGCAGAACGGTGGAGGCATGCCCACGGACACGCGGTACGGTCTTGGTTAAGGGTGATTGGCGAGATCGAAGCAGTCATCTGTTTTGCCAACTACAACTATGAGCACCCCCTCGATCCATTTCCGCAGTTTCTCCGAGATGATGCCGCACTTTTTGAGGGGATAGAGATCGGGCACCCCCTCGTCCCGGCAGCAAGATGCGTTCGTAATGATGTCCGTCTCGCCGATGGTAAACGTGTGTTCTTGGTAAGTGGATCGAATATGTCTGGCAAGAGCACCTTACTGCGAACAGTCGGGGTCAATGCTGTGCTTGCGATGGCTGGTGCCCCCGTTCGGGCGCAGGGCCTTCGACTCACTGCGCTGCATGTGGGTGCTAGCATCCGCGTCAACGATTCTTTGCAGGATGGTAGCTCGCGCTTTTATGCGGAGATCACCCGCCTCCGTAAGCTTTTTGATCTTGCGGGTGATGGTGGTCCGTCATTGTTGTTCCTGCTGGATGAACTGTTGCAGGGCACAAACTCAGGTGACCGCCGCGTCGGAGCAGAAGGCATCGTCCATGCTCTGCTGAATCGCGGAGCTATCGGATTGGTGAGTACCCACGATCTGGCGCTGGCCGACATTGGCGGCTCACTGAATGGTCAACTCTGCAATGTTCATTTTCAGGAAGACTTTGAGGACGGAAGGATGCACTTCGATTACAAGCTACGAGCAGGCGTGGTCACGAAGAGCAACGGGCTGGCGCTGATGCGATCGATTGGGCTGGATGTGTGACCGTTCGGCTCAATATCTCCTTTTTTACACGCCAACAACGCGACAATGCTGACTTCACGCTGGTACATCCGTAACGTTCTGGCGGGATCATCACTTCATCACTCGAATCATCGCTCGGCAAATAGTCAGTGGTAAAAAAAACGAAAGCGCCCCAGACTCCAGTTAGAGTCAAGAACGCTCGTTCGAACAGCCCTCCCCCGAAGTCTGCTCAATTGAATGCTAAGCTCCTGCGCCGTCGGACGGAATGGCTCCGATGGGCCACCGGAGGTGCGCCATCGTGTTAATTACGGATGGGCCATTGACCCGGCTGTGATGAGGGCGCAACATGAGGGAAGCCTATGAAGTCGGACTCGCACACTTCCGAGAAGCAGAACCCCGGATCAGGCAGGCAAGGTGACGAACATCCTCCTGACAAAGACGCTACGCGGACCTTCACAAAGAAGCTGCGGCAAGATGACCCGACCCTAGTGCCCGCCGTCGAGAGTTGCGATGATCACAAATGGAACGGTAGGCCGCCTCGCGATTCACCACTGACCAAGGCCTTTGCAGGTCAATACCTGAGTTCGCTCGTGCAGGAAACAGTCACCTACTGCAAAATATCGTACGAGAGGCTGGCTCAGGAAATGTCGTTGTCAGAAACCATACTTCGCGAGGCTGTTCAGGGAAAGCTGGCGCGCACTCGCGGACAGTGGGTCAGGCTTGGTCAATTGCTGGGTCTGCCAACCAACTTTGAGCTACGACCCGACGAACGGGACGGTGCGCCTTGCTGGGAAGTCTGTTACCCCCCCGTCTCCGTCGAGATGGACAAAGCTTAGAAAGCCTTACATGGCTGCTGCGGAAATCAAGGGACGCTTCGTCCTAGAACATCCGCCCTCGGCTAGCCGCTGACAGCATCGCCCACGGCTTCTGTCCAGTACTGCATCGTTTCGTCGCTGATTGCGGGCATCGGTTTATTCTGCTCATCTTCGTAAATCTCTGACAAGCACTCGAAGAACGTCTTCGCCTCAGCTTCCAGCCCGAGCAAACTCAAACAACGCAAGATTCTCGTGATCCGCAGATGATTGTGGTTTCCGGGAGAAAGCCATCCCGTCGCCTTGGCGACAAAATTCGGAGAGCGAGTGACCACGATCCGCTCTCCTGAATGAGCCTCAAGCCCGTAGAAGTTCATCATGCGCAGGAAGGAGACTCGCAACTTCTCTTGCAGATCAGGACGCGCCCGAAACTCCTGAATGGATTCTCGGTCCAGAACGGGCGCGGCAAGATTGAAACCACTCAGCTCGGGCAAGGGGAAGAGCCATTGTACGTAGTCGTGAACGGCTTCCAACTGATCATTCGGCCAATCTTGAATCTCGTGGAGATAACGACCGCGATGATCCGGTTGGGTGTCGCTGTAAAACCCGATGATCACTGAGTCTGCCATGAACGATATCCTCGCTGCCGCTACTACGAGAAGAGCCGACTCTGAGGCTGCGCGAGCCCGGGAGGGAACAGGCCTCGTCGTCGTTACGCAGATTCTGCACTCGTTGGAGCCGCCAGTCGTTTATTGAGCACAATTCCAGCCATGATCAAGCCGACGATGACCGCTGCGGACAACAGCAGCCAGCCCCAATATTGGGATGGATGGCGCAGAGCACGGACAAAATGGCGTCCATAGTGATCCGCGATGATTGCGATGAAGGCGTAACGTGCACTTCGGCAAATGATCACTACCGTCAGAAATCTCCCGACACCGTAGTCCGAGGCCCCTGCTGCCGCGAAAAGCATGCTTGTGGGCATTGGAATCGGTACTGCCGTAGAGACAGCAAGAGCACTGGTGCCCCATTTCTGAAAAAAGTTGAGAACGGCATCCAGTTTCCGATGCGCGAACTTGCTGTGCAGATACGCCGCTCCAGCTTTTCGTGCGACTCTGAACGTGAGGTATGCTCCGATCACTGATCCCGCCGTTGCAACTGCCGCGTACTCATACCACGGATTGCGGTGGCTGGCCGCAAGAATTGCCGTCAAGATGTCAGGGCCTCCAAATGTCGGCAGTGGAGAGCTATCGAGAATGGCAAGGAAGAAGAGACCGAATGCTCCCAAGTGGCGGAATATCGAGGTCACACCGTGGCCCCGACGAGGTGTGGCACCTTGGAAAAAGATGTTCAACACGAACCCACTATATCAACTTCGCTGGACAGCTTTTGGGAGCAGCCGTTCCTCCTCTCGCAGCTATACCCAATGATTCTCGAGCGATTGCGAGCCGAAGAGACCCTTCGAAGCGCCGGATATCAGGCCTCTCAGCGCAAGCGACCTCCGGGCTGCGAATCGAAGGCGCGCTGAAATGCTCGCGAATAGTCCGCGGTTCCGGCTGTGGCCGCGGTATGGCGTCTGTTGCCGAACCGATCTCCGAAACTCCAGCCTGGGGAAATCGAAAGCCAATTCCAACTTGGTTCGCATCATCCCAGATAGCACGAGCCCATGCGTTGCTCGTACACCCAGTAAAGCTGGGGAGCGTGATCGTCGCCGTTGCACAGGGACAGTTGTATTGTGGCTTGTCGTCGGCCCTGAAGGTGTGCCGCGCGAGATCAGAGTTGCTCGTCTGCTTAGCCCCGAGTTTAATGAGGCAGCCATGAACACCGTGAAGAACTGGAAATTTTCCCCTGCAACCAAAGACGGCAAACCCGTCGCAGTGCAAATCAACGTACGAGTGAACTTCCATCTCTCTGCCACATCTGATAGCGGCCCAAAGACACCCAACTGAACTTAATGGTTGCGAAATATCCATTGCACCCACTGGCCCGTTTCCTGGATGCCGCTATAAAATTTCCTGAATGTCATGGGGGGACCCTATGAAAGCTTTGCTGAATCGACCGAGCGCATGCCTTCCACTAGTGATGTCGGCTACCGCTTTGGCCATCGTGCTTGGTTATGCTGTGATAGTCGGCATTGCGCCTCAGGCAGACGAGGGGATCGCCGCCCACACATGGCAAATACTCATGGTAGGACAGTTGCCTGTCATCGCCTTTCATCTTAATTAAGTGGCTTCCGATCCAGTACAAGCAAGCGCTACTCGTTCTTGCGTTGCAACTCGGCGCGGCTCTGGCTGCGTGGTTCCCGGTTTGGTGCTTTCGCTGGTGATTATGGTTGTAACACTACGTTGACAAATCTCACTGAGAGAGTCCGCCCGCTTGGGCTCCGAAGTTTCGTCAGGCAGACTGGCTCCATGAGAGCCAGCCCGAATTATCCGCAGTGTCATGAAGACCGCAAAATTCAAAAACTGCTCGACCGTATTGATAAAGAAACTCCAAGAGAAAGCCGCCACGCGCAATTCCCTCCAAGCGGCACCGTGCCCGAGTAGCCCAACAAGAATCCAGAACTAACGTGCGGTAGACGATTCAAGGAATGCGCAGTTTCGAGGCCGCCTCAGGTTGCCGGAGGTCGAAACGACTGGGATTAGTTCTATTCAGAAGGCTTGGAAGGAAGATGTAAACGATTGAGACGATCTCGTTTTTCTGCCAGGAGCTGATCGATTTCTTTCACCAGTTCGCTTAGTTTTTCGGGGTCCTGTTCGTCAGCCACCATTGCCACCAATTCCATCCACCGTTCTCTTTTTTCTTGCATGTTCTGCCCCCGGATAAACCCTATTGTATTAGTAGACATTAATCGCACATCCATCGGTAAGGCGCAATACCATTGAACCATTAGCACAGTCGAGTAGGAACCATACACTTCGTGGCCAGAGACAATTCTAGAGTTTCAGGTGAATACATCGAGCGGGGCTCTCACGCCGATGGCGGATACCAGCGCCCCGATCGTCAATCTCATGCAGGTGGTGGGAGACCATCTCTACGTGCCGAACACCACTTATTTCGGAAGCAGTGGCTCTCCCTCCGCGATCTCCGTTGTTTAGCATTGATGGGAGTACAGGAGCCATCACGCAAGCTCTCGGCTCGCCGTTCACCGCGGGCGTTCCGATTGTCGCGACGATCGCGGTTACGTTGCCTACAACGCAGTAGCATCAAGGTGAAATATCCCAAATAATCGTTTGTCCCTCTCCGTCGCCTGTTTGCGTTTGCATCTGGGTCTTGAAACTATTGTGTGAGCGGGCCACTCACGGTTCCGATGAATCCGGTCTTGTTATCGAGCACAGCCAGCCGGAGTTCTGCACTGCCTGCGGGAATTTCCATATCGATTGGCACCATCATCCCCCTGGCGAGGATCTGCTGGTAGCTGGCGGCGTCGAACATACGGTCAATCTTGATACCTCGGTTGCCAAGCATTTTTCCATCCAAGCTATAGATGGCTGCATACAGATTTACGTTCATCTTCACACCGTCGACGGAATCTTCCGCGAACAAAGTATGAGCGTCGATCAGAAAAATTACCTGCATCTTCCCGGGATTAGTGGGCTTGGTTTGCGCCATGAACGTCACTTGGGTGGCGGGCGCGTTTACCTGGAGAGCCGACGCGACATCCTGCTCATAGCTGTCGTCATTGTTGTTGTTATACTTAGCCTCTCCGGGATCAATCGCAAAATAGCCCTTGCGATAGCGGACCTCGGTGTTGCCCTGGCTTAGCTTGATTTTGATGCTGCGATATCTCCCATCCCACTTGTCGTTGTCGGGATAGTAGCCCAGAGAATAAGAGGCCCTGTCGTCAGATACAGCCTGGTTTTCGGCCAACCCAATTTCGTTCTGATTGAGATAGGCCTTGCCACCAGTCTCCGCTGCCACTTCTTGCATTGATCCTTGATTGGCTTGCAGTCCAGCGGTTTGGCGAAGGGCGCCCTCGCTGAGGTCGTCGGCATAGAGACCTGAACTGTGGACTGCGGAACTCCCTTCCATGCCGCCGACCAAGCCGCCTACATCTATTGGGTAGATGACGATGTTCGCACTAGCCAACTGGGACTCCGCGTGCTTGATCTCGTCGACATGCAGTTGCCGTGACACGGCCACCATCGACCCTGGGGCATTCACGCCTACCGAACGACCGCCTCCTCCGTGGCGATTGGTGATCATCTCCGCGTCGCTCAGGTTCGGGTCTTGCGGTATCAAATCAAATGGTAAATCTGAGGTAACCCAAAGGACGTTCTTGCGACCAGGAAGCCCGGCAAGTAAGCGGGAGAGCTCCCGCATGGCAGCGATTGTAACTACCGTACGATCTTCCAGGGTGTAAGCAGTTGCCAAATTCTGGAAGCCGGCAACCTCGGATTGGGCGAGGCTGATTTTAGTAGCGGATATCAAGCCTGGGCCAGGAGGTTCATTGCCGTTGAAGGTCACTGGGCGTGAGGAGGCCCCCCGCTGCCGAGCTTGTTCCTGAGGATGCAAATTTCTGATAGCGGTCGCCAAGATCCTGGGATCGCTGGTGAACTCCTGCAGCACATGCAGGTGGTCGGTCAGGGTCATGACCGCCATCGGCACGCCAGTGTGCGACTGTTCCCCAACATATTTCAGCATTTGCCATCGGCCGTAGGCTTGATCCTTAAAACTGGAATTCGCCGCATCCAACAGCAATATGGTGGGAACACCAGCCGGCTTAAGAAACTCCGGACGATTGGAAAGAACTCCTGGAGGCAGGGGCTGCGCGGCGGTGTGGGGAGCGCCGGGTGGCGTAAAAAAAGCGATGCGCTGTTTTTTCCCGTTCTCTTCCAGCACAAAGTCTTCCAGCTTCAGGCCGGTAACGGGTTGTCCTTTCTTGTCTGTAACGACCGCATCGACGACGATCAGTCGCGTGTTGGTCCGAATCGTGACGGTGGGGACATCGGCAGCAGGTTCGTGCGTTTGCGGCGAGCTGGCTGCGGAACTGAGGACAACGACTAGGCCGACGGCGGCGGCCGTTTGAAACTGCGCTCTGCAAAACATGCAAACCCCTGGGGATCGACGACACCTATTTATTCTACGTATCGGCCCCGTCCATTGTCTTCAACGGCGAACCTAGTCCGGCTTCGGAGTGAAGATCAGAAAATAATCCATGCCATCATCTTTAACGAAATCCTGCGCATCGAGCAGTTCGTATCCGGCCTGGACAGCTTCACGAATGACGACATCTTTACTCACGCCATGATCGGCTCCGTTGCCATTGCGATCGATGATTCCGACCCTGGCTCCTGGTCTAAGCGATGAGCGAAGGTTCCGGAGCAGCACAACCGGATGTGCCACCTCGTGATAAGTCTTGAGCAGCAGCACGGCATCGATGCTATCCCCTGGGAGCTCTGGATCGTCGGGCTTGCTGAGGATCGTCTTTATGTTCCGGAGTTGCTCTTTTTTCGCGCGCTGGGCAACGTATTGAATCGCCTCCGCGTTGATGTCCACGGCATAAACCGTGCCCGAGCTCGTGGCGCGGCGCGCAGCGCGCACCGTGAACCAGCCCGAGCCGGCACCGATGTCGGCTACGTTTTTGCCTGGCTCAATGCCCAGCATGTCCATGACGCGGTTGATCTGCAGGCGTTCTTCTCGCCCCGGGGCATCGAAAATGGACAGATCGCCCGTGTAAGGAGTGCTGGTCTTGCGTTGTGCCGACGGTGCGGCAGAACCGGACTGGGCACGAACCGGCGGCGGCACCGACACCCAAAGACCTGCCAATAACAGTGAAGCCGGTCCGAGCCATCTGAAGGCTTTCCCAAACCGTTTCCAGTTCATTGATTCTCCCGGGTTGCTGACAGTAACCACAATCAGTTCCATCGTTTCACCGATACAACCGCATACTTCGAGTTCATTAGAGCGTCTTACGTCGTCTTAATCAACGGCGGGTTTGCACCCACTGCACCGGAGCAGATAAGGTCTCCCATGTGCGCATCGAAGAACGGAGGGGCTCGTCAACAAAGATATCGCGGCGCGTCTCGGTATCTCTGAGCACACTGTCAAGTCCCAGTCGTTACGATGGGTTCTTCAACTCTTCAACTTCGCTTTGTGGTATTACGGCGGCTCACACTTTCCCGCACTTCAATTGGTCTGGCCTGACCGACATGGGCGTTTTCCATGGGAAGAGCATTTTGACGAGCGGTTCCGGAAAGACCAAGTCGTCCTCGAGTAGTCTTCCACCGTTGAAAGAGAACTCCGGCACGGAGAATCCGGGGATTGCCGCAGTTTATTTTGCGGCTTCCGGGTGGAGCGAAACAGGTTCCGGACGGGAGATTCACACGCCGAAGTCCAAGCGCGTTTTCATGGCGCACTGTTTCGTCAACTATTGCACTCTGACCTTAGGTTCCAAAGCTGCACCGCAGGCGGAGGACTGAGGCATTAGCTATCGTGGAGTAACAGAAAGACTGTGCATGTACTAAGTTAGTTTATGGAACACTCGCTTAAGATAGGAAAATCTGATTACACGCTCTTGTCAGTACCGCGAAGTTGACTCTAGTAGCGGCGAACGCTCAGGAGGTATACCCGTTCAGTGCGAGAAGAGGCCCGTCCAAAATTTACGTGTGCCAACCGCCAATGGAGGTTGCGCGGCCTAACCCATCAGTTGTTCGATTGCCACCGACAGGCTGCGATTGTCGATAGGTTTTTGAAAGAATCGCTTAGCCCCAGCTTCGCGGCAGCGCCATTCGTCAGTAAATCGGTCGCGAGCGGTTAGGACGATCACTGGCACGCCAGCAAGCCCGGGAATATCGCTAAGACTTTGCAGGAGAAAATAGCCGTCGTAGTCGGGTAACCCGATGTCAATGATAATGACATCCGGCATTTCGGTAAATGCCATGCTGAGCCCGGACCCCGCATCATTTGCAAAGTAGGTATCGTAATAGGGCTGAAGCCGGATTCGGAGACCGAGACACAAATCTAGATCGTCGTCGATGATGAGAACCTTGGAGCCATGCGTGCTTTTCGGTTTGCGGTTCAATACCTTTAATTTGTGCTTGGAGGACAAGGAATACGGATCATCGCTGAGGGATACGGCAGTTCCCCGAACCCTCTTCTGGCTCGTCGCGTCGGCCTCAATGTCATATCTCATGGGTTCGACAGTACAACAGACCGGCCGTCTCGGCTCTAAACGAAAGGACAGTGTGTCGCGTCGTAAGCGCCGATTGTCCCTTGGTGTTCCTTGTCGCATGATTATTTCGTATGGCCACTTTGATGTACGGGGGCCGTCAATCTCTGGTGTACTCGGCTCACAGGGAGGATTTTGCGACTGCCAAATCCTCTACAATGTGACCGAATCCAGCAGACTTAAAGCCCGACTATTGGCGCAATTGGGGGAAGTGCTCCGAATCCCGCCCGATACGCTGAACCCGCTCCGGCACGCGGACGATTCATTGGCTCTTCCAGTTACCCCAAAATCATGTACGGGAGAGGTCAACCGTTGTTAACAGCGATAGATGGGATGAGAAGGTCGATCCCCGATCACGGATGGCGTTAAGCTAGCGGTGATCAACGCACTCAACGTGCAATCACATGAAAAGGAGATCGACCG
>JGI12635J15846_10003619_pt1 | contig 13390 bp, 10 predicted proteins | sample BlaSpr_A8_OM2_M2_FD_15846 | JGI IMG/M metagenome (IMG submission 15846) | reverse complement strand
ATGAAGTCCTCGGGCAACTTCCCAGACTTGAACGCCTCTAGAGGAGTGGTCGTAACCTGCCAGCCTCGATACTCGAACTCTCGCACCACTGCCGTCAAGTTCAGAAGAACCCGGTATGACTTCGCACCGATGAGAAGGTCGACACAGATTTTGGGCTCGAAAGGAAATATCGAAAATGGAGCAAGATTCGGACTAAAACTCAGACACCTTAGGCTCTCAGAGGAGTGAATTTCGTCACCGCGTGCGACCCACTCGGCGATGAGCGAATTGCGTTTCTCTACTAATTGCTTGTTACCATCCTTTTCCATTACGCGGAAGTCAACGCACTCGATATAGGTGGAATTGCTGATGCGGCTTGCGGCGTAACCAGGGGGACTACTTGCCTGCTGGAGAAGCCCGTGAAGAATGCCCAATCCATTTTCTGGGGTAATGTCTAGCGAGCATACCTCCACAGTCTTTCCCTCAAGGCTGCCCCGGCCCGTCCTGAGAAGCGTAACCATTTCGCGCATCCGTTGCTTTTGCCGTATTACGCGGCTAGATGTCGTCTTGCTGCGCTTTACCTCGATCACTTCTACAGATCCATCGTTTCGAACGAGTGTGACATCACCATAGGTGAGGCAGTTGGTCAAGGAGTTAAGGATCGCAAGACCCTGTCGTTCGTCGAATTGTCTGCTCCACTCGCGTAGTTCCTCTGTCGTACCGGACGATGTTATTTGCTGCGATCCTCTGTTCTGGCATAAGGCACGCATGACTGCTCGGTCGTAGCCTAAGGCTCTCCAGGCGATCCCGTCGGCGACGGAGCGTAATACGTTTGCGTAGGCTCGCCAGAGGAAGATTTCGCTGCGCACAAACTTAAGGTCTTCTTCGGTTTCCTTTCCCAGGCCTTCACGATCGCCACTGTCGTGATGTTGCAGTTCTGCTTTCTTGTTCCTGTAGTGTTTTGTGGTTGCCTCAATCGTAAGCAGTTCATCAACAAGATGGACCTGAAGCTTTGCAATGGCCAATCGGTTTTGTCGGCGCTTGCGACTAACGATCAAGTAGTCTTCAAGGACTTCCGGCATTTCCGAACCGGAAAGACCCACTAAAGCGCGCAACGCGATGGTCGTATCGTCTTTATCTTCGATGTTAAGTGCCCAGTCGAAAGCCCGACGGTACCGTGCGGGTCCCTCCATTGTTAGCCTCCCATGCGTGCCTACCAACCAAATAGCCTGCCAGCCGGCTCTCCTACAGCCATCCTTTGGTTCTGGCGATTCTAGCCGCTTCGACGCGGTTACTGGCGCCGAGTTTGCTGATGGCTTCGGAGAGATAATTCCGCACGGTGCCGTCGGAGAGGTTGAGTTGCGCGGCGATGTCGCCGCTGGCCAGGCCTTCGCCGGCGAGGCGCAGGACCTGACGTTCGCGGTCGGTGAGGGGATCGAGTTCGGCCCAGGCTTCGGTGGCGAGCTCGGGATGGATCACGCGCAGGCCCTGGTGGACGCGGCGAACGGCGTCGGCGAGTTCTTCGGCGCGCATGTCTTTTAATAGATAACCCGAAGCGCCTGCTTCGAGCGCGCGGCGCAGATAGCCAGCACGGGCGAAGGTGGTGACGATCACGACGCGAGTTCCGGTGCGGCGTTTTTTTAGTTCGGAGGCTACGTCAAGGCCGGTCATCAGTGGCATCTCGATGTCGGTGATGAAGACGTCGGGCTTGTGCGCGAGGACGGCGTCCAGGGCTTCTTTGCCATTGCTCGCTTTGGCGATGACCGAGATGTCGCCTTCGATTTCCAGCAGAGCGGCGAGAGCGCCGAGGACCATGGCTTGATCTTCGGCCAGGACTACGCGGATTGTTTTGCGGGCGTCTTTGGTTGGGTTCATCGATCAGTTGTGAGGATTTACATATTTACTCACGGGCTAAGAAAAATCTTTTAACACAGAGAAAACACTGAGGAACACAGGGTAGAGCGGCTACGCTGACTCTGCGACTTAGGTTAGTTCCCATCGCTTCCTACGGTGACTCGCTTCATGGGCAGAGTTATCGTTAAGCGCGTTCCGGAACTGGTTTCGCGATTCAGCGTTCCTCCCAGCATTTCTATTCTTTCTCTCATTCCGCGCAGGCCGTTGCCTTCGCCAGTGGAACTGCCGCAACCGTCGTCATGGATTTCCAGCAGGCAGGAACCGTTTTGTTGATCGAGGCGCAGGCTGCAAGTGCGCGCCTGGGCGTGGCGAACAACGTTGGTGACGGCTTCGCGCACGACCAGCGAGAGCACGCTTTCCTGCATGGCGGGGAGCTTCAGGGTGGTCGCGGCGTCGCATTGCACGGCAACACCTGCGGTTTCGAGCGTGGACTTGGCTTGCGCCAGTTCTGCTGCGAGACCTTTTGAGCGATAGCCGCGGATCGCGTCTCGAACCTCGGATAAGGCTTGGCGGGAAATCTCTTCGACTTCGCGAATTTCTTTTCCCGCGCGCTCGGGATCGCGGTCTATGAGTTTTCCGGCCAGTTCCGATTTCAGAGTAATCACGGACAGCGTGTGGCCGAGGACGTCGTGCAGGTCGCGGGCGATGCGTTCACGCTCGGCGACCGTGGCAAGGTGTTCGATTTCTTCGTTGGCCTTGCGCAGTCTGCGGTTCATACGATTGCGATCGGCGAAGAAGGTATTGCCCGCACCGATGAGTATGGGAAAAACCGCGGAATAGAAAAGACCCCAACCACCGATGTGCAACAGCCAGCAGTCCAAGGCGCCAATGCCGCCGATTGCTGCCAACCCGATGGCCGAAGCACGTTGAGTCTTGACAGCGAACGGCAACATGGAGGCGGCAAAGATGAAAAATGTAGCTGCGCCGCCGTTGACCGGCTCGAAAAGGATTCCAAGAACTACCATTCCCGCGATGTGGACAAGCGGATAGGGACGTTCGAGGAAGAACAATCCTAAATAGAAGAGAAGAAAGACCAGCGCGCCAGCGCCATCAAGCAGCCACACTCGCAGGGTTGCGTGGCTGATGATGGGATCGACGAAGAAGAAGCCCAGATAGATGATCCAAAGCAATGGGCTCCAGCCATGATCCTTATCCCCAATCACGGCGCGCCAGGGCCTGAGCGCAAGGCGGCTGCCGGTGGCGCAGGATTCTCCGCGATCAAGAGGTATTAATGGCATCTCTCTATTGTCGCTCGTCGGGTCAATTTCGGCCACCGTGGACGACGGGGCGCGCCCGGTACCAGACGAAGGCTGCAGCGGGAAGCAATAACACCAGCATTTTCGTCCCGCCGATCAGAGCTAGTAGACCGAGCACAATTAGCGCGCCGGTCCAGGCCATCGTTTTTCTTGCGTTCGCGTTTTTCGAATTCGCGGTCATAAACCAGAGTCCTGATCTTGCTTCTTTGAGCGATCTTCTTTAGGCGGTCTTCTTCCGGCGATCTAGCCATATAACTTGTCCTGATCGCGCTGGAAGCCGATGCGGGCTATGCCGAGGCAGATCATTGTGAAAGCGATCAGGACTTCCCAGTGCGTGGAGATGGACTCGTGTTTGCCCGCGCTCACGATGCCCAGCGCCAGTTGCGACAGATGATAGGGCGGCAGGGCCAGCGCGATCTGCCGCACGATTTTCGGCAGAAACATAAACGGCACCCAGAGGCCGCTGGCAAACGACATGGGCAGATAGATCAAGTTGATGGTGGCGGGCGCGGATTGCGGTCCGGCGAAGTAGCCGATAGCCAGGCCCATGGCGGAAAATGGAATCGATCCTACGACGAGAGTCGCGACCAGCTTGCTCATTTCGCCCAGCGGAAAGCGGACTCCGCCGAATGCGAACCCGAGCAGGATCAGTGCCAGCACGACGATGCCGCTGAAGATCATGCTGACTACGACTTTGGCGATGAAGTAAGCGAAAGGCGGCATCGGACTGGCGCGCTTGACCTGAAGCCAGCCGAGGCCGCGGTCGGAGGCCAGCCCGGCGGCGGTGCCGAACAGCGAAGCGCCCATCACGCCGAACGTTCCGTAGGTAGCGATCAGATAAGTGGGGACGGCGGTGCCGCCGATCGCTTCTTTCGAATTCAGCACCAAGCCAAAGAGCACGTAAAACATCAGCGGAAAGCTGAGCACCGACGCGGTGTACAGACGCAGGCGAAGGTTCTTGAGGAATTCGTACTTCGATTCTTTGAGGTAGATGGTGGCGGTGTGGCTGGGCGAACGTTCGATTCGTGCGTTGCTTAAGACTGATGCTGGGCTGCTCATCGGTTTCCTCCGCGCTTTTCTGCGTGCGAGTGGCGAATCAATTTTCCCGATCTGCGTTCTTGTTGGTGTCTTGCGTGAGGGCCAGGAAGGCTTCTTCCAATCCTGCGCTGGTCACTTCAAGACCGGAGAGCAAGGAATCCTGAGCCAGCAACTGGCGAACCACCGGTTCGGCTTGGCTGGCGTGAATTTCCACGGCGTCGCGATCTTCGTGAACTTCGGCCACACCGGGAATGCGGCGCAGCGCGTCCAGCGAAAGACTCGTCATGCAGCGAATACGCTTGCCACTGGTTTTGGCCTTGATCTCGGCCGGAGTTCCCTCTGCAACAATCGCGCCTTGATTAATGACTGCGATGCGGTCGGCGAGCGCGTCGGCCTCTTCTAGATAATGCGTGGTCAGCAGAACGGTCTTGCCGCGATCGACGAGTGAGCGAATCTCATCCCAGAGCGCGCGCCGTGATTCCACGTCGAGACCGACGGTGGGTTCGTCCAGGAACAGAAGGTCGGGATTGCCGCAAATGGCCAGGCCGAATAAGACACGCTGGCGCTGGCCGCCGGAGAGATCTCCGAACTTGCGATCGCTGATTTTTTCCAGGCCGGCGGCGGCCAAGACTTCGGCCAAGGGCAAAGGATTCTGATAATAAGAGGAGAACAGATCGATGTGCTCGCGCACTTTTAACGTTTCTGGGACTTTGCCCACTTGCAGCATGGCCCCGGTGCGCATTCGGTTGATGGGGTTCGAAGGATCACCAGCGAATACTCGCACCTTGCCCGAGTTGGGCTGGGTCAAGCCAAGCAGAAGCTTGACGGCGGTGGTTTTGCCGGCGCCATTGGGTCCGAGCAGAGCAACGACTTCTCCGGCGTGAACGTCGAAATCGACGCCGCGCAACGCAGGAATCTGGCCGTAGTTCTTGGTGACGGATTCGAGACTGGCAACTGTGGGAGTTACCGTCGTGGTGGACGGCCTGGGCTCGAACGTTGCAATGGATGCCATGTTTTTCTCCTCTGGCTTCGCTGCCGTCTTGCCTCGCTCCATCCGGCGGCGGAATCCGAGAATTTCTCGGCCAGTGATGGCATCATCGCCGAGCATCGGATCTGGCACCAGTGCCATCCATCACGGGCGGGGAGTGACAAATGTCATTGCCGAATGCGCACGCGAGGAGGCGGGTAGTAGTCCTAAATCGCGAGCAAAGCCTTTACCGCCAAGCGCGCGAAGGAAGGACAAATCGAAATTAAGGCGCTACCAAAGGCCGAGGCAGGTTTGCTTCGCGGGAGTAAATTCTGGTGGATTTCAGTGCGCCTTTGGTGTACCTTTCGCTCAGTTTGAGGGGGTGTGAACCGGGGATTAATGATTTCCACAGCCCCCGCGTTACGAAAGCCGAACGGGTCGTTGAAAGCAATGGAGCGGACATTGGACTTAGGTCTGCCGGGCAATTCATCCGACGGCACTGACAAACACATGTAAATAAATGTAAACAGGTCGCTTAATTGTTGTTCGGGATTCGTAACAGATATTTTTGCCATTTTTGCCCAGTCAGAGGTGCAAGATGTGGACAAAAGTCCCTGTTTGTTTGATATGATGTCCAACAATTTTGGAGGCGTGCACATGCTCCCAGCCGGAAAAAGCCTTCGTACTCTGCGCGAAAAACTTGGCCTCACCATGCGCGACGTGGAATTATCCAGCGCGCGCATTGCGGAAAAGTACCGCAATGAGGAATTCTCCGTCCCTCCCAGCCGCCTGTCTGATATCGAGACTAAAGGCATTTTGCCCAGTATTTACCGGCTTTACACGCTGTCGGTGATTTATCGTCGCGATCTGCGCGAACTGCTTTCGTGGTACGGCGTGGATATGAATAACATGGCCGCGGATCTGGGCCTGGTGGCACCGCCGAAGTCGCATGTCTCCAGTGCGCTCTCCGGCTTGTCTTCGGTGCAGGTGCCGTTGCGCATGGATCCTGGCTTCGACGAGAAGCGCACGACCAATCTAGGCCGCATGGTGGAGCAGTGGGGACTGGTGCCGTTTGCTTACCTGGCGCAGTTCGCCAACAGCGATTTCACTTACGGATACGTGGGCAACCAGGATTACACGATGCATCCGATCCTGCCGCCGGGGAGCTTTATTCAGGTGGATGAAGCGCGCAACAAGGTTTCCGAAGGCATGTGGCGCTCGGAATACGAGCGTCCCATTTACTTTGTGGAGACGCGCGACGGCCACGTCTGCTGCTGGTGCAGCATGCGGAAGGAAGATTTAATTTTGCAGCCGCATCCGCTGTCGCCGGTGCCGGTGCGCGTGCTGCGGCATCCGCAGGAAGCGGAAGTGATTGGGCAGGTGGTGGGCGTGGCTATGAAGTTGACGGAGTGGCGCGAGCTGGAGTCTTCTTCGTCGCCTCACTCTTCATCTCATTCTTCGTCGAATTCTTCTCCAGGCTCGAAAGGGCAAGCAGCACTGCACTAAGATGCCGCGCGGCGGGAGAGTCTTTTTTCTCCTCGGGCAGCAGATCGTCGTACTGCCGGCGAAGTTCCTCGGCATAGACGGCGGAGGGCGTCCCGTTGTCTTCACTGCACTCCCGCAGATCCTCAACCAAAGAAGGCAAGGGCGTTTTGAGCACCTCGGCCAGGACTTCGCTGTGGGCCGTTTTCAAGGCACGCTCGGAAGATTCGTCGCCATGTATCTGGGACAGGCCCCAATGCCGGTAGCCCGCCTGACCGCGACGCAGCGACGCCAGATAAGCCAGCTTAGCCAGGGCTCCGCGCACCGCCGCCAGCGTGGTTTCGCGAAGGTCTTGCAGGGCTGATTTCAGCGTCATGGGAGTGGCCGTTGTTTCTGACTCACTGTCGGGACAGTCACAAAAATATCACGATCTTGCTGGTTGGCTAAAGGCAAAAGGTCGCGGGACATCGTTCGTAGAGGATGTAGTTGCAGCATGGGAAGGTGCGCAGTATAGTGCCTAGCTGACTTCCATGCTGTACCCGCATTCACTTCTGTGGCACTACCTCTGGCTCGGACCCGGTTTTCTCTTGCTGGGCTTGGCTCTGCTAAGTTGGCGCCGGGGGCTTCACAGAATTGTCCCGGCGTTCTTTTCTTACTTAATTTTTGAGGCGATATACGCGTCGACGCTTTGGGCACTCGACGTGAGTCCCGCCGTCAGCAATGACACCTATTGGCGCTCGGACATCACGGCACTGAGCATCGAATCGCTGGTAAAGTTAGCCGTTATTCGGGAAATCTTTTCTCATCTCGTGCGCCAGCGTCCCGCGATAGCAAAGCAGGGAACATTGCTAATAACCTGCGCCGGGATATGTCTGGTAGCCCTCGCTGTGGTCGCCGCGGTCCACGCGCCCATCGCTCCTTATGCGATCCTGTCGTACTCCTGGATCTTAGAGCAAACGATCTATCTCATCGAGACGGGCCTTTTACTATTCATTTTCATCTTCGCAGCTTATTTCCACCTTGCTTGGGATAGGATGCTTTTTGGTATTGCTCTGGGGTTGAGCATTTCCGCATGCGTTGGCCTTGGCGTCTTTGCAATCTGTGCAAATGGGATCTTTTTCGAGAGACGCTATCTACTTGACTTTCTTACCGGCGGCGTCTATCACGCGTGCGTTCTGCTGTGGTTTTACTTCTTGCTGTCGCCGACTTGGCCAAATGTTCTTCGTGAGAACTGTTCTGACACAGTCACAAGTGTGCCAGATCGGTCAACGGTGAAGCGACTACTCGCAAGGACATTTCGCGCTTGCTACAGCGCAACCTAAGCATTCCGTTACAAATCCGGAACAAGGAAAATAGCCTTCCATACTCTTTAAGCTTTTGCAGGGTTATGAAATTTTAACAATTTGGTGTTTCGATCCTAAGGAGAAAAAAGCCCGTGAAACGTTCGCTAATTGTGCTTGTTCTGGTATTTATGTCCTTGAGCACCATCGCCGCTCCCACCGCCGCTTTCGCCGACAATGGTACCGGGCAATGCCCCCAGGAAGCCTGTAAGCCATAGTTAGCCCGAGCGCGATTGTTACAAAAACCGAACAAAAATGGGCCGCTATTGCCGTCTGAGGCATGGGGTTGTATAGTCTACAGCCATTGTCATGTTACAGGCGCACTCATTACTCTGGCACTATCTCTGGCTTGCGCCTGACGTTCTACAGGTGGGCCTCGCGGTGTTTGTTTTTCGCCGAGGCCTTCACAAGCTGTTCCCCGCTTTTTTCACCTACCTAATATATGAAGCGCTCGAAACGTTTGTGCTCTACGCGATGGATGTCCTTCCGTCGGTTAGCGCTCAGGTTTATTGGCGAGTGTTCTGGGCCGGGTTAATCGTCGGAGGGCTCATAAAGTTCGCAGTGATAGGCGAGTTGCTTCGCCGGCTTCTACAGTCTTGGCCAGTACTGGCCCGCACCGGTACGCGATTCCTCATGGCCGCTGGAGGCGCTCTAACCCTGCTTGCGGTCTTTGCCGCTGTCCACACTACACCGGGAAGCAGATCGCTGCTCGTTGCTCACGGAATGGTTCTCACCCAGAGCCTCTACGCTGTGCAATGTGGTTTGATCTTATTTCTCTTCGTTTTTGCAGCCTACTTCAAGGTTGATTGGGATAGGGTCGCCTTTGGAATCGCAATTGGCTTCGCTATCGTGTTCTGCCAGCATCTGGCAAGTTGGGCAGTTCTGGCTGGCATTTCCCTACCGAACAAGGGCGTCATTCTCACATTCCTAAACATGGGCACCTACCACCTTTGTGTCCTGATTTGGTGTTACTACCTCCTCGTACCGCACAAGAGTGCCATTACGTCCGCGGTTGCGTTGCCGGAGAATAATCTGGCGGCCTGGAACCGGGAACTGGAGCGTTTACTACAACAATGAATCTGGCCATCATTCTCGTCTCTGCTGCCATTCTGGCGCTGGGCATTATCCTGCGCCTTGCCGTAACCCAAAGCCTCCAAGTCAGGAGAAGCTCCAAGCTTGCCGTCTCGGTTCGCCCCATTGATATTGAGGCGTTTCGCAATTTGATCAATCCTGCCGAGGATGAATATTTGCGGCGACGGCTGCCCCCGAGTCCGTTTCGCGCGGTGCGCCGCGAGCGGTTGCGCGCGATGGCGGCCTACGTTCACGTTGCCGCGAACAATGCTTCGGTGCTGGTGCGGGCGGGTGAAGCCGCGCTGGCCAGCGGCGATCTTCACGTCGCGGATGCCGCGCAACAGTTAGTCAGTGACGCTTTGCTGCTGCGCCGCAATGCAACGATCGCTTTGGCGCGAATATACATGGCGCTGGCGTGGCCCTACTCGGATTTCGCGGCTGTGCGCGTGGTCGACCGTTACGAACGGCTGAGCGGCGCAGCCATGCGGTTGGGCCGGTTACAGAATCCGCGGGTTGCGGTACGGCTTTCGGCGCTGTAATTGGGAGCACGGAAACTTTATTTCATCGAAGTTGCCGAATTTGCCGGGATAAGTCCGTTAAGACAAGTCGGTTAAACATCGCGTTAACTGACGCACCACCCCCGCTTGTTTTCGGCCCTTCTTCTGATGTAAAACCTTTCGGGCGTTAGTTCTGCAAACCAATCGTGGCTACGCCGGCAATCTGCCGCTGGATGGTTTCTACCGTCTGCTCACCGCAGCGAGTCCAAGGGAGAGTTCTATGATGCGCACAAAGAACGTTAGCGCGGGCGTTTGTTCCAAGCCCGCTTGCGCTGCACAGGCAACGATTTTCCTGCTGGCCGTCGTGGTGGCGCTGCTGGCTTCGACGGTTGCCTTCGCCCAGGGCGGATCTGCAACTGGCGATCTGCGCATCGGTGTGAAGGATCCCGCGGGAAACATTGTCGCCGACGCCACGGTCACGGTGCGCGATGAGGCCAAAGGACTGGAGCGCGCCGCAACGCCCGATGGACAAGGGGGATACACGGCTCGGCTGCTGCCACCCGGGATTTACACGGTGATCGTCGAGGCCCGCGGATTCACCAAAGTCGAAAACACCGGCGTCGCGATCACCGTGGGCGAGCAGGCTGATCTGCCCATCGCGCTGACGGTAGCCAGCGGCAAGGAAGTGGTGAATGTTTCCTCACAGGCAGAACTGGTCGAGACCTCGCGCAGTTCGACTACCGACACCATTGGCCAGCGGCGCATCGATAATCTCCCCATCAACGGCCGCAACTACATCAACTTCACGCTGACCGATTCTCAAGTGGTTCGCGATAACGCGCCGAGCCTGGGCGCTGCGCCAACGTCTGGCCTGAACATCAGCGGCCAGCGAGGGCGCTCGAACCTGGTCAACGTGGATGGCGCCGACGCGACCGACAATTCGACCAACGGCGTGCGCTCCACCGTATCGCAGGAAGCGGTGCAAGAATTTCAGATCATCACCAACAACTACGCCGCGGAATATGGAAGGGCAGCGGGCGGCGTGGTCAACATCATCACGCGATCCGGCTCCAACGATTTTCACGGCGACGTCTTTGGATATCTGCGCAACCGGAACTTTCAGGCGGTGAATCCATTCAGCACGGTTTCCAATCCCGCATACACGCGGGTGCAGGCGGGCGCGGCGTTCGGTGGACCAATTAAAAAAGATAAGACTTATTTCTATTTTTCTTATGAGATCACGCGGCGGCACGAGACCGGGTTCTCCGACATCGGCGCCAATAATTTTGGATTGGTTCCGTTCGATACAACAGCCGTAGGTTTGCCCTTTGGGACACTACAGCTCACTCCCGATCAAGTAGGCTTTATGACAAGTCCGACGACTCTCGCGGCTGAGGCCAATCCTTTAGTGGCTCAGGCTGTGGGCCAATACGCCGTGTTGGCGGGCGCGTCTTCGGGACAAGCTGTGCAGGGAGTTTGGCCCACCGGTTTAGTTCAGGGACTTTCGGGAGGATTGCTCTCTTCCTTCGCCGGCTTCCCCACCAGTTGCACGCCGCCGGGACCTTGCGTTCCGGTGCCGACTTCCTATCAGACACTGGCGTCGCAAGTGGGCAATTTTCCCGTGTTTGAAGGCACCAGCCTTTATTCGTTGCGCATCGATCACAACGTGAATACCAATAACCGCCTGACGCTGCGAGCCAACGTCAGCCCCAGCACTACGACCGGCCTTGAAGGCAGCGGCGAGGACCAGCCCTTCGGGCAGAATGCATACTCGCGCACTTCGCAACAAACTTATCGCGACATAAGCGGAGTCGTGCAGGACACGTGGTCGATCGGCAGCACCAAGGTGAATGAGTTCCGCTTCCAGTATGCGCGACGCGGGCTTTCGTATTTTTACAACACGCAAACACCCAGCGGGGCCGATCCGGCAATCAACATTCCCGGCTACGCATATTTCGGACGCGAGCCTTATTCCTATATTCAGCGGGTCGAGCAGCGTTATCAGTTCACCGATAACTTCTCCTGGACCATCGGTCGTCACGGCACTAAGTTTGGCGGTGACTTCAACTATCTGCCGCTGAACGCAACCTTCACCGTGAACTACGGCGGCGTTTACGATTTCGGCTCCTTCAGTGCTTCATCGCTGGGTTTCAACATTCCCGGGCTCGCATTCCCCGGGCTCTCGCCGGTGCAGGCTTACGGCGCTGGCCTTCCCGGCGACTTCATTCAGGGCTTTGGCAGTCCTACCGATTCTTTTGCTAATAAGCCTCTTGGGGCATTCTGGCAGGACTCCTGGAAGATTCGTCCGAACATTACTTTGAATTACGGCGTGCGCTATGACGTGGAATTTTCCCCGCAGTTCAAGCCGCCCAGCGCTCTGGCCGAAGCCGGATACCGGACTCTCGGCTTGCAAAAAGGAATTCAGACGGACACCAACAACGTACAACCGCGAATTGGGTTGGCGTGGGATCCCAAAGGCGACGGCAAGACGGTGATCCGCGCTTCATACGGAATTTTCTTTGATCATCCGTTGCTGGGACTCTATTTTCTCGGCGACGCGTCCGACGGCTCGACCAGCGGCCAATTGGCTTTCGCGGGAACGGGCGGCTGCAGCGGTCCAGGCAATCCAGGCAACCTGAATGCGATTCCGATTTTTCAGGGACTTCCCATCAATCAGCCGAGCTTGGCGAATCCCTGCGCTGTCTCTCTCAACCCAGCGGTCACCACGGCGCTGGGATACTTACCCAATCAGCAGCAGTTTCAAGCGTTGAATTTTCCGCAGTCGATTTTCCTCAACCAAAACTACTTGAATCCTAATTCGCCTTTGGCTCTGGGATTTCAGCCGTTCGGCTATCCGCAATCGAAGAATTTTGTTTATGCCTATTCGCAGCAGGCGAACCTCAGCGTGGAGCGCGATTTGGGCGGAGGATTCGCGCTGACGCTGGCATACAACTTCAACGGCGGAAGGCATCTGAACCGGCCGATCAACGCCAACACGATTCGTGGCGACCTGATGCTCGACAATTACTCTGCGGCAGTCGCGGCCGGCCAGACTCCGAGCAGCCCCTTCACGGTAAGTGGCTGCGGAGCCGGGACGAAAGGTCCGTACGTCGACTCGTCGCTGATGAATTTTTTCCGGCCGTCCGGTCTGAATCCATCCATCGCGGCGTTCTATCTCTCATCGGTTCCCGGCGGTTCCGCATGCGTGGGATTGGCGCAACAGATTCTTCAAGGCCTGGCGGGACAGGGATTCAACACCGCCTGCGATCCCGCAAGTCTAACCGGCTGCATCCCCTTCGGCGACATGGATGCGAATTATTCCAACGGCAGCTCCATCTATCATGGCTTCACCACCAACTTGCGCAAGCGCTTCAACAACCGCTACGAATTCCTCGCATCCTATACCTGGTCGCACTCCATCGACGACTCGACCGATTTGCAGTCGACGCTTACGCCGCAGGACAGTTACTACCCCGCTCTAGACCGCGCGAACTCCACCTTCGATCAGCGCCACCGGTTTGTCTTTAGCGGCGTTTATCAGAGTGGAAAGATCGGCGGCGGCTTCGCAGGAAAGTTCTTCAGCGACTGGACTTTCGCTCCCATCATCGACGTTGCCAGCGGCCGGCCCTTTAACATCATCACCAGCGACGACGACAATTTGCAGCTTTCGTCGCTCACCGGGCGCCCCAACACATTCGTCAACCCCGGATGCACTTTGCTTGGCTTTCCGGCAGTCAGTTCGAAGTACTCGCCCACGGGAGTCTTCCAGGAGCCCTGCGCCGCCAATTTCAACGGCACGCTTTTGTCGTTGGATGGAAACCTGGGCCGCAATGCTGGAACAACGCC
>JGI12635J15846_10003618_pt1 | contig 13391 bp, 12 predicted proteins | sample BlaSpr_A8_OM2_M2_FD_15846 | JGI IMG/M metagenome (IMG submission 15846) | reverse complement strand
TACACCGCGCACCCGGAGATCAACGCCACCATTGAGGCGAACGACGGCCTCGCGAACGCAGTCGTCACGGTTCTCAAGCAGAAGGGCGTTCCCGCCAACAAGATTCCAACCGTCGGACAGGACGCCAGCCTTGGGGGCATTGAAAACATCCTTCAGGGCTACCAGTGCGGCACCGTGTACAAGGCCATCTACCTAGAGGCCCAGGACGCGGTCGCATTGGCGACCATCCTGCGCGCCGGGCTCACGCCGCCAGCCGCACTCGTCAACAGCACCACGTCGCCCCAGCCGGGCAAGCCGGGCACCACGCAGCCGGCATCGCTCCTGGTTCCGCTCTGGGTCGACAAGACCAAGGTCGCCTCGACCGTGGTCAAAGACGGATTCGTCGACAAAGCGACGCTCTGCCAGGCTGTGACTGCAGCCGTCTGCACCGCCGCCGGCATCTCCTAGAAAGTCAGATTGACGCCGCCGTGCGATGTGCGCGGCGGCGTCACCTCTAAGCGCAGAATTACTGAATGGCGCAGGTGATGGCTGACTCGACCAGCGCGACCGAGCCCCTGCTCAAGGTGCGCGGCCTCGAGAAGCACTTCGGCGCCGTCCAGGCTCTTTACGCCGTCGACCTCGACCTTCCCGCGGGATACGTGACAGCACTGTGCGGAGACAACGGGGCCGGCAAGTCCGTGCTCACCAAGTGCATCTCCGGCGTGTATCAGCCGGACCATGGTCAGGTCTTCTGGGATGGTTTGCCGGTCCACGTCCGCAGCACACGCGATGCGAGCCGGCTCGGAATCGAGACCGTCTACCAGGACCTCGCACTGTGCGACAACCTCGACATCGTCCAGAACATGTTTCTCGGCCGCGAAACCCTGCGTCGCCAGCTGCTCGACGAGGACGAGATGGAGCGCCAGGCCGCGAAGACCCTCTCCAGCCTGCGCGTCACCACCGTGAGGTCCATTCGCCAGCCGGTGGCGTCCCTATCCGGGGGGCAGCGCCAGTCCGTCGCGGTAGCGAAGGCGGTGATGTGGAACTCCAAGCTCGTGATCATGGACGAGCCCACCGCGGCGCTCGGCGTGAATCAGACCAGGCAGGTGCTGGACCTCGTGAAGCGCCTCCGGGATCGCGGCCTGGCAGTGATGGTGATCTCGCACAACCTCAATGACGTATTCGAGGTCGCCGATCGAATCGCGGTCCTTCACCTCGGCCGGATGGCGATCCAGGACAAAGCATCGGCGTTCGACCGGCAGAGCCTGGTCGAGTACATGACCACGGGCAACCTGAGCCGCACGTCGCGCCAGGGCGCAACCGCAGAGGAGAGCTGAGTGGCACGGACTGAAGCACCTGATCTCCAGCACGACCCGACCGCAGCGGTCGAAGGCGCGGGGGCCGAGCTTCCGCCAGAGCTCGTCGCGCAGACGTTCGGTCAGTACGCGCGGGCGTACGCAGCCCGAATCCGGAACGGTGAAAGCGGCGTGTTGCCAGTCGTCCTCGGGCTCGTGGCGATCATGGTCGTTTTCGAGGTGATCAGCCCGAACCATGTGTTCTTGTCGGCCGGCAACCTGGTCAACCTCTTCCAGCAGAGCGCTGTATTCATGGTGCTTGCAATGGCCGAGACGTTCGCCCTCCTGCTGGGCGAGATCGACCTGTCGGTCGGCTTCGTCGGGGCGTGTGGCGCGGTCATCGCCGTCCAGCTCGTCCAGCCGGCGACCACCAAGTGGCCCTGGTGGGCGGCGATCCTTGCCGGGCTCGCCTTCTGCGCGGCTGTCGGAGCCGTCCAGGGCACGATCATCGCTCGAATGGGCATACCCTCGTTCATCGTCACGCTCGCCGGTTTCCTGATCTTCAACGGCGTGATGCTGATCCTTCTCCTGCTGGGTCCCTTCTCGGGATACCCGAATCTCAACATCCAGGACCCCAACGTGCAGGTGCTGTTCAACCTGATGGCAGGCACGATCGATCCGACGTTGAGCTGGATCGGCATGGCGATCATCGTGCTGGGACTCGGGGCGTTCCTCTGGTTTGGGGATCGGCGCCGCCGGAAGAGCGGGCTCGTCGCCCCGCCGGTGGGTCTCACGGTGCTCAAGATCGGTCTTATCGCAGCCGCCGGCATCGTCGTCGTGGCCATCTCCAACATCAACCGCGCCAACTTTGGGACGCTGGCCGGCGTGCCGTGGGTGGTCCCGATCGTGCTCGGCGTCCTGGGCGCCTGGACCATCCTCCTCGAGAGGACCCAGTACGGCCGTTACGTTTACGCGATCGGCGGCAACGCCGAAGCAGCGCGCCGTGCCGGTATCAACGTGGCCTTGATTCGCACGGTCGCGTTCATGCTCTGCTCGATGACGGCCGGGGTCGGTTTGATCCTGTACGCGTCCTATATAGGCGGCATGTCCAACAACGTGCAGGGCGGCTCGTACGTCCTCTTCGCCGTCGCCGCCGCGGTCATCGGAGGCACAAGCCTGTTCGGCGGCCGTGGCAAAGCCATCCACGGCGTCCTCGGCGGCCTGGTGATCGGGGGCATCTACAACGGCATGTACCTCCAGGGCCTGGACGTGCAGAGGATCTTCATCGTCACGGGGCTGGTCCTGCTGGCGGCGGTTTCGATCGACGCGCTCTCCCGCCGGGCGGCCTCTTCGGGGAGCTCCGCCCGGGTCTGACGTCGCGCCAGGTCAGAGCCGCTCCATCGTGAAGAGGCCGCCGTTCTGGTCGCTCGCGAAGACAAGGCCGTCGGCATCTGCGAATGCATCCACGATCGTGAGCGCGCGGGTCCTGCCAGGGCGCTCGTCGATCATCCGCTCTGGCACCTGAGGTACGAGCGCGGCCACGTCCTGTGGGCGGTATGGATCGGAGACGTCATACACGCGCACGCCGGCGTTGTTGTAGGTGCCGACGATGATCGTGGAGCTGACGAGGCTGCCAGGCCGGTTCTCGTGAACGTTGTGTGGGCCGAAGCGCCCGCCGCGGGTGATGTAGTCCGCCTCGTCTGGGATGGGGAAGGTCGAGATTGAGACGGGGTTCTCCGCAGCGCGAATGTCGAAGATCCAGATGTGCTTGACACCGTCCTCGCGCCGCTCGAGCACCGACTCGTCGACCACGACCATCAGGGCGCGGTCCGGGAGCGGCAGCGCGTTGTGGGTGCCGCCGCCGAAGGGTGGGCACCACGTGCGATGCGAGATCAGCTTCGGTCGCGCGCGGTCGGAGACGTCGACAAGCGTGACGCCGCCGTCTCGCCAGGTCACGTAAGCGGTGTCGCCAGAGACGATGCCGTGGTGGCATGAATAGCGGTGGTTGCCCCAGGTCGGCTCCTCGCCGGCGGCAGTGTGCATGCCGGGGATCCAGAAGGCGCCGGCGTACTCGGGCCGCGTGGGGTCGCTGATGTCGAGGGTCATGAAAATGAAGTCGCTCCACCCATCGGGCATTGCCGATACATAGGCCCAGCGGCCTCCCACGTACCAGACGCGGTGCACGCCGACACCCTCGAGAGAGGCGAAGCCGATCTCTCTCGGCGCCGCCGGGTTGGACGTGTCGTAGATCCGTACGCCGGCTGCGTAACCGCGCCCCCTCTCCCCCTGAAGACGTGAGCTCATCGAGCCCGAGTAGTACTGCCGGTCGTCCTCGAGGCTCTTCACGCGGCCGAGATCCTGCGCATTCGCGACGAGGAGCAGTCCGTCCGCCGACTGCAGGTGGAGGCTCCAGGTCCCGTCCGGGCACGGCAGGTACCCGATCGCCTCCGGCGCGCGCGGATCGCGGACGTCGATCACCGAGAACCCCTGCGAGAACATGTGGCCGACGTAGGCGTAGCCCTGATTGACCATCACCTGCTGCCCGTCGGGGCGGCCGCCCATGTCCGTGTGGCCGAGCAGGCGCATGTTCCGTGCGTACTCGGGCTTCGGTGGCTCTAGGCTCACGATCTTCTCCTTCTGCGGGTGTTCTTTCTCGACCCACTGCAAAGCGGTGATGAGGACGGGACTTACTGATTGCTCCCCTGCGCGGAGAGGAAGGTGCTCTACGTGGCACTCTAAGGCTGCGGTGAGACTGCGCAGCCTGCATCATGTGTCGTCGCCTTACCCCGAAGGTGAGGCAGCCGCCGTGCGCAAGTTCTACGGCGAAGTGCTCGGGCTCCGCGAGCAACCCATCCCCTCTACGCTTGCGGGCATGAGTTTGGTGTGGTACTCCGCGGGCGAAGGCCTCGAGCTCCATTTCTTCCCCGGCTCGCCGGACGTGAGGTCAGAGCGCCACTTCTGCTTCGACATCGACGATCTGGAGGAGACGCGCAGGCGCCTTCAACAAGCGGGCCTGGCGCCCTACGACGCCGTACCGATTTCCAACCGGCCTCGCTTCTTTTGCCGGGACCCGGTCGGCAACCTGATCGAGTTCACACGGATCGAGGGGGAGTATCAAACATGACGCAGCAGCTCAAGACGAGTCTTGGAATCTGGGCGCTTGGGCCGATGATCACGCGCTTCGTCCCTGTGGGCTACCAGCCGCAGTGGACCTCGGAGAACACTGTCGACAAGGTGAAGCGCGCGGTCGCGGGATTGGGCGACCTGATCGATGACTACGAGTTCCACTATCCGTACGAGATCAATGAGGAAAACGCCGAGGCGATCAAGGCCGCCCTCGGCGGGCACGGCATCTACTGCGTGGCGACAGGGCTCCACCTCGACCCGCTCTTTGGCAGGGGAGGCCTGTGCTCGCCCGACGCCTCTGTGCGGAAGGAAGCGGTGCGGCGCACCCTGGCCGCAGCCGACATGGCCGGCAAGCTGCGGGCGAACTTCATCATCTGGCCCGGGATCGAAGGCTACAACTACCCGTTCCAGACTCCTTACCGCGAGAGCTGGGCCTGGTTGGTGGAGGGCATCGGCCTGGCCGCGCAAAGGTGCAAGGACCATGGGATACAGCTCTTCCTCGAGCACAAGAACTCCGAGCCGGCCATGAAAATCATGATGCGGAACATCGGTATGACATTGCACGTCATCCACAAGTTGCGCGCGCAGGGCATCGACAACGTGAAGGTCAACATGGACTGGCAGCATCTCCTGATGAACGGCGAGAACCTGGGCGAGTACGCGGCGATGCTGGCCGGCGAAGGGCTCCTTGGTCATCAACACGCGAACAGCGGTTGGGGCACCTTCGACGACGACAACATGGTCGGAGCCACCGCCTTCATGGAGACGTTGGAGCTGGCGCTCGAGCTGCGCCGCGCGGGTTATGGCGATAAGGGCGAGCGCCTGGGCTTTGACCTGTACCCATACACCGAAGACGCGATCGCGGCTGTGAAGCGGAGCGTGCTGCAGTGGCGGTTCATCGACTCCGTCGCCGAACGGATCGATGACGCGGCGCTGCGCGAGGCGCAGTCCAGTAAGGACGCTATCCGCGCATACGAGATCGTATATAGAGCGCTGGGCGCGCAGTAGCCCTCCCCGGTGACCGAGTGACCACCCTGCTCGGACTGGATGTCGGAACCACCGGCGCACGGTGCGTCGCGCTCGACGAGGGGGGAAACCTGGTCGCGGAAGCGACGGCCGAGTATCCGATCTACTCGCCGCATCCGGGATGGTCCGAGCAGCGCCCCGAAGATTGGTGGCAGGCAAGTCGCCGGGTCATCGCGGAGGTGGCTGCCAAGGTCGGCCCTGACATCGGCGCGATCGGACTCACCGGCCAGATGCACGGTGCGGTGTTCCTCGACAAGCAGGATGAGGTCATACGACCCGCACTGCTGTGGAACGACCAGAGAACGGCAGCCCAGGCCGAGGCGATCACAGAGCGAGTCGGTGCCCGTCGACTCACTGAAATCGCGGGCAATCCCGCACTCACCGGCTTCCAGGCACCGAAGATTCTCTGGCTTCGTGACGAGGAGCCCAGGGCTTATGAGCGCGTGGCGAGTGTGCTCTTGCCCAAGGACTACGTCCGGTTGCGCCTGACGGGAGAGAGGGCCACCGACGCGTCTGATGCCTCAGGAACGCTCCTGCTCGATCTGAAGGAGCGCGCGTGGTCGGGCGAGATTCTGGATGCGCTCGAAATCCCGGTCGGTTGGCTCCCCCGCGTCTTCGAGGGCCCCGACCGGACCGGGCAGGTTCGGCAAGACGTATCGGGCGAACTCGGACTTCCGGACCAGCTGCCTGTGGCGGCTGGGGGAGGCGACAACGCTGCTGCCGCGGTTGGCAACGGCATTATTCGGGATGGGTTGGCCAGCTGCTCGATCGGTACGAGTGGCGTGCTGTTCGCACACTCGGACACGCTTGCGCCAGATCCGTCTGGTCGACTTCATGCCTTCTGTCATTCAGTGCCCGGTCGGTATCACTTGATGGGTGTGACGCTTTCCGCGGGTGGGGCGCTGCGATGGTGGCGCGACCTGGTCGGTAAGGGTGACTATGAGGAGCTCAGCGAGCTGGCGTCACAGGCTCCGCCCGGAGCGGAAGGCCTCCTGTTTCTGCCGTACCTGACAGGAGAGAGAGCTCCGCATCTCGACCCGGGCGCTCGCGGCGCCTTCTTCGGACTTACCTCCAGACATAACGTGAGCCATCTCACTCGTGCAGTCATGGAAGGCGTCGCTTTCAGTCTCCGAGACTCGCTCGAGATCATGGTTGCGCTGGGAACGAACCCAACCCAGATCCGGGCCACGGGAGGAGGCGCACGGAGTCCGTTGTGGCGCCAGCTGCTCGCCGATGTGTTTGGCCGGCCAATCGTTCGAACCCTGACTGAGGAAGGACCGGCTTCTGGAGCTGCTCTTCTAGCCGGCGTCACTGCAGGCGTATTTGCAAGTGTTGAGGAAGCTTGCGCCGGAATCAGTCTTCGTCCAGATACATGCGAGCCCGAAACCAGCCGGACCCGTCTCTACGACGACTATTACGCAGCGTACCGCGAGCTCTATCCCGCGACGGCGGCCACGATGCACACGCTCGCCGGCCTGGCACAGCGCTGAAGGGAGAACACCCATGACAACATCGGACATGGCCGCCGAAGCCGAGCGACTCGAAATTCTTCTCGCCCAGGAACGTGACATTCAGTTCGACTCCTTTGGCTACGCGGACGCGTGGACTGTCGGATCCCGTGTGGTGGAGCTCGCCACCAGTCGCGGACTTTCCGTAGCGACCTCGCTAGTTTTCGGCGAGCAGCACGTCTTTCATTCCGCCCTGGAGGGCACCAGCGCCGACAACGACGACTGGCTCGCCAAAAAGTTCCGTGTGGTTCGGCGATACAACCACGCGTCGCTCACGATCGGAACCCGCTTCCGTGCGCGCGGTCTAGACTTCGACGTCGATTCGGGTCTCGACCCGCGGCTCTATGCAGCGTCAGGCGGCGCATTTCCCATCCGCGTGAGCGGGTCAATCGTAGGAATCCTCGGGGTCTCGGGCCTCACAGAATTTGAAGACCACGACCTGGTGGTGGAGGTGCTCTCCGAGCACGCGGCCCGCTAGACACGGCTCCAGGGAGTCGTCGGAACACCGACTGCGTCAACGTCGGCAAGGAACAGCAATCCCGAGTCCGGGAACGCGTCGATCTGTTGCGTGTCGAGGTGTTGGCGACCCGAGGTGATGAGCAGCCGATCCAGGTGCCGGCCGACGAATGCCACGCTCGACGTGTGCGGGGCGGAGGTGTGCACGACAGCCGTCTGCTCGCCCTGGGGCGAGAACTTCCTCACCTCGGCTGAGCCCCAGACGGCCACCCAGAGGTTGCCCTCCGCGTCGATGCAGATGCCGTCCGGATAGCCTCCGTCGATCGACAGGAACCGTTCACGTGCTCCGAGCGGATCCGAGTACTCCCGCTTCCAGACGATGCCCGCGAGGGTGTCGACGCTGTAGAACGTCCGTCCATCGGACGACCAGGCGAGCCCATTGGAAAGGCTGAGGTCTGTGTCGATCGCGAACAGTGAGCCATCGACGTCCACGCGACAAAGGCACTCCCGATTCGCCTCGCGGCCGAGCGACAGGGTTCCGACGAGGAACCGGCCGAACGGGTCGGTGGCTCCGTCGTTGTTTCGTGCAGCTACGCCCTCGGCGATGATCCTCGGTCCCGGCGTTCGTGTGCCGTCGGGTTCGATGACCACCAGGCGTTCCTGGCTTGCGACCAGCAGGCTCCCGTCGCCGGCGACCACCACCGCACCGACCATTTCGTCGAACCGGTGCTCTCTCGAGACCCGCACACGGTCGCCCGCAAGGCTGCCTTCGAGAACGAGGCCGCGCAGGATGTCGACCCACAACAGCCTCTCGCGAGGAGCATCCCAGTAGGGCCCTTCGGCAAGCTCGTAGTGCTCATCAGAGGCAGGCCTCGCCGTGTATTCGATCATCGTTTTCCCGGTCCGTTAGAGGCGAGGATCGACGTGGACCTTGGGCCCCGGACCCGCAGCTACGCCACGCCGGCCGTCCAGCCGGCTTGCGACCTCGGCGAGCCCGATTACTTCGCCAACGATCGAATCAGGGTCGACAGCGCCTGACGCAAAGGCCTCGATCGCGCCGGCCAGGCCAGGAGAGGCAGAGAGGATTCCCACGGTCGTGACGTCCGCGAGCACGAGATCCCGGGTGTCCACGATGCTCGGCGTGCCGGAGAGTCCGATGAGCACGATGCGCCCGGCGGGATCCACGAGCCGCGCTGCAATCGCCGGACTCGTGTCGGAGCTGGTGGCGTCGATCACGGCGTCGAACCGCTCGTCCGAGATTGCGATCTCGTCGAGGTCGTAGGTCGTCGATACACCGAGATCGCGACCGAGCTGCAGCGAGCCGGCGCGCTTGCCGGCGAGGTGCACGTCGACGCCTTTGGCCAGGAGGAACTGCGCGGCCAGCAACCCGATCGTGCCCGAGCCAAGCACCAGCACGCNACTGCCGGGACCGGCCAGCGTGGCCTCTGCAGCGCGGAGCGAGTTGCCACCCGGTTCAACCAATGCGCCGCTCGTCACGCTCACGTGCTCGGGGATGAGGTGGGCGAACCTGGCCGGGATGAGCTGCTGTTCCGCAAGAGCTCCCGGCCAGCCGTCCGTGATCCCCACCTCCTTACGTTCTCGGCAGACCCACTGCGTGCCGCCCAGACAGAACCGGCAGACGCCACATCCCAGCATGGTGTCGCCGGTGACCCGCTTGCCGATCCAGGAGACATCTGCGTCCGGCCCGACCGACCTGACCCGACCCACCCATTCGTGGCCGAGTCGCAACGGAAAGTGCGTCTTGCCCTGGCCTATGTAGGCCATCACCCCGGTGTACAGCTCGATGTCGGTGCCGCAGACGCCGGCGCGCTCGACGTCGACCAGCAGCTGGTCCGCCAGCGGGACCAGGTCGTCGACCTCCTGAACCTCTCCACAGCGTGGCGCGGTAACGACGAACGCGCGCATCAGCGCGGAACCGCGTCAGATGGAGCGCGGGAGCTATCGACGTCGACTCGGGTTTCGGCTCCCAACTCCACTTCGACCAGGAAACCATCGCCTACCAGGGCCGCAACGAAGAGCATGGTGTTGGCGGGTGCCACTGAGCCCATCGTCTCCGCGTGAGCCCGAGCAGCCGCCTCCCAGTCCGCCCCGGGTGCGAGATAGACGCGCGTTCGGACGACATCCTCCAGACGGCCGCCCAGCGCCTCCATTGCGGCAATGGCTCTTTCGAGGGCCACCAGCGTTTGCCCGTATGTATCGCCACGGTGGAGGGCGCTTCCGTCGTCGGCGTTAGCGGTCGTGCCGCTCACCTCGATGCGGCCGAAACGGCGCACCGCCCGTGAATATCCGGCTTGCTTTTCCCAGCCTCCGCCGTCACGGTGCCTCGTGGTCACGTCGGACACTGCGCAACACTATCAATGAGTGAGCAGGATGCAGTTCAGCATTCGGTTGAACAACGACTTGCCGGCCGAGCGCTTCATTCACATTGCCGCGCTCGCCGAAGAGGTGGGATTTGACCAGATTTGGATCTCGAACGACCTCTTCTGGCGCTCCGCTCCTGTCCTGGTGGCCGCAGCCGCCAGGGTCACCAGCCGGATCGCCCTCGGCGTGGGCGTCTTCAACCCGGTCTCCATGCACCCAGCGGAGATCGCGATGGCTGCGTCTTCTTTACAGGAGGTGTCGGGAGGGCGCTTCCGCCTTGGACTAGGGGCGGGCGCGGACGAGTTTCTGAACTGGGCGGGTCTGGCGGGTGGGCCGGCAGTTTCCAGGACCGAACGCGCGATAAAGGATCTGCGAGCACTGTTTGCGGGCGACGCTCCGGAGGGCTGGCGGCCCGAAGGCCACCTGCGTACCGGGCCGATATCGGTGCCGATCTACATCGGCGCGATGGGGCCTCTAATGCTGCGTCTTGCGGGTCGCCTTGCAGACGGGGCATTGCCCCTGCTGTTGCCGCCCGAGCGCTATCTCTTTGCGGCCGCGCATATCAACGAAGGTGCGCGCAATTCCGGACGCGACCCCGACTCAATCGACGTGGCTGCCTGTATCTGGTGCTCCATCGACAGGAACAAGGCCAGAGCCAAGCGCGCTCTTGCATCCAAAATCGCTTACTACGGCGCAAGCTTCTCGCCTGATCTGCTCGCCGGCGCCTCGCTCGCGGTCAGTGACTTCGGTTCGATTCAGCAGGCAATGTCGAGCGGTGATGCCGAGAGGGCAATTGATCTAGTGACCCCCTCGATGTTGAGACTTGGAGTTGCTGGAGGTGTCGATGAGATCGTCGAGGCCGGCACAAGCCTGATCGCGGCTGGTGCACGCCACATTTCCTTTGGTCCGCCACTGGGCCCGGATCCGGACCAGGCGGTCGCGGCCCTCGGGAAGCAAGTACTTCCAGTGTTGAATGAAGAACGCTGAGGTATCTCATCGACTGCCGGCGGTGACGCGTTTTCGAGCCGCTTTCGGCTTCCCTGTCAGAGACTGGACCGCCTCGCGCCGGCCGGACTTCGCGGACCTCAGGATGGCGTCGCACACTTCCGCGGTGCGGTAGCCATCTTCGAACGTCGCTCCATGAGGCCCGATCCGCTTGTTCTTCGCGATGGACTCGATGAAGTGATGGAGCTCATGCACCATCGTGTGCTCCCAACCGATCATGTGGCCGTGCGGCCACCACCACTTCCAGAAGGGGTGGTCGGCCTCCGACACGAGCACGGTGCGGAAGCCCTGTGCGTCAGCTCCCGGACGCGAGCCCGGCAGGTGGACCTGCAGCTCGTTCAAACGCTCGAGGTCGAACCCGATCGAACCCTTCGAGCCGTTGATCTCGAACGTCAGCCCATTCTTCCGGCCCAGGGCAAACCGTGAGGCCTCGATGGTGCCAACGGCTCCTCCCGCGAACTCCACGATGGACTCGAACGCGTCATCGACGTCCACCGTGCCGCCGGGTCTCTTCTTGATGAACGTCCTGGTGGCCCCGCTGACCGCGGCGATGTCGCCGACCAGGTAGCGGGCGAGGTCGATCACGTGCGCGCCCAGGTCGCCCAGCGCGCCTGAGCCGGCGACCTTGCGGTCGAACCTCCAGACCATCGGAAACTGCGGATCGACGATCCATTCCTGGAGGTAGCTGGAGCGAAAGTGGTAGATCTCACCCAGCTCGCCCGCCTCGAGCATCTCCCGGGCGAGCCGCACGGCCGGCACGAATCGGTAGTTGAACGCGCACATGTGCTTGACGCCGGTCTTTTCCACGCGCTGCCAGATGTCGTAGCTCTCNTTGGCGTCACGGCCGAGCGGCTTCTCGCAGATCACGTGCTTCCCTGCCTCTGCGGCGGCGATCGTCGGCGCCGCGTGCAGGTTGTTGGGCGCACCGTTGTCGAAGAGCTGGATCCGGTCGTCTCGGACGAGCCGTTTCCAGTCCGTGGTGTAGCTTTCGTAGCCGTAACGCCGGGCCGCCTCCGCCACCGCCGCCTCGTCCCGGCCGCAGATCGCCACGAGCCTGGGCATCAACGGCGGTGGCCAGGTCATGTACTGGATCTTTCGGTAGGCGTTCGAATGGGCCTTGCCCATGAAGGCGTAGCCCAGCATGCCGACGCCGATCTCCTTGATCTTCTTGCCGCCGGCGGAGGTGCCCATGGTGACGAAGCCGACCTGGCGCGAGGACGCGGGCAGGATCGGACTTACTGATCGCTTTCTCTTACCCATCGCCTGATCCTATATGGGTCCTGGCCTCCCCACCCTGTGGGGAGGTGGCCACCGGTCGCGCAGCGACCGCTGGACGGAGGGGCGGTGCGCGTTGGTTGCAAGCCAACCTCCCCACCCGGCCCTAACGGGCCGACCTCCCCGCATAGCGGGGAGGTGAATTGGTGGCATGTGTGGGAATTGCTCGGGCTGGGTAAACGTTTCTTCGACATGGCAACACCGAAGTCCGAGCTACTCCCCGTCCTCCCCATGGACGACGTCGTCGTCCTCCCTCACATGACGGTCACCCTCGCTGTCGAGGGCGATGACCAGAAGGCGGCGATCGAAGCCGCCCGCCAGGGCAGCCGCCTGATCCTGCTCGTGCCCCGCATCGAGGGCAAATTCGGCACCATCGGCACCGTCGGCCGCCTGGGCGAGTCCGCCGAGCTCCCGACAGGCGCCGAAGCATTCATGATCCGAGGCGACTACCGCGCCCGCCTGGGCGGAGGCCAGGCCGACATCGGCGGCGCGCTGTTCGTGCAGGCCGACCCGATCGCCGACCCCGAGCCCCCTACTGAGGCTTCCCTGGAGCTCGCCCGCGAGTACCGCGCCCTGCTGGAGAACCTGGTCGAGTCCAGGGGCGTCCCGCAGGTCGTGCAGTTCCTGCGCGCCGCCAAGACCCCCGGGCACCTGGCCGACCTCGCCGGCTACTCGCCGGACCTGTCGACCGAGCAGAAGCTGGAGGTCCTGGAGACGATCGACCTCGAGCAGCGGCTCACGCAGCTGATCAAGTGGACGAAGTCCATCCTCGCCGACGCCTCGCTCAAGGAAAAAATCCGCAGCGACGTCGCGGAAGGGATGGAGAAGACTCAGCGGGAGTTCCTGCTCCGCCAGCAGCTTGAGGCGATCAAGAAGCAGCTGAACGAGGGCGGCAGCGACGTCGTGTCCACCTACCGCGAGAGGGTCGCCAAGGCCGAGATGCCAGAGGGGGTCCTGACCGAGGTGAACCGCGAGCTGGACCGCCTCGAGCGAACCAGCGAGCAGAACCCCGAATACGGGTGGATCCGCACCTACCTGGACTGGATGCTGGACATCCCCTGGAACGTGCGCTCCGAGGACAACTACGACCTGGTCGAGGCGCGCCGGATCCTGGACGAGGACCACACGGGCCTGTCGGACGTGAAGGACCGCATCATCGAGTTCCTGGCCGTGCGCAAGCTGCGCAAGGAGCGCGGGCTCGAGGTGCTCGGTGGACGCGGATCGGGCGCGATCATCACCCTGGTCGGACCTCCCGGAGTGGGCAAGACTTCTCTCGGCGAGTCGGTCGCCCGCGCGCTGGGCCGCAAGTTCACGCGCGTCTCTTTGGGCGGCATTCGCG
>JGI12635J15846_10003617_pt1 | contig 13391 bp, 9 predicted proteins | sample BlaSpr_A8_OM2_M2_FD_15846 | JGI IMG/M metagenome (IMG submission 15846) | reverse complement strand
AGCGCGAGCGGCTGGAAAAGGAGCGTCTCGACCGCGAGCGGCTCGAAGAGGAGAACCGCCGCAGGAGCGATGAAGAGAACCGCAAGCGCACCGCCGAGGAGGAGGCGCGCCGCCAGGCGGAGGCCCAGGCGCGCGAGCAGGCCGAGAAGGACCGCAAGGCCGCGACCGCCGCGCCGGCGAAGCCGGGCAAGGCCGCCCGCGAAGTGGATGACAAGTCGGCGACCCGCTACGGGCGGCAGGAGCTGCACATCGTCGGCGACGTGAGCTCGCGCCACAAGAAGAAGAAATCCCGCGACGGCCGCCGCCGTTCGATGGGGAACGATGCGGACGCGAAGCACGGCTTCGAGATGCCGACCGCACGCGTCGTGCGTGAGGTGGCGATCGGCGAGGCCATGACGGTCGGCGAGCTCGCGCAGAAGATGGCGGTCAAGGCGACCGAAGTCATCAAGGTGATGATGAACATGGGCGTGATGGCGACCATCAATCAAACCATCGAGCAGGATACGGCCATGCTGGTGGTCGAGGAGATGGGCCATACGCCGGTGCTGCGCAAGGACAACGTCATCGAGGAAGACTTGCAGGGTGAGACCGACACCTCCCTGGAAGTGCTGCCGCGGCCGCCCGTGGTCACGGTCATGGGTCACGTCGACCACGGCAAGACCTCGCTCCTCGACTACATCCGCCGCACCAAGGTGGCGGCGGGCGAGGCCGGGGGCATCACTCAGCACATCGGCGCGTATCACGTGGAGACCGCGCGCGGCATGGTGACCTTCCTCGATACCCCGGGCCACGCCGCGTTCACCTCCATGCGCGCCCGTGGCGCGCAGGTGACCGATATCGTGATCCTGGTGGTGGGAGCGGACGACGGCGTCATGCCGCAGACCATCGAAGCCATTCAGCATGCGAAGGCGGCGGGGGTGCCGATCGTCGTGGCGCTCAACAAGATCGACAAGCCGGAGGCGGATCCGGAGAAGGTCAAGCAGGAGCTCACGAAGCACGGCGTGATCCCCGAAGAATGGGGCGGCGAGAATATTTTCGTGAACGTCTCGGCGCGCACCGGCCAGGGCGTCGATCAGCTGCTCGAGAGCTTGCTGCTGCAAGCGGAAGTGCTGGAGCTCAAGGCGCCGACCGCGGGACTTGCGGCGGGCTACGTGATCGAGTCAAGCCTGGAGAAAGGCCGCGGCGCCGTGGCCACCGTCCTCGTGCTGCGCGGCACGCTGAAGCTCGGCGATCCGCTGCTGATCGGCCAGGAGTTCGGCCGGGTGCGTGCCTTGTTCGACGAGGCGGGAAAGCCGGTGGATGCCGCAGGCCCGTCGATTCCGGTGGTGGTGCTGGGTCTTTCCGGTGCGCCCAACGCGGGCGACGAGCTGTTGGTGGTCGAGAGCGAGCGCAAGGCGCGCGAGGTCGCCACCCATCGGCAGGCGAAGTCGCGCGACGTGAAGCTCGCGCAAAAGAGCGCGAACATGCAGGACGTGTTCTCCTCCATGGGCGAGAACAAGCCGGATTTGGTGCAGCTCCTGGTCAAGGCGGATGTGCAGGGGAGCGTGGAGGCTCTGCGCGATGCGCTGAACGGCCTGTCGACCGGCGAGGTCGCGGTCAATGTGGTGGCGTCGGGCGTCGGCGGTCTCACCGAGTCCGATGTGACTCTAGCCGCCGCCTCCAAAGCGCGCATCATCGCCTTCAACGTCCGCGGCGACGCGGCCGCCCGTGTCGCGATCAAGGATCACGGTGTCGACGTGCGCTACTACAGCATCATTTACGAAGCCATCGACGATATCCGTGCGGTGCTCACCGGTATGCTGGCGCCCGAGGTCAAGGAACAGATCGTGGGCCTTGCGGAGGTCCGCAGCGTGTTTCGCTCGAGCAAGTTCGGCACCGTTGCGGGCTGCATGGTGATCGACGGCTATGTACGCCGGAATTTTCCGATCCGCGTGCTGCGCAACAATGTCGTGATCTTCGAGGGTGCGCTGGAATCGCTCAAGCGCTTCAAGGACGACGTGAACGAAGTGCGCGCCGGAACCGAGTGCGGCATCGGCGTGAAGAACTACAACGACGTGCGGGAAGGCGATCAGATCGAGTGTTATTCCCGGGTGGAGGTGGCGCGCACCCTTTAACGCGGGCGCGCCGCTGTCATCGGCCATGGCCAAAGATAATCCGCGCGCCCGAAGGCTCGGTGCCGAGATCCAACGGGAGCTCACGGAGCTCTTGAGGCGCGACGTGAAGGACGCGCGCATCGGCAACGTCACCATCACGGCGGTCGATGTCACCGGCGATCTGCGCAGTGCGCGCGTTTATTACCTGATCTTCGGCAAGGAAGGGCCCGATCCGGCGGTGCAGCGCGGGCTCACCAGCGCCGCAGGGTTCCTACGCAACGCGTTGTCCAAGTCCTTGATGATTCGCTACACCCCGACGCTGACGTTCGAGCTCGACACCTCCATCGAGCACGGCGTGCGTTTGACCCAGCTGATCGACTCGGTCAACAAGCGCGGGGACGGAGAGTAATGCCGAGCGATGTGCATGGGATACTCCTGCTCGACAAGCCGCTCGGTCTGAGCTCCGCGGGCGCCGTGGCGCGCCTCAAGTATCTGTTCAATGCGCGCAAGGCGGGACATACCGGCTCCCTGGACCCGCTCGCATCCGGCATGCTGCCCATCTGTTTCGGCGAAGCGACCAAGTTCGGGGCGCTGATGCTCGATGCCGACAAGACGTACCGCGTGACGGTGCGCCTGGGCGAGCGTACCCCGAGCGCGGATCTGGAGTCGGCAGTCGTCGAACGTCGCGAGCTGCCGCCGCTTTCCACGGCTCGGATGGAACACGCCCTCGAGGAATTTCCGCGCGACTATTCCCAGATTCCGCCCATGCATTCGGCCCTCAAGCAAGACGGGAAACCGCTGTACGAATATGCCCGGGCCGGCGAAACCCGGGAGCGCGCTCCGCGCCAGATACGCATTCACGCCATGCGGCTGATCGAGTGGCAATCGCCCGACTTGTGCTTCGATGTGCGGTGCACGAAAGGCGCCTATATCCGGGTGTTGGCCGAGGATCTGGCTGCGCGGATCGACACCATCGGCCACTTGATCGGATTGCGGCGGCTGGGAGTTGCGCCTTTCGCCGATGCACCGCAATGGACCATGGAGGCCCTGGACGGCATGTCGCGGGAGCAGCGCTCGGCTCTGCTGTTGCCGGTCGATGCGGCGTTGTCCGATTGGCCGAGGCTCGATTTGGCGGTCGAAGGGGCGGAGGCCTTTCGCCAGGGCCGCACCATCGCAGTGCCGCGAGAGGTACCCGGGAAGGTGCGCATCTATGCGCCGGAGCTGGGATTTCTTGGTTTGGGAGCCGTGGAGGCCGCCGGGCGGCTGGTGCCGCTGCGGCTGATTTCGGCGGCTACGAATCGAGCTTGAGAGCAAGTCACGCGGCGCGTACAATGCGCGCCTTCCTAAAAGGTCTAAGTTATTGATTGAGGTTTGATTTCCATGCCACTTACTCGCGAAGAAAAGAGCGGAGTCGTCGGTAAATTTCAGCGCAGCACGCGCGACACCGGCTCCCCCGAGGTTCAAATTGCCCTGCTGTCCGAGCGCATCAACGGCTTGAGCCAGCATTTCACCACGCACAAGGCCGATCATGCTTCGCGCCGCGGATTGCTCAAGATGGTCAATCAGCGCCGCAAGCTTCTCGACTACCTGAAGAGCCGCACGCCGGACAAATATTCCCAGTTGGTCGAGCAATTGGGGCTGCGCCGATAGGCGCAGAATTGCGCGGACATCTGACCGCCGCGGCGTCGCCGTCGGCGCGTCGTCATCACTTTCGATAAGGGGCCTACGTGAGCCATTCCAAGAAGAGTTTTCAGTATGGAGAACACACCGTAACGATCGAGACCGGGGAGCTCGCGCGTCAGGCGGACGGCGCCGTGCTCGTGTCGATGAGCGACACGGTCGTGCTGGTGACCGCGGTCGGCCTGAAGAAGCCGACTCCGGGCCGCGATTTCTTTCCGCTCACGGTCAATTATCAAGAGAAGACTTACGCCGCGGGCCGCATCCCCGGCGGCTTCTTCAAGCGCGAAGGTCGCCCCACCGAGAAGGAGACGCTCACCTCTCGATTGATCGATCGACCGATCCGGCCGCTGTTTCCGGAGGGCTTCACCAACGACGTGCAAGTCGTCGCCTCGGTGCTGTCGGTCAATTCCGAAGTGGATCCCGACATCGCCTCGCTGCTCGGTGCGTCCGCGGCGCTCGCGATTTCCGGCATGCCTTTCCTGGGTCCCATCGGTGCGGCGCGCGTCGGCTATCGCGACGGCAAGTACCTCTTGAACCCGACCGCGACGCAGCTTGCCGAATCGAAGCTGGATCTCGTGGTCGCCGGCACTGCCGAAGGCGTGCTCATGGTCGAGTCCGAGGCCAAGGGCCTCGACGAGGAGACCATGCTCGGCGCGGTGGTGTTCGGGCACGAACAGATGCAGATCGCCATCAAAGCCATCAACGAACTCACCGCCGAAGCCGGCAAGCCGAAGTGGAACTGGACCGCGCCGGAAGTCAACGCGGAATTGAAGTCCGCGGTGGGCTCCCTTGCCGAGAAGGATCTGATCGCCGCCTACGCGATCACCGAAAAGCAGCAGCGTTACGCCAAGATCGGCGAGATCAAGGCGGCCGCGCTCGAGAAGCTCGCGAGCGGTGAGAGCCCGAGATTCACCGCCGATCAAGTCAGCAACGAATTCTTCAATCTGGAATATCGGCTGGTGCGCGAGCGGATCCTGCAAGGACATCCGCGCATCGACGGCCGCGACACGAAGACCGTACGCCCCATCCGCATTCGCACCGGCGTGCTCGCGCGCACTCATGGTTCGGCGCTGTTCACTCGCGGCGAGACTCAGGCGTTGGTGGTGACCACGCTCGGCACCGGACGCGATGCGCAGATCATCGACGGACTCACCGGCGAGCGTAAAGAGCCCTTCATGCTCCATTACAATTTTCCGCCGTTCAGCGTCGGCGAGACGGGGATGATGGGCTCGCCGAAGCGCCGCGAGATCGGTCACGGCAACCTGGCCAAGCGCGGCGTCAAGGCCGTCATGCCGGATCTGGAGAAGTTTCCGTATGTGATCCGCGTGGTTTCCGAAATTCTCGAGTCGAACGGCTCGAGTTCCATGGCTTCGGTGTGCGGCACGAGTCTCGCACTGATGGATGCGGGCGTCCCCATCACCGCGCCGGTGGCGGGCGTCGCCATGGGTCTGGTGAAAGAGGGCGACCGCTTCCAAGTGCTGACGGACATCCTCGGCGATGAGGATCACCTGGGCGACATGGATTTCAAGGTCGCCGGCACGAACAACGGCATCACGGCCCTGCAAATGGACATCAAGATCACGAGCATTACGCGCGAGATCATGAAGGTGGCGCTCGATCAGGCCCGCGCCGGACGGCTGCATATCCTCGGCGAGATGAACAAGGTTCTCTCCAAGCCGCGCGAAAACATGTCCGAATGGGCGCCGACCATCATTACCTTGAAGATCGATCCGGAGAAGATCCGCGACGTCATCGGCAAGGGCGGCGCGGTGATCCGCCAGATTACCGAGGAGACCGGAACCTCCATCGACATCGAGAATGACGGCACCGTGAAGATCGCCTCCGTGCAGGGAGCGGCCGGCCGCGAGGCGCAGCGCCGGATCGAGTTGATCACCGCCGACGTGGAAGTGGGGCGCGTGTACGAGGGCCGGGTCGCCCGGCTGATGGACTTCGGCGCGTTCGTGACCATTCTCCCCGGGCGGGACGGTTTGGTGCACATCTCGCAGATCTCCGAGGAGCGGGTGGAGCGCGTGGGCGACAAGCTCAAGGAGGGGGACGTCGTGCGCGTGAAAGTGCTCGAGGTCGACCGCCAAGGCCGCGTCCGCCTCTCCATGCGCAATGTCGACGCGGCCTGACGGCCGCCCCAGCGTAGTCCCGCGAGGAGCGCCGCTCAAGGCGACGGCGCTCCTCCTGCTTGCTGCCACTGCGCTGGTGACGGCGGGCGCCGCCATCGCATCCGGCGCCGGGGCCGTCCCCGCGACATCCGACGACGGCCTGTACCTCGGCTGGATGGACCGCGCCGTCGCTCCGGGCGCCGATTTCTTTCGTTTCGCCAACGGCGGCTGGCTCAAGTCCCACCCCATCCCTCCGGACCGCTCGTACTGGGGCGTCGATACCGTCCTGGAACAGGAAAACCAGACCTTCATCCGCGATCTGGTGGAGTCCTTGGGCAAAGAGGATTGGCCGGAGGGAAGTCCGCAGCGCAAGGTTGCCGACTTCTACCTGAGCGGCATGGACGAGAAGGCGATCGATGCGGCCGGTGCCGGGCCGCTCGAGCCGGAACTCGCGCGAATCGCGGCCATCCGCACCTCGACCGAGGTCGGGGAGGAGATCGCGCATTTGCAGACGATCGGCGTTTCCGCGCCGTTGTCGCTCAGCGACATGCAGGATTTCCAGGATAGTACGCAGGTGATCGCCGTCGCCTCGCAAAGCGGACTCGGATTGCCGAACCGCGATTACTATTTGAAAAGCGAGCCTACGTTCAAGGCGGCGCGCTCCGCGTATCTCGAACACGTGTCGCGCATGCTCGTCCTATTGGGCGATGCACCGGCGGCGGCCGGGCGCGAATCGAAGGCCGTGATGGAGTTGGAAACTCGCCTGGCCGATGCATCGATGTCGGACGCCGATCAACGAAATCCGCACGCCGTCTACCATCCGATGACGCTCGATAAGGCGCAAGCGATGACCCCGCACTTCGACTGGCATCTGCTGCTGTTGCGCACGGGACATCCGGAGATCGGATCGCTCAACGTCGGCATGCCGGCGTTCTTCCGCGCGGTCGATCGGGAGCTTGCGCGCACCTCGATCGAGGACTGGAAAGCGTATCTGCGCTGGCAACTTCTCGACACCTACGCGCCATTCCTCTCCAAGCCGTTCGTGGACGAGGATTTTCGCATGACCTCGGCGCTGACCGGCGCCGAGGAGCTGCAGGTTCGCTGGCTGCGTGTGCTGCGCGCCGAGGACCAGGCGATCGGCTTCGCGATCGGCCAGCTGTATGTGGCCCAGAGATTTCCGCCGGCCGCCAAGCAAGCGGCGAACGCCATCGTCGTGCGGGTGCGGGATGCGCTGCGCGCCGACCTCTCGACGCTCGGATGGATGACGCCTGCAACACGCGCCGCGGCGGCGGCGAAGCTGGACCTCATGCAATTGCGCATCGGTTATCCCGACCAGTGGCGCGATTACGGCGCCCTCGCCATCGATCGGGGACCGTACGTGCAGAACGTCATGCGCGCGAATACTTTCGAGTTCAATCGCCAGCTCGCCAAGGTGGGCAAGCCGGTCGATCGGAGCGAGTGGTACATGACGCCGCAAACGGTGAACGCCTACTACGACCCGTCGATGAACAGCTTGAATGTGCCTGCGGGTATCCTGCAGCCGCCGTACTTCGATGCCGACTGGCCGGATGCCGTGAACTATGGCGCGACCGGCGCGACGGTGGGCCATGAGATGACCCATGGATTCGACGACGAGGGCGCACAATTCGACGGCTCCGGAAATCTCAAGGACTGGTGGGCGCCCGCGGACCTCGCGAAGTTTCACGCGGCGACACGTTGCATCTCCGATCAGTACTCGCGCTTTTCCGTGGGCGGTGGTATGCACGTGCAAGGCGAACTGGTGACCGGAGAGGCGACCGCGGATCTCGGCGGTCTGATCCTGGCCTGGAGAGCGATGCATTCTGCGGGCAGCATAAAAGCCGACCCTGCCGCGGGCGGGTTCACCCCGGACCAGGTGTTCTTCCTCGCGTTTGCACACTCATGGGCAAGCGCCATCCGCCCACAACAGGCTGAGGAATTAGTGACTACCGACCCGCATCCGCCGGCCGACGACCGCACCAACGCCACCCTCGCGAATAGCCCGGAGTTTCAGAGAGCTTTTGCGATCACGGGTCCCGGACCGATGGTCAAGAAGGACCGGTGCGTCATTTGGTGAGGCCGGGCTACTTGATGAGGTTGGAGTCCTCCCGTTCCTTCTCGTTATCGCGCAGCCGCACCGGCGCCAGCGCTTTGAAACCCTCTTCGGTGGTGCGCCGGGGCGCATCGGTTCCGGAAAAAGGCTTCAGGCGCGGCACGTGATTTTGGCCGAGGAACTGCCGTAGGGTCTGTTCCAGATGGCCGCTCACTGCGCTCTGCGTTCCGCTGCCGTACGAACGAATGACATTGACCATGAATTCCTGAGTCAATATCGGTTCGGGAAGATGTTCCTGCTCGGCGATCACCTGCAGCAGAATGCTGCGCGTGATATCGGCATTGTTCTTCTTGTCTACGACAACGAAGTCGATCTTCTCGACCACCAAACGCCGCACGTCCGCCAGCGTGATGTACCGGCTTTCCACGGTATCGTAGAGGCGACGGTTGGGATATTTTTTAATCACTCGCGGATCGCTCATAGGCTCCTCGCTCGTGTTGGTGCCGACGCGTGACCGGAAGATGCCGGCTCGTGCCTGAACCATGACCAGTCGTTGCAAACTGCAATTCAAGGATAGCGCAATGCAGCGCCAAGGCAAGCGGGGTTTAGCAATCGGCGCGCGGCAGCCGTTTCAGCCCTCCAAAGGCAGTGTCAGACACTGGGAAAGGCGATTTGTGGCCCAATCGGCGCGCGCCCAGGCCCACAGCTCCGCGACGGGCGCGGCGGCCAGCGCTGCCGGCGGCGTCAATTTCAATAAACGTAGGATTTTGAGCAGCTGAGTTTGAGGCGCTGTCTTATCCGCAGGTACGCTGCGCGCCGACTTCGCCAGCTTCGATCCGTCGGGTTCCACCACCACCGGGACGTGGGCGTAGCGGGGTATCGGCAGGCCGAGCTGGCGTTGCAGGTATATCTGTCGGGGGGTGTCGTCCAAGAGATCGGCTCCGCGCACCACGTGCGTGACGCCCTGGGCGGCATCGTCGATGACGACCGCCAGCAGATAAGAAAAGAATCCGTCTCGACGCCTCAAGATCGCATCTCCCACGACGGTGGACACGTCCTGAGACTGCGCGCCCTGCAGGCGATCGGTGAAGCGTATCGTCTCCGGCTCGACCCGCAGCCGAGTCGCGGTGGCAGCGCCCGAATTTCTGGCACCGCCCCGGCAGTAGCCCGGATAGCGCTCTTCGTCGGCAAGGTCTTGCCGGCTGCAGGAGCACTCGAACGTCAGCCCCCGGGCTCGCAGATCTGCGATGGCGGCGGCGTACTGCTCGTCGCGGTCCGATTGACGCAATACGCCCCCGTCCCACTCGAAACCGAACGCCTCGAGAGTCCGCAAGATGCCCGCCGCCGCACCGGGAGCCTCCCGCGAGCGGTCCACGTCCTCCATGCGCACCAACCAGCGTCCGCCGTTCGCCCGGGCATCGAGATAGCTGGCCGCCGCGGTGTACAGCGAACCCAGGTGAAGGTCGCCGGTGGGAGAGGGCGCGAACCGGCCGACGTAGCCCGCGACCGTGGGCTCGCCGCCGACCGTGGGCTCGCCGCCGCCCGGAGCGCTCCTAGCGGTATCTGTCGTCGCGGTCGCCGTACTGCTTTTCGCGGCGTTCGCGCCGTTCCTGCGCCTCGACCGACAGGGTGGCGACGGGGCGCGCTTCGAGCCGCTTGATCCCGATCTCCTCGCCCGTCTCCAGGCAGTAGCCGTAGGAGCCGTCCTCGATCCGCTTCAACGCCTCATCGATTTTACGAATGAGTTTGCGCTCGCGATCGCGTGTGCGCAGCTCGAGGCTGAACTCCTCTTCCTGAGTGGCGCGATCGTTCGGGTCGGGAAAGTTGGCCGCCTCGTCCTTCATGTGCAGTACGGTACGGTCGACCTCGACCATCAAGTCGCGCTTCCAAGTTTGCAAGATGCGCGCGAAGTGATCCAACTGCTCCTTGTTCATGTATTGCTCGCCGCGGCGGGCAATATAGGGCTTCACATTGCGCGGCCCCGCGAGCAGGCTCGCCGACCCGCCGGGCTCCCCATCGGGGTCCTCTTCGCTGGGCGGGATCGCGCGCGTGGGCATCACCAGGGGGCGCGAGTCGAATTTGATGGGGGCTGATTTCTCGGAGCTCACGGTAATCTCCTCGGACTCCGACTCGGAGTCCGGCCTGAGCGTAGGCGGTGCCTTCGCGCGAGGCGGATGTGCTACGTGGTTCGCCTGGGCCGCGGCGGGTTTTGCCATCGGCGCTTTGGGTGCTGGTTTCTGCGGTTTCACTGGTACCTTCGATGTGATGGGCTTGGGGCTCGGTGGCGGTCGCGTAGCCTTTTTGGCCACGGCTGTCTTGTGGACAGCTTTCCTGGGTATCGCCTTTCCTGGCTTCTTAGCCGCTTTAATTGGTTTTTTCGAGGGCATTTAAGAGTCTCCGCCTCCAAAGAGAGAGCGCGCGATTATACCGACGCATGGCGGCCTGTACAGGGCGGCAATGGGTCATCTTTCAGGGAGTATAACTCGCTGATTAGTCAATAAATCCCGCACCTGCCCTGGCGACGGCCCGGACGGCCGGTCCGGATGCGCCGGGGGGGCGGATGGGCACCTGTCCTACAAGCGGTCCCGCCGTTTGGGGAGCGGGGCTCAGAGCCTAGGGGAGGACCACCGGCGGCGCTGGCGTCCAACCCGGCTGTCGGTGCTCCGCGACGATGGTCGTATAGATACCCCCGCGGACGTTGAACTCGGCCGTCAGGCGCATGAAGCGCGGTGCCGTGGCTCGGACCAGCTCGCCGAGGATTTCGTTGGTCGCGGCTTCGTGAAAGGCGCCCCGATTGCGGAACGACCAGACATACAACTTCAAGGATTTCAGCTCGACGCAGCGCTGATCAGGAACGTATTCGAGCTTCAACGTGGCGAAGTCCGGTTGCCCGGTCTTCGGACACAGGCAGGTGAATTCCGGGATGTTCATCCGAATGGTGTAGTCGCTTTCGGAGGTAGGATTTGCGAAGGTCTCGAGGGTGGTGGTCATCACGCCGCAGGGGTTTACGAATGTGGCGATTACTTTACACTACGCGCCACATCGACGGCACGGCCCGACGGACCCGCCGACGCCGATTCACTCCCGTCAAACTCAAGGCTGGCCATAACTGATGCGCCTTACGAAACTCAAGATTGCAGGCTTCAAGTCATTCGTCGACCCGACCACGGTCACTTTCCCGAGCAGTCTGACGGGCGTCGTCGGTCCGAACGGTTGCGGGAAATCGAACATCATCGATTCGGTGCGCTGGGTGATGGGCGAAATCTCCGCCAAGCATTTGCGCGGCGAGTCGATGGCGGACGTGATCTTCAACGGCTCCTCGGCGCGCAAGCCCCTGGGCAGCGCATCGGTGGAGCTCGTGTTCGATAACTCGGACGGCAAGATCGGGGGAGCCTACGCGACCTACAACGAGGTCGCGTTGCGGCGCTCCGTGAGCCGGGACGGGACCTCGGATTATTTCATCAACGGGATCAAGGTCCGGCGCAAGGACATCACGCAGCTCTTTCTCGGCACCGGCCTCGGCTCGCGCAGCTACGCCATCATCGAGCAAGGCATGATCTCGCGCATCATCGAGGCGCGGCCCGACGACCTGCGTGCATTTCTGGAAGAGGCGGCGGGGATATCGCGCTACAAGGAGCGTCGTCGGGAAACCGAGAGCCGCATCGCCGAGACGCGCGAAAACTTGGAGCGCTTGAACGATCTGCGCGAGGAAGTGGACAAGCAGATCCGCCATTTGCAGCGCCAGGCCGCCACCGCCCGCAGGTACCAGGTGCTCAAGGAGGAGGAGCGCAAACTTCAGGCGGAGGTGTTCGCGCTGCGCCTGCAAGGGCTCGACGTAGAGGCGGGCGTGCGCGATTCGACCACTGAACGTTGTGAGACCGCGATGCAGGGAGCGATCGCAGACCTGCGCGAGGCGGAGTCGGAAATCGAGAGAATCCGGGTCGATCAGTCCGCGAAAGGCGAGGCTCTCGGCGCCATTCAGGAGCGGTTCTACGCGGCGGGCTCCGACGTGTCGCGCATCGAGCAAAACATTCAGCATGCGCGCGAGCTGCAGCAGCGGCAGCGCGCGGATTCGGAGCAGGCGCAGGCTCAGGTGCAAGAGCTCACCGGCGTGGTCGAGCGCGACCGGAATCAGCTCGAATCGCTGGCCGGCGAGCTTGCCACCATGATCCCGGGTCTGGACGCGGCGCACGTCGAGGAGAGCTCGGCGGCGGCGGGGCTCGAGCGCTGCGAGCAGGCCCTTGCCACCTGGCAGGCGGCGTCCGATGCGCATACGCGGGCGGTCGCGGCCGGCCAGCGCGAGACCCAAGTCGAAAGGGCGCGCATCGAGCAACTCGAAAGCCAGCAGCATCGGCTATTGCACCAGCGCGAGCGGCAGGAGACGGAACGTACGGCCCTCGCGCAATCGCAGCCGGCGATTGCGCTCGAGAGTCTGGCGGAACAGGCGGCGCTGGCGCGCGATGCCGGCGAGAAGGCGGCCGCGGAGCTGTCCGAATTGCTCGGCGAGTTGACGGCGGCCCGCGAAAAGGAGCGTGAGCAGACGGCAGGGTTGAATGCGCTGCGCGCCCGCTCGCAACAAGCGCTGGGGCGCCAGGTGTCCACCGAGGCGTTGCAGCAGGCCGCCCTCGGCAAGGTCTCGGGCAAGGTGACGCAGTGGCTCAAATCTCAGGCGCTCGATGCCAATCCGCGTGTCGCCCAGCAGTTGCGGGTGGAGCACGGCTGGGAGAAAGCGGTCGAGACCGTGCTCGGCTCGTATCTCGAGGCGGTGTGCGTTGATGGCCTCGACAGCATCGCCGACGTGTTGGGGAGCTTCGATGGAGGGCATCTCGCCGTCGTGAGCGCCGGCGGAGCGGCACACACGGCAGCCCCCGAACTCGAGTCGCCCGCCGGTTCCAAGAGCCTGCAGGGCAAGGTACAGGGCGGTGCCTATCTTCATTCGGTGCTGAGCTCGGTGTTCACGGCCGAGAGCCTCGCCGACGCGCTGCGGCTGCGGCACGGGCTCGGTTCCGGACAATCGGTGGTGACGCGCGATGGAATCTGGCTCGGGCCGGATTGGCTGCGGCTGTCGCGGGACCGGGAACCCCACACCGGAGTGATCGAGCGCGAGGAGTCGCTGCGCGCGTTGCGCGGGGAGTTGAGCCGGCTCGAGTCCGAGGTCAAGGACGGCGAGCGCCAGCTCGAGGTCAGTCGCGGCCGCGTGCGCGAATACGAGGATCGGCGCGATCGATTGCAGGCCGAGGTGAATCGCCTGCACCGCGAGCACGTGGATCGGCGGGCCGAGCACGATGCGGCGGAAGCGCGCAAGGCCGATACGGCACGGCGGCTGCATCAGCTGGAGACGGGTCTCGCCGATGTGCGGGCCGAGCTGCAGCGCACCGACACTGAGCTGCGTGCGGCCCGTGCCCGCATGGAAACGGCCATCGATGCATTGGC